>Ga0070671_100005094_pt1 | contig 10464 bp, 9 predicted proteins | sample KBSS73metaG_FD_65341 | JGI IMG/M metagenome (GOLD analysis project Ga0070671, IMG submission 65341) | Switchgrass rhizosphere microbial communities from Kellogg Biological Station, Michigan, USA - KBS S7-3 metaG | ecosystem: Host-associated > Plants > Roots > Rhizosphere > Soil ... | reverse complement strand
GCCCGGACGAGGTCGAACGGAGGATCGCCGAGCGGGACAAGGTCGGAAATCGTCAACTGGCCCGTGTGGAGGAGGCTGCCGACCTTGCCCTGCGAGAAGCGCACGGGCTCCTCGCACCGCCAGACAACGACCTCGAGCGGTCGCGCCGGCAGCGCGCCCACGGCAAGTATCGCCTCGATTGCCTCGATCGCCGCCACGACACCAAGGGCGCCGTCGAAGCGGCCTCCGTTCGGCACCGTGTCGAGATGCGACCCCGAGACACTCGTCCGGGCGCCGGGCCGGTTCCCGTCACTCGAGGCGAACAGGTTCCCGAACTCGTCGTACGCCGGCGTGAGCCCCGCCTCCCGCAGCCAGTCGCAGGCGAGCTCGACCGCCGCCGCCTCCTCGGCCGAGAAGGCGATCCTCGTCGTCCCGCCGAGCGCGTCCGCGCCGATCGAGGCGAGCTCGTCGAGGCGGGCGAGGACGCGGTCGCCCTCCACCGCGGCGGCCACCGCACGCAACACCTCCGGCGCGATCACACGCCGGTCGCGAAGTCGGCCGGCCGTTCACCCTCCCGGTAGACCTGCATGAACTCGACCTCGAAGCCCGGGACCGCCTGGCCTTCGAGAAACGCCACGAAACCCTCGCTGTGTGGGTGTGCGCCGACCTTCTGGCACGCGCGGCACTCCTTGAGGGTCGCGCCGTCGGCCAGCGCGTGCTCGATCGCGCCGGCGATGTCCTCGACCTCGAGGCAGATGTGCTGGACACCCTCGCCGTAGCGCGCGATGTGCTGCGCGAACCGCCCGTCGGGGTCGGTCGACTCGCAGAGCTGAATCTCGACCTCGCCGAACGCGAAATGCGCCTCCTTCGACTTGCCCTGCTCCCACTCGACGCGCCGGGGGTCGGTGACGCCGAGCCGCCGCTCGTACGCGGAGACGGCGGTGTCGACGTCTGCGACCGCGACCGCCATGTGCTTGATGCGTGTGACCAACGTCAGTCCTCCTCGGCTCGAGATGTGCCCTACACCAGTGCGACCGGCGCGGCCGGCCCGGAGGTCAGGAACGTGCCCGACCCGGGAACGCCGCAGACCACCCCGTCGCGATAGACGAGCTCGCCGCGCCGGATCGTCGCCTCGACCCTGCCCCGGATCCGCCGACCCTCGAGCGGCGTCCAGGGATGCCGGCTGAAGAGCTGCTCGCGTGAGACCTGCCACTCGCGGTCGATGTCCCACAGCGCCAGATCGGCGTCGGCGCCGACACGGATGCTGCCTTTCCGCGGGTAGAGCCCGGCGACCTGCGCGGGACCCGCCGCCGACAGATCCGCAAAGCGACTGAGTGAGAGGCCGCGCCGGTGCCGGCCCTCGTCGAGCACGCCGGGCAGCATCACCTGGATCACGTTGAGCCCCAGCGCGGCCTGGAAGATGTTCGCATCCCCGGCGTCCTTTTCCTCGAGACGGTAGGGCGAATGATCGGACGCGACGGCCGCGATCGTGCCGTCGAGGGCCAGCGGCCACAGCTCGTCGACCTCGGCCCGGGAACGCAGAGCAGGCGCGCAGCGGGCGTACGGGCCGAGCCGCTCGAGGTCGGCGAGGTCGAGCAGCAGGTACTGCGGGCAGGTCTCGCACGTGACCTGCGCCCCTGCGGCGCGGGCCCCCGCGACGATCCTGGCTCCGGCCGCCGTGCTCACGTGCGCGACGTGGAGCCGGGCGCCCGTATGAACCGCCAGATCGACGGCCAGTCGGATCGCCTCGATCTCGACGAGCGGCGGGCGCGAGTCCGCGTGGGCAAGCGGATCGACCCGCCCGGCGGCCGCCATCCGCGCAAGGCCCGCCTGGAGGAGGTCGTTGTTCTCGGCGTGGACGATCAGCATCGCATCCAGGTCGCGCACTGCCTCGAGACACTCGAGGAGCATCGCGTCGTCGAGCCGCGGATAGCCGGGGCTGGAGTCGCACATGAACGCCTTGAAGGCGAGGGCTCCTTCGGCCCGCAGCGCCGCAAGCTCTGCACGGGGCTGTCCCACCGCGGCCGCGTAGAGCCCGAAGTCGGCGATCGACCCTTGCTCCGCGAGCACCCGCTTCGTGCGCAGGCTCTCCACGTCCGTGACGAGCGGGTCTGCCTGGGGCATCTCGACGACGGTCGTTATCCCGCCCGCGACGGCCGAGGCCGTGCCGTGGGCGAAGTCCTCGCGCTCGATCTTCGACGGCTCGCGCAGGTGGGTGTGGATGTCGACCCCGCCCGGGAAGACATGCATGCCCGTCGCGTCGAGGCGCTCCCCGGTCAGGGACGATGAATCCTCGACGATCCCGCTGATGCGCCCGTCGCGGATGAGGACATCCGCACGCGACGTCCCGCGCTCGTCGACGATCGTCCCGCCCGAGACGATGTCGACCCTCGGGCCAACGCCGCCCCACACACCGGGGCTCACGGGACTCTCATTGCGCTCGTGGCCCGGTGACTGGGCGCCGGCCGGAGCCGGCGCCCGTCAACGAGAGATGCGTGCGGCCTCGTCCGACCGTCAACTCTTCCAGACGACCCAGAGCGGCCAGTGAGCGGTGTTCTGCAGGAAGAAGTCGTGGACGTTGTCGCGGTAGGCAAATCGGTTCGTCGGGTTGACGAGCCACATGAACGGTGCCTTCGCCATGACGATCTTCTGCCACTGGTCGAAGAGCTTGGCTCGTGTCGCGACGCTCGTCGCGGTCTGCGTCTTGCCGTACAACTTGTCGGCGGCGGGGTCCTTCCAACCGGTATTCGCCGAGTCGGCGCCGCCGGTCGAGACGCAGCAGTAGAGCATGTTGGAGTTCGGGTCGAGGTTGTCACTCGTCCCGTAGCCCCAGGCCATCTGGAACTGCTTCTTCGTCTGACGCTCGAACTGCGTGGTCGAGTCGAGAGCCTGCAGGCTCATGTCGACGCCGATCTGCTTGAGCTCGTTCTGCAGGACGACGGCGATCGAGTTTCCGATCGTGTCACCCGCGACGGTGAGCAGCGTGACCTTGAAGCCGTTCGGGTACTTCGACGCCTTCATCAGCGCCTTCGCCTTGTCGAGGTTGAATGGGTAGCCGTACTTGTCGGAGTGGAAGAGCACGCCGGGATCGATCGGCGAGGTCGCCGCACGTGCGTTGTCGAAGAAGACCGCCTTCACGATCGACTTGCGATCGACGGCGTAGTTCATCGCCTGAACAACGTTCGTGTCGCGGAACGGGGCGAACTTCCGCTGGTTCAGCGCGATCGACATGATCCCGAGCTGCGGGGTCGTCTTGGACGTGATGTTCGGCTGCTTGTCGACGGACGCGAGCAGGTTGTAGGGGATGTCGACGGCCGCGTCGAGCGCCCCGCCCTCGAGCTTGACGATGCGGGTGTTGTCGTTCGGCGTGTAGACGAGCTTCACCGCATCCAGATACGGGTACTGCTTGCCACACGCGTCGCGCTCCCAGTAGTACGGATTCCGCTTCAGGAGGACGTACTGGCCGGGCAGAACCTTGGAGACGTAGAACGGACCGCTGCCCGCCGGCTGGAACTTGAACTTGGAGCCCAGCTTGGTCACGATCGCCTTCGACACGATCGACGCGCCCCACAGGTTGATGTCGTTCAGGAACGGCGCCCACGGCTGCTTGAGCGTCACCTCGAAGGTGTACTTGCCGATTGCGCGATCCGACTTGACCGCCTGAAGCGTCCAGTTGACCTCTGCGTTCGGCGACCGCACGCGGTCGTAAGAGAACTGCACGTCCGCGGCCGTGACCGGCGTGCCGTCGAAGAAGCGGGCGTTCTTGCGCAAATGGAACACGTAGACGGTCCCGCCCTTCTTGACGTCCCACGACGTCGCGAGGTCGGGCACGACCTTCGTGCCGTCCGGGTTGAGGCGAACGAGTTGGTCGTAGATGTTCATGTCGGTCCAGAGCGAGCCGTTGTCCTGCGTGCTCGAGGCATCGACACTGATCACGTCCTGGTCGACCCCGTAGACGAGCGTGCCGCCACGCTTGACCGAGGAGCAGTCGGCCGTCGCGCCGCGGAGCGCGGCAGGAGCGGCGCCCGCCGCCCGAGTGCCGGAAGCAGCGGAGGCCTGTAGAGCAACGAGCACAGCGAGGATGGAGACCGCGAGCACGCCGCCGAAGACAGATCGGCGCTGCCCAGCGGAGAGACGAACCGATCTCATGAAGCCCTCCCGGAGGTCGATGTCGCGCAACGCGTCTGAACGAGAAGCGCGAGCAGCCTACTGCTAGATTTTCATCATGTCAATAGTTCTTCATCGACGCTCGTAAGGCGCGCGCCGGGGACCGCGCGCCGACGACAGAGGAGGACAGGTTGGACCTCGAGCTGGCGGGGAAGGCCGCTCTCGTCACCGGCGGGACGCGCGGCATCGGCCGCGCGACCGTCGAGCGTCTGCGCGACGAGGGCTGTGCCGTCGCGTTCTGCGCCCGCTCGCCCGAGTCGGTCGACACGCTCGTGCAGGAGCACGCGGGATCAGGCCCGCCCTTCTTCGGCCAGGCCTGCGATGTCACGGTGCCGGGCGCGCTGGAGACGTTCGTGCGCGACGCGGCCACCGCCCTCGGCCGTCTCGACCTCCTCGTTGCCAACGTGGGCGGCATCGTCGGTGGCGCGCTGCTGGAATCGAGCGACGCGGACTGGAGCGCGACCTTCGAGCTCAACCTCCTGCACTGCATCCGTGCCACCCGCGCCGCGGCTCCGCTGATGCAGGCAGCCGGCGGTGGCTCGGTGGTCTTCGTCTCGTCGATCTCCGGCTGGAAGCCCGCGCCGCTGGCGCAGTACGGCGCCGCCAAGGCCGGCACGATCCTCGCGGCGAGCTCGCTCGCGCGGGAGCTGGCGCCGCTCCGCGTTCGCGTGAACGCCGTCAGCCCCGGCTCGCTGCTCTTCCCCGGCGGCGGCTGGGAGTCCTACCGGAAGTCCAACCCGGAGAGCTTCGGCAAATTCGAGCAGGAAGAGCTCCCGGCCAAACGGCTCGGCACCGCCGAGGAGGTTGCCGACGTGATCTGCTTCGTGCTCTCGCCCCGGGCGGGCTGGATCAACGGCGCCAACGTCGCTGTTGACGGGGCCCAGGGGAACCCGAGCGCCGGCGGCTACTGAGCTCCGGGGCTGACGTCCGCCGCGGACGCGTCGGCCGCTCGGCTGTCGTAGAGATGGCAGGCGACGACGCGCTCCGGCGAGACGCGGTACAGCGGCGGGTACTCCGACCGACACACATCCATCGCAAACGGGCAGCGCGGATGGAAGTGGCAGCCGCTCGGGGGATGGATCGGATTCGGGAGGTCTCCCTCGACGGCCGGGGCAGCTACGACCTCGTCCGGGTCGAGCTGCGGCACCGCAAGCATCAACGCCTGCGTGTACGGATGCAGCGGCTTCTCGAACAGCTCGCCGGTCGGCGCTTCCTCGACCACCTTGCCGAGGTACATGACGACGACACGCCGGCTCACATGACGGACGACACCGAGGTTGTGCGAGATGAAGAGATAGGTCAGGTCGAGCTGCTCCTGGAGCTCGACGAGGAGGTTCAGCACCTGGGCCTGGACAGAGACGTCGAGGGCGGACACGGGCTCGTCCGCGACGATGAACTCCGGCCCGACGGCGAGTGCGCGCGCAATGCCGATCCGCTGACGCTGTCCGCCGCTGAACTGGCGCGGACGGCGGTTCGCGAGCGCGGGCGAAAGACCGACCCGCTCGAGCAACTCGTCCACCCGCGCCTTCCGCGCATTCCTCGGGCAGATCCGGTGCACCGCGAGCACCTCCTCGATCGCCCGGCGCACCGTCTTGCGGGGATTCAGCGACGAGAACGGATCCTGAAAGATGATCTGCGCCTTGCGCGGGAGGTCCGCGACGCCGTCCTTGTCGAAGACCACGCCCTCATAGCGCACCTCGCCCGAGGTCGGTTGCTCGAGCTGGAGCAAGAGGCGTCCGAACGTGCTCTTGCCGCAGCCTGACTCGCCGACGAGGCTGACCGTGTCGCCGCGCATGATGCGCAACGAGACGTCGTCGACCGCGCGGACCGCTTCGCGCTCGTCGCCGCGAACACGGCCGAGCACTCGGCCGTGCAGTTCGTAGTGCTTGCTCAGGTTCCGCGTCTCGACGAGCGGAACGCCGTCCGCCTCGCGCTGCACGCGCTCTGCCTCAGGCAAGACCGCCACCGGCGAGCTCGTGGCGCAGGCACCGCGACCTGTGCCCCGGCGCCGCCTCGAGGAGCTCGGTGTCCCAGGTGCGGCACTCGTCGAGCACGAGCGGGCAGCGGTCGGCGAATCGACAGCCGGGGGTGAGCTCGGTCATGCTCGGCGGCGCGCCCGGGATCGGGACGAGGTAGCGGCTGTTCGCGTCGAGGCCGGGTAGAGAGCTGAGCAACCCGACGGTGTAGGGATGTCGCGGGCTCCTGATCAGCTCACGGATGGGTGCGCTCTCGACGACCTGGCCTGCATACATCACGGCCACCCGCTCACACATTTGCGCGATCACGCCGAGGTCGTGGCTGACCAGGACGATGCTCATGCCGAGCTCGTCGCGCAGTCGCTTGAGCAGCTTGAGGATCTGGTCCTGGATCGTCACGTCGAGCGCCGTCGTCGGCTCGTCGGCGAGCAACACCTTGGGGCCGCATGCGAGCGCGATCGCGAGCAGTACACGCTGGCGCATTCCGCCCGAGAACTGATGCGGGTACTCGCGGAGGCGTCGCTCGGGAAGCGCGATGCCGACGAGGCGCATCAGCTCGACGGCACGCAACCGCCGCTCGGCTCGGTTGAGCGTCGTGTGCTGCTTCAGGGCCTCCTCGATCTGCTCGCTCACGCGCAGAACGGGATTCAGGAAGGTCATCGGATCCTGGAAGACCATCGAGATCTCGGCGCCGCGGAGCCGGCGCAGACTGCGCTCGCCGAGCTCGAGCAAGTTGCGTCCGCCGTACTCCACGCGACCGGACGTGGAGACGCCGCTCTGTGGAAGCAGCCCGATCAGGGCGCGAAGCGTCGCGCTCTTGCCACAGCCCGACTCCCCGACGATGCCGAATATCTCGCCGCGCTTGATTGCGAAGCTGACGCCGTCGACAGCCTTGACCGTCTGCCGGCCGACCTCGAAGGTGACTCGCAGGTCGTGGACGCTCAGGAGCATGGCGTCCGGATCGGTCGCGACCGTCCTGTCGGCGAGCACCCCGTCCCCGGTCACGGTCACTCCGGTCGGAGTCGGTCGGCGAGCCCGTCTCCGATGAGACTGAGACCCAGCCCGAAGAACACGATCGCGAGCCCCGGAATCGTCGGCAGCCACCAGGTCGTGGCGAGGAAGTTCTGCGCGTCGGAGATCATCTTGCCCCACTCGGCCTGCGGGTCCTGCACGCCGAGGCCCAGGAACCCGAGGGCGGCTCCGAGCCCGACGTTGTTCACGGCGTCGAGCATCGAGAAGACGATCGCCGGTGCCAGGACGTTCGGCAGGAGGTGGCCGAGCATGACCCGCCGGCGGTTGAAGCCGAGCGCACGTGCCGCCAGGACGTACTCCTGTCGTTTCGCAACCAGCACCTCGCCACGGACGATACGCGCGTACGGCACCCAGCCTACGAGCCAGATCGAGATGAACATGTTGCGGAGCCCCGGGCCGAGGATGGCGATGATGGTCAGCACGAGCACGATGAACGGGAACGCGAACACGATGTCGACGATCCGCATCAGGATCGCGTCGACCCGGCCGCCGAAGAAGCCCGAGACGAGACCGAGCATCGAACCGGTCACGAGGCAGAACGACGTCGCTCCGACGGCGATCAGGATGTCGATGCGCGCGGCGTAGAGCAGACGCGTCAGGACGTCTCGCCCGAACTGATCCGTGCCGAGGAGGTGGCCGGGCGTTCCGGGAGGGGCGAGCGCGTTCAGGATGTCCTGGCTGTTCGGGTCGTACGGCGTGAGGACCGGCGCGAACACCGCGGCGAGGAACGTGATGAGCACGATCGTCAGGCCGACGATGAACGGAAGCCGACCGCGCCACCTGACCCACGAGTAGGCGGTGCGCGGCGGCCCGATCGGAACCGGCGTTCTGACTGCTGTGTCGGGCGGGAGACTCGACATTCCCTAGTCGTAGGCGACGCGAGGGTCGAGGGCGGCATACGCGACGTCGGTGAGCAGGTTGATCGTGACGACGAGGATTCCGAACACGAGAGTGATCCCCTGCACGACCGACAAGTCGCGCGTCGTGATCGACGACGCGAGCAACTGCCCCAGCCCGGGCAGCGCGAACACGTTCTCGATCACGACCGTGCTGCCGATCAGAAACGAGAGGTTGACGCCGAGGATCGTGACCGCCGAGAGCATCGCGTTCCGCAGCACGTGCCTCGTGAGCAGGCGTCGCGGAGCGAGGCCCTTCGCTCTCGCGGTGTCGATGTAATCCGCGCGCAGAATGCCGAGGATGCCGTTCCGGAGCGTGCGGATCAGGATCGCCGCGAAGCCGAGCGCGATCGTCAGCGACGGCAGGAAGAGGTTGTACAGGTGATCGACGAACGTGCTCCCGTAGCCCGCAACCGGAAAGACGTGGACGTCCAGGCTCAGCACCAGGATCAGGACCAGGCCGACCCAGAAGGGCGGCATCGCAAACGCGAGCAGGAAGGTGGCGCGGACGCTCTGGTCGATCACGCCGTTCTGGCGGAGCGCGCTGAGCGTTGCGAGCGGGACGCTGATGACGATGGCGATCACCGTCGCGTAGAAAGCGAGCCACAGCGTGACCGGCAGCCGCTGTCTGATCAGGTCCGCAACCGGTGCGTGGTAGTAGAGGGAGTCTCCCAGGTTCCCGTGGAGGAGGTGGTTCATGAAGAGGTAGTACTGATCCCAGATCGGCTTGTTCAGGCCGAGGTTCTGCCGCAGCTGGGCCGCCCGCGCCGGCGTCCAGTGCGTCCCGAGCATGACCACTGTCGGATCGCCCGGGATCAGCCGTAGAACGAAGAAGCTGACGATCGTGACGCCGAGAATGACCGGGATCGCCTGAACCGTCCTGCCGCGTACGAAACCGAACCGACTCACGCCTCGCCCCTCCTCCGGCGGTGGGGGCTGCTCACGATCCGTTTGCTCCCGCGACTCCCTCGTGCGCGACCTGCCAGACGTCGAACCGGCGTCCGGAGATGCTCTGATCTGCCGTCGCGGCGAGCCGTGCGAAGCCGGGGGCGATTGCTGCCGGATCGACCCAGCCTCTCTTTGCCTCCTCGTCGTAGGTCAGCATCGACATCGGCGTGCGCATCGCGACACCCGGGTGGACGCTGCACACCCGGATGTGCCAGGGCTCGAGCTCGAGCGCAAGCGTCTGCGTCAACCCCTCGAGGCCGAACTTCGACGGGCAGTAGGCGGCCTCGCCGACGAACCCCTTGACACCCGACATCGACGTGACGTTGATGATCGTCCCCTCGCGGCGGCGTTTCATTGCGGGCACGAACGCCCGGCAGTAGAGGTAGGGCCCGCGGAGGTTGGTGCGCAGGATCCGGTCCCACTCCGCCGGCTCCGTCTCCTCGATCGGCTTGACGGCGATCACGCCCGCGTTGTTCACGAGGAGGTCGAGCCTATCGTCCTCTCCGAGCACGATGCCGGCGACGCGCGCGGTGTCGGCCTCGTCGCCAACGTCGGCCTCGATCGTCGCGACCGCGAGACTCGACTCGGCGGCGAGTGCCGCCAGCTCGTCGAGCTCGGCCCGGACGATCGAGACCGCGAAGACGCGGGCGCCCTCGCCCGCGAGACGGAGCGCGACGGCCCGCCCGAGACCGGCGCCCGCACCGGTGACGAGAGCGACCTTCCCGTCGAGGAGCCCCATGCCGTTACGCGGGCGCCGCGACCGACGTTCTCAGGCCGAGCAGGTCTGCGATGTTCCGCTCGCTGCGCAGGACGGGGCGGATCCGGTTGGCGGTCGAGGCCATGATCACCGTCAGGCCGGGCCCGTAGCCGGCCCGAGGACTGTCGCCGTGAACGACGACGCCGACGCAGACCGCGTCCTTGAGGTAGCCGTTCCCCCAGCGGCTGTCGTAGTCCCGGACCGCGACGACGTCACCGAGCCGGAGCTCCTCGAGGCCGTGCTCGGCGAGCGCGCTTCTGTGATCGGTCTGGATCTGGATGCAGCCGCTCTCGTTCATCAGCCCGGAGCCGGCGCCGACGAGAAACGCGGGCACCTCGGCGGCGACCGGCACCGTCAGTGCACCCGGCCCGGCCGGCTCGATGTCGAGCACGTCGAGCAGCTGCGGCGAGATGCTCTTCAGCTGGACGTCCGTGTAGTCGGTCAGGGCAAGGCTCCGCCCGAAGGCGCGGACGAGCACCTTGTCCTCGATCGCAAGCCGCTCGAGCGTCTCGGGTGCGAAATCGACGATCACGTGCTCGGCGAACCGACCGCTCTTGCCGATCACCGTGCCGCGAGAACCCGTCGCCTCGCCGGAGAGCACGATCGCCTCGTTCCCGAGACACGAGAGGACGTTCAGCGCCTGGTTCGCCGGCTCGGTGGGAGCGCGAATGCTGACGCCGGGCTGCACCAGATCGGCGAGCCACTCGAA
>Ga0070671_100005088_pt1 | contig 10468 bp, 9 predicted proteins | sample KBSS73metaG_FD_65341 | JGI IMG/M metagenome (GOLD analysis project Ga0070671, IMG submission 65341) | Switchgrass rhizosphere microbial communities from Kellogg Biological Station, Michigan, USA - KBS S7-3 metaG | ecosystem: Host-associated > Plants > Roots > Rhizosphere > Soil ... | reverse complement strand
GCCTACCGCAACAACGCCGGCGTGAAGCTGTCGGACGTAGCGAGAGTGCACAACTCCGTTCAGGACGTGCGCAACATCGGCTTATCCGAGGGCGAGCCGGCCGTCCTGGTCATCCTCTACCGTCAGCCGGGCGCCAACATCATCGAGACGATCGACAACGTGAAGGCCGAGCTGCCGCACCTCGAAGCGGCGATGCCGGCCGACATGAATGTGGCCGTGGCCATCGACCGCAGCACCACGATCCGCGCCTCGCTGCACGACACTGAACTGACCCTGGTGGTCGCCGTCATCCTGGTCACGATCGTCGTCTTCCTGTTCCTGCGCAACGCGCGCGCGACGCTCATTCCGGCCGTGGCGGTGCCGATCTCGATCATCGGCACCTTCGGCGTCATGTATCTGTTCGGCTACAGCCTCGACATTCTGTCGCTGATGGCCCTGACCATTGCCACCGGCTTCGTCGTCGACGATGCGATCGTTGTCCTGGAGAATACCTCGCGCCACCTCGAAGAAGGCATGCCGCGCCTGGAGGCTGCGCTGCGTGGCGCGCAGGAGGTCGGCTTCACCGTGCTTTCGATCAGCCTGTCGCTGATCGCCGTGTTCATTCCGATCCTGCTGATGGGCGGCATCCTCGGACGGCTGTTCCGCGAATTCACTGTCACGCTCTCGGTCGCAATTCTCGTCTCGCTGGGGATCTCGCTCACGACCACGCCGATGATGTGCGCGCTGTTCCTGCGCAGCGCTCGCCCGCAACCCGAAACGCGCCGCATCACGCTGTTCGAGCGGGTCCGTCGCGGCTATGGGCGGTCGCTCGGCTGGGCGCTGCGCCATCGCCGCCTGGTGCTGCTGCTGTTGATCGCCACGGTCTGCTTGAACGTCGAATTGTTCATCATCGTGCCCAAGGGATTCTTCCCGCAGCAGGACACCGGACGGCTGGTCGGCTCGCTGCAAGCCGATCAAAGCATCTCGTTCCAGGCGATGAGCCGCAAGCTGCAACAGATGGTCAGCATCGTTCGCCAGGATCCCGCGGTGGCGACGGTCGTCGGCTTTACCGGCGTCGGCAGCGGCGGCGGCTATGCGCAAATCAACACCGGCTCTGTGTTCGTTTCACTCAAGCCGCTGTCGGAGCGCGTTTCGGTTGACCAGGTGATCGCGCGGCTGCGGCCGAAGCTCGCGCAGGTCCCGGGCGGACGCCTCTACCTCGCCGCCGTGCAGGATCTCCGTGCCGGCGGCCGCCAGAGCAACGCGCAATACCAGTACACGCTGCAGTCGGAGGACGTGAACGAGCTGTATACCTGGACGCCGAGGCTCGTCACGGCGCTCGAGCACAATTCCGTGGTCACGGACGTGAGCACCGATCAGCAGCAGAAGGGTCTGGAAACCTATCTCCAGGTCGACCGCGACACCGCCGCGCGTCTCGGCGTCAGCCCCCGGCAGATCAACAATACGCTTTATGATGCGTTCGGACAGCGTCAGGTTTCGATCATCTACAGCGCGATCAATCAATACCACGTGGTGATGGAGGTCGATCCGCGTTACACGCAGTATCCAGAGTCCTTAAACGACGTTTACGTGGCGACGTCGGGCGCCACTCCTCCAGGCACCGCAGTGTCGAACGCGCCGGCTGGAACCGTCACCGCACCGACCTCTCCGTTCGTCAAAGCGGCAAGCGCAGCAACGAGCGATACCGCGGCGGCCGCCGCCAACAACAATGCGGCGCGCAATGCGGCGATCAATGCGCTCGCCAATACCGGCAAGGGGCCGACCTCTGCCGGCGCCGCCGTCAGCACGACCAAGGAGACGATGGTCCCGCTCTCCGCCGTCAGCCACTACCGGTCAGACCACACCCCTCTGTCGGTCAATCACCAGGGACTGTTCGTCGCCTCGACCATTTCATTCAATCTGCAGCCGGGCAAAGCGCTCGGCGAAGGTCTCGCCGAGATCCAGGCCGTCGCTGCCCGTATCAACATGCCGCTTTCGATCCGCGGCTCGCTCGCCGGCACGGCACAGCTGTTTCAGCAATCGCTCGCCAAGGAGCCGATCCTGATCGTAACCGCTATTGCGGCGGTCTACATCCTCCTCGGCGTGCTGTACGAGAGCTACATCCACCCGATCACCATTCTGTCGACGCTGCCTTCCGCCGGGGTTGGCGCCATCCTCGCGTTGATGGTCTGCAACACGGAATTCGACATCATCGGGCTGATCGGCGTGATTCTCCTGATCGGCATCGTCAAGAAGAACGCCATCATGATGATCGATTTCGCCATCGAGGCGAAACGGTCGCGCCATCTGAGTTCCCACGATGCGATCTATGAAGCCTGCATGCTCCGCTTCCGCCCGATCATGATGACGACTGCGGCGGCGATCCTCGGCGCAGGTCCCCTGGCGCTCAGCTTCGGCAATGGTGGTGAAATCCGCCGCCCCCTGGGCATCTCGATCGTCGGCGGGCTGATCATCAGCCAACTGCTGACGCTCTACACAACGCCCGTCGTCTATCTTTATCTCGACCGGCTCAGCGGCTGGTCCTTGCGCGTCCGCCAGCGGCTGCTGCCGCGGCTCTACGGTCCTCCGCCTGTGCCTGCGGAATAACGGTCCGGAGATATCGACGGCTCGTTTAGTGCGGCTGCCGTCGATGCGATGACCAGCCGATATAGATCGGCGGGCGGCTGTAGCAGCACGGCGTCGTCCACTGCCATTGCGCCGGACCGAGGGTGGCGTGCAGCCGCCGGATCTGCGCTCGCGTTCGATTGATGATCGGGGCTCGGTAGCCGTCGTCGGTCTCGGGGTTGGCCTCGAGTAATGCGATGCGATTGTTCATCTCGTAGATGGCCTGGTGGGTCGACCACCAGTCGCCGTAGTAGGTTCGCCAATGGCCGGCCGTCGCGGGCGAGCCGGCGGAGGCGAGCAAGAGGGCGACAAAGGCAAGGGGCAAAAGCGCACGCCGTATCGTCACAGCCATAACCTCCACGGGACGCAAGATCATAACCGCGGCGGGGCCGCGAAGGAACCGGCGCGTCGAGGACGAGGCCGGCGCCGGTGGACGGCAGTGGCGGCGGCCGTTCCGGTACATCAGGCATTAACGATCATCGATCGGACTTGCGGGGCCGCTAGCGCCAGGGAACCTTTCCGCTCCGGCAGCATCTAATGGTCCGATCGTCTCACCTCAGCAAGCGAAGGGTCGCGAATGCCGAGCGAAGTCACCAAAGGGGCGCGTGCCGTCGAAGCCGCCCTCATCACCCGCGCGCTGCGCCATGACGAGGACGCGGTGCGCGCCATCATCCGGCAGAACAACCGCCGGCTCTTCCGCCTCGCGCGCAGTATCGTGAAGGACGACAACGAGGCCGAGGACATCGTTCAGGAGTGCTACCTGAGAGCTTTCGCGGGTTTGAGCGAGTTTCGCGGCGAAGCACAGTTGAGCACGTGGCTCACCCGTATTGTCATAAATGAAGCTTATGGCCGTCTGCGCCGCCGGCGGGTAACCACGGACCTGGAGAGCATCGAGGCCACGCACGCGATGGACGCCGAAATCATTCCTTTCCCGCTCGCTCGCGAACTAGACCCAGAACGCACCACCGCGCAGCGGGAAATCAGCCAGATCCTCGAGCGAGCGATCGACGCCCTCCCCGAGCCGTTTCGCGTCGTTCTGGTGGCGCGGCTCGTCGAGGAGATGAGCATCGAACAGACCGCCGAACTCCTCGCCATCCGGGCGGAAACGGTGAAGACGCGGCTCCATCGCGCGCGCAAGCTGTTGCGGGATCACATGGAGCGCGAGGTCGGCCCCATGTTCACGGACCTGTTTCCGTTCGACGGGAAACGTTGCGAACGCATGGCCGACGCGGTGATCGCACGGCTGCGCGGCGGTTGAATTTCAGGAACCTTTCCCGCCGCCTTGCATCCAACGGCGGTGCAAGCGTGCGGCCCGAGCGGCCGCAACAAGGAGACACTGATGATGTTTATCAGAGTGGCCGGCATGGCTGGCGCACTCGCGGCCCTCGTATTCGCCGGACCCGCGAGCGCGCAAGGGAAACCCACCGATCCGCAGATCGCCCACATCGCCTACACGGCGGGGCAGATCGACATCGAAGCTGCGGAGCAGGCGCTGAAAAAGAGCAAGAACAAAGAAGTGATCGCTTTTGCCCAGAACATGGTCAGCGACCACAAGGCGGTGAACGAGAAGGCGCTGGCCCTGGTGAAGAAGCTCAAGGTCACGCCTGAGGACAACGACACCAGCAAGAGCCTGTCGCAACAGGCGGCGCAGAAGCGCGCCGAACTTGGCAAACTCAGCGGCAGCGCGTTCGACAAGGCCTACGTCGACAACGAAGTGGCCTACCACAAGACAGTGAACGGTGCGCTGGAGAATACGCTCATTCCCTCGGCGACCAATCCGGAGCTCAAGGACCTCCTTTCGACCGGCCTGAAGATTTTCCAGGGCCACGAGCAGCACGCCGAGCACGTCGCTGCGGCGCTGAAGTAGGGTGGCAGTAGTGCGTCGTGCATTCGCCGGTCCGACCTTCGGCGCGCTCCTGCTCGCTCTGGCTGCGAGTTCGGCGCGCGCCGAGGTGATCGAGATCAAGGCTGAAAAACTCGCGTTCGCTCCGGCGCAAATCGCTGCGCATGTCGGCGATACCATCGTTTGGGTGAACGCCGACTTCGTCGCCCATACGGCCACCGCCCGCAACGGCGCCTGGGACATGATGATGCCGCCGAACACCAAGAAAGAGCTTGTGCTCAAATCCGCCGGGACGGTGGACTATTACTGCAAATTCCATCCGAACATGATCGGCAAGATCACCGTGACGGAGTGAAGAGCAGGGGCCGGCGTGGCAGACCGCGCCGACCCCGCCAACTTCCATTCTGTCCGACCGCCAAGTGCCGCCCGATCGCTGGACGCAGCATCGCTTGCGCCGGCATATTCCTCTACAATGTCGTGACTGGTCGCGCTGCGCGGAGCGAATTCCTTCCCTATGTCGATGCCTTTACGTTGATCGCGCGTCCGGCGCGGCCCGGACGCCGCCTGCCGCCTTTTTAATCCCCAGGAGCCGATAACAGATGAAGAAGGAGCTATTCCTCGAAGACTTTGCCATCGGCCAGGTCGTCACCTCTTCGCAGCGTCTGCGAGTCGAGAAGGACGACATCATCGCCTTCGCCAAGAAATTCGACCCGCAATACTTCCACCTCGACGAGGAAGCGGCACGGCACTCCATTTTCGGCGGCCTGGTCGCGAGCGGCTGGCATACGGCGGCGATGACAATGCGCCTGTTGACCGAACGGGATACGGTCCCGGCCGGCGGCAGTATCGGCCTCGGCTGCGACGAGCTGCGCTGGCCGATACCAGTGCGTCCCGGCGATGAGCTGCATATCGAAACCGAGGTGCTCGAAGTCCGCCCATCAAAATCGCGACCGGAGCGCGGGCTGGTGAAGATGCGCACACGCACTCTCAACCAGCGCGGCGAGGTGGTGCAGGAAATCATCAACAATGCGATGGTGCCGCGCCGCCCGACGAGCGAAAAGCAATAGCGGAGAATTGTCATGCGCATTCTGGTGGTCGGCGCCGGCGCCGTCGGCGGATATTTCGGCGGCCGGCTGTTGGCAGCAGGCCGCGACGTCGTTTTTCTCGTGCGCGAAAGGCGTGCCGCACAGCTCGCGCGCACCGGGTTGGCGATCCGTAGCTCGCTCGGCGACGTCAACCTTGGATCGCCGCCGACGGTGACCGCCGACAAGCTGCGCCAGTCGTTCGACGTGATCCTGCTCAGCTGCAAGGCCTACGACCTTGCCGCCGCCGTCGAAGCCTTTGCGCCGGCGGTCGGCGCGCAAACGGCGATCCTCCCGATACTCAACGGCATGGCGCACCTCGATTTTCTCGCGGAACGGTTCGGGCGCGCGCGCGTGCTTGGCGGGCTCTGCGTGATTTCCTCGACGCTCGACCCTGATGGCCGCATTCTTCATCTCAACGACGCGCACCGGCTCGCCTTCGGCGAGCTGTCCAAGCCCGATTCGGCCCGCGCCGACGCGATCGCGGCAACGCTCGGAGGCGCCGGGTTCGACTCGCGCCTGAGCAACACCATCCTGCAGGAGATGTGGGAGAAGTGGGTGTTCCTCGCCGCCGCAGCCGGCATGACCTGCCTGATGCGGGCGGCGTTCGGCGACATCGTCGCCGCCGGCGGCACCGACCTCGGCAACGCGATGTTTGCCGAATGCTGCGCCATCGCCACCGCGCAGGGCTTCGCCCCCAGTGAGGCCACCATCAAGTTCAGCCGCGGCGCGTTCAATGCGCCGGGATCGCCCATCATGGCGTCGATGCTCCGCGACATCGAGCGCGGGGCGCCGACCGAGGCCGATCACGTGATCGGCGACCTGATCAGCCGCGCCGACACGGAGCTGCCGGACACCGCGCTCCTTCGCATCGCTTATACCCACCTGAAGGCCTACGAGGCGCGCCGCAAGCGCGAGCAGACTGCGAAGGCGTGATCTAATGGGGAGATGCACTCCGTTCCCAGCGAAGCGGTTTTAGGAAGGCAAGACGATCTTCCGTCATTCCGGGGCGCGACCGTAGGTCGCGAGCCCGGAACCATATTCACGGATCGCGGCTATGGATTCCGGGCTCCTCGCTTCGCTCGGCCCCGGAATGACTAAGTGCCGCTTTTCGCGGGGGCGAGCAGGTGAAGCCGACTGAGATGATCCCGGTTGGGCTTACGCTAATGCCCGGCCATGTGACGGCCGATCTCGGTGAGATCGGCCTCGCTGGCGCGCGTTTCGTAGACGATCGAGCCGTTGAACATCACGACCACACGATCGGCGAGTTCGAGAAGTTCGTCGAGGTCCTCGCTGACCAGCAGCACCGCCGCGCCGCGGTTGCGCGCGGCCATGATCTCGGCGTGAATCTGCGCCACCGCCGCGAAGTCGAGGCCGAAACAGGGATTGGCCGCGATCAGGATGGCGACATCGCCTCCGAGCTCACGCGCCAGTACGGTGCGCTGGACATTGCCGCCGGAAAGCTCGCCTATCGCGGTCGCGTCGGAGCGGGTCTTGATCTTGTAACGCTCGATCTTGCGCAGCGCCTGCTCGTGGAAGGTCGCGCGGTTGAGCCACCAGCCGCCGGACGCGAACGGCGCACGGTCGAATTCACGGAACGCGAGATTGTCGGCGACGCTCATGCGCGCCACGCAGGCGTTCTTCAGCGGCTCCTCGGGAAGGACCGACAGATTGTTGCGCCGCATCTCCTGGCGCGTGGCATGATAGCGTTCGCCTTGCAGATAAACGTAGCCGCTCTCTGCTTCGCGCTGGCCGGCCAGCACTTCGATGAGCTGCCGCTGCCCGTTGCCGGACACGCCGGCGACGCCGACGATCTCGCCGCCGCGGATCGATAGCGACACGTCGCGCACCGCCGACTGGCCGCCATCGTCGAGCGCGCAAAGCTTCTCAATATCGAGCCGCGGCGCGCCGAACTCGCCGGTGCGCGCCGGCTGCACGGTCAAAGCTTCCGCGCCGATCATCGTGCGCGCCATGCCGTCTGGAGTGAGATCCTTGACGTGGCCCTGCCCAGCGAGCTTGCCGCGCCGCAGGATGGTGACCTCGTCGGCGAACGCCATGACCTCGCGGAACTTGTGGGTGATCATCAAGACCGTGAGTGCGCCGCTCGCCACCATGCCGCGCAGCATGCCGAGGACCTCGTCGGCCTCGCCGGGGGTAAGCACCGAGGTCGGCTCGTCGAGGATCAAAAAGCGGCGGTTGAGATAGAGCTGCTTGAGGATTTCGCATTTCTGCCGCTCGCCGGCGGAAATCGCCGAAACTTTGGCGTTGAGCGGCACGCGAAACGGCATGCGCGCCAAAAATACCTCGAGCGCCTTGCGCTCGCGCGCCCAGTCGACCACCGCGGGCACATCGTCGCGCGCGAGCACGAAATTTTCCGCGACCGTCATCGCCGGCACCAACGTAAAGTGCTGGTAGACCATGCCAAGGCCGAGCGCGTGCGCAGCGCGCGGATTGCTGATGACTTCCTGTTGGCTGCCGACGATGACCTCGCCGGCATCGGGCAGGTAATAGCCCATGATGCATTTGACCAGCGTCGACTTGCCGGCGCCGTTCTCGCCAAGGAGTGCGTGAAACGTCCCGGCCTTTACCTTCAGCGACACCTGATCGAGCGCGACGAATTCGCCGAAGCGCTTGGTCATATTGATTGCTTCGACGCCGAAGGTCGCGTTCGTTGGCGGGGTGCTCACGAGATCGCCTCGACAAGCTTCGCGGAATCGGCCACGGCGCCGAACACTCCGCCCTGCATCTTGATCATCTTGACGGCGTGGTCGTGGTTGCCCTTGTCGGTTGCCCCGCAGCAATCCTCCAGCAGCAGGCACTCAAAGCCGCGATCGTTGGCTTCGCGCATCGTCGTGTGCACGCACACGTCGGTGGTGATGCCGCTGAGCACGACGTTGTCGATGGCGCGCAGCCGCAGCAGCAGCTCGAGATCGGTGGCGCAGAACGAGCCCTTGCCCGGCTTGTCAATGATCGGCTCGCCGTCGCGCGGCGCGAGTTCCGGGATGATCTCCCAGCCTGCCTCGCCACGCACGAGGACGCGGCCGCACGGCCCGGGGTCGCCGATGCCGGCGCCGATCTGCCGCGAGCGCCAGCGCTTGTTCGCCGGCAGGTCGGCGAGATCGGGACGGTGGCCCTCGCGGGTGTGGAAAATGTGGAAGCCCGCCGCCCGCATGGCAGCGAGCGTGCGCTTGATCGGCTCGATCGGCGCGCGGGTGAGGGAGAGGTCGTAGCCCATCTTGTCGACATAACCGCCGACGCCGCAGAAGTCGGTCTGCATGTCGATGACGATCAGGGCCGTGTTTTGCGGGCGCAGATCGCCGTTGTAGGGCCACGGATAGGGATCGGCGGCAACGTAACGCTCTGCCGCATTGCCTTGCTTGCGTGTCGCCTCAAGCATGATCTCACCTCGTGATCGACAGTTCGGCGGGTGCGCCGACCAGCGTGCGTTTCGGCGAGCAGGTCGCGATCATGATGAGCAACGTCAGAATGTAGGGCGCGGCATTGAACAGATGGTAGGCCTGGTTGATACCGACCGACTGCAGCGCCGGCCCGAGCGCGGCAGCGCCGCCGAACAGGATCGACGCAGCGAGGCATAGCATCGGATTCCAGCGCGCGAAAATGACGAGCGCGACCGCGGTGATGCCTTGCCCGCTGGAGAGCCCCTCATTCCAGCTTCCCGGATAGTAGAGCGACAGGAATGAGCCGCCGATCCCGCCGAGAAAACCGCCGAGCATCGTGGCGCGCAGGCGAATGAGATTGACCGAATAGCCCATGGCCCGCGCCGCATCGGCGCTTTCGCCGGCGGTGCGCACGATCAAGCCCCAGCGCGTGGTGCGCAGCGCCCACACTAGCACCGGCGCCAGCGCAACGCCGATGAGGAACAGAGCGTTGATGCGTAGGGCGGCGCGTACTTGCGGCACGTTGCTCCACCAGCCGAAGTCGATCGATGGCAGCCGCGCCGCCGTGGGCTCGATCAGCGGCTTGCCGAGATAGAACGCGAGGCCGGTGCCGAACAGCATCAGGGCGATACCGACGGCGATATCGTTGACGCGCGGCAGCCCGCAGATCGCGGCATGCAGGGCGCCCATCGCCGCCCCGGTCGCGCCGGCGGCGAGCACGCCGAGCCAGGGCGAGCCGGTAAGATAGGAGACGCCGTAGCCGCTCATCGCGCCCATGACGAGCGTCCCTTCGAGGCCGAGATTGATGCGGCCGCTGCGCTCGGTGATGCATTCACCGAGGCTGACGAAGAGGAATGGCGTGCTGACGCGGATGGCGCCGCCAAGCACCGCGAGCGGCACCGTCCAGTAGCCGATGGCGCCCGGGTCAGCCATCGTCACGCAGCCTTTCCGCGCAGGAAGCTGAACCGTCCGTAGAGCGAGTCGCTCGCCAGCACCATGACGAAGATGACGCCCTCCAGCACCAGGACCGATGCGTCCGGCAATCCCAGCCGCCGCTGCAGCAAGCCACCGCTCGCGCCGATGCCGCCGAGCAGGATCGACACCGGTATCACCGCCAGCGGATTCTGCCGCGCCAGGAACGCGACCAGGATGCCGGCGAAGCCGTAGCCGGCCGCCAGGTTGGCGTTGGTCCGCCCCTGAACGGCGGCCACCTCCATCATGCCGGCAAGACCGGCTGCAGCGCCGGCGAGAAAGCAGATGACGAGGATGAGCTTGCCGACATTGAGGCCCACGACCTTGGCGGCGCGAATGTTGCCGCCGGCGACGCGCGCGGCGAAGCCGAACACCGTGTGGTAGATCAAAACGTAGGCGAGCAGTGCGGCAATAATGCCGAAAGCAAAGCCCCAGTGCACGTCGAGGCCCGGAATGCTGCCGATCATGTTGTCGGCGCCGATCTCGCGCGTCGACGGTTTGTTGAGGCTGGTCGGATCGCGCATCGGGCCCTCGACCAGATAGTTGAGGATCGCGAGCGCGATATAGAC
>Ga0070671_100005087_pt1 | contig 10473 bp, 4 predicted proteins | sample KBSS73metaG_FD_65341 | JGI IMG/M metagenome (GOLD analysis project Ga0070671, IMG submission 65341) | Switchgrass rhizosphere microbial communities from Kellogg Biological Station, Michigan, USA - KBS S7-3 metaG | ecosystem: Host-associated > Plants > Roots > Rhizosphere > Soil ... | reverse complement strand
GTCGGAACGACACTGGTAGGTAGAGTTGAAGGTCTAACGACGATGAGCGTGGTCGACTCGTAAACATCCGGCAGCCGGTAAACAACCAGCGCGACGGCCGCTGTCACAGCGATAACAGGAAGGATGATCAGCCACTTACGCCTTCTAATGATTTTTAAATACTCACCCGGCGTTCGCTGACGGAATTCGACGCTCATACAACACTCCTTTTTCTTCGTTTCATCGCAGCCAACCGGGGCACCGATCTTAGCTGCGTCTCAATAACTTTTAGGTTACAGGGAAGCTAAGGTTTTCTTAGCTTCCTCAATATCCGCGAACGGTGACTTCTCTGCTAAACGTAATGAAGCTTCCAGTTCTCGTTTAGCACCCTGGTTGTCTCCCTTCGCTTTTAGGGCCATTCCCAAGTGGTAATGATAGTTCGCACTCGGGTTGACCTTATTTGCGACAGCCGACTGCTCATCGAGTGTCACTGCTTTCTGCAATTGCTCTGCAGCTGCAGCGTAAAGATTTTTCTTGTAGTAAACCCAACCGAGCGTATCGACAAAACCCGCCACGTTTGGATTTCTCTGCACAACATTCTGCGCAAGCTTTACCGCCTCATCGAGAGTTCCTTTTCCCTGTTCCGCATACAGCCAGGCCAGATTGTTTGCCGGGACCGCTGCGTTTGGATCGATTGTTACAGCCTTCTTATAGTTTTCCGCGGCGACATCGTAATTCTTACGAGAATCCTCCAACAGTCCAATCATCGTGTAAGCACCGGTGTTGTCGGGAGCTTTTTCGATGACTTTCTTGTACTCAGCGATCGCACGATCTTCTTGCTTAGAATTGATAAAGAGATTGCCCAACAATGAGTAAGCGGCAAGATAATTAGGATCCAGTTCAATACATTTGCGAAGTTCAGCCTCTGCGCCCTGGCTGTTCTGCTGACTGCCATAAAGCTGCGCCTTCAAAAGATGTAAGGAGGCATTGTTTGGATTTGCGTTGAGTGCTTGATCCAGTCTCGCATTTGCTTTGTCGATCTCTTTGTTATTCGCGTAAAGCGTCAGCAGACCACTCAAGGCAGCAAAGTTAGCACTGTCAAGTTTTAAGGCGTTTTCCCAATTAGCAATGGCTTCATCTGTCTTCTTCTCGCTATAGGAAAGTATCGCGAGATTGTTATAGGCGGTGGGATCATTCGGTGACGCCGCGCGTGCCGCTTCAAAATCCTGACGAGCGGCTGTGTTGTTCTTCAGTTGCGCTTCAGCTGAGCCACGCGCGAGATAGGTCTTCTGCCTTATCTCAGCAATTAATTCTGCCGAGTTGTCGCGATCGGGAGCAGCCTTGGCCAGCCGATCGAGCAGATCGTTTGCGAGCACCACGGCTGTTTTCGGATCGCCTGTAGCCAGTGAGATCTGCACCTTCATCAACTTGGCCGGTAAATAGTCGGGATAATTTTTTTCTAGATCGCCGGCGAATGCGCGTGCCTGGTCCATCAATCCCAAATTGTAATTCGTCTGGGCCATGAAATAGAGACCGGGACGAGAATTAGGTTCCTGCTTAAGTACTTCTTTGAGATCTTCGATAGCCGCCTTCAGCCCCGTCGCGTCGTTGCGCGATGCTTTGATACGAGCTCGTAACAACAGTCCTTGACGGTCTGTCGGATCTTTTTTCAAGACTTCCGCGATCTGGTCAGTCGCTCCCTGAATATCACCGTGCAACAACATGATCTCGCTCAAGCGATAGCGACCTTGAAGATAATCTGGAGCCTTCGCGAGGATCTCCTTGTACATCTGGATCGACTCATCAGTTCGATTAACTGCGGAATAAAAATCCGCCAGCATGGCCTGACTTTCAGGCTTGTCTTTGTCTAAGGCCGCAAGAGCTTTGTAAGACTCCTCAGCCTTATCAAGCTGCTTGTTTATCATGTAGAAACTTGCCAGCACAAAACGTGATGTTCGATCAGACGGCGCTACTTCCACAGCTTTCTTCAGCTCGTTTTCAGCGTCGGCGGCGCGACCAGTCTGCGCTAAGAATTTTCCGTACTCGGTATGGCCTAATGGTGACTGTGGATCGACTGAAATGGCGCGTTTGAAAATTTCTTCGGCTTTGGTCTGATCATTAGTCACGAGGTAGTAGCGGGCAAGACTCAAATGAGACTCGATGCGCTTAGGATCAATTTGAACAGCTGTGTTGAGCTCCTCGAGAGCCTTCGGATCCTTTGGGTTCTGAGCAAACAGAACACTGCTCAGTAGAATATGACCTTCAATATTGTTCGGATCTTTCTGAAGGACGTCCTGGGCCAACTTTTCGGCCATCGCGATTACTTCCGGCTTTCCCTTGCCCCCAGCGATGTAATAATTGCCAAGCTTGTTGCGGGCGTCGAGATTCTTTGGATCCAGGTCAACTGTTTTTTGTAGCTCTTGAATCATTTCCGGGAAACGGGCCAATCCCTCAAAGGATTTCGCCAGCCCCCAGTGAGCCGCAGCCAACTTATCGTCGATTTGCAGAGCATTCCGAAACTCAAGGGATGCTTCCTGATATTTGAGATCTTTTAGGTAGGCTTCGCCCTTGGCCACGTGTTCAGCTTTTGCTTTTTCGGGGTTAGTACAGCCGGCCAGTGAAATAACTGCGGCCAGGAGAACACACAGGAGGGTTGAGTAATAAAAATATCCGCGACACTCGCTATTCATCTGTTTCGCTCCATAAAGGCGCCTGGAGAGGTCGCCAATTTACTGCTCAGTTCTCTCAACATCCTCAGCGGGCAATGCCTTTGGATGCCTCAAAAAGCTGAGACGAGAATAAAAAAGGTCGAATACAACGTCGCTTCCGCAATTTTCATACGAAGCGATAAAAAGACATTAATTCGGCACGAAATCTGGTAAAACCGCAGTAGCTTCGACCGCTATATCAGTCGCGGATTTGAGTGCCGTGGCTTCTGATCCATCCATCGGAACGGTTACCCGAACCATTGCTCCGTCTGATCGTCGAAGCCGAACACTGTCGATCACAGTGTAGATTTTCCCCCAATACTCGCTCGCCACAGCGCGCCCCCGGCCCTGGTACCAGTACAACATCAAACTCTTTTGGTCGCCGTTCTGGATAACGTATTTGTTAGCCGTGAAGCTACTTCCATTCGGCCCGGGTAGACTCACTTTTCCAGGTTCGTTCAACGTCCAACCTGAGCCAGGTAGACAGTTAAGCGGACTGTGGTAGGAAGCACCGTCGCGCTGCGTCAGGTAGTACCCAACGTAGAGATTGGCCGACTGACCGTCCGTCCGCCGAAAATCCCGCAGCAAGTAATCACTGGCCCTTAAAACTTGAAGTGTCGGCGCGTCAAGCATCTGGTCGACACCTATCTTTTTCCACTCTCCGATTTGATCCGGAAAATCTTTAAGTTCTTTTCTCTCGATGTGTGCCTCGCCGAGGTATGCCCACGTATTTACAACGACGCCAACCGCGAAGATTGCAATGAACAAGACCGCCAGGCGTATCGATGAAGTTTTCATTCTGCGCCCTCCGCTGAAATGACGGGATTCGTTGGGGCGATCACTTTTTCCCTTTGATGAAGATCTTCATCCTTGACGACCATATCCTTCTTCTTCGAAAGAGACTTGGGCCTGAAGCGATCCAGAATCCATCCGACTCCAAACAACATCACAAAAGCAACAATATAAATCACCCAACCTGAAAATTCGTGAAAGAAGCCATCAGCTATTTCAGTGCCGTAGTAATGGGCGAGAATCCCTGTTCCACTTACTCGCAAAGCATTGGTTAAAATCGCGATAGGAACCGCCGAGCCGACGATAATCAGAGAGCGCCAAAAACCGTAACTCTTCAGCGTTGAGACAATCGTCTTCGAACCGTCTGAATCCTCGGCACGAGGATGAGTGAAATAAGCAAACACGACCGCTAACGTGATGAGCGTCATCAATGAACGAATTCCGCTACACGCTTCTACAACTTCGAGCTTCTTGGTTTGAAAAGAATTTAGCGGTTTGAGCTCGATCACATTGCCCTGTCGCAGTACCGGAATACCCCACACAGTCATTGACCATACCGCGCATTTAGACGCGAACAGCTGCAAGGGGAACGCGATCCTATTAAATATGATGGCCGGAATAGGTATCGCCAAAACCAGGAGCACAAGCGGAACCAGCAGTAGTTTCAGGAGCTTGCCACCCCAAAAATAAACGACCGTGCCTGCCAACAAGAGGACAAGCGACATTCGTTGGGTATACAACTCGGCACCCGCAACACCCGCCCACAACGCGAACAGGGCAACAACAACTGCGGCACCGCCCCACATAGTTGAAGGGTGCGTGCGCATAGACGCGAGTCTGTCACGCTGGATCCAGAGTATGTAACCGATTACAAGAGGGATTAGGAGGCCGTGGGAGTAGTTTTCGTCGTACCACCAATCCCGTGAAAGTTTCACGAGAACGGTCGCATACGCGAAAGATATAGCGACAACAATGGGGAGGGCTCGCCAGAGATACTTGGTGGCCGCGACACTCATACCGGAGTCCTTATTAATTCCCGCAAGAAAAGGGCAATTTCCCTCGCGAAAACCATTGGCAACTAACAAGCCGCCTTTTAGCAATTCGCGATAGAGCTTATCGCAATTCGGTCATCTATGACAACACAGAGCCGGCAAGTCGAACCACTATTGAAAAAGAACTAAAGATAGCAAGTTTCCACCATTCAACAGATATTCGTTGAAAGTTCTGGGAGGGAATTGGCGAAACCGCTGCTTCGATGAGCGTTTCAGCTGTTAGTGGACAACAATAGTTGCGGAATTACTACGCTGACCGTTGATAATGAGGGTAAGTTGTACAACTCCCCACCCCTGCAACTGTGGAGCGAGCATTACGTTTACCTGTTCGAGTGGCGGCATGGTGCCAAAGCTTCCCGCAAATTCAGCGGGCAAAAGAAAAGTTTCGCCATCAGTTCTGCGAGCTTCAACCTGAACAGATTCTGCATAGTTTGGAATCACTACTCCATTAATAGTCAGATCATTTCGCCCATCAGAATTCTGAGCGACTGTCGCTATTCCTGTCGCAAACACTGTCACTCGCGTTCGATTATCGTCGAGAGGATTCTGATCCGTTATCACAAAGAACGGTGCTGCCGTCGCAGAGACTGAGTTGATTGCCACGGCTTGATTTCCATCGGTCGTAATTATCGCAAATTGCTGTGAGGCCGGATTAGGCGTGGGAGTAGGAACGGGAGTGGGCGCCGGAGTTGGCTCTGGTGTCGGTGTCGGTGTTGGGGTTGGCTCTGGTGTTGGGGTTGGCTCTGGTGTTGGCGTTGGAGTCGGAGTTGGCTCGGGCGTTGGAGTCGGAGTCGGAGTTGGCTCGGGCGTTGGAGTCGGTGTCGGCTCAGGCGTTGGTGTTGGAGTTGGAGTTGGAGTTGGCTCAGGCGTTGGAGTCGGTGTCGGTGTTGGAGTTGGAGTTGGAGTTGGTGTAGATCCTGCTCCTGGCGTGTACAAGTTTCCTAACGCTGCGACAAACGTGTCCATGTTCACACCCGGATCAGTTCCATCGCTTGCTTTGTTTTTGAATGGACTCCTGCTCGCGAGTCGCCAGTTTCCATTACCAGGATCGACAAACTGAATATCAGCGAATGAGTTGGCATACTGATTTCCGTTTGGATACAGCAACGACAACAAACCCTGAAAAAGTTTTTGAGCGAGAGTGCGATTATCGACGACGAGATTTCCTGAAAACCCAAGCCCTGGCCAACACGCTATGAAACTGAATGGCGATAACTGGCAATTCAAAGCTGAGTTGTTGTTGTAGAAAATGTTATCTCGCAGCTGAAGGTTAGGGCTCGGGCCGCCGTAGTTGAACACAACCTGCTCCGTGTCTGTCGGTAGTCCGGCATTTCCGGTGAACGTGTTATGGATAAACTGCACATTCTTCGAAGCGGCAAGGTTTACCAACTTCGTGCCACTTTCGAACAAGTTATTCTCCACCCGCACCCCACTGCCAGGTTGGACCGTGCACGTCTCGTCTTCCAACTGAATGCCAAATACCTGTCCCGTAGCCGGCGCTGGTTTAACCCAGTTGTTGCTGAACACTGTCTCATCTAACGTAGACCATACTTCTTTCCCACCACCCTCTGCGATAGTGCTCTGGTTCCGTGGCGTAAACACAAACGCCAGGTGATAACCTTCAAACGTGTTCGCATTAATCGTGGTCCGTAATCCCACCTTCAACTCGATGTGCCCTTTTGACGAATACCCATATTGGGAAAGCACGGTGGCTAGTGACACAGGCTCTTTCACAAATTGATTGTGCTCGATGAGGATGTCTTTTGGCCGGTCGCCGTTCCAAACCGCCATGCCAGGTGAACTGGGCGCGGATGTCAGCGGAGTTCCGCCTGGTCCAGTGCCCCAAGCACTTTGAACATTATTGCTCGCTTGCGGAACGTAGGTGATCGTATTGCCATTCACGGCCGTTACTTTCGCCGCTCCCCACTCATACGGTTGGCCATGGAACACGCCGACGGTGAACGTCATGTTGGGCGCTAAGAACCCGATGTAATCACCCACAGCAGGTAAGGTTCCCACTACATTCGTTAACGTCGCCTGCGTGGTGGTTGCACCCGGTGCCACGCTGGCCTGGTTTACTACCCACTGTGGTCCACCCCCGGTGAAAACCGTGCCGAACCACGCTTCCATGTAATTGTTGACAATCGTGTACGGGCCTGGTCCTTTGGAAATCAGAATCGCGTTTGATGAGAGGGGATTTGTTTGACCAGGTTTCCAAAAGGCTCTGAAGCCGGCGATGCGTGAATTCTTTATCGTGAGATTCTTTGCGTCCACAAGAAATCCCCGAATAGACGTGCTGAATTCTGAGGTGGTTCCGTCGCTCGCTTCAGGGTGTATATAGCAACGATCGAATTCGATATCGTGAGGGACGTTTGCAAAGGTTATTCCGACTTGATTACCACTATTCTCACCCACAAAAACCAAACCATTGTTCAATTGCGTTGAGCCGCGGCTGTCATTCGTTATTTCGATTCCAACTACACGATAGTGATGTGAACCGCCTTCGAATTCGAGAGCTGGAGTTGAAGCATTCGTTACGAGTTTCGTCATGAAGCCAGCATCTTGCGGACTCACTCGCACTCCAACGGGCAGGGATGCAGCCGCAGAACTCTGGATGGTGATGAAATCGGCACTTGTGTTCGTACATGGCCCAGGGTTTCGAGCCACGAACGGTTGAAACCCATTCGGCACAACGTAAGAAGCACCCGCTTGCAGTACTACCGTGTCACCGCATCGAGCTGAATTAAGCGCGGCCTGCAGATCACCGTCTGCTGGCACGCTGATAGTTGCACCGTTCGCTACTGAATGTGGATCAACGACGGAAAGAAGAAAGCAAATAAAAAAAACGCAAACAGATCTATAGACAAATCGATTCTGGGGAAGAGACAAATTGGAGCCCTCGCTTTAGATAGAAGTCATTTATGAACACGTACCGAACGTACAGAACAAGAGTCGGACCTCTTTCCACACGAGTTCCGGGGGACACGGAACATTCACTTCAGATTTTCAGTTGTGAGTTACCTACCACTGTGAGATCGGCTCGAAGGGAGGAACCGATGTGGAGTGAATTAACGAGAACGCAATCTAGGGAATAAGAAGAAACAAGTCAATACAAAGTATTCGGGAAATGCCGCTTTTCTGGACGAAAATGCAAACGACGACAAAAACACAATTTGGCTGCAATGAAAATCCAATGCTCGCAACAGCGGAAGGGTTCACGGAGGGTCATCGTAGAAGGCACTTCGCCCAAACTGAAAAGCAAAAAAAAGGGTGATTCCTAAGAATCACCCGAAAACTAAATTTAGTGTGAAAGTCTAATTGATGAAGATGGTCTTGGCAGTACTCGTAACACCTCCAGCAGTAATTCTCAACTGAACGTTGCCAGCGCCGGCCAGTTCCGGAACCAAAATGACATTCACCTGATCGATACCTCGAATGGTTCCTTGAACTCCCGCATACTCGACTGGCAGATTGAATACTCTTCCATCTGAGGTTTGAGCCTGGACCTTCACAAGTTCTGCCAGGTTCTGTAACACCTGTCCGTTGCTGAGCCAAATGTCATTACTTTGATCAGTATTGACAAGACCGCTACTCAAACCCGTCGCTAGAATCGATAATCGAGTGCGACCATCGAATCCTAATAGCGATGAAGTTGTCTGAAATATTCCAAAGCGAGACCCGAAAGAATCAACTACTACTCCACGTCCGCTTGTATCATCCGCTAACCCTAGGATGGTTGGGTTGAGACCCGCTACGTTGCCCCCTCCATGATGAATAAAGCCCTCACGCGAGCTAACGATTACATCGGCGACTCCACCGACCAACGTTGAAGGCGCAACTACGGTCAATTCAGTTGGCGACACTGAGAGAATCAGCGCCTCCTCACCCCCAATCGTAACGCTAACATCGCCCAGCTCGTAAGAACCACCGTTGCTTGCCGTGACTGTTTCAGTTGAGAACGGAGTCGTTGCTAAAGTCGAGATTTTTGCAGTTTGATTTGGTAATACAGTCAGACCTGAAAAACCGCCAGTTTCAGGCTGACCTATCAAAAGATTCTTTTGCGCATTGACACGACTTGCGACGGATGTAGTGTCGGTGGAAATGATCCCATTTACCATCAGATCTTCGCAAAAACTTAAGTATGAGTTGATCTTTTCCAATCGATCGCTGATCCCCGTAGAAAGTATCTTCTCTGAAGATAGAGCGGCACCTGTTCTTGCCAGGAAGGAGGCGGCAAAGAGGTATTGATCAATTTGTGTCGCTCTGGAGAACATTGCCTTTTCTTGTACGAAATCACGGTAAGTTTGATCGATATCCGTAACCAGCTTTAACAAAGCGTTTGTTTGCCCGCTAGTGTTAGCGAGACTTATCGGACCTTGAGTTAGGGTGTTATTGATCGTGTTGGTGCTGTTCTTCCCTCCTCTGACACCCTTGAGAGCTTTGCTCACCTTGATCGTGACTGGTGAAGACGTTTTTGTTGTGCCCTCAGTATTCTGCGCAGTAGCTGTCACCGAATACGTCCCAGCAGACATATTGCTCCAGGCCAGGTTGTAAGGCGAGGCACTTGTGCTTCCGATGGTGTTCGAGTTGGCCGCAAAAGTAACCTTTGTGATGCTACCGCCCGAAGCATTCGCCTTGATCGTTACGCTGCTACCCACGCTAATCGTCGAATTGGTTGACGGGCTGGTGATGTTTACGACAACCGGCGTTGGCGTCGGCGAAGGGACCGGAGTTGGTGTGGGTATCGGTGTTGGCGTTGGCGTCGGAGTTGGAGTTGGAGTTGGAATTGGATTGGGGCCGGTCAGTGAACTAGCTTTACCGGCATGGTCCCAAGCCACTCGACCACCATACAAAGTAAACGACATACCGTTCACAGTTTTTCCTTCTAATCCAACCCAGGCCGCCGGAACTTCTAATCGTACCCACTGTCCAGCCGGAGGGATTGCACCGACGAATTGTTGAGCCACGGTTCCATTCGCTGCCAAAGTGATGTTGTTGCTTCCCCAATAAGCGCGGTGCTCCCAAGCGGTATCAAGATCTTTCCACTGGACCATTATTTCACTTGGAATAGCAGCCGGATCGATCCAGACATACACAAACAAATTTTCATTTGTATTGACCGGCCAAAGTGTTGGGCTGAAGTGAAAATAGTGCTGGTGCAAACCGGCGACATTAGCCGACTGATGGGCTGATGTACCTAAGTATGGCGCCGGGTTACTGCTAGCCCAATTCCAAGTCTCTCCGTCTCCCCCTACGGTTACGCCAGCTGGCAAACTATCCTCAATCCATACCACGTCTCCCCCAGGGCCAGGAGTCGGCGTCGGGGTAGGCGTCGGAGATGGTGTCGGTGTAGCCGATGGCGCAGGAGTCGGATTAGGATTCGGAACTGGATTATACGAACTGCCCAATGCCGCAATCAGTGTGTCCATGTTGACTCCAGGATCAGTTCCATCGGTGGCTTTACTTTTGTAGGAACTGCTGGCTGAAAGTCTCCAATTGCCATTCGACGGATCCACAAAGGACAACGCGCCGAGCGTACTCGAGAAATAGTTTCCAGTCGGATACTGCGACGCCAACGGACCTTGGAAAACTTGTTGTCCGGAAGTCCTGTTATCAACAATGACGTTGCCGCTCATCCCCAATCCGGGCCAGCACGTGCTCTGTGTCCCAGGGGAAATCTGGCAATTCAAGCCGTAGTTGTTGTTGTAGAAAATGTTATCTCGCATCAGAAGATTCGAAGTGGGCGCGCCATAGTTGAACACGATCTGGTCGGTGTCTGTCGGTAGTCCGGCATTTCCGGTGAACGTGTTATGGATAAACTGCACATTCTTCGCCGCGCCGATGTTTACCAACTTCGTGCCACTTTCGAACAAGTTATTCTCCACCCGCACCCCACTGCCAGGTTGGACCGTGCACGTCTCGTCTTCCAACTGAATGCCAAA
>Ga0070671_100005083_pt1 | contig 10477 bp, 10 predicted proteins | sample KBSS73metaG_FD_65341 | JGI IMG/M metagenome (GOLD analysis project Ga0070671, IMG submission 65341) | Switchgrass rhizosphere microbial communities from Kellogg Biological Station, Michigan, USA - KBS S7-3 metaG | ecosystem: Host-associated > Plants > Roots > Rhizosphere > Soil ... | reverse complement strand
AACGGCTGACCGGCACGGATCGCGCCACGTGGAAGGCTCACCAGTTCGCTGGCGCGAAGACCCGAACCGTAAAGAAGCTCCAGCAACGCGAGGTTGCGCACCGCGGTCGCTTCGCCACTTGCTGCGCGGTCCTCGGCGGCCTCAAAAATTCGACCGATTTCGTCTTCGTCTAGAATGCGCGGCAGCGGCCTTTCGAACCGCGGGCGAGGCAGCGCTTCTGACGGGTCGTCGCGCCGGAGGCCGTCATCCACGAGGAACGCATAAAACCGTCGCAGCGCCGCTGAGCGCCGTGCGACGGTCGAGGGCGCGAGCTCGGCCCATTGCGCACCCAGGCCTGACAGCTCGTCCGCGTTCGCTGAACCGATTGGCCCGCGCACGCCCTGTGCAGCTCGTTCGAGATCGTTGCGATAAGCCGCCAACGTATGTTTCGAAGCTCCCGCCTCGGCGGCCATCATGTCGAGAAAGCGATCGACGAGCGCCGCGTCCTCGGGGGTCACGTGCGTGAAAGCGCCTCAGTAGCGATCATACGCGCGGTGAAATCCTGCCCAGTACGCTCGAGACTGGTGATCGCGTGAAACATGTGCTCCGCCGGCAGCTGCTGGAACAGCGACGTTTGGAAGCCCGTGCCGGCCATGATTAGCACTGTGCCCCCCTGACCCCGGCCGGCGGCTGCGTCGATCATCTTCGTCCAGCTGGACTGGCGACTGAGACCCAGTCCGTACCGCCGGTTCAAAGAATTCGCGGCATCCGTATTGATCCGGCCGAGACCGGCGAGACCCGCAACCAGCAAGGCGCTGCGCTGTCGCCCTTCGCTCTTGTCGCGCCGGATGAAGTCGGTGAGCCGGCCCGTGCCGACATTGGCGATGTCCGGCGCTGCAAGTGCAATCATCGCCCAGCACCGGTCCGAATCCGCATCGTCCATATGCGCGATCGCGCTGGCCCAGCGCGCCGCTGCCTGGTCATACCCGGCGGCCAGCATGGCAGAGATCAACTCGGGCGCATCCTTGGCGAGCTTTGGATCGGGCTCGATCAGGGTCGCCGCGCGCGCTGCTAGCGCTCGCGCCGCCTCTTTCTGGTAGCCGTCCTTGCCGATCGCCAGCAGCTTGCGGATCGCGGCCATCCGCGCGTCAACGCCATTGGCGACAAACGCCTGTCGCAGCTGCCACGAATCCGTGTTCGAAAGGTCGTCAGGATCGGTTGAATCGTAGATCGCTGAATAAAGGTCCATCAGCGCCTGGGACGAAAAGACTCCGAGACCCGTGGCCACCAGCGCGGAGCTCAGCCGCTGTTGCGGCGTCAGCAAGGGCGAGCGTGCCTGAAACGCGCGAAGCTGCGGCGACGCGGCATTGATCAACCGGTCCGGCGGCACCAATCCGGTTGCTGTCGAAAGGCCAAAGCGCCAGGCAGTGAGGGTATCGACGGGGTCCCACTCGATCGTCGTCGCGCGACCGGAACCCGCAGCGCCAACCACCTTTTCAGCCAGCGCCAGGTCGACACCGCCGATGCGGCCGCGGCGGCGGGCATCGTCAATTTGCGCGGACGCCAGTGCCGTCTCCCCCGCGAGCGATGAGCACATTGCCTGCACCAGCCCGCGAATATTCGGATCGTATTTCGAGATGCCGTCTTCCAATGGGCAGAGCGCCGCGGCGTCGCCATTGGCGAGCGCGCTCTGCACGGCCACCTGCGTCATCTTCGGGGTGAACAGGTCTGTGTCGACGCCCGAGACGAGCATCCGCGCAGCGTCCGCCTCGCCCATGCGAAGGAGCAGCCAGGCGCGCTCCGCAGCCCAGTCGACCGGATTGAGCTGGACGGGAGCGTCAGCCTTGGCGAGCAGCGCATCGCGCAGCGCCATGTGCAGCCAGCGCGACGCGAGCGGCACGTCCATCGAGCGCAACAGGCTGGAAAGATAAGCCCCGCTGGCCGCGCCCCAGGGATTGTCGCCAAGCCCCAGCTCCGCCGGGTTAAGCTGTCCGACGCTCCGCGGATCACGTCGCGCCCAGCCGGGATATTCCACAGGAGGTGGAGGCGGCGGAAGGCTGATGTTCGAAACTTCCTCGACGGCGCTCTCGTCAGCCGCGCCGGCGTCACTGACATTCCCCCGAACGACCGTGGGCTGAGGCAAATTGCCAGCGTCATTCGATTGAACTGTATTCGCCGGCGCCGGCGCCGGAACAAGCGCGGGCTGCGTCTGCGCAACCTCCTGGGCAAGCGCGGGCAGAGCGAGGCCAAGAGCGGCCCCGGCGATCAGCAATGGCTTAATGCGCATTGCCGCCCGAGGGGCCGGGCTGCGGCACCTCGACTTCGATCGTGCGCGTCGGCTGCTGCTTGGGCACGGTCGAGAGGAAATAGAGAGCGCCGGCGATAATGACGAGGACGATGATCAGGAATGCGATCCGAGGCATGGCTTCCGTTTGCGCGTGAGGTTCGAGGGGCTTTTGGCGAGCTTAAAAGCCGCTGTATAGCCCTGTCGAGATATGGATTTGACAAAGCGTCTCGATCGCCCGGTGGTCCTCGTCGGCCTGATGGGCGTCGGCAAGTCGACCGTCGGCCGCCGCCTGGCGAAGCGGCTGGGCGTGCCGTTCGTCGATAGCGATTCCGCCATCGAAGACGCAGCCGGCTACACGCCAGCGGAGATCTTCGAGCGCTACGGCGAGCAGGACTTTCGCGATGGCGAGCGCCGGTTGGTGGCACGGCTGATCGATGGAGAAGTCCGAGTGATAGCCACTGGCGGCGGCGCATACGTCGACCCTCGAACGCGCGAGCTTCTGAACGATCGCGCAATCACGATCTGGCTCGATGCACCCGTCGAGATTCTCGCCGATCGCACCTCCCGCCGGGATACCCGGGCGCAGCTTCGTCAGGGCGATCCGAAAGCGACCTTGGAGCGGCTCTCCCAAGAGCGCCGAACCTCCTACGCACAGGCCCATATCCACGTGAAAAGCGGCGTCGGTGCGCACCGCGAAGTCGTCGACGCGATTGTCGAGGCGCTAGAGAAGCACCTCTCGAACGGCGGCGGCACCTAGGTCGAAGTCGGGACTTGCTCTCCCGGTAGCGGCCGGTCCGGCGCGAACGCAGTTTCCCAGCCTGCCCTCAGATCGCCCGTCGCACTCTGCCGTTCCAGTCGTTCGCAATCGCGCATCCGATATTCGCGATCGACGCGCTCGATCTCTTGCTGCTCGACACCGCTCGCCTTGAGCGCCGCCCTGCCCATCACGACCGCACCCTCGAACAACTCCCGCTCGGCGAATGCGATATCCAAGCCATCCAGCTCGATCATGTGTCGCCGGTCAAAGGCCCGCACCATCACGGCCGCCTGCGGGAACGCGCCAAGTACCGCTTTCACCGCGTCCCGGCTGAGCTCACCGCCCTCATTGTCGTTGCAGAACGCGATTACCTTCGCCGTCTCGGCGCCGGCGGTACGGAGCAGGTCGATCCGCAACCCATCGCCATAATAGACTTTCGTCCCGAACTCGCCGGCAAGCTCGATCTGGCCGGGCTTCTTGTCGATCAGCGTCACTCCAATCCCCTTGGCCATCATCATCTGAGCAACCGTCTGGCCGAAGCGCCCATAGCCGACGACAATCGCGCTCGTTTCCGGCGACAGCTCAGGCCCGTCGAGGTCGTCGCGCTTCGGCAAGTCCTTCCTTTCGAGAAAATCGATGAGGCGCATCAGGAACGGCGTCGTGGCCATGGAGAGCGTGACGACCGCGCTGAACAGCGAAGCGGCTTCCGGGGAAATGAGCTGCGCCGCCGTCGCCATCGCGAACAGCACGAAACCGAATTCGCCGGCCTGGCTGAGAAGAAGACCGAGCCTGATGCTGAGACGCCAAGTGCAGCCGAACAGGCGCGACAGGGCGCTGATCAGGATGGTTTTGGTCACGATCACACCCGCCGCCAGCCCGATCACAAGCAGCGGCCGCGCCGCGACGAGCCTGAGGTCGAGCAGCATTCCGACCGACAGGAAAAACAGCCCCAGAAAGATCGAACGGAACGGCTCGACGTCGCTTTCCAGCTCGTGCCGGTAGGGCGATTCTGCGAGTACGACGCCGGCGACGAATGCGCCTAGCGCCGTCGAAAGCCCGAACTGGCGCATCAGCGCAGCGGCGCCGACGACTGTGAAAAGACCGGCCACGACGAACAGCTCCCGCTCGCCGAGCCGGCCGATGAGACGAAACAAGGGGTTGAGGACGATCCGGCCGAACGCGACCAGTGCGATGACGGCCAGCATCGTGTAGAGCGCCAGATTCCAGCCCGTCGGAGCTGTCGGATCGGGCGCCACGCGTGCCATCGCGGCGATGATCGTGATCAGCGGAACGATCGACAGATCCTGGAACAGCAGGATCGAAAAGGCCCGCTCGCCCTGCGGCGTGTTCAGCTCGTTGTCCGATCGCAGCATCGGCAAGACCTGAGCGGTCGATGACAGGGCTAGCGGCAGGCCTATGGCGAGCGACGCTTCAGCCGAGAAACCCGGGCCGAAATACAAGATCGCCGCAATCGCGAACCCGCACAAAGTGACCTGCGCCAGCCCAAGGCCAAAGATATCCTTGCGAAGGCGCCACAAGCGGCTCGGCTGAAGCTCCAGACCGACGATGAACAGCAGCAGCGAGATGCCGACTTCCGACACGCGCTGGATCGCTTCAGGTTCGTTGAACAAGCCGAGGATCGACGGACCGATCAGCGCACCGGCAACGATATAGCCCAGCGTAGCGCCCAGCCCGAGCCGGCGGAACAGCGTGACGAAGACGAGAGCGACGCCAAGCATGATGGCGCCGTCCCGAAGGAAGCCGCCTGCTACGATCGGCTGGGCAGCGTTCACTTCAGGCCGCGTCTATCGCAGCAAGCAAGGCGCGGAACGGAAGCAGGATCGCCCCGTGCCGTGCTTGGCGAGATCGGGCAGGCGCCAGGGCCGCAATGCCCGGCCAGGCGCTTGCGTCATCGTGCTCGTCGGCAAGCCAACGGCTGACCTCGAGCATGGCGTCGGACACCTCGGCGTGCGTCCGACCATAGCTATGCCGCTCGACCAATGCCGCCGACGCCTGCCCGAAGGCGCAGGCCTGCACCTGCATCGACAAGCGCTTCACGCGCCGATCAGCGTCGAGCTGCACCGCCAGAGTGATGCGGCTTCCGCAAGTCGGCGACCGAACTTCGGCGCGCCCGTCCTCGCGCTCAAGCTCGCACGGATCGCTGAGCGACGCTGCCAGCCGCAGGATCTCGGTCGTGTAAACCGGCTCGCTCATTCCCGCCGCCATGTAGTGCCGTTCGGCCCGTCCTCCAAAACGATGCCCTCGGCCTTGAGCTCGTCGCGGATGCGATCGGCGTTCGCGAAGTCGCGGTTCTTCTTTGCGGCAGCGCGCTCGGCGATGAGCCGGTCAACGGATTCCCGGGTGCGCGTCAAAACTCCAGTGGCCTGCAGAGTGACGTCGGTTAAGACACCGCCTCTGAACCATTCATCTGCAGAGTGTTGGAGCAGGCCTAGCAGATTGGCACTTGCCTTAAGTGCTCGGCCCTCGAGCGCCGAAAGTCGCGACAGCGCGAGCGGCGTATTTAGGTCATCGCGCAACGCCTCGAGAACACCTTCGTCAACCTCGGAGGCTTCGGACTCGCCGCTAGCCCGATAGAGACGATCGAGGATGGCCTTTGCTTGAGCAATGAGCGCTTCCGTCCAGGGCAGCGGTTGCCGGTAATGCGCACTCAGCAGCGCCAGCCGCAAAGTCTCGCCTTTATGTCCCTGCGCCAACAGCTCCGCCGGCGTGATGATATTGCCGAGCGACTTGGACATCTTCTCGCTGCCCATGTCGACGAAGCCGTTGTGCACCCAGTAGCGCGCGAGCGGCAGGCCACCGTGCGCACAGCGACTCTGTGCAATCTCGTTCTCGTGATGCGGGAAGATGAGGTCGAGCCCGCCGCCATGGATGTCGATCGTCTCGCCGAGATGCCGCTCGATCATCGCGGAACATTCGACGTGCCAGCCCGGCCGTCCGCGACCCCATGGCGAATCCCAGCCGATCACTTCCTCTGCACTCGGTTTCCACAGCACGAAGTCGGCGGGATCGCGCTTGTAAGGTGCGATCTCCACGCGCGCGCCGGCAATCATGGCCTCACGGTCGCGCTTGCTGAGCACGCCATAATCGGGGTCGCTGAGCACCGAAAAGAGCACATGCCCCTGCGCCTCATAGGCGTTCCCATGTTCGATCAGCCGCTGGATCATCGCGACCATCGCCGGAATTTCCTGTGTTGCGTGCGGGGCGATGTCCGGGGGCCGGACACCGAGCGCACCCATGTCATCGAGATAGTGCCGCTCGAAGCGCTCGGTGATCACCGACGGCTCGACGCCCTCCGCCTCCGCTGCCGCGATAATCTTGTCGTCGACGTCGGTCACGTTGCGGGCATAGACGAGGCTCTTCCCGCCGAACTCATGCCTGACGAGGCGCGCAAGCGTGTCGAACACCACTGCCGGCCGCGCATTGCCGATATGGGCGCGGCCGTAGACCGTCGGGCCGCAGACATACATGGTGATCCGCTCGCGGTTGAGCGGAATGAACTCCCGCTTCTCGCGGGTGAGCGTATCGTGGAGCCGGATCACGCTTGCGGCACCTTCGGGTGGCCACGCCGCGCCTGCACCCAATCGACGATCCCGCGTCCGCTGGCGTTGAGCAGCGGGTAGGTCCGCGACTTGGTCATCCACTGCGGCCGTTCGGCCGCCGGACCGTAGACCATGTCGGTCCCAAGGTTTGCGAGCAGGAAGAAGAGCGTAACGCCCAGCAGGCCCTTGAGCGCGCCGAACCCTCCGCCCAACACCCGGTCGAACGGCCCCAGCATCGCGTGCCGCCGGGTCTTCCCGCCAAGCTGCCTCGCCAGAAGCTTCACGATGAGGAAGCTCGGCAGGAATAGGATCGCGAAAGCGAGCACGGCCCCTGCCGCCGGGCTCGTGTGGAAGCTGTTGTCGATGCCGGTCCACAGCTGGCTGTGGAACAGCTTAAGCATCGCGATCGCGACGACCCACGCGAATAGCGAGATCACCTCATGCACGAACCCGCGCACGAAGCCGACCGCGGCACCGCCGATCAGCAACAGGAAGACGAAGATGTCGAGCACGGTCATCAGCGCGCCGCTAGCAACCTATAATCATCATTGCGAGCGCGGCGAAGCAATGACATTCAATGGAGATGGCCGCGGATGCGCCTCTGCTGTTCATCATCGGCAGCGGCGATGAATCCGACCGCATTGCCCATGCCGGCGGAACCAGGATTACGGTCAAGGGAGCGTCCGACCTCCACAAGCTGCTGCAAGAACGCGAGCCTTATGAGCTGCTCCACATCAGCCGCAATTTCTTCCGTCAGACGCGCGAGACGCGGCTGCTCCACTACAACGTCCTCGTGAACCTGATCACCGAGGCGGAAAAGGGCACCAAGACCCTCGACAACCTTCGCAAGCTGCTGCGCGGTGTGCCCGGCCGCATCGTCAATTCGCCCGATGCGGTTTTGCGCTCGACCCGCGACAGGGTCGCGCGCCTGCTGACCGGCACTCCCGGCCTGATCGTTCCAAAGGCTGTGCGCCTCCAGGGGAACAAGCCAGCAGTCGCGACGCAGCAGCTTCAAAGCGCCGGGATCACGCCGCCGATCATCCTGCGCCAGGCCGGCACGCATGGCGGAAAGATCATCGGGCGCTTCGATTCCTTGGACGAGGCCGTTGCGGCGCTTGAACCCAACCGGGAGCATGTCGCGACGGAGTTTATCGAATTCGGCTCCGCCGACGGTCTCTATCGCAAATATCGCGTCTTCTTCATCGGCCAGCGCCGGATCCTGCGCCACATGCTCATCTCGGAGAGCTGGAATGTGCACGCGAGGGCGCGATCCGATTTCATGGCCCACCATCCCGAACTCGTCGCACAGGAGCGGGCGGTGATGGAGAGCGACGGGCCCTTCCTGCCCCTTGTCGAAGCTGTGCTTCAGTCGGTCCGAGACCGTATGCCGCTCGACTTCTTCGGCATGGATTTCGGCCTGACAAAGGCAGGCGAAGTCGTGCTGTTCGAGGCGAACGCGACGATGAGCTTCTTCCCCTTCTCGCCCGACCCGCAATTCTCCTACCTGCATCGGTGCTTCGGACCGGCGCAGGACGCCTTCCGCGAATTGCTGGGCCTTGCGCGCCAGCCGCAGAGCGGGCCCGCGATCCGCATGCAAACCGCCTGAACCGATGTTCGACAGCTACGCCGAGATCTTCGCAGAGCGCGGCGCAGCCTATCACGCAGCAATGGCGGCATGCCCGCGAGCGCGAGATGCCGAGTTCCACGCGGTACTCGAACCGCTGCGCAATCCCCCAGAAGGGCTGCTCTGCGACATGCCTTCGGGCGGCGGCTATCTCGCGGCTCACCTACCGCCCGGTTTGCGCTATGTCGGCGTCGATCCCTCAGACGATTTCATTGACGCCTGCCCAGCCGGCCTCGATCGGATCAAAGCCGATTTGGTCGCCGTGCCGCTCGACGATGCGTCGGTCGATTATATCGTTAGCCTCGCGGCCCTCCACCACGAACCCGATTTGCCCTCAGTGTTCCGGGAGATGCGCCGCCTGCTCCGGGCCGGCGGACGCGCAGTCATCGCCGATGTTGCGATCGACACTGCGCCCGCGGTCTTCCTCAACGGCTTCGTCCACGCGAACAACCCGATGGGTCACGAGGGCCATTTTCTCGATGACCGCATTGCTGGCCTGCTCGAGAACGCCGGCTTCATGATCTCGGACGACAGGCTCGTCGACGTACCCTGGAAGTTCGAAACGCGCGGCGAGGCCGGTCAATTCTGCAGTCAGCTGTTCTGGATGCCATCGCTCGATGCGGGCGCGGTTGCCGATGCGATGGATCGAGAAATCGGCTTCTTCGCCTCGGATGGACAAATTCACCTTCGCTGGCAGCTTCGCCGGATCACCTGCAGCGCCTGAACTTCAGCGCCCGAGGATCTGGTCGACCAACTCCCGCAGGTTGCCGAACTGAGCGAGCTTGAGCCCTTCGCCCCCCTTGATCCCCTTTGGAGCCCAGGCCGTTTCGAACCCCAGCTTTGCTGCTTCCTTGAGCCTCAATCCGGCATGCGCGACCGGGCGAATCTCGCCTGACAGCGCGATTTCGCCCAGCACCACGCATTCGCTCGGCACCGGCCGCTCCGACATTGCGGAGACCAGCGCTGCCGCGACGGCGAGGTCAGCGCCCGGGTCGCTCAGCCGGTATCCGCCCGCGACATTCAGATAGACCTCCGCGGTTGCGAAACTCATCCCGCAGCGTGCCTCCAGCACGGCTAGGATCATTGCGAGGCGCCCGCTGTCCCAGCCGACCGCCGCGCGCCGGGGCGTCGCGCCTGTTGCAAGGCGCACGGTCAGTGCCTGAATCTCGACCAGCACGGGCCGGGATCCCTCAATCGCAGGAAACACGCTCGTGCCGCTGACCGGCTCGCCGCGGTGCGTCAGGAAAAGGGCCGACGGGTTTGGCACCTCGGTCAGTCCCTGCCCTTCCATCGCGAACACGCCGATCTCGTCGGTACCGCCGAAGCGGTTCTTCATCGCCCGCAGGATGCGGTACTGGTGGCTCCGCTCGCCTTCGAAGCTCAGCACCGTGTCGACCATATGCTCGAGCACCCGCGGGCCGGCGATCGTGCCGTCCTTGGTGACATGGCCAACCAGCACCACCGCGGTGCCGTGTTCCTTGGCGAACCGGACCAGCTCCTGCGCACTGGCCCGGACTTGGCTGACCGTACCGGGAGCGCCTTCGATGAGGTCCGAATGCATTGTCTGGATGGAATCGATGATCAGCAGGGCCGGAGGTTCGCCCCCGCCCATGGTTGTCAGGATATCGCGGACCGAAGTCGCCGCCGCGAGCCGGACCGGCGCTCCGCCGAGGCCAAGGCGCACCGCGCGCAACCGCACCTGCTCGGCGGATTCCTCACCGGAGACGTAGACGACCTTCTTGCCCGCACTCGCGAGCCGCGCCGCGACCTGCAACAGGAGCGTCGATTTGCCGATGCCCGGATCGCCGCCGACCAGCAAGGCGGAACCTGCCACAATGCCATCGCCGATCGCCCGGTCGAACTCGGCAAGACCACTGGGTAAGCGCTCCGGCAAGGCAGCCGGCGTTTCTAATCCCACCAGCGGGATCACCCGCCCGCCGCCCTGCAGATTGTGCTTGGCCGCGAAGATGCTCGACACCTCGGCACTCTCCTGGACCAGCGTGTTCCACTCGGCGCAATCGGGGCATTGGCCCTGCCAGCGGTGCTGCACCGACCCGCACGCCTGGCATGTGTATCGCGACTTGGGTTTTGCCATCGCGTGCACGCTAACTGATCCCGTTTCGTTCTCCTAGCCCCAAGCTGCCGAAATCGGCAGACCTGCGCAAAATCCCTTGTTATGGCGCCCGCCATGGACGGCGGTTTCCTTGCCTCGATTGGAGTCCTGCTCCTCGTCGCCTGCCTGATCGCGATGCTCTCGCGGCGGGTGGGGC
>Ga0070671_100005080_pt1 | contig 10480 bp, 6 predicted proteins | sample KBSS73metaG_FD_65341 | JGI IMG/M metagenome (GOLD analysis project Ga0070671, IMG submission 65341) | Switchgrass rhizosphere microbial communities from Kellogg Biological Station, Michigan, USA - KBS S7-3 metaG | ecosystem: Host-associated > Plants > Roots > Rhizosphere > Soil ... | reverse complement strand
ACCAAGATCGCCAAGGTCAAGACGACGACCACCAAGCCGGCCAAGGAGAAGAAGTAGGCGGCTGCCCGAGAGTCATTCAGCGACTGCACGCGGCGGGAGACACGATCGTTTCCCGTCGCGTGCATCATCGCGTCGGTTTCCCTCTCAGACGTCCAATTCCTCGGCTTCCTCCGCTCGCTCCATGATGAATCGGAAGCGCGCGGAGGGATCCTTGCCCATGAGTTCGTTGATGACGCGATCGGTGACGATTTGATCCGTGATCTCCACGCGCAGGAGGCGTCGTGTTCGCGGGTTGAGCGTCGTCTCCCACAGCACTTTGGGCATCATTTCGCCGAGGCCCTTGAAGCGGGTGATTTCCGCGTTCGAGCGCCCGTTGCCGTGCAGCTTCAGCAGCCGATCGCGATGCGCGTCGTCGAGCGCCCAGAACGTCTCCTTGCCGATGTCGATGCGGTAGAGCGGCGGCTGCGCGAGAAACACTTTGCCGCTCGTCATCAGCTGCGGCAGATGCCGGTAAATAAACGTCAGCAGGAGCGTCGCGATGTGGTGGCCGTCGGAATCCGCATCGGCGAGGATGATGACGCGCCCGTAGCGCAGGCGGGCCAGATCGAAGTTCTTGCCGAGCCCGCAGCCGAGCGCGGTGACCAGATCGGCAAGCTCCTTGTTCTCGAGCACCTTCGCAAGCGTCATCCCTTCGGTATTCATCACCTTGCCGCGAAGCGGGAGGATCGCCTGGCGGCCGCGATCGCGGCCCTGTTTCGCTGAGCCGCCGGCCGAGTCGCCTTCGACGATGAACAGCTCGCTGTCCTCGCGACCACTTCCCGTGCAATCACTGAGTTTGCCCGGCAGGTTCAACCGTCCCGACGTCGCTGTCTTCCGCGTCACCTCCGCCTGAGCGGCGCGGCTTGCCTCGCGGGCGCGCGCGGCGAGGATGATGCGCGCCACGATTGCTTCGGCGACCGTGCGGTTCGTATTGAGCCAGTGCTCGAGCCCGGGACGGACAGCCGAATCGACCGCCGACGTCAGCTCCGGATTGTTCAACCGATCCTTGGTTTGTCCCTGGAACTGTGGCTCTTCGATGAAAATGCTCAACACGCCGGTCAATCCCTCTCGAATGTCTTCGGCGGCGAGCGTCACACCTTTCGGCGACAGGTTGTGCGTATCGATGTAATTGCGGACGGCCTTGCCCAGCCCCGCGCGCAACCCGTTCTCGTGAGTGCCGCCGGATCCGGTCGGGATGCCGTTCACGTAGCTGCGAATGTGTTCGTCCGTCGCCTCGGTCCACTGTAGGACGAGGTCGAGTCGCGGCGACGCGTCGCGTAGCAGCACGAAGGGCGTTTCGTGTACCGGCTTGGCGCCGCGCTCCGTCACAATCTTCTTGAGGAAGTCGGCCAACCCCTCCTCGTGCTGGAACACTTCCTTTTTGCCTTCGACTTCGTTGTCGAAGGTCACCCGCACGCCTTTATGGATGTAGCTGACAACCTCCAGGCGCTCTCGAATCAGGGCCGGATCGAATTCGACTTTCGGAAATACGGTCGGGTCGGGATGAAAGTAGACGGCGGTTCCGGTGCCGCGCGCGGCTCCGGACTTCTTCAACGCCCCGGTCGGTTTGCCGCGTTTGAACGACATCTCCCACGTCGCCCCATCGCGCCTGACACTCGCCCGCAGGTCGGATGACAGTGCGTTGACGACGCTGGCGCCAACGCCGTGCAGGCCGCCCGCTGTCTTGTAGTTGCCCTGCTCGAACTTCCCGCCCGCATGCAGCACGGTGAAGATCACTTCGAGCGCGCTCTTCTTCGTTTTCGGATGCTTGTCTACCGGGATTCCACGGCCATCGTCGCTGATGGTCACCGAGCTCCCCTCCTCGTGGAGCGTCAGCGCGATGTTCGATGCGTACCCGTTCATCGCCTCGTCAACGGCGTTGTCGAGGATTTCCCACACCAGGTGATGGAGGCCGGCGGTGCCGACGCCTCCGATGTACATCCCCGGGCGCTTGCGAACCGGCTCGAGGCCTTCGAGGACCGTAATGTCTTTTGCGGTGTAATTTGTGGCCACAACAGGGTTCAGGTATCAGCTATCAGGTCTTAGGAGGTTTCAGGTTCAGGTTACAGGTTACCGCGTGCGGTTATTTTCTTCTTCATTCTGAGACCGCACCGCTGTAATCTCACGCCCGAACGAGGCCTGATACCTGATACCTGGCCTCGATCCACCTATGCTCCGGCTGGTCGTCGCCGGCGTTGCGTGGCTCGCCGCTGTCGGCTCGTTTGCGGCGCTCGTCAATTACTCTGCGCACCCGCGGCGGACTCCCACTCCACCAGCCTTGACCGATCTTGTCCGAGCGCTGAACAAAGTGGCCACGGCTGCACCATCAGCGAAGCATGAGCCATGGATCGTCACGCGCGCAACATCGGCGCGGCACGCGATGGTGATCGATGTCGAAGCCGATCGCCCGGAGAACGCGCGAAGGATCGCTGAGGAGATCGTCGCGCCGCTCCGCGCCAGGTACGAAGAAGTGCTCGTGTATGTAAGGCCGATCGGCAGCCCTGCCGACGCCCCGACGCGGCGCATCGAATGGACGCCGCATGATGGCTTCGTTGAGACAAAGTACTGAACCGAACAAGATGGAACGCCGACGCGTATTCCTCGCGCTGACATTCGTCGTCGCCGCGCTGATGTTCGCTGCCGCTCCGCGCGGCGCGGCCAGACAACTCGCTCGCATCCCGATCGACCGCGACGACCTCGCCGGCGTCGTCACCGGCCCGAACGGTCCCGAAGCCGGCGTGTGGGTCATCGCGGAAACCACGGACTTACCAACAAAGTTCGCAAAGATCGTGGTCACTGACGATCGTGGACGTTATCTCGTCCCGGACCTGCCGAGCGGACGGTATTCCGTCTGGGTGCGCGGCTACGGTCTCGTGGATTCGTCGAAGGTGCAGGCAGCGCCCGGGATGACATTGGACCTTCACGCGACCGCCGCACCCACGCCGATGGCAGCCGCGCAGTACTACCCGCCAATTTACTGGTTCTCGATGATGCACGTGCCGGCGGTGCGCGAGTTCCCGCTGCCGAAGATCAAGAGCCAGGGAGAGTGGCTGAACATCATCAAAACGGGCGCGTGCCAGTCGTGTCACGCGCTCGGGACGCCCGGGACCCGCGCGATCCCGAGAGAGCTCGGTGTGTTCGCGAACTCGGCGGAGGCATGGCAGCGCAGACTGCGATCGGGCCAGGCGCAGGCGCTCATGGCAAGAGACATCACGCGACTCGATACGCAGGTCGCCCTGCGGCTGTTCGGCGACTGGACGGATCGAATCGCCGCAGGCGAGCTGCCGTTTGCCAAACCCGAACGACCGCGCGGCATCGAACGGAACGTCGTGATCACGCAGTGGGACTGGGGCCGTCCGACCGCGTACCTCCACGACGCCATCTCGACCGATCCGCGCAACCCGCGCGTCAACGCCAATGGCAAGATCTACGGCTCGCCGGAAGACAGCTCGGACTTCGTCCCTGTCCTCGATCCGGCAACGAACGTCGCGAGCGAGGTGCTGCATCCCGTCCGCGACCCGAACACGCCGTCAACGAAAGCCAACCCCATGGCGCCGTCGGCGTTCTGGGGGCCGGATCCGATCTGGGACGGCAAGACGCTGAATCACAACCCGATGATGGACGAGAAGGGGCGCGTCTGGTTCACGCCGCGCGTACGCCCCGACGCCAATCCGGATTTCTGCAGGCAGGGCTCCGATCATCCGTCCGCGCGCGCGTTTCCGCTGCAGGACTCCGGCCGTCACCTGTCGATGTTCGATCCGTCCACCGGGACGTTCACGCTCATCAGCACCTGTTTCTCCACGCACCATCTGAATTTCGCGCGCGACGCCAATCAGACGCTGTGGACGAGCGCGGGCATCGGAGGGCCGGGCGTCATCGGATGGCTGAATCGAAAGATGTTCGAGGAGACGCACGACGAGGTCCGCTCGCAAGGCTGGACACCCTTCGTCGTCGATACCAACGGCAACGGCCGCCGAGATCCGTACGTCGAGCCGGGTCAGCCGCAGGATCCCGCGAAAGATACACGGATCGCCGTCAACATCTACGCCGTTGCCATCAGTCCGGCTGATGGTTCGGTGTGGGGAACGGTCGTCGGCTACCGCGGAGCGATCGTTCGTGTGGCTCCGGGACCGGATCCGACGCATACCGCTCTGGCGGAGATCTACGAACCGCCGGCGCCGGGCTTTGGCCCACGTGGCGGCGACGTCGATGACGATGGCGTGTACTGGGTGTCACTCGCGAGCGGTCATCTCGCGAGCTTCGATCGCCGGAAGTGCCGGTCGACGGCGAAGCCGTCATCGACGGGTCAGCAATGTGGCGAGGGCTGGACCTTTTTCCAGCTTCCCGGGCCGCAGTTGCGCGATGTCACCGACCCGGGCAGTGCCGAAGCAAGCTATTACACCTGGATCGATCGATTCGGTGCGTTCGGACTCGGACGAAACATTCCGATCGCGATGGGGAATTTGAATAGCTCGATTCTCGCGCTGGTCGACGGCAGATTCGTCAACTTCACGCTGCCCTACCCGATGGGGTTCTTCGCGAAGAACGTGGACGCGCGAATCGATGATCCGAATGCCGGGTGGAAGGGGCGCGGTTTATGGTCCACGTACGGCACACGAGCGATGTTCCACCTTGAAGGTGGAACCGCAAACCGGCCGAAAGCGGTCAAGATTCAACTTCGTCCGGATCCGCTGGCCAGATAGCGATCCGCGTCAGCCGCCTATCGGTCCGCAGCTTCGGATTTCGTACGTGAATTTTTACGACCGCGAGCTCGCGAGACCTTTTCCGTTTTCCTGGCCGTGGCTTTGGCAGCCCTGCCGCGCGTCGCCGTCTTCCGCTTGCGAACACCTTTCGTGGGCGGTTCGTCTATCGTCTCCGCGGCAACGTCCGCGAACACCGGCTCGGCATCGGACGCAGCAACGGGAATCCTTTCCGTGTCTTCGATCGGCTGGACGTCCACGATGGGCGGCTCCTCAATGGCCTCGCCTTCCGTCGTCGGCAGCTCGTCGATGAGTTCACCGGCCGCGTCGACCACTGGCTCCTCCACCTCGACACGCGGCGGCGGTGCCGTCAGCTTCGCTCCGGCAAAGACACGGAACGCGCCATGACGATCCCGTTCGAGCTTCAGGACGCCTTCCTTGGCGGCGGCACGCAACAGGTCCACAACCGACGCAAAGCCGTACTTGCGCTCGTCGAAGCCCTCGACGCGAGCCTTGAGGAACTGCTTGGCCTGGCGCACGTACATCGGCCAGCGTGGCGGCGGCGATGCCTGCGCGAATGCCTGCTGGACCGCGCGTATGCCGTCCTGCATGGTCATCGGCGACTGCGGGAGCGATTCGTCTTCGTCGGCCGCGTCGAAAGCGGGACGGCCTCCGTCGTCGTGACGCCGCACGTCATCGTCGCGGGTGGCGCGCGGCTGGTCGTCGCCCGACACAAACTCGGCCTGCGGCGCAGGCTCGACCTGCGGCGCGGCGATTTCCACCTGACCGTCCTCGCGCGATTCGACCATCATGCTGCGGCCCGCGTTCTTCAACGTGACGGCGCCGGTCTGCGCGACCTTCTCCATGAAATCGCGGAACGTGTTCGCGCCGTACTCGCGCTCCGAGAACGTCGAATCGAGCTGCAGCAGCGTGCTCTTGAGCAGCCCCAGCTGCGGTGCCACCTCGCGATCCGAGAGCACCTTCAGCGCGCGCTTCACCAGCGGCAACGCTTTCCCGATGTCCGCCGGCGCGCCGCTCGGCTTCTCGCCACGACCAGGGCTTCGCCCTGAGCGCGCACCGACGAGATTTTCGTAGGCGATGAACTCGTGGCAGTTCTTCTGCATCGTCAGGCTGGTGAACTGACGTCCGCCCACGACGATCACCTTCCTGCCGTACTGCTTCAGTTTTTCGACGAGCGAGATGAAATCGCTGTCGCCGCCGACGATCACGAACGCGTTGATGTGGTCGTGCGTGAAGGCCATCTCGAGCGCGTCGAGCGCCATGGTGATGTCGGCGCCATTCTTGTCGCCGCCGGGCGTCATGTTGCGCTGGACCATGCGGATGGCGTGCTGGGTGAGGACCCGACTGTAGTCGCCAGGACGCTTCCAGTCGCTGTAGGCGACCTTCGTCACGATCTCGCCGCGCTCCTTGATCGCTTCGAGAATCAAGCCGATGTCGAACTGCCCGCCAATCGTGTTCTTGACGCCGATCTCGACGTTGTCAAAGTCGATGAAGACCGCGATGCGGATGTTGCTCGTTGTTGTCGTGGGGATATTCACGTTTGCTTTCAGTTGCCTCGACCAGGGTCGAGGGACCCGGCTGGGTGGCCGGTCTCAATTAGAGGGATCAAAATTCGATCGGTTAATTATAGGCGGGGCACAAACCCCCCGTCCGTTCGGGCGCCAGTGTAGGACGCCCGTCCATGTCCCGCCAAATCAATTTTCGGACCTAGGAACTGCCGGCAAGGGGGGTCGGATTCTCGAGCTCGGTGGGAACGACGCGCGTGAACTGGCCGCGCTGGAGCAATTCCCGTCCTTTGCCTCCCCGGCCGGTGACTTCGTACTTCGCGGTGCTGATGGTCTGCTCGCCCCCGCGGCTCGTTTCGACACGGAGCAGGTCCCGATCGCCGCTCGATGCGATGAACCCGAGTACGCGATCCTCGTCGCCGATCAGTTTGATCAGGATGACGCCCCTGCCGGGCCCCGACAGGTAGTTCACTTCGTCGGCGCGGCACAGCAGCGCACGCGCATCAGCGGTCGCCGCGATGACGATCTCCTCGCCGGTGACGCGCGCGACACCGACGACTTCAACACCCTCGCTCAGGCGTGCATACCGTCGTCCCGCGCGTGTGCTCGGCTCGACAAAGGGCTCGAAGCTGAACCTCAGGCTGTAGCCATCGCTCGTCACCGCAATCGCGTGAACCGGCGGCGGCTCGCCCTCTTTGCGCGTGGCGATGTCGCCGATGGACCGCTGATCCAGGCTGAAGGCGGCGACAATCCGTTCCCCGTCGCGAAGCTTGAACAGCTTCTGCACCGGCTCGCCGTAGCCAGTGGATGCCGGGACGTCGATGATGCGGGACGTATAGGCCGCACCGAAGTTGCTGAACAACACCGCCGTCGCGCGCGTGCTTCCCTGCAGAACGGCGAGCACCGAATCGCCCTCCCTGAGGCGGGTCGTCGAGAGATCGCGCACCTCCTTCTGCCGCTTTACCCATCCGTCGCGTGACACGATGACGACGTTGTCTTCTTCGACGATGAAGTCATCGGCGGTGAAGGAGACTTCCTCCTCGGTCTCGATCAGCGTGCGACGTTTGTCGTCCTTGCCGCCGTACTTCCGCTGAATCTCCTCGATTTCGTCGCGGACGACCTTCCAGCGCCCCTCCTCGTCCTTGAGCAGGCCGGTGATCTGGCGCGCCCGTTTGCGCTTGTCCGCCAGTTCGTTCTGAATGACCAGAATTTCGAGACGGGCAAGGCGATACAGCTTGAGCTCGAGGATCGCGTCCGCCTGCTCCGCGTCGAGCCCGAAGCGCTTGATGATCTTCTCCGCCGAATCAGCCTTCCCTTCCGACTTGCGGATGATCCGGATGATCTCGTCGAGCGCGTCGAAGACCTTTTCGAACCCTTCGAGAATATGGATTCGTCTCTTCAACGACTCGAGCTCGTGCTCCAGCCGGCTGGTGACCACCTGCAGACGGAACTGCAGGAAGTACATGAGCGCCGTGTGAAGGTCGAGCCGCTCGGGACGACCGACTTCCGGATTCTCGGTCGGAATCAGGCACGTGAAGTTGACGATGAAATTGGTCTGGAGCGGCGTGTTCTTGAACAGATACGCCATCACCATCTTTGCGTCGGCGTCCTTCTTGATTTCCAGCGCGATCCGCACATCGTCTGTCGACACGTCCTTCACGTCGAGCAGCGGCGGCAGCTTTCGGGAGAGAACGACGTCGGCAATCCGCTCGACGAGCGCCGCCTTGTTCACCGCGTACGGAATGCTGGTGATATACAGCGTCCGTCCCCCTCGCGTCGTGGAACTTTCTTCCCACGTCGCACGCAAACGAATCGTGCCTGCACCGGTCTTGTAAATCTGCTTGATCTCCTCGGCGGAATTCAGGATTTGGCCGCCGGTCGGAAAATCCGGACCTTTGACGTAGCGGCACAGCTGCACGCTGCTCAAATCGAAGTTGTCGAGCAGTTTGATCAGTGCCGTGCAGATCTCTGTGAGGTTGTGGGGCGGGATGTTGGTCGCCATCCCGACGGCGATTCCTGTGGTTCCGTTGATGAACAGATTCGGAATGCGTGCCGGCAGGACAACCGGCTCGGTTTTCGTTCCGTCATAGTTCGGACGGAAGTGGACCGTGCGCTGTTCGATCTCCGACAGCATTTCGTCGGCGATGCGGGCCAGGCGGCATTCCGTGTAGCGCATCGCGGCGGCGCTGTCGCCGTCAAGCGATCCGAAGTTGCCGGATCCGTCGATGAGCGGATAGCGCAGCGAGAAGGGTTGCGCCATGCGGACGAGCGTCTCGTAGAGCGCCGCATCGCCATGCGGATGGTAGCTGCCCATGACATCGCCGACGACCTTCGCGCATTTACGGTGTTTGGTGTCAGCCGTCAGGTTCTGCTGCCACATCGTGTAGAGGATGCGGCGCTGAACAGGCTTCAAGCCGTCCCGAACGTCTGGCAGCGCCCGGGAGGTGATCACCGACAGCGCGTAGTTCAGATACCTGCTTTGCGCCGCCTCGTGGAGCGGAACGACTTCGGGCCCGCCGGGCGGCAGCGGAGGAGGCGATGTACTTTCGGGAAGATCGAAGAGCGATGGCTCTGAGCGCTTTTTGGCCAATATTTACGAATTTGCGAATTGACGAATTTTCGGATTTACAAACGTATGAATCGTTTCAAATACGACGGACCATCCGCAGATTCGTAAATTCGTAAATCTCCTGATTCTCAGATCTCGACCATTTTACCGGGGTTCATCCGATTGTCGGGGTCGAGGGCACGCTTGATCGCCTTCATGACCTCGAGCGACGCGCCATGCTCCGCTTCAAGATAGGGCATCTTGCCGATGCCGACGCCATGTTCGCCGCTGCAGGTACCGCCCATTGCAAGCGCACGCGCGACGAGCCGCGCATTCACCTGCTTCGCCTTCTGCAATTCGGCCGGGTCGTGGGGATCCATTGGGAAGATCAAATGGAAGTTCCCATCGCCGACGTGACCGACAAGTGGAGCGAGGACGCCCGCCTGCTGGACGTCGGCGCGCGTTTCGAGCACGCACTCGGCCAGCCGTGAAATCGGGACGCAGACATCGGTCGTCCACGGCTTGCAGCCCGGTCGAAGCGCGACGGCAGCATAGAACGCGTTGTGCCGCGCCGCCCACAGTTTCGATCGCTCCTCCGGCGTGGTCGCCCAGTGAAAGTCACGGCCGCCGTGTTCGCCCGCGATTTCCTGCACCGCGGTCGCGCTTTCCGAGACCGCCTGCTGGCTCGTGCCGTGGAATTCGAAGAACACCGTCGGTTTGAGTTCGCAGTTCAATTTCGAATAGCGGTTGACCGCGTCGAGTTGCGCCTCGTCCAGCAACTCGATGCGCGCGACCGGAATCCCAAGCTGGATCGTGGTGATCACCGTCTGCACCGCGCCCTCCATCGTGTCGAACGGGCACACGGCCGCGGAGATCGCCTCGGGAAGGCCGAACAATCGCACGGTGACTTCGGTGATGACGCCGAGTGTCCCTTCGGAACCGACGAACAGCCTGGTCAGGTCGTAGCCGGCGGACGACTTTCGTGCACGGCTGCCGGTGTGAATGATGCGGCCGTCGGCCAGAACGACCTTCAACCCAAGGACGGCCTCGCGCATCGTGCCATAGCGAACCGCCGTCGTCCCCGACGCCCGTGTCGCCGCCATACCCCCAATCGTCGCGTCCGCGCCGGGATCGACCCAGAACGCGAGGCCTGTGTTGTTCAGCGCCTTGTTCAGCTGACGATGGGTGACGCCCGCTTCGACCGTGGCATCGAGATCGTCCGCGTTGACCTGCAGGACGCGATTCATTCGCGAGAAGTCGATCGTCATCCCGCCGCTGAACGCGTTTACGTGTCCTTCGAGCGACGAGCCGATGCCGAACGGGATGACCGGCGCGTGGTGCCGCGCCGCAATCGTCATGAGCGCGCTGACGTCATCCGTGTTGGATGGAAAGACGACCACATCGGGCGGTGCATGGTCGTGCCACGATTCACCGTGACTATGATGGTCGAGCTGCGTGGCGTTCGTCGTGGCGCGATCGCCAACCACGGCGCGCAGATCCGAGACAAACGCGTCACGCGCGGCCGCCGAGAGGACCGAGGGCATCGAGGGATTGTATTATTTGTGGTTTGCGAGTCGTGATGTGCGATCTGCAAGGACGCAGCGTCGATGACGAACCACGGAGACACGAAGGACACGGAGACAGGTTGTTGACGCTCCGTGTTCTCC
>Ga0070671_100005078_pt1 | contig 10482 bp, 9 predicted proteins | sample KBSS73metaG_FD_65341 | JGI IMG/M metagenome (GOLD analysis project Ga0070671, IMG submission 65341) | Switchgrass rhizosphere microbial communities from Kellogg Biological Station, Michigan, USA - KBS S7-3 metaG | ecosystem: Host-associated > Plants > Roots > Rhizosphere > Soil ... | reverse complement strand
ACCAGCCCCAGTCGACACGTCTTGCCGGCTGGGGCTGAACGCCGCCGGTCAAGCGCGCTTCAACACGCCGGCGCCGCGTTCCTCGCCGGCGCGCATGTGCTGCAGAGAGGCGGCCACCGGCCGGCCAACAGTCTGCTTCGCTCTTCCGGGTAACCGGCACCGCGAGTTTGCTGCGGGCAGCAATCAACGTTAGGCGCTCGCGGCGACGACTGCGGCCGGGAGCTCCGCAATCGTGGAGTGCATCAGCGATTTTGCTCGTGCTCCACGACAGCGAGTGTTGGAAGAAGGGAGAAGGACATGCAACGGGGATTCCGGAGGCGGATTTTGGTGCTCATGGTGGATCGGGTACAGCTCAGCAGCGAGGTTCATCGTCGCCGGCATCATCCTCCTGGGCACAGTGACGCTGGACACGCTCTCGCGGCGGCGGCTCGCTGAATCCGGCCGCTGAGGCCGAAAAGCAACGTGCCTACGCTTCGCTATCTCCTTCGCAGTTGCCGGCGCGGTCGCCAGCCAGGCATTCACGCCGAGCGTGTGCGCGTGGGCCGCGTCGTGCACGTGTTCGAGGCGATCTTCCCCGAAGCGCGCAACGACAGGCGGGTGACCCTCCGATGAGCCCTTTGGTGTTGGTCTATGTCGTGGTGGTTCTCCTGATGGCGCACGCGCTCGCGGGGATTTATCTCGGAGAGACCTACGTTTGCCCTTCCTGTGGGGCGAGAGGCGATGACCAGCACTCGGAGGACTGCCAATGGAGCTGACGCGCGACATCGCTCCGTAAAACGAGCGGGAGGCCCGATGTTCAACTCGGTACGGACAAGAGAGCGGTGGTACCCGGGCTTGCCGGCTGCGCTGATCGGCGCGATCATTGCCGGCGTCGCCGTCGCAGCCGTTGCGCTCGCGACGGATCCGACGCCCTCGAGGGAACCATCGGGGACGCCAGCAAGCCGGCCCGTCTCGGCCGGCGCGCCCGTCAGCCGGAGCGTCCCGGCGAGCGCCTTGGCTCTACAGGGCGCAATCGTGAATGTCGTGCGGTCGGTATCGCCGTCAGTCGTACAGATCGAGGATCAGCGGGGTCTCGGCTCGGGAATCGTCTTCGACGCGTCCGGACACATCGTCACCAACAACCACGTCGTCAGCGGCGCGAGCTCGTGGACCGTGACGACGTCCAGCGGCACTCGCTATCAGGCGCGGCTGGTCGGCTCGTTCCCAGCCGACGATCTCGCCGTGATCAAGATCTCCGGCAGCCACCTGCAGCCTGCAACGTTTGCGGACTCGTCGAAGCTCCGCGTCGGCGATCTCGCGATCGCGATCGGCAACCCGCTGGGCCTGCAATCGAGCGTGACGGAAGGAATCGTCAGCGCGTTCCGCGGAGCCATTCAGGAGGACAGCAGCGTCACGTTGCCGATGGTGATCCAGACGAGCGCCGCGATCAACCCTGGCAACTCCGGTGGCGCGTTGGTGGACATCGAGGGTCGTGTGATCGGCATTCCCACGCTCGCAGCAACCGATCCGCAGCTCGGAGGTAGCGCCGCGGGTATCGGCTTCGCGCTCCCGAGCAATCTCGTCAAGGACATCGCGGGCCAGATCGTCGCCAAGGGGAAGGTCGTCGATTCGCATCGCGCATTTCTCGGCATCCGCGTCGGTGATACGAACGGAAACGGCGTCCTGGTCGGCGCCGTGACGTCCGGCGGCGCCGCCGCGCGCGCAGGAGTGCGCGTCGGCGACGTGATCACGTCTGTCGCCGGAACGGCGACGTCGACCAGCGGCGCCCTCTCCGCTGTGCTCGCGGACCTGAAGCCGGGGCAGAAAGTCCCAGTCGTGGTTAAGCACCAGAACGGCAGGAAGGCAACGCTCCTCGTCATGCTCGGCAGCTTGCGCGGAAGCTAGCGCGCCGGTCGAGCTCGTCGCCAGCGCGTTTCCGGACGAACACGAGCTGCGAGGGAGTCCGCCGCGTGTTTGCCACACCCAAATCGAGCGCAGCACGGACCGCCACCGGTCATCGCCGCCGAATCAGGCAAGACACCGAACCCTTGCCAGCCGGGTCGGGCTCGGCTTCAGTCAGGGGTGCGCTTCGCGTGCCGTCGTACGTAACTCGTCAGCAAGCTCGCCGGGCAGGTCGAGGACCGGCGTGGTGTCAGGGTCGAGGGGCCCTTTACATGAATGGGCCTCACCGGCCACGGTGCATCCTGCGGGCTGCCGTCGCGACGGTGCGCGTCCGCGACGCCACTCGCTGAGCCGAGACCCTGAACGAGCGCCCGTCGGCGGAGAGCGCGCCCGGAGAGGCGCCGAGGCCGCCCACCGATGCATCCGGGATCAGCTGGAGCGGAGTCGCGACCCAGGCGGGGTTGGTGATCGTTCCGGACAGTTGGTTCGCGGTTGCAGCGGCCTTGCTGAACGTGACGCTGCCGAAGTTGGTCAAGGGGACGACCTCGCAGACGCCGTTCGAAGTGCAGGCCGTCGGAGCCTCGGCGATCCACTCGGCCGACGAGACGTCGAGAGGCTGTGAGACGGTCACCCTCGTCGAGAAGCGCGTCCTCCTGGTCGCGTTCTTGATGCTCATCGTCACCTTCGATCCGTTGACGAGCACAGCTGCGGTGACTCGATCCCCAGCCCGAACCTTCAACGGCACTCGGACCTCCCCCGCCGGGACGATCTCCCACCAGGCAAATGAGCTCGCGACACCTCGGCTGCTGCACTGCGCCGTTGTGCCGATCTGCTGGAGCGTCGTCGAGGATTCGTTGAAGCCGCCGATCCCAACCCAGAAGGCGGCGGCGTCGGAACGGCCTTTGACACAGTGCGCCTTCGGTTGTGTCCAGCTTCCCGTCACGTCGCCGAAGGTCAGAGCCGAGTCAGCCGACGGGACTGCTTCGGTCGTAGAGGACACTGCCGCATAGCCGGACCAGTTCACACTCGCTTGCGGCGACGCGTCAGCGGCAACGCGCGGAGCGAATGTCAACCTCTTCGCGCTCGCGCCGTCGCCGACGAGTGCGGCACCGAGCGCCAAGCACGCGATCACAACGAGGCGCGCGGCAGTCATGCCGCTCCCACTCGGATCTCCTCTGCGACGCGTCGACCGAAGTTCGACTCCGCGCAGACCTCGCACACCGCGGAGTGCATTCGCGGTGGAGCTTCGAGCTCGTAAGACCGAAGCTCTCGGATCACCTGCTCCGCCTCGCGCCACTCCGAGCCTCGGCGCACGCGCAGGCAGAGCGAGCACGTGACCAAGTCGGTTGGCTGCTTCGTCGACCGCAGGGTTCGCCGAGGCCGCAGGTGCTGAAGACGATGGACGTCCATGATGAGGTCCTTCCTTTGGCCAGTCGCCGTCTGCACCGCCAGTGCCGCGATCAGCGGACGGTGAAGACGCCCTTCATTCCTGCCTCGGCGTGTCCGGGCACCGTGCAGAGGTAGGGATACGTGCCCTTGTTCTTGAACGTGACAACGAGCTCCGCCGTTTTGCCAGGCTGGATGAGGGGCGTCTGCTTGCCGTTGATCTTGAAGTCGTGAAGCACGTGACCGGTGTTCGTGAAGACGAACGTCATCGTGCCGGGCTTGAGGGCCGACCTGGTCGAGAGCCTGAAGAAGAACTCTCCGCCTTTGACCTGGACGGAGGTGCCCTTGGCGGTCGATGGCGCAGTGGTGCCGGTGGACGAGGAGCCAGGGGTGGAGGCAGGCGGCGCCTGAAGCTTCGCCCCGCCCGCCGGCGCGTTGAGCGAGTAGGCGACGACCTCCGGTTTCTGCCCCGCGCCCTGCGGGAAGCTCGCGACCGTGATCAGCGTCTTCCCGTCGACCGAGACCGAGGAATTGGTGCCGGCAGGTAGCTGCTCTTGCCAGACGATCGCGCCCGTCTTGCGCGAGAGCGCGATCACCTTGCCGTTCAGCATCGTCGTGAACACGAGATCGTTCGTAACGGTGGCGTCCCCGTACGGGGTATGCGGGAGCTTCCGGTCCCACAACACCTTGCCGGTGGAAAGGCTCAGGGCAACCATTTCGCCGGTGCCCTTCGCGAACGGGCCGCTGGTCGCGAGCTTCTGTGTCCTGCTGGTGAACTTCGCGAACAGGTTCGTGACCGGAACGTAGATGACTCCATCGGCGAGTGCCATGTTCGTCTCGACGCCGCCGTAGATGCCCGGGTAATAGACGTACGGCAGTTTTGGATGGAACTTGTGGTGCAACGCCAGCATGCCGTCGTTGTCATGTCCGTTATGTTTGCCGACCGGCTTCTTCCACAGCAGCTTTCCGGTGTTGGCATTGATCGCGTAGACGTAGCCCATCTTCCCCGCGTCGACGACGACGGGCTGACTACCGCTCTGCGCGTAGATCGGGGAGACCTGCATGTCCCAGTCGTGGAAGTCGTTCGGAACCCCCTGGAAAGACCACTTCAGCCGTCCGCTCGGGTCGAGCGCGATCGTGCTGTCGTTGTAGGGGAGCCTGGTGGGATGGTTGATGGCTTGGTCGATCGACCGGTACGGGTTGGCAATCCCGAAGTACACGGTTCCGTCCGGCCCGATCGCGGGGGTGTTCCACGCTCCGCCCGTGCCGTTCGCGCCGCCCGCCGACCGTTCAGCCGGATTCTTCGTCTCCTGGAATTTCCACAGGATTTTGCCCGTCTTCGCATCGAGTGCGTAAGCCACCCCGCCGTGCAGTTGGCCCGAGGTCGAGAGATAGACCCGACCTTTGTGCACCTGCGGTGCGAGGTTGAAGCCCTGGCCCTGCTTCTCCGCCAGGTTGGGCGTCCGCCAGAGCAGCTTTCCTGTCGCAGCTGAGAGGGCGAATGCGTACGAGGGCGCTTCGCCGTACAGGGTTCCGTTCAGCAGTGCCACACCGTTCGGGCCCTCCCCGATCGGCAGCGAGCTCAGCGATGCTCCGTTGCGACCGGAAGAATGTGTCCAGAGCGTCTTTCCGGTCTTGCCGTTGACCGCAAACACGTTGTAGGCGAGATCTTGGAGATAGATCGTCCCATCCTCGCCAAACACCGGAGTGTTGGCGTAGTAGCCGAAGACCCCTGCGTGCTTGAGAGGGAGCCTCCATGCCACTCTTAGCTTGGACACGTTCGCCGACGTGATCGAGCTGCTGATCGCGCGCGTGTTCTGCAGGGTCGCGTTCGGCAGCGACCACGTACTCGCTTCCGGTTGGGACGTACCGCCAGGAGCGCTGCTCTGATTGCTGCTGCTCCCGCAACTGGATGCCACGAGCGTCACGGCCCCCAACAACGCAACACCAAAACCAAATCGTACGCGGCTCATCTGCTTTCCTCCTTTTCGACCAGTCCGCTCCCACCCGTCATGTAGGGAGGCGCCGTTCAGTGTTCTTCTGCAGCGTCGCTGCGCAGACGAGCCGTCGGCATCGCGGCTAGTGGGCGTTCGCACTTCCGGATAGCCGGAAGCAGCGCCGGCTGATAGCAGGACCACGCTCGCCTGACAACGGGGCGGATGGGGAGCAGAGCGATGTACCCCCAGCGCACGGCGAAACCATCGCCGGCCGAAAGGCAAACGTCAGCCACTACCGCGACGAGCCAGGCGCTTACGGCAGTCGCGCGATCCCTGCTGGCGGGTAGTGCGGTTGGGGGCTAGCAACGAAGACGAGAGGTCCGTCAGGCAACGATCGTTGGGACATGCAACACGATCCTCGGGGGAACGTGCCGCAAGACGACAGCTTCGCTCGCCACCCGGTTCGGGCTACAGAGGACCAGGCGGCGCATGTGCGGGAGATCGTGAAGGAAGCACTACCCGGTATTTGCCAGTGAGCGCCGCCTCCCAACGAAGCCTCGCTGAACCGACCGCATCACCGTGGCCAATAATCCTCGGTGTGAGCACGAGTTCCCGCGTCGTGCTGGCTGACGACGATGTCCTTCTACGAGAGGGACTTGCCGGCTTGCTCGAGCGCTCCGGCTTCGACGTTGTGGGTCAGTGCGGGACTGCCACTGAGCTGATCGAGCTCGTTCGCGAGCAGTCGCCGGAACTTGCGATCGTGGACATTCGCATGCCGCCGACACACACGAACGAGGGGCTCGAGGCGGCGTCGACGATCCGCGAAGAGTTTCCGGAGATGGCAATTGTCGTGCTAACGGCGTACGTCCAGGTTGAACGGGCGACCGAGTTGCTGGAGGGAGGCCAACGGTGCGGTTACCTCCTCAAGACGAGGATTACCGACGTGGACGAGTTCATCGAGACGCTCGAACGGATCGTCAGAGGAGCGGCCGTTGTCGATCCGGCGCTTGTCAGCGAGCTCGTTGCGGCTCGACGCAGAGAAGACCCGCTGGACGTGCTGTCTCCACGCGAACACGAGGTACTCGAGCTGATGGCGGAAGGCCGCTCGAACGCCGGCATCGCGCACAAGCTCTGGATCACGGAGGGAACGGTCGAGAAGCACGTGCGTAGCGTCCTGATGAAGCTGCGCCTCCCTGCCACCGAGGACGACCAGCGTCGCGTCCTTGCCGTGATCACCTTCCTGGACTCGCGCTGAGGCCGAGCGAAAGCTTCGCTTTCGCTCGGTTCTTTGGGGAACTGCGCTTCGCGGTAAACGCGCGCGGTTAAGGCTGCGCGCTCTAGGGCCGGCGGGTGTTCGCTTCGAGCGGGGTGGCGATGGTTCGCGTCGCCGCCTCGCATCAGTTCGCCGGGTTGGCGGTCGGCGACGTCTTTCGCCCATCCCTCCCAATGATCAACCCGGCACGGCGCCGCTGATGTGCGCGATCGTCCGGCGGCGAAGATTCCAGCGCTTTGCCTTCGCCCTACCCTCGGCCTTCGCGCCCTTGGTCGCATAGAGGGCATCCCAGGCGCCGTTGTGCAACCAGATCTGGTAACCGTCCTCCAGCAACTGGAGGGGCCGCTTCGTCGCGCCGCTGAAGTCCCACGGTCCCTTCGAGTCTCCGCGGAACCAGGCTGGTGTCACGAAATCCGAGATCTGCACCGGCTTGCCGGATGCCGACGGGCGCACGTAGACAAACCGCTCTCCCTCTACAGGGTCTGCCGTCTCGAGCGCGTAGATGCGGGTGAGCGTTTTCGGCTTGACGATCGCCACGCGGTCGAGATACGGGTTGACCAGGATCTCCCACAGTTCATGGCTGAATGTGACCTGCCAGTCGTCCAGCGTCGAGACAACGGCGTAGGGCACGCCGTTGTCGAGATCGTGGTAGCCCGAGCAGAGCAGGCACTCCGGCGAATCCACGATGCGGATCTCCCAGGCTCCTGGCGGACCCTCGCCGAGTACGAGCTCTGAGCCGCGTGCCTCGTGCCAGTTCGGCGCGAAGTCCTGATCGAGAGCCCGCTGGAACGCCGGCAGGGCATCGGCAATCTCGGCGTCCGGCATCGATGAGTTGTTCGTGATGTGGATGCTGACTGCGGCCGCGGGCGAGGCGAAGATGAGCGCGAGCACGATCGTCACTACAAGGCGGCGCAGATGAACGAGGGCTCGCTCCATTGAGTCAGAGCCTGCCGACGATGCGCCCGCGTGGCCATCGCTGCCAGCCGCCGATCTCGCATACCGCTGTCGTGACTCCTCGAATTCCCGTCTGCCGGTACACCGATCAACTAGACGCCGTCACGCGCGAAACCAAGTTCCGGCCCGCGGCACCTCGTGAATTGCAGCTACCCGCGGCTCGTCGAGCTTGACATCGGCGCCCCGATAGGTGCTGGCACGCCTCTCTCGAGTGCAGTCAACCGGAATCGCGATTGGGCGGTGGCCGCGAGGACAAGCGTGCCGCACGACGGCCATCGTTGTGTCGACCTCTTCTACCAGCGAAGGAGCACGATGCAGAACAACCACGGTTCCAACTCCCTCAGCGACATGACGCCGCGCCTCGCGCTCGTCGCGACCGCCGCAGCAGTCGCGGCGGTCGCTGCCTTGGCCTTCCTCCTCCTCCACCCCATGGGGAGCGATGCGGCGGCACGAAGCGGTCCGACCGTATCGACGGCGTCGACCAGCCTCGGGCGGATCGTCGTCAACTCAGGCGGTCGCACGCTCTACATGTTCAGCAAGGACAAGAACGACAAGAGCGCGTGCGCCGGCATGTGCGCGAAGTTCTGGCCGCCGTTGATCGCGGCCGGCAAGCCGCGGGCGACCGGCGGCGCCAGGGCGTCGCTGCTCGGGACGACGAAGCGCGCCGACGGGCGGATGCAGGTGACCTACAACCGTCATCCCCTCTACACGTTCGTCAAGGACACGAAGAAGGGCCAGACGCACGGCGAGGGCCTGACCGCGTTCGGCGGTCAGTGGAACGCCGTCTCGCCGGCGGGCACAAAGGTCGAACGCCACGCCAAGGCCAAGCCGCCCGTTCAGAGCGGGATCCCGCAGAACAACGGTGGCGACCACGACTCGGACAACAACGGCGGTCCGAGCGACGGCGACGGGAACATCTGATCGATGCCTGATCGGATCATCGAGGGCTCGCGGCGACTACTCGTAGTCGCCGCGAGCATCGCCGCCAGCCTCGGTGTCTGGGGCGCCGCCGCGGACGGACGCCCCTCCGTCAACGCTCAAGCGCCCGCGTTTCGCTGGCTGCAGCCGCAACGCCCGCCACACGACTGGAAGCTCGCCCGGCTCCCGTCCGGCAATGCGACATTCGCCTACCCGAGGACATGGAGGCCAATTCGGACCGACCCAGGAACAGCCTCGGTCGCGCTGCTCGGCCACGGGCGCAGCATCCGCGGCTATCTCAACCTGACTCCCCGCCAGGGAACGGAGACGCTTGCGAACTGGCCGAGCTTCCGGATCGAACACCAGGGTGACGAGGGCTCGACGGACGTCCGCCGGATCGCGAGCGCGCACGGCCTCACGTTTCGCACGGGCCACGGCACATGCGTGATCGACAGCTATCGCACATCGCGAGCCCGCTACCGGGAGATCGCATGTCTCGTCGCGGGCACTCGCACCAGTTCGGTCATCGTGGGCGCAGCCCCATCGAAGACCTGGGCGCAGCACGCCGAAACAATCGAGCGGGCAATCGCGACCCTCCGAACCGACTAGGACACGCGTATTATTTTGTCCCGTCGGAGCTGCGGCGCTGGAGCCGTCCAGATCTCCGACGGAATATTCCTGCTACCTGCCAGGACGCGGCCAATCTTGTCTGGCATCCTGTTTGCAATGGCTATTCGCTGCCTACTGGTTGACGACTCCACACACTTCCTGGAGGCTGCCTCACGACTCCTTGAGCGCCAGGGATTCGACGTCGTCGGTATGGCGTCCACGTCGGCCGAAGCGCTGGCACGCGTTCAGGAGCTCGAGCCTGACGTGACGCTCGTGGACGTCGATTTGAGCGGCGAAAGCGGCTTCGACCTTGCGTGGCAGCTCGCCGCGAGGCCCGACGGCGCTCCCACCAGCACCGTCCTGACCTCCACGCATAGCGAATCGGATCTCGCCGAGCGGGTGGCCGTAACTCCCGTGCTCGGGTTCATCTCCAAAATCGAGCTGTCCGCTGGTGCAATCCGCGACCTCCTCAGCGACGGCAGCCACGGTCGCGGCTGCAGGCATGAAGCGCTCGTCTACTCGTCGACGGACGAGTTCGTGGCCGGTGCACTGCCGTTCCTGCAGAAGGGTTTAGCGCGTGGCGATCACGCGCTGGTCGTGCTGCGCGAATCGGGTCGCACCGTTCTCCGACAAGCTCTCGGGGAAGACGCTGCCCAGATCGAGTTCGCCGACGCCATCGCTTGGTATCAGAGCCCAGAGCATGCGTTCCAGCGGTACAGCCACTACATCGACAAGCACCTCGAGCGCGGCGTTCCCCGCGTGCGGGTCGTCGCCGAGGTGATCTGGCCGCAGAGCTCAGCTAGCTCCGAGATAGCCGGCTGGAAGCGCTACGAAGCTCGGATCAGCGTTGAAATGGCTGCTGTGCCGGCGTCGTTCATCTGCGCCTACGACATCCAGGAACTACCCGCCGGAATCGTGGCGGACGCTCGGCGGACGCATCCCGTCCTGCGGACCGCCGAGGGTGCACGCCCGAGCGGACAGTACTCGCAGCCGGGCGCGTTCATCCGCGGCCTGGAGCGCGACGTGCCCGAGCTGGTGCGTCGACGAGATTGAACTCAGCCGTCTGGAACCAGGCGAAGTCACGTGCTTCCTGGCCGGTCCCGAAGGCGCCCACTAGCTGACAGTAGGCTCTGAGGATCGCGCGAACGCTCCTCCGGCGAGTCCGCAATCCTCGCGGGCGGACCTGCGCCTGCGACGCTGATTGCTGGTGCAGACGCACCGCGCTCGGGCGCGCCGTCAAGTGGTGGTTTCCCGGCCGCTACGTCGGTCTCCACCACAAGAGTCGGGTCCTCGACGACCGGAAACAAAGCCGGGATCCGGAAACGCTCGCCGAGTGGAAGCGGCGCCAGCAAGAGGGCTGACCGTCGACTAGGTCGTAGGTCTGGGTCGAGCCAGACCTTCGGCGCGCGCGCCTACCGGCACCTCCGTCCAGGATGCGAGCGGGATGGGGAAAGCCGAGTTCACCGTTGCGCTCGCAGTGGGCGCGTTTCTGTTGGCCAGCTGGGTCGATGCCCGAATCGGGGA
>Ga0070671_100005072_pt1 | contig 10497 bp, 8 predicted proteins | sample KBSS73metaG_FD_65341 | JGI IMG/M metagenome (GOLD analysis project Ga0070671, IMG submission 65341) | Switchgrass rhizosphere microbial communities from Kellogg Biological Station, Michigan, USA - KBS S7-3 metaG | ecosystem: Host-associated > Plants > Roots > Rhizosphere > Soil ... | reverse complement strand
CCCCTCGACGGCGAGCCGGTGCACCAGCTCCGCGTCGAGTGGAACCGGAAGCCGGTGCCCATCAACGCCGAGGGCCGACTCGTGCGCCGCTACCTCGAGCGCAGCCTGCGGCACCTGGGCACCGACCACGTCGACCTCTACTACCCGCACTTCCCGGATCCCGAGGTGCCGATCGAGGACACGGTCGGCGCCATGGCCGAGCTCGTCACCGCCGGCCTGGTGCGTCACCTCGGGCTGTCGAACGCCTCGGGCGCGCAGCTGCGCCGCGCCGCCGCGGTGCATCCCGTCGCCGCGGTCCAGGTCGAGTGGTCGATGTGGCAACCGATCGAGCCCGACCTGCTCGATGCCTGCCGCGAGCTCGGCGTCGGCGTGGTGCCGTGGTCACCCCTCGGCCGGGGCTTCCTCTCCGGCGAGCTGCAGGCGCAGCCGAACGACTGGCGCACGCGCGTCACCCGGCTCGACGAGCAGCACCTCGCCGTGAACAACGACCGGTTCGCGCCCGTGCGCGGCGTCGCCGCCGAGCTCGGCCTCACGCCCAGCCAGCTCGCGCTCGTGTGGTTGCTCCACCAGTACGAGCGGGTCGTGCCGATCCCGGGCAGCCGCGACCCCGGCCACATCCGGGCGAACGTCGCCGCCGGCGAGCGCACGCTCACGCCCGACGAGCTGGCGCGCGTCGACGCGGCACTCGCCGCGTTCGAGCCCGACGGCGCCATGTACGGAGCATCGGCATGACGCGGCGCCTCTACCTGCACGAGGTCGTCGACATCGTCGGACAAGGCCAGTACGACTACATGGAGCACCTGTGGCAGGACCCGGTCCTGCGCATGCCGGAGATGTTCAGCCTGCAGGGCTCGTTCTACGTGTGCGCCGCGGGCGGCGGCCGATGGCCGCAGGTCGTCAACATCTGGGACGTCGGCACCCGCGGGTGGGACGGCTGGGCGGCGAACGTCGACCGCATGAACCTCAAGCGCCGCAAGGCGTTCTACGGCGACTGGTGGGACGAGGCGGCGAAGTGGCGCACGGGCGGCTTCGACCGGTTGTGCGGCGGCGTCCCCGGCTCGCCGTCGACCGAGGAGATCGCGGCACGCGGCATCCACGGCACCCTGTTCGTGCACGAGCTGCTCGAGGTGCGACCCGGCACCCAGCTCGACTTCCTCGCCGCGGTGGTCGACCGCAAGGTGCCGCTGTGGCAGGACTACGGACACCAACCGACGGGCGTCTACGAGGTGCTCGGCAACCAGCACGAGGTGGTCGTGGTGTGGGCCACGTCGGTCGCCGACCAGACCCGCCTGCGCCAGGCCCGCGACGCGTCATGGGGGCTCGACGACGAGGCCGACCCCGACGATCGGTTCCGTGCGTGGGAGCAGCTGTCGGCCACGTACGTGACGGGGGGCATCACGCAGCTGATGACGCCGCTCCCGCGCACGGTCTACGGCCCGCCCGACTGGGAGGCAGCCGAGCTCGCCGACTGGCTCGGCTCAGGCGTCGCGGCGGAGGGTCCAGACGACGGCGAAGGCGAGTAGCGCGGCGGCATCACTAGGGAGCTAGTGATGCAAGCCGAAGTGGGCGCGGAACTCCTCGGTAGTGTTGCTGTGCGGGAAGGGCTCGTTCGGGACCGGCAGGCCAAGAGCGGCGCACAGCGGCTCCCAGCCATCGTCGGGCTGCCATTCGACGAGGCGATCGCTCGGCACCTCGGCCCGCACCGCGGCGTTGTGCGCCTCGTAGGCCGCCTTGGCCGCATCGGCTTCGCGCCAGTCGGGCGTGAACGACGCCATCATCGCCATCGCCATCTCGAACCAGTCGTCCAGGTCGGGCGGTGGGCCACCGCCCAGCGCCACGAAGATCGTCTCGCTCGCGCTCTTCCACCAGATGTCGGCGTCGCGCCGGGTCGACAGGATCACGGGCGCGTCGGGATAGGCCGCCGCCAGCTGTCGCCACACGCCCGCCGCCGGCCAGTCGACGACGGCCGTGTAGCCGTCGAACAGCGCAGGCCACTCGACGGGGTCGCCCCGGTAGGCCGCGCTCCACTGCGAGGGGTGCTCCGGGTGACCGAACACCTCGAACATGTGGTAGCAGGGACCGCCGAGCAGCTGCTCGAGCGCCGCCTTCAGCGACGTCGTGCCGGTGCGGCCGAGTCCGGCGCCGACGACGCGGATCACGCGCCGACGGGAACGGATTCCGCGACGACGTGCGTGACGGGCAGCCCGGTGGCCGCCTGCAAGCGGCGCACGACGTTCTGGCTGAGCCACTTGCTGATGCCGACGGGCAGGGTCGACACGATGATCTCGTCGAACGACCGGGTGCGCAGCACGTCGCACACGGCCCCGACCGGGCTCGAGTCACCGATCTCCCCGGTCGCGCCGATCCCGGCGATGGCGAGGGTGTCGAGCAGGTCGGCGAGTCGAGCCCGCGCTTGGAGCTCGGCCTGCTCGTCGGTCCAGAAGCCGCTCGGATGGCTGGCGGGCACGAGAACGTGCACGAACACGACCGATTCGGCACGACGTCGGCGGATCTCATCGAGCAGGTGCTGCTCGAGGAGGGTCCGGTTGGCGACCACCAGGATGCGCTTCATGGGCGCACCTCCCCCCACTGCCACGGTGCATCCGCGGACAGGGCCAGCGTAACGTCGGGGTCAAGCGAACGGAGGGCGACGTGCACGAGTTGGTGATCCGTGGTGGCACGGTGGTCGATGGCACCGGCGCTCGACCCGTGCCGGCCGACGTGGCGATCGACGGCGGCCGCATCACCGCCGTGGGCGACGTCGGGGAAGGCCAGCAGGAGCTCGATGCCACCGGCCGCATCGTCACGCCGGGCTTCGTCGACATCCACTGCCACTACGACGGGCAAGCCACGTGGGACCCGCTGCTCGAGCCGTCGTCGCTGCACGGCATCACCACCGTGATCATGGGCAACTGCGGCGTGGGGTTCGCGCCCGTGCGCCCCGACCGCCGCGACTGGCTCATCGAGCTCATGGAGGGCGTGGAGGACATCCCCGGCGCGGCGTTGAGCGAAGGCATCACCTGGGGCTGGGAGTCGTTCCCCGAGTACCTCGACGTGCTCGCCGCGTTCCCGCGCGCCATCGACGTCGCCGCCCAGGTGCCCCACGGCGCCCTCCGCAGCTACGTGATGGGCGACCGTGGCGCCACCACCGACGACGCGTCGCCGGAGGAGATCGCGGCGATGGCGCGCCTGGTCGCCCAGGCGATGGAGGCCGGGGCCATCGGCTTCTCCACGAACCGCATGGAGGGCCACAAGTCCAAGAGCGGCGTGCCGGTGCCCGGAACGTTCGCCGACGAGTCCGAGCTCGACGCCATCGCCCGCGCCATGGGCGGCGGCACGGTCGAGTGGGTGCCCAACGGCGGCGTCGGCGGGATCGGCGCCCAGCTCTCGGGCCAGTTCGCCATGATGCGCCGCATCGCCGAGAGCAGCGGCCGGCCCACGATCTTCCAGGTGAACCAGACGCACACCAACCCGGGCGGTTGGCGCCGGCACCTCGCCTCGGTCGAGGAGATGGTGGCCGCCGGTATCGCCGCCCATCCGCAGGTGCACGGCCGCGGCTTCTGCCTGCTGTTCGGCTTCGACACCACGTTCCACCCGTTCCGCTACGCGCCGACGTGGGCGCCGCTCGCCCAGCTGCCGATCGACGCCCGGATCGAGCAGCTCCAGCGCGCCGACGTCCGGGCGCAGCTCATCGCCGAGACGAAGGCGATCGGCGACCCGACCAACGGCTTCCTGCAGTACGACATGGTGTTCTCGATGGGCGATCCGCCCCGCTACGAACCGGGCGGCGACGAGTCGATGGCGGCGATCGCCGCGGCGGAGGGGCGCGACGTCATCGAGGTGATCTACGACCACATGCTCGCCAACGACGGGCGCAACCTGCTCAGCCTGCAGATCATCAACTACGCCGACCACAACCTCGAGCCCATGCGCGAGATGCTCGAGCACCCGCTCACCGTCCTCGGTGGGTCCGACGGTGGTGCGCACTGCGCGACGGCGTCGGACGCGAGCATGCCGAGCTTCATGCTCACCCATTGGGTGCGCGATCGTCCGTCGGGACGGCTGCCGCTCGAGCTGGTCGTGCACAAGATGTCGGGCGCCACCGCCGCGGTCTACGGGCTCGACGACCGGGGGGTGCTCGCGGCGGGCAAGAAGGCCGACGTGAACGTGATCGACCTCGACCGGCTGCAGCTGCACCTGCCCGAGATGCGCTACGACCTCCCGGCCGGCGGCAAGCGGCTCGTGCAGCGCGCCGACGGCTACGACGCCACCGTCGTGGGCGGTCAGGTAATCCGGCGCCACGGCGTCGACACCGGCGCCCGGCCGGGCCAGCTCGTGCGCAGTCGTTGACTTGAGCGCGTGGGCGGCGTTTCGGCCGCTGCGCCATCGCAACTTCGCGTTGGTCTGGACAGCGGCTCTGATCTCGAACGTCGGCACGTGGATGGAGACCGTCGCCGTCGGTGACCTCGTTGCCGTGCGCACCGGGCAAGCGGGGTGGACCGGTCTCGTCGCCGCCGCCGGCTTCCTGCCCATGGGGCTGATGGGGCCCATCGGCGGCGCGATCGCCGATCGCGTCGACCGGCGCAAGTTCATGATCTACACGACGTTGCTGCAGACGCTGTGCGCCGGCGCGCTCGCGTTCCTGTCCTGGACCGGCCACGCGTCACCGGGCATGGTCGCGCTCGTCGTGTTCGCCGCCGGGTGCGTCGCCGGCATCGGGTTCCCCGCCTACTCGGCGATGATGCCCGACCTCGTGCCGAAGGAGGACCTGCTCGGCGCGGTGTCGCTCGGGCAGGCGCAGTTCAACCTCGGACGGGTGATCGGCCCCGCGTTCGCGGGCATCGCCATCTCGTTCGGGTCCTACACGCTGGCGTTCGTGCTCAACACGATCTCGTTCGGCGCCATGCTGGTCGCCCTGTTCGCGCTCACGTTGCAGCACCATCCCACCGACGACACCACCACCATCTGGCAACGCATCAAAGTGGGCGGCCGCGCCGTCCGCGCCGAGCCGGGGGTGCGCGCCGCCACCACGCTCATCGCCGTCGTCGCGCTCACCGCGTCGCCGTTCATCGCGCTGATCCCCGCGATGGCGCGCGTGCGCTTCCACGGCGGGAGCAGCCTCACGTCGACGTTCGTCACCGCCCAGGGCATCGGCGCCGTGGCGGGCGCGCTGCTCGTGCCGGTGCTCGCCCAGCGCTACGGCCGTCACCGCGTGATGCTCGGTGGGTTCGTGTGGCTGCCCGTCGCGCTGATCCTCTACGGCGCCTCGCCCCGCCCGGGACTGGCGACGCTCTCCCTGCTCGGCGTCGGCGCCGGCTACATCTGCGTCTTCTCCAGCCTCGGCACCGTCGTCCAGCTGCGAGCACCGGCGCACCTGCGGGCCCGCATCCTCAGCCTCTACTTCCTCGCGCTCGGTGCGCTGTACCCGGTGGGCGCCGTCATCCAGGGTCCCATCGGCGACCGCATCGGGCTCGGTCAGGTCACCGTCGCCGGCGCGGCGATCCTGCTCGTGGTCATCACCGCGGCGCGCGTGGTCCGGCCCGAGGCGTTCCGCGCGCTCGACGATCTCGAGGTCTATCCCAGCCCGCTCGAACCCGAGCTGACCGCGGCGTGATCGAGGTCGTGCTGTTCGACCTCGGCGGCGTGCTGGTGGAGTTCCACGGCATCGCCCGCCTGCGGGAGCTCGCCGGGCTGGCCACCGACGACGACGTCCGGGCCCGCTGGCTCGCGTGCGAGTACGTGCGGGCCTTCGAGCGCGGGGCGTGCTCGCCCGAGGCGTTCGCCGCCGGCGTGGTCGCCGACTGGGAGCTCGACCTGGAGGCCGACGAGTTCCTCGCGCGGTTCGACACCTGGCTCGGGCCCTTGCCCGAACCCGCCGGGGCCCTCGTGCGCGAGGTGCGCGCGTGCGTGCCAGTCGGGTGCCTGAGCAACACCAACCAGCGGCACTGGGACACCCACCTCCGGGCGTGGCCGCTCTTCGCCGAGCTCGACCACCGGTTCCTCTCCTTCGAGCTCGGGCTGGTGAAGCCCGACCGCGAGCTGTTCGATCACGTCGCCGATGCTCTCGGCGTCCCGCCCGACCGGGTCCTGTTCCTCGACGACAGCGCCGCCAACGTGGCGGCGGCGGGTGACGCCGGCTTCGCAGCCGAACACGTCACGGGACTCGACGACGCGCGCCGCGTGCTGCTCGCGAGCCGCGTGCTCAGCTGACGTCGAAGTCGAACACCGCGACTCGTGTCGTCGAGCCGCCGATGGTGATCGTGACGTCGAGCCGCCACCGGCCTCGGACCGGCACCTCGACCGCCTCCGCCGTCCAGTGGCCGCGCCCGGTCGGTTGGAACGGCACGTTCACGCCCGTGATGCCCCGCTCCGGCAGCGACAACGTGGCGCGCTCCTCGAAGTCGGTGCGCAGACCGGCGCTCGGGTCGCTGGCGAAGAGGTGGAAGGTGATCGGCCCCGGCCGCGCCGGCACCGCCTCGGCCGAGATCACTGTGCCCTGCACGACCTTGGCGGCGCTGAACTGCTTCGTCGCCAGCGACGTCGTGGGGTTCGCCGCCACGAGCAACGACGTCGTCACGAGGACCGCGATGCCGAGGAGCACTTCGAGCCCGACGGAGAGACGGAGCCGGTGGTGCAGCTCGTCCTCGTCGATGGCCAGCGCGTCGCCGTCGGTGCCGCCCGCGGGCACCAACGCTCGTCGACGAGCCCGCACCAGTGACCGGCTCATGGCGCCGACAGCGACCACCACGCCCACGATCACGACCTTGATGATCAGCAGTCGCCCGTACTCCGTGTCGCGCAGCGCGCTCACGTGACGGAGCTGGCGCCACGCCTGGATCAGGCCCGTCACCGCCACGGTGCCGACGCACACGGCGGCCACGCTCGAGAACCGCTCGACGATCCGCGCGTCGTCGGGGCCGCGGCGGGGCAGCACGAGGATGATGAGCATCGCCAGGCCGCCGATCCAGACGGCGGCCGCGAACATGTGGACGACGTCGAGCGGCACGGCGAGCGAGGTCCACCGCCCGGTGCGGGCATGGCCGGAGAACGTCAGCGTCGCCAGCGTGAGCGCGGAGACGACCCCGACCGCCGCGCCCCAGCCCAGCGAGCGTCGCCGCTCCCGCGTCATCGTCGCCGCCCACCATCCGAGGACCAGGAGCAGGACGAAGCGCACGACGGCGGCGCGGCCGAAGGCGCCATCGAGCGTGTCGCGGGCCCGGCTCACCGACAGGGCCCGGGACAGCCCGAACCCGGCGATGTCGGCACCTTGGATGCCCAGCGACAGCACGGTGGCGGCGGCCCCGACGACCGCGGCGAGGCGCAGCGTGGTGCGGGTGCGCCGCTCATCGGCGCCGGCCGGCCACACGAACAGGACGAAGAGCAGCCCGCCGACGAGCAGGACGAGGGACCCGAAGAGGATCGTCCGCACGAGGGCCGCGACCGCGTGCAGGTTCGCGTCGCCCCCTTCGGCGTTGAGGAGCTGCTGGAGCACCGACTGGTCGACGGCCTTCCCGGCGCCGACCCGCCACGTCACGCCACCGCTCACCGGGTGCCCGTCGTCGGACACGACGCGCCACGTGAGCACGTACCCACCGTCGTTCAGGTGGGGCAGCTCCAACCGCAGCCCCTTGCCGCCCTGGATGCGCCGGAGGTCGCCGTCGTCGACGCGCCGGCCGGCGCTGTCGTGGAGCTGCAGGGCGTCGCGGCGGGCATCGACGACGTCGTCGAACAGCACCTGGGCGAACGCTGGCGATGACGGCAGCGCGGCACCCGCCACCGGATCGGTGGAGACGAGCTGCGCGTGGGCCGAGGCGGGAGCGGCGAGCGCGAGCAGCGTCGTGAGCGCGATCCCGAACGCAACGAGCACACGGATGGGGGACCGGCGAACGACGCCACCGAGGAGGTCGATGCCGACGACGCTACGCGGCCGATGGCCGCGTCCGGACTCACTGCTGGTAGCCCTCGACCACCCCCTCCGGGCGGACCGCCGCGTCGCCGGGATCGGCGCCCGCGTCGCGCCGGGCCCGTCGCTGGCGCAGCAGGTCCCAGCACTGGTCGAGCGCCACCTCGATGGCCTTCATCCGCTCGATGTCGGCGTCCGACAGCGCCTCGCCGACGTGGGCGCGCTCGAGGCTGTGCTCCTCGTCGGTGAGCTTGCCGATGCGGTGCACGATGTCCAGGTCGTCCATGGGGCCAGGTCTACCGCCCGCGGTCATGCGGCGCCACCGTCGGGCTCAGGCCACCGTCACGGTGTTGGTGACCTGCGAGGTCAGCCCCTGGTTGTCCGTCACCGTGAGCACCACCGAGTAGGTGCCGGCGGCGCCGTAGGTGTGGGCCGGCGTCGCGCCGGTGGCGAACCCACCGTCACCGAAGGTCCACGAGTAGAGCTGGACCGTGCCGTCCGGGTCTGATGAGGCCGATCCGTCGAACGTGCAGGCCAGGTTGACGCAGGCGGACGTGAACGACGCCACCGGCGCGAGGTTGACCGATCGCACGACGAAGTCGTCGAAGCTGAAGGTGACGGGCGCGGTCGTCGAGTTGGCCGACACGAACCCGGTGAGGCCGACCGAGCCGGGCGCCTGCAGCGCGGCGCTGCTGTCGGATCGGGTGACCGTCCACGCCGTGGGCTCGGCGGCAGCGGTCGGCCACACCTTGACGTTGATCGTGGTCGGGTTGGTCCCGAAGACCTGGACCCGCACGGAGTACTGGGTGCCTGGTGTGTAGACGAGGCCGGGCACGACCACCTCGCTGCCGACGAGCGCCTCCGATGTGGACCCGTTGAGCATCACGACACCGGCGATCACCTGGTTGCCCTTGAACCGCACGCGGCCGCGGTACGCCGCCGTCGGTGACACCCGCCGGCCCACCACCCCGACGTAGTGGCCGACGTTGCCGGTCCCCGCCTTGTCGGTGCTCACCTTGACGGTGGTGTCCGACGCGCTGACCGACACGCCGTTGAGCTGGTTGACGAACGAGCCGCCCGCGGCGAGCACCGCCACGCCGGTCGACCCGTTCACGGACAGGACCGACGACGCGGTGCCCCAGTTCCCGCCCTGGTCGGCGACGCCCCACCCCTGCGCCTGCACCCGGGTGAAGGTGTCCATGGCGTACTGCGTCGGTGCCGGCGGCGCGACCGTCACGACGTGCGTCACCGCGCCCGTGCCACCGGCGTCGTCGGTGACCGTCAACGCCACGGTGTAGGAGCCGCCGGCGGCGTACGTGTGCGACGGCGACACACCCGACCCCGTCGCACCATCACCGAAGTCCCACGCGTAGCCGACGACCGCGCCATCCGAATCGCTCGACGTCGACCCGTCGAAGCTGCACGACAACCCGACACACCCCGATGTGAACGCCGCGGTGGGTGACGCGTTGGTGACCGGCGCCACCGTCACGGTGTGGGACACCGGCGTGGTCGAGCCCCCGTCGTCGGTGACCGTCAACGTCACGGTGTAGGAGGCGCCGGCGGCGTACGTGTGCGACGGCGAGACACCCGACCCCGTCGCACCATCACCGAAGTCCCACGCGTAGCCGACGACCGACCCGTCCGAATCGCTCGACGTCGACCCGTCGAAGCTGCACGACAGCCCCACGCAGCCCGACGTGAACGCCGCGACCGGCGGCAGGTTCGTCCCCGGCGCGATGACGGTCAGAGAGTGCGACGCCGTCGCCGTCCCACCCCAGTTGTCCGTCACCGTCAACGCCACGGTGTAGGAGCCGCCGGCGAGGTACGTGTGCGACGGCGACACGCCCGAGCCTGTCGTCCCGTCACCGAAGTCCCACGCGTAGCCGACGACCGCGCCATCCGCATCGGTCGACGTCGACCCGTCGAAGCTGCACGACAACCCGACGCAGCCCGACGTGAACGCCGCCACCGGGGGCACGTCCACCTGGGTGGCGGTGAAGTCGTCGAAGGTGAAGGTCACCGGCGCCGACGTCGAGGTCGCCGCCACGAACCCGGTGACGCCGAAGCCGCCCGCCACCTGCAGCAGCGGCGAGCTGTCGGTCCGGGTGATCAGCCAGCCGGCGGGCTCGGGGCTCGCCGTGCTCCAGACCTTGATCCTGATCGTCGTGGGTGACGTCCCGGCCACCTGCACGCGCACCGAGTAGGTGGTACCCGGGGCATAGGGCAGGCCGGGCACGACGACCTCGCTCCCGATCAACGCCTCGGTCGTCGTCCCGTTCAACATCGACGCGGCGGCGAACACCTGGGTGCCCTGGAACCGCACCCGCGCGCGGTAGTCCTTGTTCGACGCGATTCGTCGACCGCTCACCCCGACGTCGTGCCCGAAGGCCCCCGTGGCGGCCTTGTCGGTCGACACCTTCACCGTGACGTCCGACCAGGTCGCCCCCGCACCCAAGGACGCCGCGAACGCCCCGGCCGCGGCCGAGATCACCGCGTTGCCGGCCGTGCCGTTCGTCGAGAAGGGCGTGGTCCCTGACAGCGCCCACGTCCCGCCCGTGTCGGCGGCGCCCCACCCCGGCGAGACGGTGCGC
>Ga0070671_100005069_pt1 | contig 10499 bp, 9 predicted proteins | sample KBSS73metaG_FD_65341 | JGI IMG/M metagenome (GOLD analysis project Ga0070671, IMG submission 65341) | Switchgrass rhizosphere microbial communities from Kellogg Biological Station, Michigan, USA - KBS S7-3 metaG | ecosystem: Host-associated > Plants > Roots > Rhizosphere > Soil ... | reverse complement strand
GCAGCCGGCGGGCGATCGGGCTCATTGGGTTCTGAAGCCCGGTGACCGGTGGCATGGGTTTGAGGGACTCGCCGAGAACCATGTCCTCGTCGATCCGATCAAGGTGACGATCCTGACACCTGGTCTCTCTGCGAACGGCAGCATGCAGGAGCACGGCATCCCCGCGTCAGTGGTGACGAAATTTCTGTCCTCCCGGCGGATCGAAATCGAGAAGACCGGTCTCTACTCCTTCCTCGTATTGTTCTCGATGGGGATCACGCAGGGCAAGTGGAGCACGTTGGTCACGGAGCTGATCAACTTCAAGGACCTTTATGACGCCAACGCGCCGCTCCGACGCGTGTTGCCAGCGTTCGTCGATGCGCATCACGGCGCCTACGACACGATGGGCCTCAAGGATCTCTGCGAGCAGGTGCATCAAGTTTATCGCGAGGACAACCTGCCGAAGGCGCAGAGGGAGATGTACACGACGCTGCCGGAGATGGCGATGCGGCCGGCCGATGCCTATGAGAGCTTGGTGCGCGGGCGCGTCGAGAGTGTTGAAATCGACAAGCTCATGGGCCGCACGCTGGCGGTGATGCTGGTTCCGTACCCGCCGGGTATTCCTCTCATCATGCCCGGCGAGAGGATCACAGCCGCGACCAAATCGATCCACGACTACCTGCTGTACGCGCGCGATTTCGACCGCAGATTCCCGGGCTTCGAAACCGACATTCACGGCCTTCGCTTCGAGCCCGCCGACGGCGGAAGGCGCTATCTGGTTGATTGCGTTGCTGGAGCCGGCAAATGATCCCGCGCGACGTCAAGGCGCCCACGATACCGGTTCCGTTTCACAAGCTGCTCAAGATCGTGGCGATTGTGGACCCACGGCACACGCAGACGAAGCAGCTTCTTGATCACATCGCCGCTGAAAACTTCGAAGTTCACGCAAGCGACAGCTTCGACCGGGACGTTTCCGAAGATGCCTCGGTCGGTGCCTATATTGCGCTGGTCGATGGTGAACGTCTCGAGCAAGCGCGCAAGTTCGCGCGTTCGGTTCGCGCCATCGGTTTCCGGACGCCGCTATGGGGGCTCGCCGATTCACACCGCATATCCGATCTCGCCGTGTTTGCTGCCACCGGTGAGGTCGACGGCTATATCTACCTTGGGCAGCAAACTCCCGCCTTCTATGCCAAGCAGGTTATAGCCAGCTTGGTAAAGTATGGGATGACTCTGTTGCCGCCGTTCTTCGGCGGACTTGCGGCCTACGACGGCGAAGCCAACATCACCTTCGCCTGCCCGGGGCACCAAGGCGGCCAGTTCTATCGGAAGTCCCCGGCCGGCCAGCTCTTTTTCAAGCACTTTGGCGAAAACATCTTCCGCAATGACCTGTGCAACGCGGACGTCGATCTCGGCGATCTCTTGATCCACGAAGGTCCGGCCGCCGAGGCGCAGCGCTATGCCGCCAAGGTCTTCGGGGCCGACAAGACATATTTCGTTCTCAACGGCACCAGCACGTCCAACAAAGTGGTCGCCAACGCCGTCCTGCGCCGCGGCGACCTCGTTCTCTTTGACCGCAACAATCACAAATCCCTGCACCAGGGCGCTCTGGTCCAGGCCGGCGCGATCCCGGTCTTCCTGCCGACGGCGGCAACTCATTCGGCATGATCGGCGCAGTCGACTGGGACGCCTGGGACGAGAGCTATCTCCGCGAGCAGATCCGGGCCAACCCGCTCGTGAAGGATCCAGAGCGCTCCAAGGCAGAGCGCCCGTTCCGGCTCGCGTGCATTCAGCTCGCGACCTATGACGGCACGATCTACAACGTGCGCAAGGTCCTCGAGAAGATCGGACATCTCTGCGACTACGTGCTCTGGGATGAGGCCTGGATCGGCTACAACGCCTTCCATCCGCTGTTCCACGACCACAGCCCGATGCGCCTGGAGCAGCTTGGCCCGGAAATGGCGGGGCTGTTCTCCACCCAGTCCGTACACAAGCAGGGAGCGGGCTTCTCGCAAGCCTCGCAGATCCACAAGCGCGATGAGCATATACGCGGCCAGAAGCGCTACGTGGAGCACAAGCGGTTCAACGAGTCCTTCCTGATCAATGCGTCGACATCGCCGTTCTACCCGCTCTTTGCCTCGTTGGACGTGAACGCCAAGGTGCACGAGGGTAAGGCCGGTGAGATGCTCTGGGATCGGTGCATCGAGCTTGGCATCGAGGCGCGCAAGAAGTTGCGCGAATTCTGCCTGTTCTACGAAAAAAATGCGCAAAGCCGCGACGAACAATGGTTCTTCGACCCGTTCGTGCCGGACGTGGTCACGATACGGGGATCCGGTGTCACAAGCGATACGACCAACACGCGCTGGGAGGATCTTCCGACCGAAGTGATCAAACGCGAGCAGCAGTGCTGGAATTTCCATCCGCAGGCGAAGTGGCATGGCTACAGCGGCTACAGCGACGGATACACCATGGTCGATCCGAACAAGCTCGCGCTGCTGACGCCCGGGATCGATCGCAAGACGGGCGAGTACCTGGATTTCGGCGTGCCGGCTACGGTCGTTGCCAATTACTTGCGCGAGCAGCGCATTGTCCCCGAGAAATGCGATCTCAACAGCATTCTCTTCCTGATGACGCCGGCGGAAGATGAAAGCAAGCTCAACACGCTGATCGCCAAGCTCGTCAAATTCAAGAATCTATGGGACCGCGACGCCGCGCTGCCCGAGGTGCTGCCGACAGTGTGCGCGGCGCATGGCGAACGCTACGCCGGCTACACGCTGCGGCGGATATGCAACGAGATGCATGACTTCTATCGCAAGGCGAATGTCAAGGAACTGCAACGACTTAGCTTCCGCGCGTCGAGCTTCCCCGAGCTCGCGATGTCGCCCAAGGAGGCCTACGAAGCCCTGGTTGCGAACGAGGTCGACTACCTGCCCCTGGACAACATCAAGGGGCGCATCTCGGCGACCCTGGCGCTGATTTATCCACCAGGCATTGGCGTGGTCGTACCCGGTGAGCGCTGGGACGCGAAAGCGCAACCGATGCTCGACTATTTCCTCGCCTTTCAGGAGTCATTCAATCAGTTTCCCGGCTTCAACTACGAGGTCCAGGGCGTGTTTCAGGAACGGGTGAACGGCCGCATCAAGTTTCACACCTACGTCGTCCGCGAGTGAACGTCGCGAGGGGAGAATAGCGATGCCGGAGCAGCAAACGAAGCGGATGAATTTGGTCCAGCTGACGTTCATCGTCGCCGTGAACATGATGGGGTCGGGGATCATCATGCTGCCGACGAATATGGCCAAGGTCGGCGCGATTTCTCTCCTGTCCTGGATCGTGACGGCGCTGGGCTCGATGGCGATCGCCTACGGCTTCGCCCAGGCCGGCCTCTTCAATCAGCGTCCCGGAGGCATGGCCGCCTACGCGGAAGACGCATACGGAAAGTCCGGGTATTTTTTGGTCTTCTTTCTCTACTTCCTATCGTTGGCGATCGGCAACGTGGCGATCGCAATATCCGCGGTGGGCTATCTCGCGGCGTTCATTCCCTGGCTCTCGTCGACACCGGTCGCGACCTGCATCGGGGTGATCGCGCTGTTGTGGCTGACCACGGTCGCGAATTTCGGCGGTCCGAGCTGGACCGGCCGCATTGGTTCGGTGACGGTCTGGGGGGTCATCATTCCGGTCGGCCTGCTCTCGATCATCGGCTGGTTCTGGTTCAAGCCCGCGACTTTCGCGGCTGCCTGGAATCCGCAGGGGCTCGGCCTGTTGCAAGGGATGGGTTCAAGCATTGCGCTGACCCTGTGGGCGTTTCTGGGGATGGAATCCGCAGCGCAGAACTCAGCCGCAGTGGAGAATCCGAAGCGGAATGTGCCGTTGGCTTGCATGTTCGGCACGCTCGGGGCCGCGGTGATCTACATTCTCTCGACCACGGTGATCCAGGGGATCGTGCCCAATGCCGAGCTGGCAAAGTCGACCGGCCCGTTCGGCCTGGCTTATTCGCTGATGTTCAACAGCACGGTCGGCTCGATCATCATGGGCCTTGCCGTGATCGCCTGCCTCGGCTCGCTCCTCGGTTGGCAGTTCACGATCGCGCAGACCGGGAAGTCGGCGGCGGATGAACGAATGTTCCCCGCTTTCTTCTCCAAGGTAAACCGTCTGGGGGCACCGATCACCGGAATGGTCGTTCTCGGCATTGTTCAGTCCGCTCTAGCGTTGTCGACGATCTCCCCGAGCCTGAGCGAGCAGTTCCAAGTGCTGGTAAACCTTGCCGTGGTCACCAACGTCGTTCCCTACATCATCGCGCTCTCCGCCTTGATGGTGATGATGAGGACGGCAGGCGTGCCGGAAACGACCTATCGGCGCAACGTCGCGGTGGCCCTCGTGGCTATGCTTTACAGCGTCTACGCCATCTACGCCTCCGGCAAGGATGCGGTGCTCGGCGGCATGCTGGTAACGGGCATAGCCTTTATCATCTGGGGCTTCATCGCCCCGCGCTTCACGACCAACCAGCTGGTGTCGAGCGAGCTGGCCAAAGCCGCCTGAGGGTGGTGATCGACGTCGCGGTTTTGAAGGAGATCAAAAATGCCATGGTCACGCTCGGATCGTGCCCACGCGAATCGCGGTTGGATATGCTGGTCCGCCATCGCAGCCTTCACGGCGGCTTTGCTCCCGCTCACCGCGACAGCTCCTGCATCAGCCGCAACGCTGGATCGAGTGCGGGAAGCCGGGAAGATCGTCCTCGGTTATCGCGCCGACGCGCGGCCGTTTGCCTTCCGGGACGAGGCCGGCAAGGCAAGCGGCTACGCAATCGCGCTATGCCAGAAAATTGCCGACCAGGTGAAGGTTGAACTCAAACTTTCGACGCTGGCGGTGGAGTGGACCCCTGTTACCGTCAGCGATCAATTCCGCGCCGTGCAGGAGAACAAGGTCGACCTATTGTGCGGGGCAGATGAAACGCTGTCGAGGCGAAAGGACGTCAGTTTTTCGATCCCGATCTTTCCGGGCGGCATCGGAGCACTCGTGCGTGCGGATGCTCCGGTCGGATTGCAGGACGTCCTGTTAGGTCGTCATTACTCGGGACCGATTTGGCGCGGTTCGCCGGCGCAGGTCCTCGAGAAACAGGTCTTCTCGGCAGTCGCGGGTACGCCGAGCGAGTCATGGTTGACCCACCAGCTTGATACGTTTCAGCTTACGGCAAAGGTCGTCCCGGTTGATGGATACGAGGCTGGTATCCGCCGCGTGGTCGACCGCAGCTCGAATGTCTTCTTTGCCGACCGATCCATTCTTCTCGATGCTGCCATGCGTAGTCCTTCGGCAAGCGACTTGACGGTCCTCGATCGTATGTTCACCTACGGGCCACTGGCGCTAGCGTTGGCGCGCGGCGACGAGGACTTTCGACTCTTCGTCGACAAGACCTTGAGTCAGCTCTTTTTATCGGCCGATTTTCACACCTTGTATGTGAAATGGTTTGGTCAGCCTGACGAGAGCGCTATCATGTTCTTCAGGCTGAGCTCGCTGCCGGAGTAGTCGAGCGGACCGTAGAACGCTCGGAGCGGCCGGCCTCGCGCGATCTTACCCGCTTTGCGGTCGCGTAGACGGTGGGCTCGGAGCAAGCGGCGGTCAATTTATAAGCCTGAGTCATGGCAGCGCTCCGCAATGCAAAACTGCACTGGCGCCCGGCCACGGCGGCCGACCTCCCAGGAATTCAAAAGCTTTCCGACGAGATGCACAGTAGCTTGCCCGAGCGACCGGAAGTGTTTGCTGAGAAGCTCGCGCTTTTTCAACGTGGCTGCTTCGTCTTGAATTGGTACGAAGCCATGGTTGGGTACAGCTTTTCCTACCCATGGGTTCTCAAAAGCATCCCTCCGCTTGATAGGTTATTGGGAACCCTTCCTCGTTCTCCAGAATGCCTTTTTATCCACGACGTGGTCATTCAGAACCATGCCCGCGGCTACGGTGCTGCGCGTGTCCTGCTCGACCGGCTTGTTGACCTCGCGCGACGGGACGGCCTCTCGTACCTCGTCCTGGTTTCGGTCTACGGCACCTATCCATTGTGGGCGCGATTTGGCTTTGAAATCGTATCTGACCCCGCCCTCTGCGGAAGCCTCAAATCTTATGGCGACACGTCGCACTATATGATTCGAGCAGCCAATCCGTAGATTGGTTCTGCACTGCGAACGCGGCCAGCCCGCCCATTCGACGGCGCTGGTGCGCCGCCGGACCGTCGTCGTCAATCGCGGACTAATTATTCCGTGGAGTCGCTGTGGCCCTACTTTCGGGCGCAGCGTGCGGCAATGCCGGCAGTCACTTCACCGTAGAGCTATCGTCAGGCCAGACAATCCGAGCGATATTTGAAAGCCGACCTGCACTCCGCGTACTTCAATAACAACACCCTTTTCGTTCTGCAGCCGCGCTACCTGCGCGCCGCCGACGAAAGTTGCACCGGCGCCTGCCGCCCCATAGGTGCCGGCGATGTCGCTGGCATGGTGCAAGTTGCTTGCAGTGCCGACCAAGTCCACCGCGGCCACGCCGAGTGAGCCAACCCCGATCCCGCCCAGACTCAACCGGTGTGAGCGGCCTTTGAAAACCAGGGTACCGCTGCCGCCGCCCACACCGACGATGAATCCGGCCTTGACGACATGCAGTCGGATCGAGCCGGTCTCGGCACGAGAAGCGTCAACCGCTCCCGCCCACATTGCGGCCGCCATGAAAACCGCTGCGATCAATTTGCCTGCGCGAGTGATCAGCATTCCCTTACCCTCCGATTACTACGCTCTCAATTGGACCATCCGAGCCCTCTCGGGCTTGGCACGACACTTGGCACGAATACCGTTCGCGCAAAATTTTTGCCGAAATCAGGAGCGCACCTGCGCTGGGAGACTGGTGGGTCAAATTGTTTCAATGCCGCCGCCACAAAGCTCATCTTCGAATCTGCGGGTTGCGTTGCGAGCGACCAACCATGACCGGCCGATCGAAACCTTGATGTGGATCAAATCCCACCCCAGTCCAATCCGATGGCTTCTTGGGTCGACCGCCGGATATTTTTGTCATAGTCCACTTGAACCCGAGCCAAGACCCTTACGGTAGATCAGCCAATACACAGCGCCAACAAATCCGGCGCCGCCTACGATATTGCCCAGCGTAACCGGGACGAGGTTATGGATGATCCCGGTTATTGTAAAGAGCGACGCATCAAGCTCGGCGGGGACCTTGCCGGCTTGCGCCAGCATCCAAGCCATCGGCAAAAAATACATATTGGCGACGCAGTGCTCGAAGCCTGCCGCGACGAAGGCGGAGACCGGCAGTATCAGACCGAATATCTTGTCGCTGACCGAACGACCCGCGTAGGCGATCCAAACTCCCATGCAAACGAGCACATTGCAGAGGATGCCCTTGAAGAACAGCGTTCCCATGTCAGGGCTGATCTTCCCGGCCGCGGTATTCAATATCGCCAGCCCAACGCGGCCCCCGTACATGTCAAGATGGTGCGAAAGGAAGACCAGCACGACGAGGCCAACGCTTCCGACCAGGTTTCCGCAATACACGATTGTCCAGTTGCGCAAGACGTCTTTGCTGGAAACTTTTCCGCTGGCCCACGCCATGACAATCAAATTGTTGCCTGTGAACAGCTCGGCGCCCCCGACCAGCACGAGCACCAACCCGAGCGAGAACACCAATCCGCCGAGCACGCGGGTGGCGGCAAAACCCAACGACGGGTCGCTGACGACAACGTTGTAGTAGAGCGCGCCAAGGCCGATGGCGCCGCCCGCCACCACCGCCAAGGTGAAGGAAGGAAGAAACGGCATGTTCGTCTTTTTGACGCCGACTGTTTCAACCGCTTCCTGGACCTCCGCCGGGCTATATGCATTGAAATTGAAAACGGGCGGCGGGGTGTGCACCGGGTCGGGCATGGTTGCGTTCCTACAGGTATGTTCGTCCCGGCGGCGTTGATTGCTGCCGACACACTGGAGACTAGACCGGCGAGGCGGAGCGTGCTTCCCCAGCGTCGCCAAGACGATCGGCAGTGCTGTCTCCCGGAGCGGTGTTGCCCTTGAGCAGACCCTCGATCGTCAAATGCCGGTTGATGGCACCGACCTTCTCGGTCACACCGTCAGCACGCAATAGATCGCGTACGAGTGCACGCGCGGCAACGACGCGTAGTTCAATGCCCCAGATCGATAGCTCCTTATGCAGTTCGTGCAACATACGCGACCCCGCGAGGTCCATGTATGGCGAAGCTGACAGATCGCAGACCACCAGTCGAATTGTACGCGGATCAGCCGCACGCAGCCGAGCCAAGACTGTGTCAAAGACGCTCTCTGCGTTGACATAGATCACCGAGGCTTCAGGCCGAAAGACGAGCGCGCCAGGCAGCGGCTCATTTTCTGTGTTCCGGTCGGCGTCGGAAAACCGGTCCGTGCCGGGTATCCGGCCGAGAAATGCCACGTGGGGATTGGAAACCCGGCCGAGCAACAACAATATCGACGCCAGTGCCGCCAGCAGGATGCCTTGAAGAATCCCGAGAAGCAGCACCGATGCAAGCGCGATCGTCGCGGCGTAGAAATCGAGCCGGCTAATTCGCCACATGCGAAGCAGGGCGGGGAAATCCAATAGGCCATAAATCGCGGTCAAGACCACCGCTGCCAGGACCGCCTTCGGAAGTTCCTCCAGGAATCCGGTCAGGAAGAGGAGGCATGCCGCCAGAGCGATCGAGGCAAACACCAGCGCCAGCGGCGTGCGTGCGCCGGCCTTGTCGTTCACCGCGGACTGCGAAAGACCGCCGGCCACGGGATAGCCATGCCCCAAGGCGGCCATGAAGTTTGCCGCGCCAATGCCCAGCAACTCCTGGCGCGGATCGAGCGCGTATCCGTGCTTCGCGGCAAACGTCCGCGCGGCGGATACCCCCTCAATGTAGGCGAGCAGCAGGCACCCGCCGGCAAGAGGAAATATTCCCTCGACGTCTCGTAGCCTGAGCGCCGGTCCGCCGAAGCTGGGCAAGCCCGAGGGAATTTTCCCGGTAATCGGCACACCCAGCGCCGGGAGACCGAGCACGGTGGCGGCAACGATCGAAAGTGCAACGACGCAAAGGGCAACAGGCCTTCCCGGGAAAATGCGCTCACCAAAAGCAATCAGTCCAAGCGCGAGGATTCCGACGACGAGCACCGGGTATTGCATATGCCCAAGCTGATTGACGAACAGCCAGGCGCGATCGAAGAAGTTATGGCCGCCGCCAGGAACGCCAAAGAGGCTTGGCAGCTGCGTCATGGCGATGGTCAAGCCGGCGCCGGCTTTGAAGCCGACGAGAATGCTGTCGCTGATCAGCCTCACCAGCACGCTCAACCGCAGCAACCATGCCAGCAGGCAGAGCAAAGCGACGGTGAAAGCCGCGAGAGTGGCGATCTGAGCGTATCTTTGCGGGTCTCCACTGGCCATTGCTCCGACCGTCCCGGCGATCATGAGCGAAATCGCGGAGGTGGGTCCGATTGCGAGCTGCCGAGACGATCCAAACAATGCGTAACCCAAGCCGCCCAACATATAGCCGTACACGCCGACTTGAAGGGGCAGGCCGGCGATGTTGGCGTAAGCTAGGGAGACGGGGATCGCGTACGCCGCCAGTGTTACTCCGGCGATGACGTCGCCGGGCAGCCAGCCAGCACGGTACTCGGTCAACCATCTCGCGGGTGGAAACCACCACAGCCGAGATGAAAGCTTTTGACTTGTTGCTCGGTCCATTTTCGGCGGGCCCCGAACCGTCAGCACTCGCCGACATGTTCGCTTGATCCCGTCGGCGGCGTGCCCGATGGAAAAGGAGAGGCTGGAGCAAGCGCCGACCCTAGTCAAGTTGCGGCAAGGGTACGCGCCGGTCACGCAACGCGCCCTTAGGCGTCGCGATCCGACCAGCGAGTGCCGATACTGAAGGCCTTGGCCTGATCTAAATCAAAGCGATCTGCGGAGCGTTCGGTGGAGGGAAGCAGACACCTGCTGACTTCAAAACTCGTCGGCAAGCAGGTAACATCGATCGTGATGAACATGGCACGGGGAGGGATGGGATGTCTTCGCGAGCGATTGCAGTGGCCTTTTTGATCGCGACGTTGTGGGCGCTGACTGGAAATTCGACAGTGCAGGCACAGGTTACGGTGGATGCGGCCAAGATCACATGCCGGCAATATTTGACGGGAAAGATAGCGACCCCAAGGTCCGTCGCCAATTGGCTAAGCGGCTATTTCCACGGCGAACGGGGCGATACCACGCTCGATCACGGTGCCATGACGACGGATGTGGTAAAATTGGAAGCTTTCTGTCGCAAGAATCATGACGTGCCGCTATTGGAAGCAGCGCGAAAGCTGTTCGGAGGCCGCTAAGGCCCGGCCGTCTCTGGATTTTGGATCTCGTTGTTGAAGCCGCTGCGATCACCGCGGGGGCGGTCGGCAAGCCTGCGCGGTTCGCTCAGAAATCGGCATTTCGCCTCACATTTCGCAAGGCTTGAAGTCTCTACTCGCTGACGGGCCGCCGCTCCGCGGGTGCGAGAG
>Ga0070671_100005067_pt1 | contig 10503 bp, 8 predicted proteins | sample KBSS73metaG_FD_65341 | JGI IMG/M metagenome (GOLD analysis project Ga0070671, IMG submission 65341) | Switchgrass rhizosphere microbial communities from Kellogg Biological Station, Michigan, USA - KBS S7-3 metaG | ecosystem: Host-associated > Plants > Roots > Rhizosphere > Soil ... | reverse complement strand
GTGGCCACCATCTCCTTGGTGATCAGTCGCGGAGCCGGCCGGCCGGGAATCGCCGCCGTGCTGATGACGAGATCGCTGGTGGGGAGCACCTTCCCGATCGCCTCGAGCACCTTCTTCTGCTGCTCCTCGGCCAGTTCCTTCGCGTAACCTCCCGCGCCCTCGGCCGCGCTGCTGACCGCTTCCGCCTCGACGAAGGCGGCGCCGAGACTCTGTACCTGCTCCTTCACCACGGGGCGGACGTCGAATGCCGACACGATGGCGCCCAGGCGCCGGGCGGTCGCGATGGCCTGCAGGCCGGCCACGCCGGCGCCGAGCACGAAGACGCGGGCCGGTGCCAGGGTACCGGCCGCCGTCGTGAGCATCGGCAGGAGCTTCGGCAGGGTGGAGGCGCCGAGCAGCACCGCCTTGTAGCCGGCGACCGTGGCCTGGGAGGAGAGCGAGTCGATGGACTGTGCCTTGGTGGTGCGCGGCACCAGCTCCATCGCGAAGGCCGTGACCTTCCTCGCCGCGAGCGCCGCGAGCAGCTCAGGCTGGGCCGCCGGCTGCAGATAGCTCACCAGCAGCGAGCCCTCCGGAAGCAGCGCGACCTCGCCGGGCGAGGGCCGCTGCACCTTCGCGACGAGGTCGGCGCCGGCGACCGTGCCGGCAAAGTCCGCGGCGGTCACGGCGCCGGCGCCGGTGAAGGCGGCGTCGGGAATGCCCGCCGAACTTCCGGCGCCCTGCTCCACCACGATGGCATGCCCGGCCTTCACGAGCTTGGCAACGCCATCGGGCACGAGGCCCACCCGCCGCTCGAGTGGAGCGGTCTCCTTCGGTACGGCTATGCGCATGTCGCGTTCTCCGGGAATTGTAGTTCGGATGGTAGAGACTACACGCCGTTCTGCGACGCCGCCACCCGATCCGTGGACTTTCCTCGCGGGGCTGGGTAATCTCGCCGGTCATGGCTCGCACTCGCGGTGCTCCACAGGTCCACAAGTTCGGCGGCGCCTCGCTCGCGGACGCGAGCGCGGTGCGGCACGCCGTGCACATCATCGCCGATCTCCCTGCGGGCGAATCCATCGTCGTCGTGTCGGCAATGGCCGGGGTCACCGACCGGCTGCTCGACCTGGCCCACCGCGCAGCGTGCGGCGAGCCGGTGGACGAGTCGGCGATCGACGCGCTCCGCCGGCAGCACGCCGACGCGATCCGACATGCCACGAAGCAGGCGGAGACGCGCCGCGCACTGACGACGGCACTGGATGAGTCGCTCGACGAGTTGCGGGCATTGTTGCGTGGATTGCGCGAGGTGCGCGAGTTGACGGCGCGCGCCTGCGATCATGTCGCGGCCCGCGGCGAGCGGTTGAGCGCGCTGCTCGTGAGCGGCGCCGTCTCGGATGCGCCCCGCCCTGTTCGGCTCGTGGATGCGCTCAAGCTGATTGCCACGGACGGTCGATTTGGCAAGGCGGCGCCAGACTTCGCCGCGACCGACCGTCGGGCTCGAGCCATTCTGGCGCCGCTGCTCAAACAGGGAATCCTGCCCGTCGTGCCAGGATACATCGGCGCGTCGAACGCGGGAGAGCTGGTCACGCTTGGCCGCGGGGGCTCCGACCTCACGGCGACGCTACTGGCGCGGGCCCTCGGCGCGAGTGCCGTGAACCTGTGGAAGGACGTGCCGGGCTTCCTGACAGCGGACCCTCGCATCGTCGCCGACGCTCGCGTCATTCCGCAGCTCCATGTGCGGGAGGCGGCCGAGCTGGCCTTCTATGGTGCCAAGGTGCTGCATCCCCGCGCGCTCATTCCCTTGAAGCGGCGGCGCATCCCGGTGTACGTCCGGCCGTTTGCCGATCCCAGCGCAAGCGGCACGGAGGTCTCGGAGCGCCGGCCGCGCACGCGTTCACCCGTACGCGCGGTGTCGGGCATCAGGGGACAGGCACTCGTGACCGTAACGGGCAAGGGAATGCTCGGTGTGCCGGGAATCGCGGCACGTACCTTCGCAGCGATGCACGAAGCGGGTCTCTCCGTGTCCTTCATCACGCAGTCGTCATCCGAGCACTCGATCACCTTCAGCGTGCCGGCCAATGACGCCGAGCCGGCGCAAACCGAGCTCGAGAAGGAGTTTCATGACGAGATCGGGCGCCAGGACATCGATCGCGTCGAGGTGCGCCTCGGGATGGCGACGGTGGCCGTGGTGGGCCTCGGGATGGCGGGCGCGCGCGGTGTGGCGGCGCGGGTGTTCGGGGCGCTCGCGCGCGCCGGCATCAACATCGTGGCCATCGCGCAGGGCTCGTCGGAACTGAACATCTCGTTCGTGATCGAGGAGGCGGACGCCGCCGAGGCGCAGCGCGCCGTGCACGAAGCCTTCCAGCTCGCCAAGATCGGCGGCGGTGCGGTGAACCCGCCCGAGCGCGTCGCGGTGGTGCTGCTCGGCTTCGGACAGGTGGGACGCACGCTCGCGCGCCTGATTCCGCGAGCGAGCCGCCCCGGGATCCAGCTCGAGGTCGTGGCCGTGATCGACCGCTCCGGGTACGTGTTCGACCCCGCGGGCCTGCCGCCGCGCGAAGTGCGCCGGCTCGCGGAGGAGAAGGCGAAGGGCCGTCGTCTGGCCGACCAGTCGAACGGCAGCACGTCCACCTCCAGCGACGCGGCACTCGCGTTCATCTCCACGCACGCGCTGTCGCGTCCGGTCGTGGTGGACGTCACCGCCGACGACACCGCGGCGATCCTGCGCCACGTGCTCGCATCCGGCATGGACGTGGTACTGGCGAACAAGCGGCCGCTCACCGAGCGCGGCACGGAGGCGGGTGCGCTGCCCGCGCTGGCGCGCTCGCGCGGGCAGCGGCTGCTGTTCGAGGCCACGGTGGGCGCCGGCCTGCCGATCATCGACACGGCCGCGAAGCTGCTCGAGTCCGGCGACCGCATCCAGCGCATCGACGGCTGCCTGTCGGGCACGCTGGGCTTCCTGCTGAGCGAGCTGGGGGATGGAAAGCCCTTCTCTGCCACCGTGCGAGAGGCGATGCGCCGCGGCTACGCCGAGCCCGACCCGCGCGAGGACCTCTCGGGGATGGACGTCGCACGAAAGGCGCTCATCCTCGGTCACTTCGCGGGGTTCACGGGCGGCCTGGACGACGTGCTGGTGGAGTCGCTCGTGCCCAAGCGCGCGCGCCACCTGCCGTTGTCCCAGTTCCTCGCCTCGCTCGAGGAGTACGACGCGGAGTGGTGCGGGCGGATCGAGGGCGCGAAGGCGAAGGGGCAGGTGCTGCGCTACGTGGCCAGCGTCGCGCGGAAGGCGATCCGCGTCGGGCTGGCCGCAGTGCCGGCGTCGAGCGCCCTGGGCGGGCTGCGCGGCACGGACAACCAGGTGGTGTTCTCGACGGACCGCTACGCCGCGCACCCCCTGGTGATCACGGGGCCGGGTGCGGGCCTCGAGGTGACGGCCGCAGGCGTCATGAACGACGTGCTGAAGCTCTCCCCGGCCTGATGGCGCGGCTCACCGCCTTTGCGCCCGGCTCGGTCGGCAACATGGGTCCCGGGCTCGACGTGCTCGGGCTTGCGGTGGGGGGCACGGGCGACTGGGTCACCGCGGAGCTGCTCGACGTGCGCGGCATCGAGGTACGGGACCCCGGCCATCCGGCGCTGCCCGCGGATCCCGCCAGGCACTCCGCGGCGCTCGCTGCGCATGCAGTGCTGACGCGGGCCGGCGCGCGCCAGGGACTCGCGCTCTGGGTACGGAAGGGTCTGCCGATCTCGGGAGGCCAGGGCGGAAGCGCCGCATCCGCCGTCGCGGGCGGCTTCGTCGCGAATGCCGCGCTCGGGCAGCCGCTCACGCCGACGGAAGTGCTGGCGGCGTGCCTCGAGGCCGAGGCCGTCGTGGCGGGGCGCCACCTCGACAACCTCGCGCCTTCGCTGCTGGGCAACGTGGTGCTGGTACGCTGCCTCGATCCCGTCGACGTGGTATCGCTGCCCGTGCCTGCGTCGCTGCGCGTCGTGCTGGCCCATCCCGACCAGGAGCTTCGCACCGCCGACTCGCGCGCCGTGCTGCCGGCCTTCGTGTCGCTCGAGGTGGCCATCCACCAGACGGCACAGGTCTCGGCGATGGTGGCGGCGCTCTTCGTCGGCGACTTGCGCCTGCTCGGACGCGCACTCGACGATCGCCTCGCCGAGCCGGCCCGAAGCCGGCTGCTGCCCGGCTTCGCGCCGGCGAAGGCGGCGGCGCTCGCGGCCGGCGCGCTGGGCGCCTCGATCTCGGGCAGCGGTCCCACGGCGTTCGCGCTCGCGGATGGCGAAGCCGACGCGACACGCATCGCCGACGCGATGCGGCGCGCGTACGAGGCGGCGGGCGTGGCCTGCACGATGCGCGTGGCGCAGGTGGACGGGCGTGGCGCCCGCCTGGTGCAGGAACCCGGAGATTTCTCGTGAGCAGCATGGGCCCTCGCACCTGGCTGCAGTGCGATGCCTGCGGCACGACGCACGACGAGCTGACGGCGGCCACGCGCTGCCCTGCGTGCGGCGGACTGCTGGCGGTGCGGCATGCGCCGCCGGCAATGCGCGCTGCCGAGCTGCGGCGGCAATTCGCCGATCCGGAGCATGGGCGCCCGGAATCACGCGCCTCAGGCGTGTGGCGTTTCCAGGAACTCGTGCTGCCGACGGCGACGTCGCCGGTGTCCCATCCCGAGGGGAACACGCCATTGCTCGAGCGCCGCAGCGTGAGCGGCTTCGCGGGGCTGGCGAGCCTGCTCCTCAAGCACGAGGGTCACAACCCGACGGGCTCCTTCAAGGATCGCGGCATGACGGTGGCCGTGACGCAGGCCGTGCGCGTGGGGGCGAGCGCGGTGGCCTGCGCCTCCACGGGCAACACTTCGGCGTCGCTCGCCGCGTACGCGGCGCAGGCGGGCTGCAAGGCGCTGGTGTTCGTGCCCCGCGACGGCATCGCCCTGGGCAAGCTGGCGCAATCGCTGGCGTATGGGGCCACCACGCTGCTGGTGCGGGGCAACTTCGACGCCTGCCTCCGGCTCGTGGAGTCGGCGAGCCGCGAGCTGGGCGTGTACCTCGCCAACTCGATCAACCCGTTCCGCATCGAGGGACAGAAGACCATCGTGCTCGAGCTGCTGCAGCAGCTCGGCTGGGATGCGCCGGACTGGATCGCCGTACCCGCGGGCAACCTCGGCAACACGGCCGCCTTCGGGAAGGCGCTGGTGGAGGCGCACGCGCTCGGGCTGATCGACCGCATCCCACGCATCGCGGCGGTGCAGGCGGCGGGTGCGGCGCCGTTCGCGCTGGGCTATGCGGAAGGGTTCGCGCAGCGGCGAACAGTGATTCCGGAAACGGTCGCGACGGCGATCAGGATCGGCGATCCCGCGTCATGGGATCGTGGGGTCCGCACGATGATCGACACGAACGGCGTGGTGCTCGCCGTGCCGGACGAGGAGCTCCTCGACGCCAAGGCCGTCATCGACCGCTCGGGCGTCGGCTGCGAGCCGGCGAGCGCCGCGAGCGTCGCGGGCGTGCGCCGCCTGGTGCAGGCCGGTGTCATCGCCCCCGACGCTCGCGTGGTCGCCGTGCTGACGGGCCACGTGCTCAAGGATCCTGGAATCCTGATCGATTACCACCGCACGCAGGAGCCAGCGCCGCCCCGAGCCAACCGGCCGATCGAGATCGAGCCCGATCTTGGCGCGGTCGAGCGGGTCCTCCGCTCCTAGCTACTTCCCGCTGCGCGCCTTCGCCACCGCCGCGCCCAAATCGCTGTACGCGGTGGGGTCCACCTCGCGGAACGGCGCCGCCTTGTGCACGATGGTGCCGTCCGGCCCGATGACGTAGACGGTGCGATTGTCCAGATTGTATTTCGGATTGAAGGCGCCGTACAGCTTGCCCACCTGCCCACCCGAATCACTCAGGAACGTGAACGGATAGTTGGCATCCTTCGCCCACGAGGCGAGGGCCCCGACCGAGTCGGCGCTGATGGCCAGCAGCGTCACGTCCTTGCCGCCGTTGAAGAGCTTCGCGTACTGATCACGGTACGCGTCCATTTGCACCGTTCACCCAGGGGTCCGTGCCTTGAAGAAGAAGGCGAGGACGACGGTGCGACCCTTGAGGTCGGCCAGGTGCACCGGCTTGACGACGCCGGCCGCGGTCGCGGCGGGCAGCGTGAAGTCGGGCGCCTTCGACCCCACCTCGAGCGGCGCCTGGGCGCCGGCCCGGCCGAAGGCCACCAGGCCCAGGGCGAGCGTGAGTGCGGCGATGCGTGTGCGCATGGGATCCGGAGGAAGAGACACCTGCAACTAGCGGGGTCCGGCGATAGCACGCAAGGCCATCCCCCGACCGTGCTTGCGGCTGCCGGGACACCCCGGCACATTGCCCGCCCATGAGTGCGACTTCCCTCCCACGCATTATCCAGGGCGGCATGGGCATCGCGGTCTCCGACTGGCGGCTCGCGCACGCCGTGTCGGGGGCCGGTCAGCTCGGCGTGGTCTCCGGCACCGCGATCGACTCGGTCTTCGTGCGCCGGCTGCAGGACGGCGATCCGGGCGGCTACGTGCGCCGCGCCATGGCCGCCTTCCCCATGCCGGGCGTGGCCGACGAGGCGATGCGCCGTTGGTTCCGGCCTGAGGGCCGCGCTCCGGGCGAGAAGTACCGCGAGCTCGCGATGTACCGCCAGGACGTGAAGGTGGCGCGCCAGCAGGTCACGATACTGGCCATGTTCGTCGAGGTCTGGCTCGCCAAGGAGGGCCACGGGAACCCCGTAGGCGTCAACCTCCTCACCAAGATCCAGATGCCCAACCTCGCACTCTGCTACGGCGCGATGCTCGCGGGAGCGGACTTCGTGCTGATGGGCGCGGGAATCCCGCGTGAGATTCCCGGTGCGCTCGATGCGTTCGCCGAGGGGCGCGCGGTGAGCATCCGGTTCGACGTCGAGGGGCTCCGCTCCGGCGAGACGGAGTACCTGTCGCTGGATCCCGCCGCGTACTGGGAGGGCCCACCGCCGAAGCTGAAGCGCCCGCAGTTCCTCGCGATCATCGCAAGCAACTCGCTCGCGACGATGCTCGCGCGGAAGGCGAGCGGGCGGGTGGACGGCTTCATCGTCGAAGGGCCAACGGCGGGCGGCCATAATGCCCCACCCCGTGGCGCCGCGACGTTCAACGAGATCGGGGAGCCCGTCTACGGCGAACGTGACGTGGTGGACTTCGCCAAGCTGGGCGAGCTGGGCCTGCCCTTCTGGGTCGCGGGCGGCGCCGGGTCACCGGAGGGACTGCGGGCGGCGGTAGCGGCCGGCGCCGCGGGCATCCAGGTGGGCACGCTGTTCGCCTACTGCGACGAGTCCGGGCTGTCGGAGGAGTACAAGCGCTCGGTGATCGAGCACGCCCTGAAGGGCGACGTGAGCGTCTACACCGACCCCAACGCATCACCCACGGGTTTCCCGTTCAAGGTGGTGGACTGGGGCGGCAACGTCGCGGACCTCGACAAGCGCCAGCGCGTGTGCGATCTGGGCTACCTGCGCGTGGCCTACCGGACCGACGCGGGCAGGCTGGACTACCGCTGCTCCGCGGAGCCGGTGGACCAGTACGTGAAGAAGGGCGGCCTCGAGGAGGAGACCCCAGGCCGCCGCTGCCTCTGCAACGCGCTGATGGCGAACATCGGGCTGCCGCAGGCGCGGGCCGGCGGGATCGAAGAGCCGCCGCTGCTGACAAGCGGCGACGACCTGCTCGCGATCCCGCAGTTCCTGCAAGGCCGCACGCAGTACCACGCCGGCGACGTGATCGACTACCTGCTCGGCTGCCGCCGGCCCGACTGAGCCCGCACTACTTCCGAACCACTCGCCACACCCGGCCGTTCTGATCGGCCGAAATGTAGAGCGCACCGTCGCCGCCAAGCGCGACGCCCGCCGCACGAAGCGAGGTGTCGCTCTCGGCGCCCTGAGCGACGGTGCGCGCCTCGCCGACCGGCTTGCCGTCGTGGAATGGCTGGAACACCACCCGGTACCCTGCCTGTGGCAGTGGCGCGCGGTTCCACGACCCGTGGAACGCGATGAACGCTCCCTCGGCGTACGCCGCGCCGAGCGCGCTTCCCCGGGAGAACGCCAGGGCCATCGGGGCCCAGTGACCGGGATACGCCGCGACGGCCGGCTGCACCTTGTCGCAGCGGCCGGTCTTGTTGCCATCACCGCCGTACTCCGGCGCCAGCACCTTCCGTCCGAGCTCGCGACTGAAGTAGCAGTACGGCCAGCCGTAATCCCCGCCCTTCGTCACGAGCGACAATTCCTCGCCCGGATTCTCCGCGCCGTATTCGTCGCTGAAGCCCCAGTTCTGGGTGAGCTGGTCACGGCCGTGCGAGGTGGCGAAGAGCGCCTGCGTCGTGGGCTCGAGCGCGAGGCCCATCGCATTGCGGAGACCGGTGGCGTAGCGCACGCCGTCCTGCTGGCGCTGCGCGGGCTTCGTGGCGGAGAAGCTCCAGATGCCCGCGCGCGTGTCCAGGTCGGGACACGGCTCCCGGCCGGGCGACTTCGCGACCCGGTCCTGCACCTGACAGCTGTTGGTGAGCGAACCGATGTTCACGAACATCGTGTCGCCCCGACCGAAGAGGATGCTCTTCGCCGAGTGGCCCTGCGTGCCGGGAAGTCCGGTCACGATCGTCTCCGCGTCCCCCGTGGGCCGCAGGCCGTCGGGGGCGAGCCGCCAGCGCACCACGCGATCGTTGTAGGCCAGGTACAACCATCCTTCGCGCAGCTCGACGTCGCTGGCGCCGGGCGTACCCCAGGCATTACGCACGTCGGCGACGCCATCTCCGCTGGTGTCGCGCAGCGCGACGACGCCATGCTCGCCCTTGCCGTTGGCCAGTGCGACATAGACGGTCCCCTCGGGGGAAACGGTGAGCTGACGCGGGCCCGTGAGCCCGTCGGCGAGCACGGTGGCGCAGAGCCCATCGGCGAGCTTGAGGCCGCCATTTCCGGGGGCGCACGGGGGTGTCGGACCGAGCAGCGCGAGCGCGAGAAGCAGGTGCGTCATGGTCGTTTTCCGGGGTGAAAGTGCCGTCTTCCCTAGGGCGGAAACGTACACCGGAGGCCCCGGGACGCTCCCCTCCGAGGGGAAAGTGCCTGTTTTCCGAGGGAAAACCCTATTGCATCGCGCGCACAAGTTGGTACTTTGTGTCCCGTACCCTTTGGACCGCAGCACCCCTTTCCTCTCTCACGGAGCCAAGAATGGCCACGAAGAAGAAGGCTGCGAAGAAGGCTGTGAAGCGTGCCGTTGCAAGGAAGGCCGTCAAGCGTGCCGTCGCGAAGAAGGCCGTGAAGCGCGCCGTCGTGAAGAAGGCCGTCAAGAAGAAGGCCGCGAAGCGGGCCGTCAACGCCGCCTTCGCGCGTCCGATGACGCCGAGCCCGGTGCTCGCCGCCGTGGTCGGTTCGGGCGCACTGCCGCGCACCGAGGTGATCAAGAAGCTCTGGCTGTACATCAAGCGGAACAACCTGCAGGACGCCAAGAACCGCCGTGCCATCAACGCGGACGACAAGCTGCGGGCGTTCTTCGGCGGAAAGAACCAGGTCACCATGTTCGACCTCGCGAAGCTGGCGAACAAGCACCTCAGCTGAGCGAAGCGGTCGCAGTCGCAGTGCTGAACAAGGGCGCCCCCGTCGGGGCGCCCTTCAGCATTCTGCCCGCTTGAGTCGACGCGCGGCCCCGCTATCTTTGCCGCCCTATGGCCGGCGAATACATCTTCACGATGCGCGACCTGCGAAAGGTCGTGCCCCCCTCCCGCGAGATCCTCAAGGGCATCTACCTGTCGTTCTACCCGGGCGCCAAGATCGGCGTGCTCGGCGCGAACGGCGCGGGCAAGTCCACCCTGCTCCGGATCATGGCGGGCGTGGATCACGACTATCAGGGCGAGGCGAAGCCGCTCGCCGGGACGAAGATCGGCTACCTGCCGCAGGAGCCGCTGCTCGATCCCGCGAAGGATGTCCGCGGCAACGTCGAGGACGGCGTCGGGCCCCTGCGCAAGCTGCTCGACGACTTCAACGACATCGCGATGAAGTTCGCCGAGCCGATGGATGACGACGAGATGACGAAGCTGCTCGAGAAGCAGGGACGCCTGCAGGAGCAGATCGACCATCTGGGTCTCTGGGAGCTCGATCACAAGCTCGACCTGGCCATGGACGCGCTGCGCCTGCCGCCCGGCGACGCCGACGTGACGAAGCTCTCGGGCGGCGAGAAGCGCCGCGTGGCCCTGTGCCGACTGCTGCTGTCCGAGCCCGACATGCTGCTGCTCGACGAGCCCACCAACCATCTCGACGCCGAGAGCGTGGCGTGGCTGGAGAAGTACCTCGAGCAGTTCCGGGGCACCGTCGTGGCCATCACGCACGACCGCTACTTCCTCGACAACGTGGCGAAGTGGATCCTCGAGCTGGACCGGGGCGCGGGCATGCCGTACGAGGGGAACTACTCGAGCTGGCTGGAGCAGAAGGGCAAGCGGCTCGCCGTCGAGGAGAAGCAGGCCAGTGCCCGGCAGAAGACGCTGGAGCGCGAGCTCGAGTGGGTGCGC
>Ga0070671_100005065_pt1 | contig 10509 bp, 7 predicted proteins | sample KBSS73metaG_FD_65341 | JGI IMG/M metagenome (GOLD analysis project Ga0070671, IMG submission 65341) | Switchgrass rhizosphere microbial communities from Kellogg Biological Station, Michigan, USA - KBS S7-3 metaG | ecosystem: Host-associated > Plants > Roots > Rhizosphere > Soil ... | reverse complement strand
GACCTCGCGCGTCTGTTCGCCGTGTTCGAGCTTCGCGCCGACGACGAAGCCCTCCTCCTCGATCGGTGCCAGGAAGCGCACCGGCGCGTGCATGCGCGCCCCTGCCGCGACCGCGGCCCGACAGAGGATGAAATCGAGCTGCTTGCGCGGCAGCACTGCGAGCGTGCCCGGCACGTCGACCAGCCCGCCGCGCGGCGCGATGCAGCGCACATGGAGGCTGGGCTGCGCCTCGCGCATCACTTCATCGAGCACGCCGAGCTTGCGCAAGGCGTTGTGCGCATCGGGGATCAGGCCATCGCCACAGACCTTGTCGCGCGGGAACGCCTGTGCATCGACGAGCACCACGTCGAGGCCGGCGCGCGCCAGCGTGATGGCCGACGCGCAGCCCGCGGGGCCCGCACCGACGACGATCACGTCGCACGACGCCGGAAGGGATTCGATGCCGAGGTTCATCGGCGCCCGCCCGGCCGCCCGAAGGGCGCTGACGCCCCCTCGGGGGGCAGCGAACGAAGTGAGCTTGGGGGTCTCATGGAATAGCGATTTTAGGCGGCGGCGTCGCCGGGCCGCCGCTGCCCATGCGCAACGCCGCGATCACCGCGCCGCCGGTGAGCACGCCGATCAGCACGAAGGTTTCGTGAAAGCCGCGCACCGGATCGTCCACATGCGCCTGCAAGCGCCACTCGAGCACGATGCCGACGAGGCTGATGCCCACCGCCCCGCCGAGCTGGCGCATGAAGTTGATCGTGCTCGCGCCGTGGGTGATGTAGGTGTCGGGCAATCCGCGCATCGCGCCGAGGTTGAGCGACGGCAGCACGCAGCCCAGGCCGATGCGCCCGACGATCGCCCACAGCGCGATCCAGAGCAGCGCCGTTGCCGGGCCGACCGTCAGCATCAGCAGGAACGACGCAGCGAGCAGCAGCAGCCCGGTCGCGACGAGGCGGTTCACCGGGATGCGATCGACAAAGCGGCTGGCGATCGGGATCGTCCCCGCGAGCACAAGGCCCGCCGGCAGCAGCACCGCGCCAGCCTGGCTGGGCGGCAGGTGCAGCGCGAGCTGCATGAACACCGGCACGAGGTAGGTCGAGCCGAACAACCCCATGCCGTAGATGAACGCGACCACGCTGCCCATCGAGAACGCCTGGTGTTCGAACAGGCGCAGCTCCATCAGCGGCTGCCTTGCGCGGCGCTGGTACATCACGAACGCGATCAGCGCCGCGACGCTGAGCGCGAGCAGCGCCCAGCCGAGTCGCTTGGAGGGGCCGTGCAGTTCGACCATGCCGTTGAGCAGCGCGAGCAGCGCCGCCGCGATCAGCGCCAGGCCGCGCCAGTCGAGCGCCGCGCCGCTGCGCGCGGGCACATCGCCTGGCCCGTGCAGAGGCAGGAAGCGCCGCGCCAGCCACACCGCCGCGACGCAGAAAGGAGTGACCACGAAGAAGATCGAGCGCCAGCCGAACCACTCGACGAGCACGCCACCGACGCTCGGCCCCAGCGCCGGCGCCAGCACCACGCCGAAGCCGAAGATTCCCATCGCCCGCCCGCGCTCGTGCGACTCGAACGCGCGCATCACGATGATGGCCGGGATCGGCTGCAGCACGCCCGCCGCGAGACCCTCGACGACGCGCATCGCGAGCACCAGGCCGAACCACGGGCTGCAGCCGCCGACGAGGCCGCCTGTGAGCAGCAGCAGGACGACGCCGACGTACGTGCGCCGATAGCCGAATCGCGCGAGCAGCCAGGGCGTGGTCAGCATCGACCACGTCATCGCCGCCATGAAGCCGGCCGAGAGCCATTGCGCCCGCTCCTGGCCGAGGTGGAACACATGGCTGAGGTCGGGCACCGCGACGTTGATGATCGTCGAGGCCATGATCGACGCCATGGTGCCCACCATCACCGTCAGCAGCACCCACCAGCGGTAGTTCTCGCCGTAGCGCGCTTCCAGGGCCGCGCGGGAGTGCGGAGCGGGCGCGTCGCTCATCGGCGGCGCCGAGTCACCAGAGCGACACCCGCTGCTCCGGCGCCAGGTACATCCTGTCGCCCGGCTTGACGTCGAAGGTCGTGTAGAACGGCGCGTGATTGCGCAGCGAGCCGGTGACGCGGAATTCGTCCGGCGAGTGCGGATCGGACTTGATCTGCGCGAGCAGCGCGGCATCGCGGGTCTTGCCGCGCCAGGCCTGCGCGAACCCGTAGAAGAAGCGCTGGTCGCCTGTGTAGCCGTCGATGACCGGCGCGGGCTTGCCGCCGAGCGAGCGTTGCCACGCCTTGTAGGCCATCGCGAGGCCGGCGTTGTCGGCGATGTTCTCGCCGAGCGTCAATTCTCCATTGACGTGATACGCCGGCGGCACCGCGACGAAGGCCGAATACTGTGCGACGAGTGCGTTGGTCTTGGCCTTGTATCGCGCCTTGTCCTGTGCCGTCCACCAGTCGTGCAGGTTGCCGTTGCCGTCGTACTGGCTGCCTTCGTCGTCGAAGCCGTGGCTGACTTCGTGGCCGATGGTGGCGCCGATCGAGCCGTAGTTCGCGGCGTCGTCGGCGGCGGGGTTGAAGTTGGGCAACTGCAGGTACGCGGCCGGGAACACGATCTCGTTCATCGACATGTCGTAGTACGCGTTGACCGTCTGCGGCGTCATCAGCCACTCGTCGCGGTCGATCGGCCTGCCCAGCTTGGCGGTCTGGCGCGCATCTTCGAAGCGGCGCGCGCGCATCACGTTGCCGACCAGATCGTCCGGCTTGATCTCCAGCGCGCCGTAGTCGATCCACTTGCGCGGGTAGCCGATCTTGACGCTGAACTTCGAGAGCTTGTCCAGCGCCTGCTGGCGCGTCTCGGGGCTCATCCAGTCGAGCGTGGTGATGCTGTCGCGGTAGGCCGCGAGCAGGTTCGCGACCATCGTCTCCATGCGCTCCTTGCTCGACGCCGGGAAATGCTTCTCGACATAGAGTCGGCCCAGCGCGTCGCCGATCGACGCGTTGACGAGCCGCACGCTGCGCTGCCAGCGCGGTCGGTCCACGGTCGTGCCGCTCAGCACGCCCCCGGCGAACGCGAAGTGCGCGTCGACGAACGGCTTGCTCAGGAACGGCGCGTAGGCATCGAGCAGGCGGACGCGCGCATAGGCCTTCCAGGTCGCCAGGCTCATGGAGCTCAGCAGCGGGCTCAGGCCGCGCAGATAGCTCGGCTGGCGCACCAGCACCTTGTCCGTCTTGCCCGCCAGCTCGGCGCCCGCCAGGTAGCCCGGCCAGTCCAGCAGCGGCGCGAGCGCAGGCAGCTCGGCCAGCGCGATCGGGTTGTAGCTCTTGACCGGATCGCGGGTCTCGACCGGGCTCCACTGGACGCGTGCGATCTCGGTCTCGAGCGCGAGGATGTCCTCGGCGACGCCGGCTTGGCGCTGCGGGTCGCCGACGCCCGCGAGCGTCAGCAGTTGCGCGAGATAAGCGACGTATTTCGACCGCACGCCGCGGAAGGTCGTGTCGTCGAGCTTGAGGTAGTAGTCGCGGGTCGGCAGGCCGAGCCCGGATTGCGTCAGCGCGGGCACATAGTGCGTCGCGTCGCGATCGTCCTGTGCGATGTACATGCCGATCGGGCTGTCGACGCCGATCTGGCCCATGCGGGCGAACAGCGCGCCGAGCTGCTTCGCGTCGACGACGGCATCGATCGCGGCGAGTTCGGTGGCCAGAGGCTGCACGCCGAGCCGGTTCACGCCGGCTTCGTCGACGTAGCTCGCGTACAGGTCGGCGAGCTTGGTCGCCTCGGCGTCGCCGGGGCGTGTGCGCGCGGCGGCGATCAGTTCGCGCAGCTGTGTTTGCGAGGCGTCGACGATCTGCTGCACCGGGCCGACGTAGGCCTTGTCGGGCGGAAACCGCGTGCTCTTCAGCCAGCGGCCGTTCGCATGTCGATAGAAGTCGTCCTGCGGGCGCACCTGTGGGTCGATCGAACCGCGATCCACGCCGCTCGTGAGACCTTGCGCCGCCGCTGGCGCCGGTCCTGTCAGAGCCGCCGCGCAGAGCAGCGCGGCCATCGTCAGCGTCGATCGTCCCACTCAGTCTCCTGCGGCCCTCAGCTTGCGGCCTTCTTGACCTTCAATCGCCACGCGTGCAGCAGCGGCTCGGTGTATCCGCTCGGCTGCGCAAGGCCCTTGAACACCAGATCGGAAGCCGCCTGGAACGCAGCCGAGGCCTTGAAGTGCCCGGCCATCGGCTGGTACAGCGGATCTCCCGCATTCTGCCCGTCCACGATCTCGGCCATGCGCCTGAGCGTCTTCTTGACGTCGCCCTTGTCGACGACGCCGTGGTGCAGCCAGTTGGCCATGTGCTGGCTGCTGATGCGCAGCGTCGCGCGGTCTTCCATCAGCCCGATGTTGTGGATATCGGGCACCTTGGAACAGCCCACGCCCTGGTCGACCCAGCGCACGACGTAGCCGAGGATGCCTTGCGCATTGTTGTCGAGCTCCTCTTGTCGCTCGGCCTTGGTCCACTCGGGCTTGCCCACGACCGGAATCGTCAGCAGGCCGTCGAGGATGCCCGACCGTTCGGCATCGGCATCGACCTTCTCCAGCGTCTTCTGCACCGCGAACACGTCGACCTGGTGATAGTGCAGCGCGTGCAGCGTCGCAGCGGTCGGGCTCGGCACCCAGGCGGTGTTCGCGCCGGACTTGGGGTGCGCGATCTTCTGCTGCAGCATCGCCGCCATCAGGTCGGGCATCGCCCACATGCCTTTGCCGATCTGCGCCTTGCCGCGCAGGCCACATTGGAGCCCGACCAGCACGTTGTTGCGCTCGTAGGCCTGAATCCAGGCGCTGGACTTCATGTCGCCCTTGCGCAGCATCGGCCCGGCCTGCATCGCGCTGTGCATCTCGTCGCCAGTGCGGTCGAGGAAGCCGGTGTTGATGAACGCGACGCGATCCGCGGCCGCTGCGATGCAGGCCTTCAGGTTCACGCTGGTGCGGCGTTCCTCGTCCATGATGCCGAGCTTGACGGTCGCGGTCGGAAGGCCGAGCAGTTGCTCGACGCGGCCGAACAACTCGCTCGCGAAGGCCACCTCGGCGGGGCCGTGCATCTTCGGCTTGACGATGTAGACCGAGCCGGCGCGCGAGTTCGCGATGCCGTTGGCGCCATGGCGTTGCAGGTCGTGCAGCGCGATCGTCGTCGTGATGACGGCGTCCATGATGCCTTCCGGTATCTCGTTGTTGCCCTTGTCGCCCCACAGGATCGCCGGGTTCGTCATGAGGTGGCCGACGTTGCGCACGAACAGCAGCGAGCGGCCGTGCAACGTGAGCGGCTTGCCCTTCGGGCTGATGTAGTGGCGGTCCGCATTCAGGCCGCGCGTGAAGGTCCAGCCGTCCTTCTTCGTCACGAGCTCGGTGAGCGAGCCTTTCAGGATGCCGAGCCAGTTGCCGTACGCCTGCACCTTGTCGTCGGCGTCGACGACGGCGACCGAGTCCTCGAGATCGAGGATCGTCGACAGCGCCGCCTCCAGCACCAGGTCGTTGACGCCCGCCGGATCGCTCTTGCCCACCGAGCCCTCCGGGTCGATGCGCAGGTCCAGGTGCAGGCCGTTGTGCGAGAACAGCACTGATGACGGCGTCGTCTTGTCCACCTGGTAGCCGACGAACTGCGACGGCTTGGCCAGCGGCGTCGTGGTTCCGTCCTTCAACGTGACGACAAGCGCGCCGCGATCGATCTTGTACGCGACCGAGTCGAGGTGCGAGCCGCGCGCCAGCGGCACGCAGCGATCGAGCACATGGCGCGCGTACTCGATGACCTTCGCGCCGCGCACCGGGTTGTAGCTGCTGCCCTTCTCGGCGCCGCCTTCCTCGGAGAGCACATCGGTGCCGTACAGCGCGTCGTAGAGTGAGCCCCAGCGCGCATTCGCGGCGTTCAGCGCATAGCGCGCATTGGTGATCGGCACCACCAGCTGCGGCCCGGCCTGCGCCGCGAGCTCGGCGTCGACATTCGTCGTCGTCACCTTCACGCCCTGGGGCACCGGCACGAGGTAGCCGATGCGCTCGAGGAACTGGCGATACTTCGCCGGCTTCTTGACCGGCCCCGGATGCTTGCGGTGCCAGCGGTCCAGTTCGCTCTGGAGGCGATCGCGCTCGGCGAGCAGCGCGGCATTCTTCGGCGCGAGATCGTGGACGATCGCGTCGAAGCCGCGCCAGAACGCGGCGCTGTCGATGCCGGTGCCGGGCAGCACCTGTTCCTCGACGAAGCGGTGCAGGGCGGTGGCGACCTTCAGGCCGTGGACGGTGATGCGTGCAGTCATGTCGGATGGCGGTTGGGTTGATGTTCAGGCGGGGAAGAAATCGAGCACGTCGCGCAGGCTGGTGCCGATGCGCGTCGGCGCGGTGTCGAGTTGCTCCAGCGGCAAGTCGAAGCGGTTGACCCACAGCGTGGTGTAGCCGAACCAGGTCGCGCCGATCGCGTCCCAGCCGTTGCTGGAGACGAACAGGATGTCCTTGGCCGGCAAGTTCAGTGCCTGCGTGCCCAGCGCGTAGGTCGCCGGGTCGGTCTTGAACTTGCGCAGCGCATGCACGCTGATCACGTGATCGAGCAGGCCCGAGAAGCCGGCGCTCTTCACGGCCACGCCGAGCATTTCCGGATCGCCGTTGCTGAGGATGCCGGCCGGGACGCCGCGCGCCTTCAGTGCTGCAAGCACCTCGCGGTTCTCGGGGAAGCTCGAGAGGTGCCGGTACTGGTTCATCAGCCGGTCTTCGGCCGTGGAGGTCAGATCGAGGCCGAGGCGCTGAGCCGCAAAGCGCAAGCCCGCGCGGGTCAGCTCCCAGAAGGGGCGGTAGCGGCCGCTCATCGAGGTGAGCCGCGTGTACTCGATCTGCTTGTCCCGCCACAGCACGCTCAGGCGTTCGCCATGGCCGGGGAAGAGCTGCTCGGCGAGCAATGCGACGCTGTAGACGTCGAACAGCGTGCCGTAGGCATCGAAGAGAACTGCGCGCGGCGTCGACGGTGTCTGCTGCATTGCGACAATTTATTCGATGATCGGCTCAGCATTAAGTACGATTGCGGGCTTGGATTCGTGACCAAACTGAAGGTAATCAACTCCGCGTGGACCGCCTCAAGCAATTGGAGTCGTTCGTTGGCGTCGCCACGCGCGGCAGCCTGACGGCCGCGGCGAGCGCCGAGGGAGTCGCTCCGGCCATCGTCGGCCGGCGCATCGACGCACTGGAACGGCGCCTCGGCGTGAAGCTGCTGGTGCGTACGACGCGACGGATCACATTGACGCACGAGGGCAGCGCGTTCCTCGAGGACTGCCAGCGCCTCCTGGCCGACTGGACCAATGCGGAAGCCAGCGTCAGCGCGGGCGGCGTCAAGGCGAGCGGGCACCTGCGCATCACCTCCCCGGCCGGTTTCGGCCGCCGCCACGTCGCACCGCTGGTGCCGCGCTTCCTCGCGCTGCATCCGGAGGTGAGCATCTCGCTGAACCTGAGCGACCGGGTCGTGGACATCGTCAACGAGGGCGTCGATTGCGCGGTGCGCGTCGGCGACCTGCCGGACAGCAGCCTGATCAGCGTGCGACTTGCCGACAACCGCCGCCTGTGCGTGGCCACGCCCGCATACCTGAAGCGCGCGGGGACGCCGAAGCACCCGGGCGAGCTGTCACGCCACGAATGCCTGACGCTGTCCAGCGACGCGAGCCAGACGCGCGGCTGGGCCTTCCTGATCGATGGCGACGTCCATTACCTGCGGCCGAGCGGACGCCTCGATTGCACCGACGGCCAAGTGCTGCACGCGTGGTGCTCGGCCGGGCTCGGCATCGCATGGCGATCGGCGTGGGAAGTGCAGCACGAGATCCAGGCCGGCACGCTCGTCAGCATGCTCGACGACTACGCGGCGCCACCGAACGGCATCTACGCGGTGTTCCCGCACGCGCGTCATCTCGCGCTGCGCGTGCGTTTGTGGATCGACTACCTGAAGCACAGCTACGGAGACCCCGCCTACTGGCGCCGTCCGATGGCCGTCTAGAAACGACGAAGCCCACCGAAGTGGGCTCGCGGGCCGAGCGCCGGGCCGCTCCCAAGCCGGCCCGCCATCCCCTCGGGGGATCGCCCGATGTACTCATCGGGCGAGGAGCCGTCATTTCACTTGCTCAGGCAGTCCTTCATGAACGCCTTGCGATCGGCGCCCTTGAGTTCCTTGGCCTTCGGGTCGGCGTTGCAGCTCTTCATCTTCTCTTGCTGCGTCGCCTTCTTGGCCGACAGGCAGGTCTTCATGAACGCCTTGCGCTCATCGCCCTTCTTGTCGCCGGCATCCTTGTTGCACTCGGCCATCTTGGTTTGCTGCTTGCCCATCGGGGCGCTGGCAGCGGGCGCATCAGCGGCGAATGCGGCGGTGGACAGGGCAGCACACGAGACGACGAGCGCGGTCAGCAAAGTCTTCATGAGGGGTTCTCCTTAGCAGTGGGCGGGCTAGATTGCCGGGGTGGATTGAAGCACGCATGGTCGGACGCCAGCAATGTCACAACGCACCCGGTCGTCGTCAGGAGGACACGCCACAGCGCAGGAGTCGTCGCGAGTCCCTAGAGAATGCGCCGCGGATGCGCGAGCGCTTCGTGCGCGACATGCAGCCGGCGCACCAGCACGCGGATGAACGCCGCATCGAACTGGTGCCGGCAGTTCGGGCTGATCTGAATCAGCGTCTGCGGCGTGAACGAGATCGTCGTCGCCGGCTCGGTCACGATCACATCGGTGCTGTGACGCTTGAGCTCGGGATTCGGCGCGAGATAGGCCATTTCGCCGATCGACGTGCCGCTGCCGAGCTGCGCCACCTTCTTGCCGTCGCGAAACACCTCGACCTCGCCCTGCGCGAGGATGTGAAAGCTGTTGCCTTCCTCGCCCTTGCGGTACAGCGCATGGCCGAAATGAAAGCGCTGCCACTTGGCGCGGTGCACGACCTCCCACAATTCCACGTCGCCGAAGCTGGAGAAGAAGTCGAGCGAGCGCAGCAGGTTGAAACGCTCCGAATCCAGCACGCCTTGCAATTGACCACGCGGCACCTGTTGGTTCGTGATCAGGCCGGACAGGGCTTGCGCGAACTCTTCCCAGTTCGCGTAGCGCTCGCCTGCGTCCTTGGCGAGTGCGCGCTGCACCATCGCATCCAGGCCAGGCGTCACACCGTCGCGTTGCGCCCCGAGCGAGGCCGGCTTGGCATGATAGATCTGCTGCATCATCGCCGACTGCACTTGCGCATCGAACGGCGGGCGACCGGCGATCAAGTGGTAGAGCACCGCACCGAGCGAGTACATGTCGGCGCGCGCATCGACGGTGTCGCCGTCGAGTTGCTCGGGCGCCATGTAGGCGAGCGAGCCGACGCGATAGATCTGCGTCGTGTCCGAGGCGAGGTTCAGCACGCTGCCGAAGTCGCTGACCTTGACGTCGGTGATGACGCCGTTGGTGATCACCGCGAGCAGGTTCGCCGGCTTCACGTCGCGATGGATCAGGCCCTGCCGGTACACGTAGCCGAGCGCCATCGCGCACTTGAAGCCGATTTCGACGATGAGCTCGAGCGGCAGCAACTGGTCCGCGCGACAGTACGGCCGCAGCGTGCTGCCGCTCACGTACTCCATCACAAGATACGGTGCCACCGGGTCGGGCACCGCGTCGAAGATCTGCACGACATTCGGGTGATTCAGCCGGCCGACCAGCGCGGCCTCGGCGGCGAAGAAGCGATCCGAAAAGCGCTCGTCCAGCAGATCGGGCGAGGTCTTGCCGCGCACCCGCTTGATCGCCACGTCGCGATCCTTGAAGTCGTCGTGACAGAGAAAGACCTCGGCGGTCGCGCCCTCACCGAGACGGCGCAGCACACGGTACTTGCCGATGAAGGCGGGCAGCGCCGGCTCGGCGGGATAGTTCGCCGGGTCGGGCATGGGGATCGGCTGCGTGTTCATCCAGTTCAGGGCCCGAGACGCGGGGAGCCGGCATCTTCGCGCGCACCGCACCGGGTCAGTATGCCGAAGTGCGGAGCAAACCGGCACTAATACCGGTTTCGGAAGGGGCCCCTCTTAGAATCAAATTGATGAAACCCCCACGCTCATTTGATTCACTGCCCCACGAGGGGACCTCAGCGCCCTTCGGGCGGCCGGGCGGGCGCTGATGATCCAAGCCAAGAACGACCTGCTGGCCGCCCTCGGAGCGGCCATCGGCGAGGTCGCACCGGGCGGCAGTGTCGCCGCCGCGTTCGAATCGCCCAAGCAGGCCGCGCACGGTGATCTGGCCTGCACCGCGGCCATGCCGCTGGCCAAGGCGCTGAAGAAGAACCCGCGCGAGGTCGCTGCGGCGCTCGTCGAGGCGCTGAAGCGCCAGACCGCGGTCCAACGCTGGGTCGAAGCGCTGGAGATCGCCGGCCCGGGATTCATCAACCTGCGCTTGAAGGCCGCGGCGAAGCAGGCGATCGTCGCCGAAGTGCTCGCTGCGGGCGCGCAGTTCGGCCGCCAGGCGTCGCGCACCGATCGCATGCTGGTCGAGTTCGTGTCCGCCAACCCGACCGGGCCGCTGCACGTCGGCCACG
>Ga0070671_100005063_pt1 | contig 10510 bp, 12 predicted proteins | sample KBSS73metaG_FD_65341 | JGI IMG/M metagenome (GOLD analysis project Ga0070671, IMG submission 65341) | Switchgrass rhizosphere microbial communities from Kellogg Biological Station, Michigan, USA - KBS S7-3 metaG | ecosystem: Host-associated > Plants > Roots > Rhizosphere > Soil ... | reverse complement strand
GGTAGTGTTGGCCATGGCGTTGCTCTCCTTCGCGGATTCGTCACCCCGAGCCTAGCGGCTCAAGGTCGGCAACGCCTGCCCTCCTAATTCAACAGCGACCGGGACATCCCCGGGTATTTGGACGCGAAAGAGTTAAGCCCCGGCGACGCCTTCTACTAAAGAAGCCCGGCCAAGGGGAGTGGCCGGGCGAATAGCTAACTGATGTTTTTTTCTTCAGGCCGAACACGCGGCCGGAGATCAATGTGTACCGGAACGGCAGAGGCTTTAGTCCGACCGCCGGGTACTTCGTCGCCGTGGGCTAAGGGTCGCTTGAGCCGTAAATGCCAAGCCCCCGCTCCTTACCACCTGGGCTACAGCGTACGGCAACGGCAACGCCCACAAAACGCCCTCAGCGTTGCTGAGGTTAACACGCCGCTATGCGCAGACCGAGGCCGCGCGCGCGATAGGCGCGGTGTTTGTTGTTATCGCCGTTGTGGTGGTGGCTGGAATGGCGTGGCTGTGGTTGTTCAAAGGCTAGGTGTGTTGCAAAGGGGGAAGCAGTAACGTCCCGTTGTTGTCCGCCGTAGGTTGCTCGCCGATTGACGTCATCTGCTGATGAGCAATCTGGATGATCGGAAGAACACAACTCGACGAACGAGGGGGAACCAAGGTTGGGTCGAGAATCTCGGCCGCCAATTAACCCGCCTATGACCCTCAGCGAAAGGCCCTGTCAATGCGAAGGGGAACTATTCCAAAGCTGTTCCGTTGAATGGCGAAATAGGGGCCTCAAATGTGGCGACTTTCCCTTGCGACTTCCGCTGTAGGTATCGCTCTAATCTTATCTGGCGCCGCTTTTGCCGAGACTCAATTCCAGCCCAAGGTCCAGATATCGCCGCATGCTTCTGTGCCTTCGGCGACCGTGTTTCTGAAAGAACCCGAGGAGCCTGGGCCGATTCTGCTCACTGAAGTTCCCGTTGCCGAACAGCTGCGGGATTTAATTGAGACCAAAATCGAAAAGTATGTACCGCGACAGCAGGACCGCGCCGGCATCGAAGCATTCTACCGTAAACGCGGGTTTGAGCCACTTTGGGTGAGCGTTGGCAGACCGCTCCCGCGCGCTCAGCAGGCAATCGAATTTTTGCAGAGCGTCGGGGCTGATGGTCTCGATCCGGATGATTATCCAATACCGGAATTTGCGCAGTCGACACGTTTGGCTTCAGATGAACTTATACTTACCAATTCCGTGACTACCTTCGTACGTCATGCGAGCATCGGCCGCGTTGCGTTCACACGGGTGAGCGGCGCGATTTATTTCGATTTGAGGGTTCCTGATCCAGAACAATTGCTGGACACCATCGCGTACAGTGGCGACGTTCGTTCAACGCTCGACAGTTTTAATCCTCGACATCCGCAATATAAGGCGCTCAAGACCGCGTTAGCTCTTGCCAGACGCTCACAAGCCATAGATCCGGCAAACGCTGCGACGGGAGACGTGTCCTCAGCCAGGACGGACCGCATCGGGTCAAAGTCCGGGGCCGACCGAATCGATACTCTCGTTGCAAACATGGAGCGTTGGCGCTGGCTGCCGCATGAACTCGGCGACACCTATGCGATGGTAAATATTCCAGATTACACGCTGAGGGTAGTCAATTCCGGGCAAACAGTGTGGGCAACCCGGGTCGTGGTCGGCAAGCCAGGAGAATACGCGACTCCTCTTCTGGCAGAGACAATGAAGTACATAACGATTAATCCGACCTGGAACGTGCCACCCTCAATCATTCGAAATGAATATCTCCCGGCCCTAACCAGGGATCCGAACGCCCTCGCGAGAGTGGGGCTCAAGATCGAGCATGATCGCGACGGCTCAATACACATTTCTCAGCCGCCAGGCGAGCGCAACGCCCTAGGCCGCATTCGCTTCAATTTCCCGAATCGGTTTTTGGTCTATCAACACGACACTCCCAACAAGGATCTATTCGACAAGACGAGCCGGGCTTTCAGCCATGGGTGCATGCGGGTGCAATACCCGGACCATTATGCTGAGGTGCTGTTACGCATTTCCCAACCCGAGGACGGCTATACTGCTCAGCTCATCCGCTCGCTATTTGGTCACAGCGAGCGCACGATCAATCTGAAACAACCAATTCCCGTGTACATTACTTATCAGACAGCTTTTGTGGATGATGCTGATCAATTGCAGATCCGGCGCGACATCTATGGCATCGATCGGAAAATCACAAGCTTACTTAAGGGCGACAGTGAAGTGGCTGATGTGTCAATCACCCGTCACTATAATGGCTCGAATAAGCCGATATTGGCGCACGTATTTCCGGCTCCCCGAAGAAATAAAGTGACTGCCGACTTTCCTGCCGCGCGCAAAGCGCGTAATGAGTCTTTTGGATGGCTGCCTCGCTGGGATAATTATTTCCAAAATAGGCGCAGTGCATACGAACCGTTCGGTGGCATTAGATCCTGGTGATTAGCGTACGCTCCCGGTGAAGGCCGCCTTGCCGGGCTGAGCGATTATGGCAAGTCCTAGGAGTAATCCTAGGACTACTTCTATGACCAAGACGCAGGTTGACGTGATCACGTCGGTGCAACGGCGCCGCAGTTGGTCACGAGCGGAGAAGGAGCGGATTGTTGCCGCGGCCCTGGAGCCTGGTGCGGTGACGTCGGAGGTGGCCAGGGCGGCCGGGATCCATGTCAGCCAATTGTTTCGCTGGCGCCAGCAGCTGTGTGAACGGAGCCAAGTTCCGGCGGCGTTCAATCCGGTTGCAATCACGCCGGAGCCCGAAGCGGCGCCTGCGCCAGCTGTTGCCGAGAGAGCCGGCGTAATCGAGATCGAGTTTGCGACCGGGGGCCGGATGCGGATCACCGGAGCGGTCGATGCGCCGACGGTGGCGGCGCTGATGAAGGCATTGGCGAAGGGCAAGCGTCGACGATGATCCCGGTGCCGAGCGGTGCGCGGGTCTGGCTCGCGGCCGGCCACACCGACATGCGCAAGGGCTTCGATGGCTTGGCGCTGCTGGTGCAAGAGACGCTCAAACGCGATCCCCATGGCGGGCATCTGTTCGTATTCCGTGGCCGGCGCGGCGGACTGATCAAGGTGCTCTGGCACGACGGGCAAGGCCTGTGCCTGTTCTCAAAGCGGCTGGAACGAGGTCGCTTCCTGTGGCCATCGCCAGCCGACGGGGTGGTGACAATCACGCCGGCCCAGCTTGGCTACCTGCTCGAGGGCATCGACTGGCGGATGCCGCAACAGACATGGCGACCACAAGCCGCCGGCTGATCGCAGCGATTTGAATCGATCACACGACCGTCAGTCCAGACAGCGCCGGCGGGTTGTGATTCATCTCCGCTCGATGAGCGCCGACGATTCTCTCCCCGACGATATGATCACCCTGAAGGCGATGCTGCGCGCGGAACGAGCGGCCCGTTTGGCCGCGGAAGCCGAAGCCCAGGCGCGGACATTGTTGATCGAGAAGCTCAAGCTCACGATCAAGAAGCTGCGGCACGAACGATTCGGGCAATCCTCGGAGCGAGGCGGGCTGCTCGATCAACTCGAACTGCAACTGGCCGACCTGGAAGAGAATGCGGCGCAAGCCGAGACCGCGGCGCAGCTGGAGGCGGCCGAGAAGATCACGGTGCCATCGTTCGAACGGCGCAAACCAGCGCGCCGCCCGTTGCCTGAACATCTGCCGCGCGAACGCATCGTCTATCCAGCCCCTGCGGTCTGCCCATGCTGCGGTGACAGCCGATTGCGCAAGATCGGCGAGGACGTGACCGAGACGCTGGAGCTCATCCCGCGGCAGTGGAAGGTGATCCAGCATGTCCGCAAGAAGTTCTCCTGCCGGGCTTGCGAAGCAATCACCCAGCCGCCGGCGCCCTCCCATCCGATCGCGCGCGGGCGCGCAGGACCCAAGTTGCTCGCTCATATCCTGTTCGCCAAGTACGGCCTGCACCTGCCGCTCAATCGCCAGAGCGACGTCTATGAACGGGAAGGCATCGACCTCGATGTCTCGACCCTGGCGGACTGGGTTGGCGCAGCCGCAGCGACCCTGATGCCGCTTGTTGACGTGATCCGCGCCCGCGTCTTCGCCGCCGAGCGCATACACGCCGATGACACCACGGTCCCGGTCCTGGCCAAGGGCAAGACCCGTGTCGGCCGACTATGGACCTATGTGCGCGATGACCGCCCGTTCGCCGGTCCCGATCCGCCGGCGGCGGTGTTGTTCTATTCGCGTGATCGTGGCGGCGAGCATCCCGAGCAACACTTGGCGGGCTACGTCGGATTAATGCAGGCCGACGCCTACGCCGGCTTCACCAAGCTATACGAGGCCAACCGCAAACCTGGACCAATCGTCGAAGCCGCCTGCTGGGCCCATGCCCGGCGCAAGTTCTTCGACCTGGCGCGGCTCAGCAAGGCGCCGATCGCCGCTGAGGCGGTCAAGCGCATCGATGCCCTGTTCGCCATCGAGCGCGAGATCAACGGCATGCCACCACAGGAGCGCCTGCGCGTGCGCCAGGAGCGTAGCCGGCCACTGATCATCGAACTGCAGACTTGGTTGCGCGAGCAGCGCGCCCGCCTCTCCAGGAACAACGACACGACCAAAGCGATCAACTATAGCCTCAACCGCTGGGACGCCTTCACCCGCTTCCTCGATGATGGGCGCCTTTGCCTGTCGAATAACGCCGCCGAGCGGGAACTGCGTGCGATCGCGGTAGGACGTCGCAATTGGACATTTGCCGGTTCCGACAACGGCGGCCGGCGCGCCGCTGCGATCTACACGCTGATCGCCACCGCCAAGCTCAATGACGTCGATCCGCAGGCCTGGCTCGCCGACGTGCTGGCCCGCTTACCGGATCATCCCGCCAAGCGCATCCACGAACTGCTGCCTTGGAATTGGCATCCGCAAAACGCCGCCGCTGAAGCTGCCTGAGGCTCATCGCACGCCGGGCGAAAACCGACTTGCCCTGTGGCCCTCACCGGATGCGTACTGATTAGCCAAGGTGTGCGACGTAGCATCCGTCCACCTGCGCGGAGCCCACTGAACGGCACGATCTGCTAGAAGGGGAGATCTCAGTGCCAATCGAACAACAACGAACTTGGTGACATTGACTCTCAACGTCCTCAGGAGGGAATCGTGTGGAAAACGATAACCGTTGTTGCTTTTGGTTCTTGGAGCATTGCCGCTTGTGGCCTGCTCGAAACCCTCGCCCGGCCCTAAAGGAGAACAAGGTCCTGTAGGTTCGCAAGGACCCAAAGGTGAGCAGGGGCCTCCTGGTCCTCAGGGCGCAAAAGGGGACCAGGGGATTCCAGGCCCGCAAGGACCCCAAGGAGCGGTCGGCGACGCGGGTCCTGCCGGGGCCGCAGGGGCCTCAAGGCGCCCAGGAGATCAGGGTCCGCCTGGACCACAAGGAGCAAAGGGAGAGGCAGGCCCGCCCGGAACGCAAGGCCGGCCAGGGCCGAAAGGAGACACCGGCGCACACGGCGCGAAAGGGGAAGCAGGCCCGCCCGGACCAGAGGGAGAAAAGGGAGAAGCGGGGCCGATCGGACCTCAGGGCCCTCCGGGCCCCGCGAGTGGAGCCGCATCAGCGCGCTTGCATGTCGCCAGACACGATGCCTGTGGCAACAATTGCACTCTCACCTGCTGGCTTCTATCACATGCACGGGAGGGTCAGTTTCGGTTTCGAAGGAGGGCGACGCCGAAAGCATCTCGTGCAGCAACAGCTCAGGTCCGGCGCTGGCACTTTGTATTCGGCAATCGGGTAATGGAGGCTAGCGCTTCCGTTCCTGCTGGGCGCCCTTAACAGCTTGTGTCATCTTTTCTCCGAGGGAACGAAGCGTTTCCCCGGCCGCGCTAGGGGCGAGACCTTGCGCCTCCACCTCTGTTAGGGCCGCCCCTGCGATTTCCTTGACCTTCGCGGCTTGCTCCCTCACCGTGTCGCGCACTAAGTCACTAGCCTTACCGAAGGTTCTTTTTTCGGCTTCCGTGGTTCGAATGGACGCTGCGATCGCTGCACCGATTGCTAATCCTGCCGCGCCGAGCAGCAAAGGTTGACGCTCAAGTAGACCAGAGACGTTCTGCTGAACGGCGGTCCCGAGCGTGCCCCCCTTTTTCTGAAGAGTTCTGGCGATGGTGTCGGCGGCACTCGCAGTAGATCGAGAAGCAATGCCAGTTGCCATCTCGTAGGCCGAAGAGAGAGTATCGGCAACCTGCTCGGACGTGCGCGAGGCCGCATCTCCGAGTGCACTGGACACTTGCCCTGCGGCACCGATAGCCTGCGAAGCAGTATCTGCGCTGCTAGCGGCAACGCGGCGGAGCGAGGAGCCCACATCGTTAACTGCGCTCCCCGCCTCCTCGGTATAGGATGACGCTGTACGGAAAATCGATTTGCGTCCGCCGCCACCGAACAGTGTCGTGTTGCCTCCGCCGACGAAGAGCCAAAGCACGCCCATCCCGATGAGGGCGGCAGAAATCGGGTTTTCCACAACAGCCTGTTGGAGGGAACTGACGAAATCGCCACTCGGGGGCGGGTATGTCGCAGCCCCCAAACGGTCGCGTGTGTGTTGAGCGTCGGTCATCTAAATATGCTCCTTAGCCGCGACGACATCTTGCTGAATCTGGTGAACGGTTCTTTCCGGAACGAGTGAGTTTGCTTTCAGACGGCTCATACCGGCTGCACCCAAAATGGCAACGATCACAAGCCCGACCGCACTGGCAATAAGGTGTGCGACCGGACGCCCTGTACCCAACTCCTCCATCCATGCTGCCAGCGCGGTGAGAAGCTCCACCAGGGCGGGTATGAGGAACAAGCCTGCGCATACGAGCAGGCCGATCGCCGTCATTGCCTCGCTTGCCTTTGAGGAAAGTTCTTTGCGCGCCAGCTGAACTTCGTTGCGAACTAGTTTGGATAGTTGATTCAGAGCGTCAGTGAAAAGCTCGGAAACGGAACGACTATCGGGGGTGGGCATGGCCTGACTCTTGGGACAATGTTACATGCCCGGTTGACGGAGGGCTTCTGAATTTCGCTGTGACGAGTAGCCGGGCAAGGACTCTGAGCTCACCGAACCATGGTGGCTTGCGGAGGAGTTAGATACGCTTTCTCCCGTGGAGGTCTTCAAAAAGCGGACCACCGCAAAGCCAGCAAGCAGTGCCGCGCCAAAGAATGCTGTGGGTTGCCGCTTTGCAAAATCTCGAACGTCTGAGACAAGCTGGTTCAGATCGCGCCTTCGGAATGCGTCGGAGGCGCTATCAATTTGGTCGGCCGCAAGCCTCAAATACTGCGCCGCCTGCGGAACCTGGCCGAATTCGCTAGCTGCTCTACGGATGGAGCCTGCCATCCCGCTCACGAAGTCCGCGCCAGCTGCCTTCTGCTCTTCAACGGCACTGACCACCTTTTCGCTAGCCGTGGAGGCCAAGTCCTTCGTGCTCTCAACGATCGAGCCGGACTTTTCTTTCATTCCACCCGAGGTTTGTCCCGACGGTGCTGAAGTCTGGGCTGCTGTAGCGGTCGACGAACTTTCCGAGCCCTTAGCGGAGGAGCCGGTAAACGGTTTTTGGCGCCCAGCCTGGGGCCCGCGCTCTGAGGTATCGTTCATGCTGTTCTCCTGTTAATTCCCTTATCGCTCGGCGGTGGGAACCCGCGACGGATAAGTCTCTTTAACGATCGCGTCGGCGGCTTGCTGCGCAGCGTCTTTCACTTTGTCACCGACGTTCCTGACGATGTCGCGGACACTGTCGGAGCTAAGGCCCTGCTCCTGTACCCGTGACATCGTATCTTGATAAACCGACTGAGCAGCGGTCGTGGCAACATTGACTCCTTCCGACGCGACGTTGCGGGCCCGGTCTTTAACGGCATCGCTGCTGTCGCCAAGAACCCGATTTTCGGCTTGGCTGACTGGCAGCGCCGATGCGATCACGGCCCCAATAAGCAGACCAATGCCGCCCACAACAAAGGGGTGGTTCTCGATCATCTCGGTCAGCGTCTCTTTCGATTCCTTAAAGGTCTCGGCGAGTTGCTCGCTAGTGGCTGCTACAGTCTGCGCGCCGGCTTGGTAGGAACCTGACAAGCTCTCGCGCACAGCTCCTATGGAGTCAGCAGCGGCATGGCGCGCCCGCGCGGTGGCGTCGCCTATCGCTTCGCCAGCTCGTTCGCCGAGTTCTGCAGCGCGGGATCTCATGGTGGTCGCTGCTTGTCCCACAGCCGCAGCAGCGCTTTCTTTGATACTGGCAACCTTGTCAGGTACCTGGGATGATACATCCTGGACGGTTCGCCTCAGATTGTCTGTTGGGTCTTCGCTTCCTCGATCCCACCTTATGCCCTTGGGAGAGCGCGTACCCACGTGACTGAGGGCGAGCCCGGCTCCTATTAGCAAAATGGGAGCGGGAATATTGATGATAAATCGCCATGCCGGATAGGCTAGCCCGGCAGCGACGGCCACGGTCTGCAAGGGATTCTCTTGCGCTCGCCGCTGTATATTATGGATGAGATCCTGGCTGGCTTCACGCGCGTAGGATTTCACTTCTTGCTTGATAGCCTGCGGAGAGACGCGGTTGTGCAGCTCATCGACCGTTTGGATCAGGCCAGCGCGCGTACGTTCAGCTTCTCGCTCCAGCTCGGAAATTGACTGTTCTTTGCCTTCGATCGCCATGGTCGCTCCAGTGCTCCAACATAGCTCGTCAGCCGACAACGCCTTGTGTCCACCGTCTGTTCCGTGACCTCGCCAATACACCTGACGCTAAACTGCCGGCGACGCGAATCCGGCTTTCACCTCGTCGCCACGGTCGACCTTGCCGCCCCGCCTATCGCATTCGTCTCCCGATGACTGGTAAGGAACGAAAATGCGGGTCTTTTCTTATTGCAGGCAACGGACCTGGAGATCGTGATGGGTATCCTCTGGACGCTGGTGATAGGCTTCTTGGCAGGGGGTAATCGCAAAGTTCCTGCACCCAGGTCCTAATGAACCCACCGGTTTCATTGTAACGACGCTTCTCGGAGTCGCAGGCGCCTTCGTCGCTACTTACCTCGGGCAGGCCATCGGATGGTACAGGCCCGGCGAAGGGGCAGGGCTTATCGGGGCCGTGGTGGGCGCAATTATTGTTCTGGTGGTCTGGGGGATATTCGCTCGCCGCGATGTCCGCAGGGCTAGATTTGGGCCGGTGTGCTGGGAGGAGAGCAGCAGATGAATCGTGGTTTCCCGTCAATGACTGCTTTGTTGGCGATGCTTGCAGTGGCCGGCTATCAGAACAGAGACAAGATTGCGGAGTGGCTCAACGCCGCGCAAGCAAAAGCGGGTACGCTCCCACAGACCCCATCCGGCAGCGCGGGCGGTGGCCTTCCGGCAAGCTTGAGCGGAATGCTGGCTGGGTCCAGTCTCGGCGACCTCCTGAGCGGTGGGCTCCGGGATCTGGTGAACACCTTCAAACAAGCGGGACAAGGTGACGCAGCAGATTCCTGGGTTGGCCGGGGTCCCAACAAACCGATCGGACGTTCTGAATTGGAGCAGGCCATCGGCCCGGAGGTGTTGGAAACGTTGTCCCGACATACCGGGTTATCCCGAGAGCAGATAGTGTCACGGCTATCAAGCAATCTTCCCGAGGCTGTTGATAAGTATACCCCGGACGGCCGCATTCCAACTGCACTCGACCTTTCCCGACCATAAAGTGCCACAAACTACTTCGGCAAAGGCCTAGATCGCCCAGTCATCCGAGCAGCACGCAGGTCTCACCGTCCAGGAGGTACAGTCGGCTAGAATTTGGCTGAGGTGAACTTGTGGACGGCGTGAGCGAGCAGAACACAAAACTACGAGTCCCGAATGTTAAACAAACTTCCGATGACCACCGAGGGCTTCACCGCTCTCGAAACCGAATTAAAGTATTGCCGCGAGGTAGAGCGCCCTCGGATCATTCAGCAACTGGCGGATGCGCGCACCCCGGAAGACCTCTCGGAAAACGTGGACTATCGCAACGCTACGGAACTGCAATCCCAAAATGAACTGAGGATCGCTGAGTTGGAGAACAAGCTCTCGCGCGCCGAAGTGATCGATACATCCAATCACATTTGGTGCTACCGTCACGCGGTTGGAGCAGAGCACCAAAAGGAGGTCGGTATGGAAAATTGTAGGCGAACCTGAGGCAAATGTAAAAACTAAGACAATATCGTTCGCGTCGCCGCTTGCCAAAGCATTAATAGGGAAGAAAACGGGCTCTGAAGTTGAGGTTGCAGCGCCGGGCGGCGCAAAAGAGTATAGGGTTCTTTCGATCGAATGGAATTAGAGGCAACGTTGTTTATCGCGGCATCGAGAGCGCCGCGCTACTGACCATCGCAGCAACTCCGGTCACTTTATGCTTTATGCTGTCTTCTGCAGCATGGAGCGCTCGTTTGAGCCACTGTTGTCGCGACAAGCGTTTACCGCGTCGCGAAGAGACGCTACGCGGTCGAGCCGGTCAGGCTCAGCTTCCTCTTCGCGCAGAACCGGATGATCACGCGGCCATATCGCTACGACTATTCGACCCCCGCCCAGCCG
>Ga0070671_100005060_pt1 | contig 10512 bp, 8 predicted proteins | sample KBSS73metaG_FD_65341 | JGI IMG/M metagenome (GOLD analysis project Ga0070671, IMG submission 65341) | Switchgrass rhizosphere microbial communities from Kellogg Biological Station, Michigan, USA - KBS S7-3 metaG | ecosystem: Host-associated > Plants > Roots > Rhizosphere > Soil ... | reverse complement strand
GGCCAGCACCGGCGGGAGGGCGGCGCCGTGGACCGGGATCGTCGACGTGCCGGCGGCGGGGCGGCGGCGTGGCAGGTCCTGGGGTCTGTCCGCGGAGCCGGCCGGCCCCGGTCCGCGCCCCGCCGGCTCCGCCCCGCGCTGCCCCGGCACCCCGGCCGGCGCACGGCCGCGCCGGCGGCCAAGCAGCAGTGCGGCGGCGACCAGCGCGACGAGCACCAGCGCGCCGAACGCCCACCACCGCGGCGAGCTCCCCGATGCCGCGCCCGCCGGCGCCGCGGTCTCCGGCGTAGCCTCCGGCACCATCGCGGACTGCGAGACGGTCTGCCCGGCGACGCTCATCGACACCCGTACGGTCGCCGGCAGCGTCGACGGCCGCGGGAACGTCAGCACGAACCGGCTCCGCAGCGTCGAGGCGACCTGGTCGAACGGCCGCAGCGAGGCCGCGCCGGTGGCGGCGACCGCGACGCCGCCGGTGACCCCGGCCGCGTCCGACCAGTACTGCTGCCCCGGTCCGGTGGTCACCACCGCGAGCACCACGCCGGCCTGGGCCAGCCGCCGGCCAAGCTGCTCGGCCGGCTCGCCACCCGCGTCCGGCGCGCCGGTGTAGAGCAGCACCAGCCGGGACCGACCGGCCTGCGGGGGCAGCCCGTCCGCGGCGGCGTCCAGCGCCGCGCCGGTGTGCCGGGTGCCGGCGGCCCTGGCCGAGTTCAGCGCCGCGATCGCCTCGGTCGCGCCCTGGGTGAGCGGGGACACCATCCGCGGCGCGTCCCCGCCGTCGGCGACGACGAGGTTGCGTACCCCGTCCGGCAGCTGCAGCAGCAGGTTGGTGGTGCCGTTGATGCCGTTCTGCAGCTCGCCGGCACCGGCCGCGGAGGTGTCCAGCACCGTCGCGGCCGCGAGCTGCGGCCCGAGCACCGGCCGGGCGTCGGTCGGCAGCTTGCCGGCGTCGCCGCTCGCCACCGTGAACGTGCCCGGCTGGGCCAGCGACGGCGGCGGGTCGACCCCGACGACCATCGTGACCTGGTCGTCGCCCGGCGCCACCGAGACGACGGTCAGCGTGGTCGCGGCCCCGGCCGGGCCGGCCCAGACCAGCGCGCCGGCCACCAGGGCCAGCGCGCTCGCGGCGAGCCAGCTACGCCGGCGAGGCGAAGACGATGACATTGTCGAGGTAGTTGTGGGCGTCGTAGTCGAACTGGCCGCCGCAGGTGATCAGCCGCAGCGACGCCTGCAGGTCCGGCGCGTAGACGTCCTGGGTCGGGAAGTCGGTCTTGGCCACCTGCCGGACCGCGGTCACCGTGAACTTCTCGGTGCTGCCGTCGGCGCGGTCGACGTACACGGCCTGACCGGGCTTCATCTCCCGCAGCCGGAAGAACACCGCGGGCGCGTGTGCCATGTCGACGTGGCCGATGATCACCGCCGGACCGGGCTGGCCCGGCCGCGGCCCGTCCTTGAACCAGCCGGCCCGCAGCGGGTCGCGCGGCAGCGCGATGCTCTTGTCCTTCGGCATCCGGCCAAGCTGCTCCAGCGGCGGCGTGACCAGGTCGATCGCCGGGATGCGGACCCGGGTCGGCGGCGCGACGGTCGGGTAGGTGCGGACCGACTTGAACTGGTCCGCCGCCGGGTCGGACTCCCCCTTCGGGGTCGCGGTCGGGTCCGAGGCGTGCTGCGGCGTAGCGGTCGAGCCGGCGGCGCTGGCACCGCACGCGGTGAGCGTCACGGCCAGCAACGACCCGGCAGCCAGCGACACCAGGCCGCGCACCACCCGCATCAGCGTCCTCCGATGATCGCGGCTTCACCGCCGAGACCGGTCTGGGCAGCTCCGACGGGCAACCGCTTGGCCACGGTCGCCCCAAAAGCCTGCGCGAGCTGGCCGCTCAACCCGAACATCTCCTGGTAGGTGGAGTATGCGACATCGTGCGCCGTCACGTAATCCTTGGCGACGAACGCATCGACCTGCTGGCGGAGCATCGCGTCGTGGGAGTTCAGCGCCTTGGCCAGCTGCTGCGAGGCCAGCTTCTTGCCGGTCGCCGTGGACAGGAACGCCGACAGCCTGGACTCGAACCCGTTCAGCCCCTGGATGATCTGCGCCTTGGCGGCGTCGTCGCCCTTCGCGAGCGCGGCGGAGTACGCGACCAGCAGGTCGATGTGGTCGGCCCACAGCTGCTCGAAGCTGTGCCCGGCGGCCGGAGAGAACAGCGTGCCGACCGCGCCGGCCAGGGCGGTGGTGTTGGCGTTGACCGCGTCCGCGGCGGCCTTGAAGTCGGGGGCGTCGGTGGCGCCGGACCGCAGCGCGCCGACGACCAGCTCGACGTGCTCGCCGAGCAGCTGGGTCAGCGCGGAGCGCAGCCGCCAGCTCGGGGTCTCGGTCACCTTCGCCTGGGTGGGCGTGAGCAGCGCCGTCCCGAGCGCCTGGCCGCCGCTGAACGCGTGCGCGTACCCCTCGCGGTAGGTGGCGTCGGACTTCTCGTAGTCCTTCGCGGCGTACTGGTCGGCCTGGTCGAGGAGGTGGTTGATGTGGTCGGCGACGCCCTCGAGCGCCTGCTGCTTGCCGAGCTGGCCGTGCGAGTGGTCGGCGAAGAAGTCGGCCAGCTTGTCCTCGATCTGGGTCACCTGCAGCTTGGCCTCTGCCATCGCGGTCTCGTCGCCGGCGCCGAGCCCGCGGGCGTAGTTGAACAGCCCGGTCACGTGCCCGGACCACAGCGGCGTGAACGTCTGGGCGGCGTCGGCGCCGAGCTCGGCCGCGAACAGCTTGCCGAGCGCGTCGGTGTTCTTGCCGATCGCGGCGTTCGCGGCCTGCGCCACGTCCGGGTCGTTGCGGATCCGGCCGCGCATCATGTCCGCGGCGAGCATGGTGTGCTGACCGAGCAGGGCCTGGAACTGCAGCGTGAACTGGCCCGGGGTGACCGGACCGCCCGCCGGCTCGGCCCCGGCCAGGCCGCCGTCGGTGCTGCCGTCGGTGTCGCTGGAGCCCGACGGGAGGGGGGCGGCCTCGATCGCCGCGCGGCTGGTCGGGGCGGCGGCCGGCGTGCCTTTCGACCCCGCGACACAGCCGGCAACCAGGGCGATGGCGACCACGGACGCGCCGAGCAGGAGCAGCCGGGACAGCCCGCTGCGAGTCCGGCCAGATTCGCTCACTGCAAGAACCCCCACACTGCGTCTCCCAACCGGTCCCGGGCAGGCCGCAACTGCCGGCTACCGGATGTCACAGCTTCCCCCGGGTGTCGGACACCATACTGACCGTTGCTGAGCTTTCGCCGCCGAAGTGCTATACGGGGGTTCTTGATCGCTAATTCCGGGGCCGGCGGCAGGCCCAGGGCTTGCCGCCGTACCGTGGCGCAGTGGCCGAGTTGACCGACCCGCGCCGGCTCGTCCCGCGCACCGATGCGGTGCTCGCCGACCCGCGGCTGGACGGTGCACTCGGCCGGCTGGGCCGGGCCCTGGTCAAGGAGGCGGTCGTCGCCGCCCAGCAGGACGTACGGTCCGGGCTGCTGACGCCGGACGAGCTGGTGCCGGCGGTGCTGAACCGGTTGCCGGCGGTTGCGGCGTCGCTGCGGCCGGTGCTCAACGCGACCGGCGTGCTGGTGCACACCAACCTGGGCCGGGCGCCGCTGTCGGTCGCCGCGCGGGCCGCGGTGCTGGCCGCGGCCGGCACCACCGACGTCGAGCTCGACCTCGCCTCCGGTCGCCGCGGGCCGCGCGGGGCCGGTGCGCTGACCGCGCTGGCCGCCGCCGTCCCCGATGCCGGTGGCGTGCACGTGGTCAACAACGGCGCCGCCGCGCTCGTGCTCGCCGCGACCGCGCTGGCCGCCGGCCGGGAGATCGTGCTGTCCCGCGGCGAGATGGTGGAGATCGGCGACGGGTTCCGGATCCCCGACCTGGTCGCGTCCACCGGAGCGCGGCTGCGGGAGGTCGGCACCACCAACCGGGTCACGCTGGCCGACTACGCGGCGGCGGTCGGCCCGGACACCGGGTTCGTGCTCAAGCTGCACCCGTCGAACTTCGTGGTCAGCGGGTTCACGGCGGCCGTCCCGGCCGAGCGGCTGGCGACCCTGGACGCGCCGCTGGTGGTGGACATCGGATCCGGGCTGCTGGCGCCGTCGGCGGTGCTGCCGGACGAGCCGGACGCGGCCACCGCGCTGCGGGCCGGCGCCGCGCTGGTCACCGCGAGCGGCGACAAGCTGCTCGGCGGACCGCAGGCCGGGCTGCTGCTCGGCCGGGCCGACGTGCTCGAGCGGCTGCGCCGGCACCCGCTGGCCCGGGCGCTGCGGGTGGACAAGCTGACGCTGGCCGCGCTGGAGGCGACGCTGCGCGGGCCCGCGGTGCCGGTGGCCCGGTTCCTCGCGGCCGACCCGGTGGCGCTGCGGGCCAGGGCGGAGCGGCTGGCCGCGCTGCTGCGGGCGAACCGGGTCGACGCGACGGCGGTGGACAGCGAGGCCGCGGTCGGTGGCGGCGGCGCGCCGGGGGTGGCGCTGCCGAGTGCGGCGGTGAGCCTGCCCGAGCCGTACGCGGCGGCGCTGCGGGCCGCCGATCCCGCCGCGCTGGGCCGGGTCGCGGGCGGGCGCTGCCTGCTGGACCTGCGGGCGGTGGACGAGACCGACGACCGGGCGCTGCAGCGCGCGATCCTGTCCGTACGGGTCTGAGCCGGTGTACGTGATCGCGACGGCCGGGCACGTCGACCACGGCAAGTCCAGCCTCGTCCGGGCGCTGACCGGGATGGAGCCGGACCGGTGGACCGAGGAGAAGCGGCGCGGGATGACCCTCGACCTCGGCTTCGCCTGGACCCGGCTGCCGGTCGGCGAGGTCGCGTTCGTCGACGTGCCCGGGCACGAGCGGTTCGTGCCGACGATGCTGGCCGGGATCGGGCCGGTGCCGGCGGTGCTGTTCGTGGTCGCCGCCGACGGCGGCTGGATGCCGCAGTCGACCGAGCACCTCGACGCGCTGGACGCGCTCGGCGTCCGGCTCGGGGTGCTCGCGGTGACCCGGTCCGATCTGGCCGACCCCGGTCCGGCGCTGGCGGCGGCGCGCGAGCGGCTGGCCCGGACCTCGCTCGGCGGCGGGGTGCGGGCGGTCGCGGTCAGCGCCGCGACCGGCGCCGGCCTCGACGAGCTGCGGGCGGCGCTGGACGCGATGCTCGGGGCGCTGCCGGTGCCGGCGGCGGACGAGCCGGTGCGGCTGTGGGTGGACCGGGCGTTCACGATCCGCGGCAGCGGGACCGTGGTGACCGGCACGCTGGCCGCCGGGACGCTGCGGGTCGGCGACGAGCTGTCGCTGGACGGGACGCCGGTGTCGGTACGGGGCCTGCAGTCGCTGGAGCGCCCGGTGTCCTCGGTCGTCGGCACCGCCCGGGTCGCGGTGAACCTGCGCGGGATCGCGGTCTCGGCCGTCGGTCGGGGTGCGGCACTGGTCACGCCGGGCGCCTGGACGTCGGCGTCGGTGCTGGACGTGGCGGTCAGCGCGGGCGACCTGGCGACCGAGCTGACCCTGCACGCGGGGTCGGCCGCGGTGCCGGTGCGGGTCCGGCAGCTGGGTGACGCCGCGGCCCGGCTGACCCTGCGCCGGCCGTTGCCGCTGCACGTCGGGGACCGGATGCTGCTGCGCGATCCCGGCCGGCACGCCGTGGTCGCCGGCGTGCGGGTGCTCGACGTCGACCCGCCGGCGCTGCGCCGGCGCGGGGCCGCCGCCGACCGGGCGAAGGCGCTGGCCGGTCTCGACGGGACGCCGGACGGGGCGGGCGAGCTGGCCCGGCGCGGGGCGGTGCAGGCGTCCCGACTGCGGGCCATGGGCGTGCCCGCGCCGCCGACCGCGGTCCAGGCCGGGGACTGGCTGGTCGACCCCGATCAGGCGGTGCGCTGGCGGGCGGCGCTGGGCCGCGCCGTCGCCGAGCACGCGGCCGCGCACCCGTTGGAGCACGGCCTGCCGCTCGAGGCCGCCCGCCAACGCCTCGGCCTCCCCGACCCCCGCATCCTCACCGCCCTGCTGTCCCTCCCCGGCTCCCAGCCCGGGTCGGGCTCCCAGCCCGGGTCGGGCTCCCAGCCCGGGTCGGGCTCCCAGCCCGGGTCCGGCTCCCAGCCCGGGTCCGGCTCCCAGCCCGGGTCCGGCTCCCAGCCCGGGTCCGGCTCCCAGCCCGGGTCGGGCTCCCAGCCCGGGCCCGGCTCCCAGCCCGGGCCCGGCCGGCGGTCGGGTGCGAATCCGGGCGCTCGGCCTGGTCCGGGCGGCCGCGCCGGCTCGGCCCGGTTGGGGTCGGCTGGCGATGTGGGAGTGGGGGACGAGCTTGTGTTGCGGGACGGGCGGATCGTCGGGGCGGCGGGGGTGGGGCTGCCGGCCGAGATCCGGGCCGGCGTCGAGGCGGTGCGGGCCGATCTGGCCGAGGCTCCGTTCGTGGCGCCGGAGGCGTACCGGCTGGCCGAGCTGGGGCTGGGACGGCGGGAGCTGGCGGCTGCCGTCCGGGCCGGCGCGCTGCTCCGGGTCGCGGACGGGATCTACCTCCTCCCGGGCGCCGACAGCGCGGCGGCAGCGGCGCTCGCCGGCCTGCCCCAGCCGTTCACGTTGTCCGAGGCCCGCCGCGCGCTCGGCACCACCCGCCGCGTCGCCGTCCCGCTGCTCGAACTGCTCGACGCCCGCGGTCTGACCCGTCGCGCCCACGACGACCGCCGCACCCTGGCCCCCCGCCCGGCGGCCGGAGACGACTGAGCGCGACACACCTGGTGTGTGTCGCGCTCTCGGGGATGTCCGGCCCGGCTCGCCTTACCGGCGGCCGAGCGGGTACGGCGGGTTGAACACCTCGATGGTCCAGCGGTCGAACCTGTCGAGGAGCTCGCTGAACTTCCTCATCGCACGTCCTCCTCTCGCGTCGTCCACCGGGTACAACGCGAGGTCATCTGAATCGTTCCCGAAACCCAGCGTGTGCCGAGTCACGCCGATTCGGTTACAAGTTGTTACGACCTGATGTCGGCCGCCACCTGGTGCCGCGGCTCGTACAGGCCGATGCGCGCGCCGCTGGGCAGCACGAGCTGGGTGAGCAGGCCGAACCCGGCGTCCTGCACCTCGCCGGCGAAGCTCGCGCCCTTGGCCGACAGCTCGCGCACCGTCGCATGCACGTCGTCGCACATGAAGTACAGCTCATGCCGCGGCTCGTCGCCCGGGTCCAGCGGGTGGACGCCGACCTCACCGGGTGGCAGCCGGAAGATCAGCCAGCCCGGGTGGTCCTCGACGAACGACCAGCCGAGCGTGTCGCGCAGGAAGGCGCGGTCCGCGTCGGGGTCGGGGCTGTAGATCAGGGCGTGCGTCCCATTGATCATGGTTGCAGCTTATTCGGTGCGAGACTGGAACCGTGAGAGCCGATCGGCCGGGAGCGGCCACCCGCGCCAAAGTCTGGACGCTGGACGGCGAGACCGAGGTCCGTCGCCGCGACAGTGTGGTGACCGAGGAACCGCTGGAGATCCGGCTCTCCGCCGGCGGCCGCACGCAGACCGTCGCGGTGACGATGCGGACGCCGGGCCACGACTTCGAACTGGCGACCGGGTTCCTGCACGCCGAGGGCCTCCTGCCCGGGGTGCCGCACCAGGTCTCGTACTGTGCGGACGTCGAGCGGGCGGACCAGAAGTTCAACGTGGTGACGGTCGAGACCGACGGGCCGGCGCTGGAGGCGCCGGTGCGTTCGGGGATCGTATCCAGTGCCTGTGGCGTGTGCGGATCGGCGTCGCTGGACGCGCTGCACGAGCGCGGGCTGCACCGGGTCGCCGACGACGTGACGGTCCCGGTCGACGTGCTGTACGGGCTGCCGGACGCGTTGCGGTCGGCCCAGGGCCTGTTCGAGGTGACCGGTGGGCTGCACGCGGCGGGGCTGTTCACCGCGGACGGGTCGCTGGTGGCCACCCGGGAGGACGTCGGGCGGCACAACGCGGTCGACAAGCTGGTCGGCTGGGGCGTGCTCGGCGACCGGCTGCCGCTGTCCGGGACGGTGCTCATGGTCAGCGGGCGGTGCGGGTACGAGATCGTGCAGAAGGCCGTCGCCGCCGGGATCCCGGTCGTCGCGTCGGTGTCGGCGCCGTCGTCACTGGCCGTCGCGGTCGCCGAGGACTTCGGCGTCACGCTGGTCGGATTCCTGCGCGGCCGCCGCTGCAACGTGTACGCCGGCCGCGAGCGCCTCCGACTCCCCGTCCCGGCGGCAACCTGACCCGGTCGCGGAGGCGGTAGGGGCAGCCGGAAGGATCGCGGGGAGCGCACGCGAGCGGCAGGGAGCTGAGCTGAGATGAGCACGTTGGACGACTGGACCGCCGCGGTGGTCGCCGAGCTCGGCATCGCCGACCTCGTCGACGACCGCACCCGGGACCTGGTCCTCGACATGACCAAGGACGTCGCGCACGGGGTGGCCCGGCCGGCCGCTCCGCTCACCGCGTATCTGATGGGGCTGGCGGCGGGGCGGGCCGGCAGCGCCGACGAGGCCACGGGGTACGCCGCCCGGATCAGCCGGATGGCGCTGGCCTGGGAGAACCCGGAGCAGCCTGGGACCGGCGCGGCCGAGGACCGGGCCGCGCGGCGCGAGCGTCGCACCTCCGCCGAGGGGTAGGACCGCGCCCGTGCGGGTGCCGTGGACCGAGGCGCGCCGGGCGGCGTACGCCACGGCGCGTCCGATGCCGCCGGCCGACCTCCCGCTGGCGGAGGCCGGTGGGGGAACGCTGGCCGCGCTGCTGCGAGCGTCGGCACCGCTGCCCGGATTCGACTGCGCCGCCATGGACGGGTACGCGGTGGGCGACGTCGAGGGGCCGTGGACCGTGGTCGGGCGGGCGATCGCCGGTCAGGCCGGCCCGCGGGATCCGCTGGCCCCGGGTCTGGCCCTGGAGATCGCCACCGGCGCGGTCCTGCCGCCGGGAACCGTGGCCGTCGTCCCGTACGAGCACACGACGCAGGACGGCGATCGCGTGCGGGGTTCTGCGATAGCCGGCCGCAACGTGCGGCGGACGGGCGAGGACGTGCCGGTCGGCGCCGACTTGGTGCCGGCCGGGTCGCCCGTCACCCCGGCGGTCGTCGGACTCGCCGCCGCCGTCGGCTTGGACACGCTGCCGGTCCGGCCCCGGCCGGCCGTCGCCCTGCTCGTCACCGGTGACGAGCTGGTCGGAACCGGGACCTCGGCGGACGGCCTGGTCCGGGACGCGCTGGGACCGGCGCTGCCCGGCTGGGTGACCGGGCTCGGCGGGCGACCGCTGCCGACCGTCCGGGTGGGCGACACCGACCCGGACGACGTGGCCAAGGCGCTCGAGGCGGCCGGCGGTGACGTCGTGGTCACCTCGGGCGGCCTCGGCGGCGGGACGAAGGACCTCATGGTGCCGGCGCTGGCGGCGCTCGGTGCGGAGCTGGTCGTCGACCGGGTCGACTGCCGGCCCGGGGGACCGCAGCGGCTCGGCCTGCTGCCGGACGGGCGGCCGGTGGTCGGGCTGCCCGGCTACCCGTACGCGGCGCTGGTCGGGGTGCTGACCCTGCTGGGGCCGCTGCTGGCCGGGATGACCGGCCGGCCGCTGCCGGACCTGCCGACGGCGCGCCTGGTCGGCGGCGCACCGTCGGTGGGGAGCCGGCCGCACCCTCCGGGCCGGCCCGCGCCGGCATCGACCCGGATCCTGCCGGTCCGGCGCCGCCCGGACGGTGCGGTCGAGTCCGTCGGCCTCGACCGGCCCGGCTCGCTCTGGGGCGCCGCCCTGGCCGACGCGTTCGCCGTCGTCCCCCCGCACTGGCGGGACGACCCCGTCCCCCTCCTCGACCAACCCCACTGACCCCGACTCCGTCCAGCTGGACCGTGGCTCCACCCGGCAACGGCGGATCAAACGCGGCTGATCTCCGCGGGTCAGCGGGGCCGGCTACTCAGCGGAGCCGCTGGCTATGACGGCGAAGGGCGCGCCCTGCGGGTCGGCGAGGGTGGCCATCGGGCCCTGCGGGGTCGGCTGCACCCGGGAGAGCACCCGCGCCCCCAGGTCCTGGGCCTGTTTGACGGCGGCGTCGGCGTCGGCGACCTCGAAGTAGATCCCCCAGTGCGGCGGGAGCTCGCCCATCTCCGGCGTCGGCGGCATCGCCCCGCCGACCGTCCGGCCGTCCACCTTGACCAGCTTGTAGACCGGCATGGTCGGGTCGGACCCGGCCATGTCCTCGAAGCTGACACCGATCGTGGCGCGGTAGAACTCGGCCTCCTTGTCGATGCCCGGCGCCACCAACTCGTTCCACACCACGGTGCCGGGCTCGTTGACCAACTCCGAGCCGGTGTGGATGCCCTGCTGCCAGACGGCGAAGAGCGCGCCGGCCGGGTCGGTCGCCAGCGCCATGCGGCCCTGGTCGGCGATGTCCATCGGCGGCCCGACCACCGTCCCGCCGGCGGCGGGCACCGCGGCGGCGAACGCGTCCGCGTCGTCGACGGCCAGGTAGGTCACCCAGGCGGGCCGCATGTCCGGGATCATCGTGCCGGACAGCCCGACCACCCGCTTGCCGCGCAGCAACGCGATCGAGTAGCCGCCGAACGCTGGATCC
>Ga0070671_100005058_pt1 | contig 10515 bp, 8 predicted proteins | sample KBSS73metaG_FD_65341 | JGI IMG/M metagenome (GOLD analysis project Ga0070671, IMG submission 65341) | Switchgrass rhizosphere microbial communities from Kellogg Biological Station, Michigan, USA - KBS S7-3 metaG | ecosystem: Host-associated > Plants > Roots > Rhizosphere > Soil ... | reverse complement strand
TCTTTCTGAATATCTTCAACAAGGTGTATTAGTACTTCAGTGTCCGTGTCACTTAAAAAGATGTGACCTTTTGCCAACAGTGCTTCTTTAATAACAGCGTAATTTTCAATTATTCCATTATGTATAATTGTAAGTTTTCGATCGCCGGAAGAATGAGGGTGAGAGTTGCGGTCGCTCGGTGCGCCATGTGTTGCCCACCGGGTATGGCCCATCCCGATTGTACCATGCAGATTAACATCTTTCGCAAATTCTTCAAGGTCGCTAACCTTACCGGCCTTTTTATAAACTTTAATACCTTTATCAATCAGCGCAATACCTGCGCTATCATATCCCCGGTATTCTAAGCGATGTAAACCCTTGATTACTATAGGATAAGCATCTTTGTAGCCAATATAACCAACAATACCACACATAAGTAGAGTTTTTAAATTTAAAAAGAAACAAAAATAATCAGCTATCTGATATAATCAACAGCAATCGCCAATATTAGTTGCCTCAAATAAAAAAAGGCCTCTGTCGAGGCCTTTTTTTATTTATTTACTTTGGTGTAAATAATATTTAACTTAATTCTGTTGGGTGAGTTTTTATCACTGCCTACCGCTATTAACCTACTTGCTGTTTGTGTAGTAGGACTAATTTCGATGGTGGTTTTGCTTGCGGTATCAACCGGGGCCAGGAAAGTTCCATAATCCTTTACCCTGCCATCGATCAGGTCCTGAATATAGCCGGTTATAACAAAATGATAGGCATTACCTTTACTTGTCTTTGCATAGTAACTACCGAATACAGCAGGGCTTATATACCGGCTGTCCCGCGTATTTGCATCCTCCAGTTCTGTTATTTGATGTGCTATGTCGTATTTATACATTGTTATTTTTGGCAACGGAGTCAAATAGTTTGGTATAGTTGATCCGGGACTTGGCGTAATAACCAATTCTGCCCGGTTTATTACAATTTTTCCGAGCGCGGCAGTAAGGTTTTTAAGATAAGGAAATTTGATCCTGACCTTCGTCCCTGCCATGCCTTGAAGATATATCAAATTTCTTGAGCTGGCGGTATCCGAAAACTCCGTTACAAGTGTTTGCGAGGGAGTGTTCTTTATTTGAGACGCATGAGTGGTGATTGGAAGGGTAACCATCGCTGTATCTATTGTGGTACCGTTTGTTGTATGGTAATATACATTCAACGAATCAGACGAGCTAAACATAAACGTCCCACCCGGCCCGCTGGAACCTGCTTTATCTATTGTAAGATACAGGCCCTTGACACTATTCAGGAAAACGGTATTTGAAGCTAACTGTGCACTCGGGGCGTTAAATAAAATACTGTTTATAAAATCCGGATTAACACGTACTCTTAGTTCAGGAACAACCTTTTTTGTTGAATCGGGCTGACCAGTAATAATAGCAGCTATCTTAGTACTATCATGAGTATGAGCGAGAAATGATTGTGTCCCGAGAATACTTCCTTGTGTGCCCCAGCTATCCGTATTAAAATAGGGTGTGCTCTTCACACGACTTGCCAACTGATATATATTGACTTTATATTGTGATGTCGTTGAATCCCCATAAAATCCATCAGCGTAAGGCATCACCAAAACGGCCGAATCGATTTTTACCTGGCCGGTAGGTAGTGAATATGCCGTTTGGCCAGGCAAATTTAGCGCCAGGGCAACGTTTGATTCAACGGTACCAAAAACGGGGTCGTTAAAATAGCCGAAAGGTATTTTAATAAGACCGGATGTTGCTATCGAATCTTTTGACAACGGGTTGCCAATATCAGGCAGGGTATTAACCACTATTGTACAGGTATCAATGAGGGATCCATTTAGCTGCGTAGAGGGATCTATGCTCAACCCAATCGTATCCTTGTTTTTGCAACTATTCAAAATAAAAAGACTTATTAACAGGGTCAATAAGTCTAATCGGAAAAATTTCATATATGATCTCAAAACTTATGCAACATGTACCAATTCTTCATTGGTAATTTCGTCGTAAAAATTGTAATAATTTTCGAAATCTGAAGTGGAATTAAATTCTAAAACCGATTTATTGCTGTTTTTAACATTATTTAACACTTCATCGTCGATGTTCTCGCTGCCCAAAACTATTCCGTCAGAATAATGAATGGCGCCCGCATACAACGCTGAATTGGTACCGGGTTTATAAACCTCGGTGTGCTGCTCGGTCATATCGGCCATAACCGCTTTGTTTGTAAAATCAGGATTCATCTGACCGTTAAAATCATTCTCATAAATAGAATAAACCACTTTTGAGTTTTTAAAGGTCGGATCATCCTTGTAGGTTGTTTTTAAATAAGCAGGTACCAATGAGCTCATCCAGCCATGGCAGTGAATGATATCAGGCGCCCAGCCTAATTTTTTTACCGTTTCTAATGCACCCTTGCAAAAGAAAATTGTCCTCTCATCATTGTCAGCATAAAATTTCCCATCCTTATCAGTAAACACGTGCTTACGCTGAAAATATTCTTCGTTATCTAAAAAATATACCTGCATACGCGCTGCCGGGATAGATGCAACTTTGATAATCAAAGGATTATCATTATCGTTAATAATGATATTCATACCCGATAAACGGATCACCTCATGAAGCCTGTTCCTGCGCTCATTAATATTTCCGAAACGTGGCATCAGGATACGTATTTCGTAACCTTTTTCCTGCATTGCCTGTGGCAGCTGGCGCGTTATTTCAGAAATTTTAGTGAGTTCGAGGAAAGGTGACATTTCATGTGTGATGAACAGAAGCTTAGATTTACCCATCTCTAATCAGTATTAAAATTATGTAAAGAAGTTCAAAAATTTGAGTCTGCAAATATAAGCATTATCTTATGAATTATCAATCTATTATGCAAGTAAGTTTTGGTTATTTTTAATCAATTGCACAACTTTGCCCGATTTTACTAACTCTCGGCCAATTGAAGATTTTCACCACCAAGGAAAAATTATCCAAATATCTGGATGAATTGCGTACTGACGATAAAAGCATCGGTTTTGTACCCACTATGGGCGCTTTACATCAGGGACACCTCTCGTTGCTGACTCAGGCTGAGAAACGGGCTGACATAACCATTTGCAGTATTTTTGTAAATCCTACGCAGTTTAATGATCCGAAAGACCTGGAAAAATATCCCCGTCCTATTGAATCGGATATTCAAAAACTGGAGCTGGCGGGATGCGATGTTTTGTTTAACCCGGAAGTAAGCGAAATGTATGCCGCCAATGAGCAATGGCATTTAGACTTGGGTGAACTGGAACATTTGCTTGAAGGGAAATTTCGCCCCGGACATTACCAGGGGGTTACGCAAGTGGTCTTTAAGTTGTTCGATATTGTTAAGCCGGATGTTGCATTCTTTGGGCAAAAGGATTACCAGCAGTTTTTGGTAATACAAAAGATGGTCGACTTATTGCATCTCCCGGTAAAACTGGTAATGTGCCCTATTTTACGTGAAGCAGACGGACTGGCCATGAGCTCAAGAAATATTCATTTATCATCTGATGACAGGCATCATGCGCTTATTTTGTCAAAAACGCTCAACTGGTTAAAAATTAATTTTAATCCCCATGAGACATCTTCTTTAACGATGCAATGTGAGAACATGATCAATGCCGAGCCCGGAGTGCAATTGGAGTACTTTGAAATTGCCGACGGCGGGAATTTGCATAATGCCGATGACAACAGCAAACAAATTGTGGCACTGGTTGCTGCTAAAGTAGGTAACACGCGGTTGATAGATAATATGATCATTAGAGATTAGTTAGTTAAAGATTAGGGGGATTGACGTATAAAGGCGTCACCACAATGCAACGAATAACCGATTAACTGATGTCCGATTAACTAAATTGCTAACTTTGCACCATGACTATAGAGGTATTAAAATCCAAGCTACACCGCTGCAAGGTAACTCAGGCCGAGTTGAACTATGTGGGCAGCATAACGATAGACGAGGATTTGATGGATGCGGCTAATATTATAGCCAATGAGAAAGTACAGATTGTGAATAATAATAACGGAGCCCGCTTTGAGACCTATGTAATAAAAGGCGAACGCGGCACCGGGACAATTTGCCTTAACGGAGCAACGGCACGGTTGGCTCAGGTTGGCGACATCGTAATCATCATGTCATATGCCTATATGGAAATGGATGAGGCACGTAATTATAAACCGATACTGGTATTCCCTGACGCGGACAATAAACTGATAAAATAAAGTTTCTATCTCGATGCGGGATAGGCTGCCAAACCAAGTACTACTTGGACGCTGGCATCAACCTTAATCGCCTTGCGCATTTTATAAGTCATCCGTACCCTTATCTGCGACTCACGGACCAATTCGTCAAGCATATGCGAATTGTCAATGTCAAGCACCACATCATTACCCACATTAGCCCCTATATCGCTGCGCGATGCTACCATGATTTCATCCTGCCCATCATCTTTTGAAAGATATATCCTCACTTCGGCGATGTTTCCCAGGTTGAAATCAGCAGGCCCGGTCGACATCAGTTTAGCAGATACGATGCGCACCATAGTGATCCGGTCGCCATTCTTCTTTCTGAAGTTCTGATCAAAACTGGTCGCCATGCTGATAGCCGAACTCTCACTTCCGGATTTGGACGACGCGGGCACAACTAACGTAGCAGTATACGGAAAAGAGGATTTGACAATAGATTGATACATGGCACAGCTACTGAGTACCATACATAACACTATTAAATTTATCAGCTTTTTGTTTGTGAAATGCATGACGGGGTGGATCATTAAAGCAATTTAATAAATTTTATTCTCATTACCATAATTTATACAAATTACAAGGCAACCATATTAAAGTTTTCTTTCGCCGAAAATTGCCAAATATTTGCCACGAAAATAGAACTAAAACTCATCGAAATATTGGGTTTAAAAGCTATCCACAACGGTTAAATACTATTTTAAAATAATCAAAAAAAAATACTTTACAAACTCTATCTTTGCATCCCGACACTGAAGCCGGGATTTCCACTTTCAGTGCATAGTTTTCAAGTCCTTAGTCAATAGTTCACAACCCATAACGGGCAGACTCAAGACTCAGGACCCAATACTTAAGATTCAAAAAAAGACTATGCCCAAAGATACCTCCATCAAATCCGTTTTAATTATTGGTTCAGGCCCTATTATTATCGGCCAGGCGTGTGAATTTGACTATGCCGGATCACAGGCGGCGCTTTCATTAAAAGATGAAGGCATTACCGTATCAATTATCAATAGCAACCCGGCTACCATTATGACGGATAATGTTATTGGCGACCATGTTTATCTGTTGCCTTTAACCTGCGAAAGCATTGAAAAAATATTAATCGAACAAAAAATAGATGCCGTATTGCCTACGATGGGCGGGCAAACCGCGCTTAACTTATGCATTGAGGCTGACGAACGGGGATTGTGGGAAAAATATGGTGTCAGAATTGTAGGTGTAGATATTGCGGCCATAGAAAAAACTGAAAACCGCGAGGCCTTCCGCCAATTAATGGTTGATATAGGTGTGGGCGTGGCTAAATCAAAAATTGCCAACTCATTTTTGGAAGGTAAGGAAGCGGCCCAGGATATTGGCTTCCCTTTAGTGATACGCCCAAGTTACACGCTGGGTGGTAAGGGGGCAGGATTTGTACATAAAAAAGAAGAATTTGATGCCGCATTAAGCCGCGGGCTGCAAGCATCGCCAACCCATGAGGTTTTGGTAGAGCAGGCAGTTTTAGGCTGGAAGGAATATGAGCTGGAGTTACTGCGTGATAACCGCGATAATGTGATCATCATTTGTTCTATTGAGAATTTTGACCCGATGGGTATCCATACCGGCGATTCGATCACTGTAGCACCCGCAATGACATTGAGTGACCGCTGTTACCAGGAAATGCGTAACCAGGCCATCAAAATGATGCGTGCCATAGGCAACTTCGCGGGAGGATGTAATGTACAGTTCTCAGTAAATCCCGCTGACGAAGAGATTATCGCTATCGAGATTAACCCACGCGTTTCACGCTCCTCGGCACTGGCATCAAAGGCAACAGGTTATCCTATTGCCAAGATAGCTGCAAAGCTGGCTATCGGATATAATTTAGATGAGATAGAAAATCAGATCACGAAAACCACATCGGCCTATTTTGAGCCGACGCTGGATTACGTGATCGTAAAAATACCACGCTGGAACTTTGATAAGTTCAAAGGGGCCGACAAAAGATTGGGCCTTCAAATGAAATCGGTAGGTGAGGTGATGGGCATAGGCCGCAGCTTTATAGAAGCATTGCAGAAAGCCTGCCAGAGTTTAGAAATTGGCCGTGCTGGCTTAGGTGCGGATGGTCGCCAGAGTCGCAACCTCGACGAGATCATGCACAGTCTTGAAAACCCAAGCTGGGACAGATTGTTCCACATCTACGATGCACTAAGCCTGGGCGTGCCGATTGAATCGGTAAGAAAAGCGACTAAGATAGACCGTTGGTTCCTGAACCAGATTCAGGAAATAGTTAATCTTGAGGTTGAATTGCGTCGCTATACTTTAAATAACATCCCCGAGGAATTCCTGTACACGCTGAAGCAAAAAGGCTTCTCGGATGTGCAGATCGCTCACATATTAGGTAATGTAAGTGAGGAAGATGTTTACCAGCGCCGCCAACGCCTTGGTATCCGTCGCGTATATAAGATGGTTGATACCTGCGCTGCCGAGTTCCCAGCTAAAACGCCGTATTATTATTCCACCTACGAAGGGGAGAACGAATCAAAAGTATCCGCTAAGAAAAAAATCATCGTTTTGGGCTCAGGCCCTAACCGTATAGGCCAGGGTATAGAGTTCGATTATAGCTGCGTGCATGGCTTGCTGGCTGCCAAAGAAGCGGGTTATGAAGCGATCATGATCAACTGTAATCCTGAAACGGTATCGACTGACTTTAACATGGCCGATAAACTTTACTTTGAGCCCGTATTTTGGGAGCATGTACGCGAGATCATCGACCTTGAACAACCTGAAGGTGTAATCGTTCAACTTGGTGGCCAAACGGCTCTGAAGATGGCTGAAAAGCTAGATGAGCATGGTATTAAGATTATTGGTACATCGTTTGACAATATGGACATTGCCGAAGATCGTGGCCGTTTCTCGGATTTATTGAAAGACCTGGATATCCCTTACCCTAAATATGGCGTAGCTGAGAATGCTGAAGAAGCTATTGAAGTGGCGCATAAAGTAGGCTACCCGGTATTGGTTCGTCCGAGCTATGTATTGGGTGGACAGGGCATGAGCATCGTGATCAATGATGAGGATCTGGAAAAAGCCGTAGTTAGTCTGTTGCGTAACCTGCCGGGCAACCGCGTACTGATCGACCATTTCCTTGACCGCGCCGAAGAAGCCGAATCAGATTCAATCTGTGACGGTGATGATGTACATATTATCGGTTTGATGGAGCACATCGAACCTGCCGGTATCCACTCAGGCGACTCAAGCGCGGTATTACCACCGTTTAACTTGTCGGCCAATGTGATCAAGCAGATGGAAGATCACACTATCAAGATTGCAAAGGCATTAAACGTATGCGGATTGCTGAATATCCAGTTTGCGATAAAAGATGAAAAGGTATATGTGATCGAGGCTAATCCACGTGCATCGCGTACCGTGCCATTCATCGCGAAGGCTTACGATGTGCCTTACATCAATATTGCTGCTAAAGTGATGCTTGGCGTAAATAAACTCAAAGATTTTACCATCGAGCGTAAACTATCAGGATATGCTATCAAGGAACCTGTGTTCTCATTTGATAAATTCCCTGAAGTGAACAAGGAGTTGGGCCCTGAGATGAAATCAACTGGCGAAGCTATACGCTTTATACCAAACCTGGAAGATCCATACTTCAGGCATCTGTATAAGGAAAAATCAATGTATTTGAGCAAGTAAATTCAGAATTGGCATAGAAAGTGTCTTATTAAAGGCACAAGACGACATGGATAAGGAATTTATTAATTTAAAAAACGTTGATCTATTGGATATAAGCGACGTTTTAACAAAAGTTGAAAAATCTTTCAATATCAAACTAGATAACGAAGGCCTGGAAAAAGCTAATACGCTCAAAAGCCTTCGCGACCTGGTTATCAGCAAAATCACACTGGAGCAAGAGGATAATTGTACTACGCAACATGCCTTTTATATGCTGCGTAATGCCATTGCAAATGTGAACGGTATCAATAAATGCGATATTTCAACCCACACCAAGTTATGTAATCTGTTTCCCAAAGAGGATCGCATACAGACAATTTCAATGGTTGAGGACGAACTTGGCTTTAAGATAAATCTGCTCAAAACCAAAAAATGGATCATTGATATTTTTGTGTCTATACTTGTTTTGTCCGGCATCCTTTGCTTCTTTAATCTATTTGCCGGCGTGGCAGGGCTTTTGATATCGGCTATTGCGCTGAAACTTGCGGGGAAATTTGGGAAAGAAATGCATCTGAAAACTGTTGGCGATCTGGCATGTAAAATCTCACGTGAGAGTTATTTAAAAGTACGCCGTAACAACACCATCAACAAACACGAGGTAGAACAAAAGTTGCGTGAACTATTGGTTAGCGATCCTGATCTTGAGCCCGTAATGCTTACAAGGAGTGCAAATTTTTAATTCCGCTTTACTCTACCATCAGTCCCGTCACTTCAATACTAAGCTGATTGGTAGTTTTATCGCCTGGTTGCTTTTTACCGGCCAGGTGCTGCTGATCACCTAGTGCGGATTGCCTTTGCGCCGTGCCTTCAACAATAACTGTCTGCCCTTTTAAATCAGCGGGAATGTCAACGTCGTATTTTGCAAAATGCGCTGCAATCACTTTGCCATCCCCTGCATCTATTGTAAACCATCCGCCCTTTTCTTTAACCACATTCAATATTTTGCCCTTTATAGTTGTGCGCATACGCGCCCTGGCATCCATATAAGACTCCAGCTTATCAGCATTCACTATAACCGCGCCCGGTTTGTTTCCGAATATTTTTCCATGTAAAAGTTTTTTATCCTGCGCAAATAGAAAGGAGGAAAATAATGACAGTGCGAGTAATAAATAGACCGCTTTCATCGTAATGGCTGTTGTTGGTATAACATCCGGTTTTTTATTAGGTTTTATATCCGCAGCTATGGTTTGTTAATATATGTTAAATCAGTATAGAAAGTAATTTTTTTGAACTACTATTGGAATCTGTTAGACATTAGACTGATTTAAACTAAGTTTGCAGGAAATATGAAAAATCGGAATCAATACCTGGTGAAGGTTTCGAATATTAAAAACAAAAATTATTAAATGAAAACACCTCTACTAGCTATCATTTTTTTTATATCCGTTGCTTTTTTAAATACAGGTTGCAAAAAAACGTCACCTGCTGTAAATAATCCTCCATCGCTTACCACCAATGATGTAATATTAGATGTAACATCGACTACGGCACAAAGTGGTGGCACTATAACTTCGATAGGTTCTTCTGCTCTTACCGAAAACGGCGTTTGTTATAGCAGTTCAAATCAAAACCCTACTATAAACGATATTAAAAAAGCTTCGGCCCTTATTTCCACTTCTTATTCGTTTACCACTAATCTGACCGGCTTAACCCCCAATACAACTTATTATGTGAGGGCTTATGCCACCAATGCATATGGAACAAGCTATGGAAGCATGGTTTCATTCACCACCAGTTCAACATTATCATCTGTAACAGGCGAAGTCACTACATTTGCGGGCGGCGCTACCGGTGGTTATGGTGATGGGCTGGGTACAGCGGCTTTGTTCAGAAATCCAATAGGAATTGCTGCTGATGCAAATGGAAATCTTTACGTATCGGATTCGTTTAATAACAGAATCCGCAAAATTGCGCCGGATGGGACGGTTACTACGATCGCCGGCAATGGGAATGCCGGATACAATACTTCAGATACCCCTGCTGCGGACGCGGAGTTTTATGGGCCGCAAGGTTTGGCTGTAGATGCACAGGGCAATATTTTTGTAGCGGACTTTGGCAATAACGTTATCCGTGAAATTACAACAGCAGGTATGGTAAAAACCATTGCAGGAAATGGAACCGCTGGCTATGTTGATGGCGCTGCTCTTACCGCCGCCGAATTTAAAAGCCCTACAGCTGTCGCGCTCGATCAGAGCGGAAATATATTTGTGGCAGACCGTGATAATAATATGATCCGCAAGATTACTTCAGCCGGCGTTGTTAGTACCGTTGCGGGAACCAAAACACCTGGATATGTAAATGGCACGGTAAATACCACCACCGGAACATACGCCTCGTTCAGAGATCCAAGCGGGTTGGTTGTGGACACTCAAGGCAATATTTTTGTGGCCGACCTGGGTAACAGTGCAATCCGAAAGATTACGTCTGCAGGTGTAGTTACGACTATAGCAGGTGGGCCGGGTCAAACCACCTTATTAGGCGATCCAACAGGAATATCAATGGACTCACAAGGCAACTTCTTTATCACCGACGGATCGGGCAA
>Ga0070671_100005057_pt1 | contig 10516 bp, 9 predicted proteins | sample KBSS73metaG_FD_65341 | JGI IMG/M metagenome (GOLD analysis project Ga0070671, IMG submission 65341) | Switchgrass rhizosphere microbial communities from Kellogg Biological Station, Michigan, USA - KBS S7-3 metaG | ecosystem: Host-associated > Plants > Roots > Rhizosphere > Soil ... | reverse complement strand
GCCGGCTTCTTCGACCCCGGCTTCGGCTACACGCGCGACGGTCGGCTGCTCGGCTCGCGCGCCGCGCTCGAGGTGCGCGCCCACGACGTGCCGTTCATGGTCGAGCACGGGCAACCGGTCTGCAAGCTGACGTTCGAGCGCATGCTCGCCGAGCCCGAGCGCCTCTACGGCGCCGACGTCTCGTCGAACTACCAGGGACAGGTCGAGACGCTCAGCAAGCACTTCCGGAAGGACGACGCATCGAGCTGACGGCCGCCGCCGAGGCCCTCGCCGAGCAGCTGCTCCGCGAGGCCCGCGCCGCCGAGACGCCTGCGGAGCGCCGACGCCGGCAACGCCTGGCCCGCATGCTCGACGACCCGGCCGGCCGCCGTTTCGTGCTGTCGCTCACCGATCAGGTCGTGCGGATCCGCGATCGGCGGCGGGCCGCGCGCCGGTTCCGCGACCTCGTGGCCGACGGTGGCCCGGCGTTCTCGGGACCGCTCGACCGAATGGCGGCGACCACCGGCGCCGTCGCTTCACGGTTCCTACCCGCGCTCGTGACCGACCTCGTGGTGCGGAGGTTGCGCGCCGAGACGGAGGGGGTCATCCTCCCCGCCGAGGATCCGGCGCTGGCGAACCACCTGGCGAGTCGGCGGGCCGAGGGCTTTCGCATGAACGTCAACGTCCTCGGCGAGGCGATCCTCGGCGAGGGCGAGGCGACCCGGCGCTACGAGCTCGTGCGGGCCGCGCTCGCCCGACCGGACGTCGACTACGTGTCGGTGAAGGTGTCGTCGTTGCGCAGCCAGCTCAGCGCGTACGACTTCGACGGGAGCGTCGCCCGCATCGCCGACCGGCTGCACGACCTCTACGTCGAGGCCCAGGCCAGCGGTGTGTTCGTGAACCTCGACATGGAGGAGTACCGCGACCTCCACCTCACGGTGGCCGTCTTCCGCCGCGTGCTCGACGAGCTCGTCGACCTCGACGCCGGCATCGCCATCCAGGCGTATCTGCCGGACTCGCACGCGGTGGCCGGGTCGCTGTGCGCATGGGCGCGCGAACGTCGGGCGCGAGGTGGCGGGCGGATCAAGGTGCGACTGGTGAAGGGCGCCAACCTCGCGATGGAGCGCGTCGAGGCCGAGCTGCGCGGGTGGCCGCAAGCGCCCTACGAGACCAAGGCCGAGGTCGACGCGTCCTACAAGCGCCTGCTCGACACGCTGCTCGACCCGCAGTGGGGCGACGCCGTGCGCGTCGGCGTGGCGTCGCACAACCTGTTCGACGTGGCGTGGGCGCTGGCGCTCGATGCCGGCGACCGGCTCGAGCTCGAGATGCTCGAGGGCATGGCCGACCCCGAGGCGCGCGTGGCGCGAGCGCGTGCGGGATCCGTCGTCCTCTACGCGCCGGTCGTCCGTCACGACGACTTCCAGGCCGCCATCGCCTACCTCGCCCGCCGGCTCGACGAGAACACCGCGCCCGAGAACTTCCTGCACGCCATGTTCTCGCTCGTCCCCGGATCGCCAGCGTTCGTCGAGCAGCGCGACCGCTTCCGCCGCGCCGTGGCCGAGCGCACCACGGTGTCGACCACACCCCGACGCCGGCCTCGCCCGCTGGTCGCCTCCGACCCCGACGCACGCTTCACCAACGAGCCCGACACCGACTTCACCGTCGCCGCCAACCGCGAGCTGGTCGCCTCCGCCGTTGGCGGGCGCCGGACCGACGAGAAGTCGCCGATCCAGGGCCCGAGGATCACCGTCGCGGACGTCGAGCGCGCCGTGGCGGTCGCCGGGGCGTCGACGTGGGGCGAGGTGTCGTTCGCCGAGCGCCGGGCGATCCTGTGTCGGGTCGGCGACGTGATGGCGCGCCATCGCGCCGACACCCTTGCCACCATGGCCCACGAGGCCGCCAAGACGGTGCTCGAGGGCGACCCCGAGGTCTCCGAGGCGATCGACTTCGCCCGCTACTACGCCGCGTCGACCCGCACGATCGAGGCGCTCGTGGCCGAAGGGTTGACGTTCCGGCCGCTCGGGACCGTCGTGGTGGTGCCGCCGTGGAACTTCCCGTACTCGATCCCCGCCGGTGGCGTGCTCGCCGCGCTGGCCGCCGGCAACACCGTCATCCTCAAGCCGGCACCCGAGACGGAAGGGACCGGGGCGCTCGTCGCCGAGCACTGCTGGGAGGCGGGCGTGCCGCGGGACGCGCTCCTGCTCCTGCCGGCGCCCGAGGACGACGCGGGGCGGCGGCTGATCACCCATCCCGACGTGGGTGGCGTGATCCTCACCGGTTCCTACGACACCGCGCGACTGTTCCGCTCCTGGCGCCCCGACATCCGCCTGCACGCGGAGACCAGCGGCAAGAACGCCATCGTCATCACCGCGGCAGCCGACCTCGACCTCGCCGTGAAGGACCTCGCGCAATCGGCGTTCGGGCACGCCGGCCAGAAGTGTTCGGCGGCCAGCCTGGCGATCGTCGAGGCATCCGTCTACGACGACCCGGCGTTCCGCCGCCAGCTGGCCGACGCGGTCGAGAGCCTGCGCGTCGGCGACGCGGCCGACCCCGCGACCGTCATGGGACCGCTCATCCGGCCGGCGTCGGGCCCGCTCGCCGAGGCGTTCACCCGGCTCGACCCCGGCGAGTCGTGGTTGGTCGCACCGCGCCCGCTCGGCGAGCTGTTGTGGTCGCCCGGCGTGAAGCTCGGCGTGCGCCCCGGGTCGTGGTTCCACCAGACGGAGTGCTTCGGGCCGGTGCTCGGCGTCATGCGCGCCCGCGATCTCGACGAAGCGATCGCCTGGCAGAACGGCACGCCGTTCGGGCTCACGGGTGGCATCCACTCGCTCGACGACGACGAGATCGCGCGCTGGAAGGCCGCGGTCGACGTCGGCAACGCGTACGTGAACCGCGGCATCACCGGAGCCATCGTGCAGCGTCAGCCCTTCGGCGGCCGGAAGCGGTCGGTCGTGGGCCCCACCGCCAAGGCCGGCGGACCCAACTACGTGCTCACCCTCGGCCATTGGTCAGGCGGCGACGAGCCGGCGTTCGCGCGCTGGTGGCGCGACGAGTTCGCCGTCGAGCGCGACGTCACCGGCCTGCGCGCCGAGCGCAACGTCTTGCGCTACCAACCCCGGACCGAACGCATCGCGCTGGTGGGCGGCACCGCCGAGGACCGCACCGTCGCCCGAACGGCGGCGGCGGTCGCGGGCGTCGAGGTGGTCGACGAGGTCGTCCCCGGCGTCGACCGGATCCGGCTGCTCGAGCCCACCAGCGACGACCTGCTCGACGCCTGGTTCGAAGCCGGGATCGACGTCGACCCCAGCCCGGTGGTGCGACACGGCCGCGTCGAGCTGCTGCGCTGGGTCCACGAGCAGGCGATCAGCGAGACGCGCCACCGCCTCGGCGCGCTGCTCGATGACTAGCGGCTAACGCTTGCGGCGGGCGTTGCGCATCGGGCCGCCGACCCAGAACCCGACGACGAAGCCGGCCGCGAGGCACCCGAGGATCACCCAGATCAGCCGCGGGTGGCGGGTGGCCACGAGCAGGTCGACCTCGACCGGCTGCGAGTTCTTGAACACCAGCGCCAAGGCGATCAGCACGATCACCAGGACGGCGCCGGCCTCGATCGCCAGCCGCCGGCGAGCAGCCGCTTCGGGATCGTTGCCCGACTCGTGCGAGGCGCGCACCATCAGCGTTGGCTCAGTCGGAACGGACCGTCGTCGCCGCGCTTGCGGCGCTGCCACCAGCGGCGGGGGCGCTTCTGCTCGTCGAGCTCGGCGAGCGCGTCGGCTTGCACTGCGTTCACGATGTCCTCCGCGTCGTCGAGCAGGTCAGCGATCGCTTGCGGGTCCTCGTCGGGCTCGGGCTCGACCTCGGAGCGCTCGAGCGCGCCGGGCTCGAACGTCTTGTCGATGAGCGACCGCTCGTACTTCGGGCAGTTCTCCGGGCACCGCCACGGCGCTTCGGGCGCCAGGTCGAGCGTGCAGAACCGGGCGACCTCGCCGTCGTCGCCGTAGGTCCGCGACTCGAAGTGACGACAGTCCTCACGCATCGGCATCGCTGCCAGTCTCGCATCGTCGCCCGGTCATCGGCTACGAGGTCCTGGCGGGTGAGGCGATGACGTCGCACCCCTTTCCCGCAAGGGATACTGCATATAATATGCGCCAGAGCGACCGACCTCGGCCGCCGGACAGATGAGGGGGGCCTCAGTGCGTTTTCGCACCAAGTGGACCGGCCGCGCCGCCATTCCTGTGGTGGCGGTCGTCGCGGTCGCATTGATCGCGGCCGGATGCGGCAGCAGCAGCAAGAAATCATCGTCTTCCAACACGACGGCGACCACGGCCGCTCCGAAGACCTCGCGTGGCTTCGACGGCCACACGGTCACGGTGGCCGGCCTCGGCATCAAGGGCCAGCTACCGGGCGCCGAGTTCGGCGCCGAGGGCCGCATCAAGCGGTTCAACGACACCAACGAGCTGCCCGGTGTGAAGATCAACTACGCCGAGTTCGCCGACGACAAGCTCGACCCCGCCACGGCGCTGTCCGAGTCTCGCCGGCTCGTGACGGAGGACAAGGTGTTCGCCATCGTCGGTGACATCTCGGCGAACAACCCCGGCGACTACTTCAAGCAGCAGCACGTGCCCTACTTCGGTTGGGCGTTCGACAACACCTACTGCACGGACGCGCCCAGCAAGGACGTCTGGGGCTTCGGCTACAACGGCTGCCTCGTGCCGGCGGCGCCGAAGGTGATGCCCGACACGTACGCCAACTTCTACGGGTTCGTGTCGAAGCAGCTCAACAAGAAGAACCCCACCGTGGCGGAGTTCTCCAACGACAACACGTCGGGGCACAACTCGACCAAGTACGCGAGCTTCCAACTCAAGGGCGTCGGCTTCAACGTCGTGTACGCCAAGGGCAGCGTCCCGCTGCCGCCGGTGTCGGACTACACGCCGTACGTGCAGCAGTTCATGACGAGTGACGGCGGCCATCCGCCCGATGCGATCGTGTGCCTGCTCGCGGTCGACTGCATCCCGATCTACAAGGGCCTCGTCGCCGCCGGCTACAAGGGCTACTACTTCCACAACCTCTACGCCGACACGCTCGCGGCGCCGATGAAGGGCAGCTACGCCAGCGTCACCTTCACGGCGTTCGACATCCCGAGTGACGGCTACACCCAGATGAAGACCGACGTGGCCGCCATCAAGCCTGACTACGCCATCGACACAGGGGTGTTCGCCGGGTACACGTCGACCGACATGTTCATCCAGGCCCTCAAGGCGGCCGCCAAGTCGGGAGGCATCTCACCCGAGAACGTCCAGGCCCACGCCGCCAACCAGACGTGGGAGATCAAGGGCTTCGCCGGGCCGACGAAGTACCCGGACTCGAGCGTCAAGCCGACCCCGGCATGCAACAGCCTCACCTACTCGGACGGCACCTCCTGGAAGACGGTTGTCCCGTACACCTGCTCCGACAAGGTCTGGCCGACCACCGGCTGATCACGTGCCGCCGGGCGCGTGCATACGTATATTTGATCCGAGCGGCCGATATCGGTGGCCGAACAGATGAGGGGGGCCTCAGTGCGTTTTCGCACCAAGTGGACCGGCCGCGCCGCCATTCCTGTGGTGGCGGTCGTCGCAGTCGCATTGATCGCTGCCGGATGTGGCAGCAGCAGCAAGAAGTCGTCGACGGGCACGACGGCGACCACCGCCGCGTCCAAGACGTCGCGCGGCTTCGACGGCTCGACCGTCACCGTCGCCGGGTTGGGTCTCAAGGCGCAGTTCCCGGGCGCCGAGCTCGGTGCGCGTGCGCGCATCGCCAAGTTCAACGAGACCAACGAGCTCCCCGGCATCAAGCTGAACTTCGCCGAGTACGCCGACGACAAGCAGGATCCGGCGACGGCCCTCTCCGAGGCTCGCCGTCTGGTCACCGAGACCAAGGCGTTCGCCATCGTCGGTGACACGTCGCAGTTCAACCCGGGCGACTACCTGAAGCAGCAGCACGTGCCGTACTTCGGGTGGGCGTTCGACAACACCTACTGCGCGAACGACATCGACACCTCCATCTACGGCTTCGGCTACAACGGCTGCCTGGTGCCGTCGGCGCCGAAGGACATGCCCGACACGTACCGCGAGCTGTACGCGTTCGTCACCAAGCAGATCGGCAAGACCAGCCCGACGGTCGCGTCGTTCTCCAGTGACACGACCTCCGGCCACAACAGCACGAAGTTCTCGACGTTCCAGCTCAAGGGCGCCGGCTTCAACGTGGTGTACGCCAAGGGCAGCGTGCCGCCACCCCCGGTCTCCGACTACACGCCGTACGTCCAGCAGCTGATGACCGCCGATGGCGGCAAGGCGCCTGACGTGGCGGTGTGCCTGTTGGCGGTCGACTGCATCCCGATCTACAAGGGGATGGTCGCGGCCGGCTTCAAGGGCATCTACTACCACAACCTCTATGCCGACGCCCTCGCCGCCCCGATGAAGGGCAGCTACGCCAACGTCACCTTCACGCCGTTCGACACGCCGACGGCCGGCCTCGCCGACCTGAAGAAGTACATGGCGGAGATCAAGCCGGACTACTCGGTGGACACCGGCGCCTTCTCGGCGTGGACGTCCACGGACATGTTCATCCAGGCGCTGAAGGCGGCCGCCAAGTCCGGGGGCATCTCGCCCGAGAACGTGCAGGCGAAGGCGATGCACCAGACGTGGGAGATCAAGGGCTTCGCCGGACCGACGAAGTACCCCGATGCGGTGAAGCACCCGTCGCCGACGTGCGGCGCGCTCACCGTCTCCGACGGCACGACGTGGAAGACCGTCGCGCCGTACTCCTGCTCCGACAAGACCTGGCCGGTCAGCTAACCGGAGTCCTCCCCGGCGTGATCCGCTCGGCACCGGGCCGAGCGGATCACGTCCGTGGAAGGATCACCACGTGACGAACGTGCTCGTGGTGGTCGACATGCAGGAGTACTTCTGCCGCCCCCAGCTCCCGCTCGGGCGGTTCATCCCCACCTTCGCGGGCGTCGCCGACACCGATGACGTGCTCACGGGGGCGGCGGCCGTCAGGGGCTGATCGGCGTCGCACGGTTGCGTGGGCGAGGGGGGACTTGAACCCCCACGTCCTTACGGACACTGGCACCTGAAGCCAGCGCGTCTGCCATTCCGCCACTCGCCCGAGAAGCAGCGGGCAAGCGTAGCGCGCCGGCCGGGCGTCCCGACGCAGGTTGCTGGGTAGTGTCTCGCCGCATGGGCCTCAAGGGGTTCGAACGGCGCCTTGAGCGTCTGGTGGAAGGCGCGTTCGCGCGCGCCTTCAAGTCGTCGCTGCGTCCGGTCGAGCTCGGACGCCGCCTGATCCGCGAGATGGACGACCAGCGCACGGTGAACGTCCGCGGGAACGTCGCGGCTCCGAACCACTTCACGATCACCCTCGGTCCCGACGACCACGCCCAGTTCGCCGAGATCGAGGAGAGCCTCACCCGCGCCCTGGCCGACGAAGCCCGCACCCACGCCCGGGAGGAGAACTACGTCTTCATGGGCCCCGTCGAGGTGCACCTGAACAAGGACCCCGACCTCGGCGTCGGCTCGTTCACCCTCTCCGCCCGCTTCAAGGAAGGCGCCGGTGGCACCACAGGCGGCACCCTCGTGCTCCCCGATGGCGGGCGCGTCCCGCTCACCGGCGGACCCGTCCTGATCGGGCGCGCCACGGACGCCACCGTGCGCGTGAGCGACAGCAGCGTGAGCCGGCGCCACGCCGAGGTGCGCCCCGCGGGCGACGGCTGGACGTTGGTCGACCTGGGCTCGACGAACGGCACCCGCATCAACGGCGCGCCGATCACGGAGCGCCGGCTCGAGGACGGGGACACGATCGCGGTGGGCGACGCGACGCTCCGCTACGAGGCGGGGTAGCCGGGCACGTGCCCGAGTCACTCCTCGCCATCCTGAAGATCTGCGCGCTCGCGCTGCTCTACCTGTTCTTCCTCCGGGTGATACGGGCAGTGTGGGCCGAGGTGGCCCCGGCGCGGACGGCGACGCCCGGGACGACACCGACGAAGCCTCGTCCAGCCCGGCGCCGCACCCGGAGCGGCAAGGCGGTGGTGATCGTCGAGCCCCGCGACCACAAGGGCGAACGCTTCGACATCACCGACGAGCTCACGATGGGGCGCGCCGCCGGCTGCAACGTCACCGTCGACGACACCTATGCGTCGCAGCTCCACGCCCGGCTGTTCCATCGCGACGGCGCCTTGCACGTCGAGGACCTCGGGTCGACGAACGGCACCTACGTGAACGGGCGCAAGGTCGACGCGCCGACTGCCGTCAAGCGCGGCGACCGCATCAAGGTCGGCGCCACCGTCTTCGAGGTGGACGCGTGACGAGCGGGCTCCGCCTCGACTGGGCCGCGGCCAGCGATCCCGGGCAGGTGCGCGCCAACAACCAGGACGCGGCCGTCGCCGAGGAGCAGCTGTTCGCGGTGGCCGACGGCATGGGCGGGCACGCCGCCGGCGAGGTGGCGAGCCGCATCGCCGTCGAGTCGATGCGCGCCAACATCGGCGAGGGAACCCTCGTCGACGCCGTGCACCTCGCCAACCAAGCCGTGTGGGACCGCGCCGCGGACGACCCCTCGCTGCGGGGCATGGGGACGACGCTGTCGGCCGTCGCGCTCGTCGATGATCCGGACGGCGCGACGCGCGTGCACGTCGTGAACGTCGGCGACTCGCGCGTCTACCTCCTGCGCGACAGCGAGCTCGAGCAGATCACCGAGGACCACAGCCTGGTGGCCGAGCTCGAGCGCGAGGGCCGCCTCACGCCCGAGGAAGCTCGGGTGCACCCACAGCGCAACATCGTGACGCGGGTGCTGGGCAACTCCCCCGAGGTCGATGTCGACGAGTTCCCCATCGACCCGTTCCGCGGCGACCGCTTCCTGCTGTGCAGCGACGGGCTCTTCAACGAGATCGCCGACGATGAGATCGCCGCCGTGCTGCGCGCCGAGCACGAGCCCCAGCGGGCCGTCGACGAGCTCGTCCGCCGCGCCAATGCCGCCGGGGGTCGCGACAACATCACGGTCGTCGTCGTCGATGTGATCGACGACGGTGACAAGGCGCGCCGGGCGTCGGCTGCCCTCGCCGGCTCGGCGGTGGCGACGTCGACGGCGCAGCCCTTCACCACCGCCGAGCCGGCCGACCCGCCGAAGGGTCGCGGGGCGCCGCGCCACCTTGCCGACGAGCCGCGCCGTCGCCGGGTCACGTGGCGCTCCCTCCTCTTCTCACTGGCGCTGCTCGTGGTCGTCGGCGCCATCGTCGGCTCCGTGTGGTGGTTCGCGCGAGGCACGTTCTACGTGGGATTCGATCACGACCGAGTGGCCATCTTCCGCGGCCGTCCGGGCGGCGTGCTGTGGCTCGACCCCACCGTCGAGGAGCGCACCGACATCCGGCGCGCCGACGTGGAGCCGGCCCGCCTCGAGGACCTGAAGGCCGGCAAGGCCGAGCCGAGCCTCGGCGCGGCGCGGGCCTACGTGCACAACGTGACGACGACCACCACGACCACGACCACCACCACGACGACCTCGACCTCGACCACCGTCATCCCACCGAGCACATCGACGCCATGACGGGCTGGGTCCGTCGCAACACCGAGCTCGGGCTCATCGTCCTCGGCGCCGTGATCACGGCCGGCCTCTACACGCTGGCCAGCCTCGGACGCACGGCCAGCATCCCGGCCGACATCGTGCCGTTCCTGCTCGTCGTCCTGGGCCTCATGGTCGTGTGCCACCTCGCCGTGCGGCGGTTCGCGCCGGGCGCCGACGGCGTGCTGCTCCCGATCGCCGGTCTCCTCAACGGGATCGGGTACGTGGTCATCGCCCGCCTCGACCAGCGGCTCGCCGGCCTGCAGGCGACATGGACCTTCATCGCCGTCGCCGCGTTCGTCGGCACGCTCGTCGTCGTGCGCCGGGTCCGCGACCTGGAGCGCTACCGCTACACGTTCATGCTCGTCGGCGTCGCGCTCCTCGTGCTGCCCCTCGCACCCGTGATCGGCCGCAACATCAACGGCAGCCGCATCTGGGTGGCGATCGGACCGCTGAACTTCCAGCCCGGCGAGTTCGCCAAGATCGCGCTGGCCATCTTCTTCGCGTCCTACCTCGTCGAGAAGCGGGAGGTGCTCGGGATCGCGGCGCGGCGCGTCGGCCCCCTGGCGATGCCCGAGCTCCGCCACTTCGGGCCGGTGCTGCTGGCGTGGGCGATCTCGCTGCTCGTCATGGTGAGCGAGAAGGACCTCGGTTCCTCGCTGCTGTTCTTCGCACTGTTCATCTCGGTGCTGTGGGTGGCCACCGAGCGCGCCACCTACCTCGTCGTCGGCGGCGCGCTGTTCAGCGCCGGCTCGCTGATGGCATGGAAGGCCTTCGCCCACGTCAAGGAGCGCGTCGACATCTGGCTCCACGCGTTCGCCGACCCGAACGGCAAGGGCTACCAGATCGTCCAGGCCACGTTCGCACTGGCGTGGGGCGGCATCGTCGGCACCGGACTCGGGCTCGGCAACCCCGGGCGCATCCCGGCCGCGAAGACGGACTT
>Ga0070671_100005050_pt1 | contig 10521 bp, 13 predicted proteins | sample KBSS73metaG_FD_65341 | JGI IMG/M metagenome (GOLD analysis project Ga0070671, IMG submission 65341) | Switchgrass rhizosphere microbial communities from Kellogg Biological Station, Michigan, USA - KBS S7-3 metaG | ecosystem: Host-associated > Plants > Roots > Rhizosphere > Soil ... | reverse complement strand
CGGCCGAGCAGCGCAAGCACGAGCGCGAGCGCGGCGACCACGGCGAGGAGCGTGCCCGCGATCGCCAGCAGCAACTCCACCGGGGACAGCACCCGTGAGGTGGGGTGCCGCGCCGCGACGTGGGCCACGATTCCCCACAGCGCGGCGGAAGCCACCGCGGCGGCAGCGCTGCCCACGGCCAGTGCGGTCAGCGGCCACGTGCCCGCGCCCAGCGCCGAGTACGCGAGCACCGTCACGGACAGGGCGAGGACCAGCAGCAGGCGGCGAGGAGTGGCCCGCACGGCGGCGCGTGCGATGGCATGGTACGGCGACTCCGGTGCACCGCTCATGGGTCGTCTCATCCCGCGCCGCGCACCACGGCAAGGAAGTCGTCGCCGTAACGGGCCGCCTTCGCGGGCCCGATGCCGAACACGCCCTCGAGGCCGGCCTTCGTCGTCGGCCGGAGCTCGGCCAGCTCACGCAGCGTGCGGTCGCTCGCCACCACGTACGGCGGCACGCCATCGGTCCGGGCCAGCTCGAGGCGGCGGGTGCGCAACGCCTCGAACAGCGCTTCGTCCGCGGGGTTCATGGCCGGTGACGCGACACGCGACCTGGCGCCGCCCCCTGCCTTCCTGCTCTTCTGCGCCGAACGTTCGGGCGGCAGCAGGAGCCGCACTGGCCCCTCGGCGAAGAGTACCGACCTTCCGGCCGGCGTGAGCAGCACCATCGGCCGCTCGCCGGCGGTGAAGTCCACCCATCCGGCCGTGACGCAGCGGCGCAGCAAGGCGAGGAGCCAGTCGTCGCTGCGGCCCTTGAGGGCGCCGAAGGTCTTGGTGGCCTGCAGCCCCGACCGCTCGAGCCGGGGATCGGGCAGGCCGGCAAGGAGCTTCACCGCGGCCTGCAGGCCGAAGCGATCGTGGACGCGCGCCACCGCGCTCAGCGCCTTCCGCACGGCGATCGCCGTCTCCTGTGCATCGCCTTCCCGCGGCTCGTCGAGTGCGGTGCACACGTCGCAGTGGCCGCAGCCGGCGAGCGTCTCCGCTTCGTCGTCGAAGTAGCGCAGGATGGCGTCGTGGCGGCACGTGCCGCCCTCGGCCCAGCGCATCAACTCCAGGAAGAGGTTCCAGCGGTGCTGCACCCGCGCCGGATCGGGCACACCGCCCTCGCTCGGCATCTCGAGCAGCCGGCGGCGCAGCGGAAGGTCCGACGGGCTGGTCAGCAGCAGGCCGATGGCCGGCTCACCGTCGCGTCCGGCGCGGCCCACCTCCTGATAGTACGCCTCGATGGACCCGGGCGGTGCCAGGTGGATCACGATGCGCACGTCGGCGCGGTCGATGCCCATGCCGAAGGCATTCGTGGCGACGATGACCTCGAGCGCGCCGTCGCGGAACTGCTGCTGCGCGCGCTCGCGCGTGGCGCCGTCGAAGCCCGCGTGATACGCCGCGCTCCGCCACCCCGCCTTCGCGAGTCGAGCGCGCTCCTCCTCCGTCTGCCGCCGGGTGGGCGAGTACACGATGGCGGTGCCACGCGCGGCGCCCGGTCGGCCGATCGCCTCGAGCAGGGCCGCATCCACCTCGCGGTGCGCTTCGGCCGCCGAACGCACGTCGCGCACGCGCAGGCCGAGATTGGGGCGGGCAAACCCCCGCACGAGCTGCGCGGTGTCCGAGGGCAGGCCGAGCCGGGCGAGGATCTCGTCGCGCACCACCGGCGTCGCCGTGGCGGTGCAGGCCAGCACGCGCGCCTCGGCGAGATCGGTGAGCAGGTCGCCGATCTGCAGGTAGTCGGGGCGGAAGTCGTGGCCCCACTCCGAGATGCAGTGCGCCTCGTCCACGGCCACGAGCGGGCAGTCGAGGTCCCGCGCCAGGCCGCGGAAGCCCGGGAACGCGAGCCGCTCGGGCGCGACGTAGGCCAGCTGATACTCGCCGCGGGCGAGCGCGCCCATGCGGCGCTTCACCTCGTCGGCATCAAGCGTGGCGGCGAGGAAGGTGGTCCGCACGCCACGCTCGCCCAGCGCCGCCACCTGGTCGTGCATGAGTGATACGAGCGGCGAGATGACGAGTGTGGTGCCGCCGAGCACCGTGGCGGGCAGCTGGTACGTGAGGCTCTTTCCGCCGCCGGTGGGCGCGACGAGCAGCAGGCGACGCTGGGTGATGATCGTCTCGACCGCCTCGCGCTGCCCGGGCCGGAACTCGGTGTAGCCGAGTCGCTGGAGCGCGGCGTCGAGATCGAGCGAGGCGGGGCTCATGGTGTCGGTCATGACGCAACTTCGTGGTGGCGGGCGGGTCGGGGCAACCATTTCGAGCCGCACGATGAGCCGATCCGCTCAGTCCACCTCCTGGGCGGGTTGGAGGTGGACGATCTCGAGCGGCAACCGGCGGGCGAGCGCCGCGGCCACGAGGCTCCGATGGCAGTGCACCGGATCGGCCTCGAGACACAGCAGGCAGGCGCGCCGGCCACTCTGCACGATGTCCGCGAGCACCGCGAGGTCGGCCTCGGCGGGCGGGGTGGCAAGGTGCTCACGGAAGATGGCGTGCATCTCCGCATGCCGGCCGGCGCGTGCCGCCACGCGTCCTTCCTTCGGCGTGCCGAGTCCGCGCAGGTGCAGGTACTCGATGCCGGCCGATTCGAGGTTTGCCGCGAGTGCCGTCTTCGCGAAGCCGGGTCGTCGAGACGACGCCACGGCCCGCACGTCCACCAGCAGCTCCACGCCGGCGTCGCGGAGCGTCGCCAGGAACTCGGGCACTGCCACCGCCTCGTAGCCGATCGTGGCGAGCCTCGGCGTGGTCACTCAGGCACACCCTTCCACGAACTGCACCCCGGGCAGTCGACCCGCACGAAGCGCCGTGATACGGGTGCCGTCGGTCTCGAAGATCGTCATGCGCGTCGAATCGGCCGGATCGATGATGGTGATGTAGTGGCCCTCGGGCCCGGTGTACTTGTGCGGCGTCACCACCGCGCGGTCGCCGTACACTGCTCGCACGCGCGCCTCCGTGTCGCCGACGCCCACGCCTTCCGGCGTGAGGATGCCGGCGCTATCGACATCCACCCGCACGATGGTGTCCTGCAGCACCATCACGCTCGTGCCGTGGGGAAGCGCATCGGGAGTCAGCTGGTCGCAGTCATCGCTGACCTCATAGTTCAGCTTCAGCGAATCGCCAAGCGCCGCATTGAGCTCGTGCACGGTCGAGCCGATGCGTACCTTGCCGAAGGTCGAGGGCGTGAGCACCCAGGCACGGCTGCCTTCGGGCGGCGTGGCATCACCACCGCTCCGCGGCGAGCTGCACGCGGCAAGCGACAGGAGGACGGCCGCGGACCAGGTGGTGCAGCTCCACATCACGACATCCTCTGGCGTTGGAATCTTCATGGCAGCGCGAACACCTTCACCTCGTCCCCCTGCGGAAACCCGAACAGGGCATTGCCGCCCACGGCCACTGCGACGTACTGCCTCCCGCCGATCGCATAGGTGATGGGCGGCGCGTTCACGCCGGCGTCGCAGGCGAAGGACCACAGCTCGCGTCCCGAGGCCGCGTCGAACGCGGCGAACCGGTTGCCGCCGACACCGCTGAACACGAGCTCGCCCGCCGTGGCCAGCACGCCGCCGATCAGCGGATCCTCGGTGCGCACCTGCCAGCGTACCCGTCCGCGCCCCGCGAGATCGAGCGCGGTGAGCGTGCCGCCTTTCTCGTCGGTGTTCTGCGTGCTGGCGTACTGCAGCGTCGAGCCGTCCGGGCGCGTCACCTCGTGCGCGATATAGCGGGTGGGCAGGTGGAGCGCGGCCACGAAGAACAGCTTCCGTCCGGGATCGTACGCCGATGGTGACCAGTTGGCGCCACCCGCGATCCCTGGCGCCACCACCACGCCCGTATCGGGCACGGGCGGCCTGAACAGGTTGCGCTGCGGCACGAACGGGTCCGATCGGAACAGGAGGGCGCCGTTGCGCCGATCGTGCACGTACACCCACCCCAGCTTGGAGGCATGCGCCACGGCCGGCACCCGGGTGCCGCGCACCGACACGTCGAGCAGCACGGGCGAGCTGGCGACGTCGTAACCCCAGCGATCGTGGGGCACCTGCTGGTAGGCCCACACGAGCTTCCCGGTCCGCAGGTCGAGTGCGACGAGCGACGAGGTGTGCAGGTTGTCGCCGGGGCGCGATGCATCGGCCATCTGCGGCGAGGGGTTGCCCGTGCCGAAGATGAGCAGGTTGCGTGTCGTGTCGACGACCGGTGTCGCGTAGATCGAACCGCCGCCGTACTTCCATGCGTCGGCATGGGCGACCACCGACCGCTTCTCCGCGGCCACGTCGCGATGCAGGGGCACCCCGTCCGGCGTGGCGTCGCGAAACGCACCCTCCCAATGCGGGCCCGTCACGTTCCAGTGCCACACCGGGCGGCCCGTCCTTGCATCGAACGCCGCCATCAGTCCCGGTTGTCCGTACTGCCCGGACACGCCCACGACGGCGAGCCCCTGGTCGGGATGCAGTCCGTACCCCACGCCGTTGATGCCGACGAACACCTTCCCGTCGTAGACGAGCGGTGCCGCCCCGATGCCCACGCCGGTCGATCCCGTCTTGCCCACCTTCGAGAGGGGATCGTCGGCCTTGAGCTGGCTGGTGGCTTCCGTGGTGCCGGCATATTCGGCGACGGTGATGTCCCACCGCTTCTCGCCGGTCGACGCGTCGAGCGCCACCAGTCGCCCGTCGACCGTGCCGACGAACACCATGCCCTCCGCCACGGCGACGCCGCGATTGGCGGGACCGCAGCAGAGGCGCTCGCTGCGCGACTCGTGCCGATAGCGCCACAGCTCGCGGCCGGTGCGCGCATCCAGCGCCGCGACGCTGCTGAAGGGCAGCGACACGTACATCACGGTGTCCACCACGATCGGCGTGGTCTGGAACGTGGCCTTCACGCCGCTGTGCCACGACCACGCCGGCGCGAGCTGCGCCACGTTGGTCGTGTCGATCAGGGCGAGCGTCGCGAAGCGCTGCCCGCCCAGGTCGTGGCCGTGCAGCGCCCAGCCTTGGGAAGACTGCGCGTGCGCTGGACCGACGCGCGCAGTCGCGAGCACCAGGCCCAGCGTGTGTCCGAGCCGACGGATGCCAGGAGTCATGCGCTTCCTCTTTGGATGGCCGAGGCGAAAGCCCGCAGCGCCGCACGGAGCGGCGAGGCGTACTCGCCGTTGGTGGCGATCTCATCGGGCGTGCGTGGCCGACCGGACACCGGCACCGTGAGACATGCCGCCGGCACCACGCGCGCCGACATCGTACCGAGAACGTCCACGAGCTGCGCCTGCGCCACGGCGGCCATGAGGGATGTATTGAGGAGCGCGACGGGTTTCCCCACCATCGCGGGACTGCGGACCAGCCACTCGAGCGCGTTCTTGAGGGCACCCGGGATGGCGTGGGCGTACTCCGGGCTCGAGATGAGCACGCCGTCGGCCGCACCGACCTCGCGGCGCAGCGCGGCCACTGGCGCCGGGATATCGTCGTCCCCGTCGCGGTCCGGGTTGAACCACGGCAGCGTGTCGAGACCCGTGTACAGCGTCACCCGCATCGGCGGTGGCGCGACGAGCACCGCCGCATGCAGGACGGCGGTATTGGACGAAACGGCGCGCAGGCTGCCGGAGATCGCAAGGACATTCATGCGTGCAGGACGGGAATGTCGAGCTCGCCGCGCGCGAAGGGCCATACGTCGCCGCCGACGAAGATGTGCCCCTGCCGGTCACGGCGCACCCGCAGCCGGCTCGGGCGTCCGAGCCAGCGGCCCTGCTCCAGCTCGATTGCGGTGGCGCCCGCCGCGAGTCCGTGCGCCCACAGGTAGGCGGCGGCGGGCCCGGCGGCGCTGCCGGTCGCGATATCCTCAATTCTGCCCGCGTTGTCCCAGGTGCGCGCCTCGCGCGTCGTCGGGTCGAGCAGGTACGCGAACCGGGCGCCCACCCGGCCCAGGTGCGCACCGAGGTCGCCGTCCTGCACTCTCCTGCGGCCGAGCACGTCGGGTCGTACCGGCACGATGAGATACGGCAGCCCGGTCGTCGCCACCTGCAGCGGCAGACCTTCCACGACGTCCGCCGGTGCGAGCTGCAACCGCTCGAGCACGGGCTCCGACTCCGCCGGTGTCAGCGGCGGACCGAGCGAGGCGGGCCCCTGGTCCATCTCGGCGCTCACCACGTCGCCGGCGAGTGCGGTCGTGACGGCCACGATGCGTCCGCCCAGGGAGAGGCGCCACGTGCGCAGCTCGTCGGACGGTGTGCGCTCGCGATGCAGCACGGCCGCGGCGCCGAGCACGGGATGGCCGGCGAACGGAAGCTCCTCGCCTTCCGTGAAGATCCGGGCGGTGGCGCCCTCGTCGCTCTCGGCGGAGAGGAAGATGGACTCGATCTGCCGCATTTCCTGGGTGAGCCGCTGCATGACGCTGCTGGGCCAGCCGTCGGCCCCGAGGAAGACCGCGAGACCATTGCCGCTCATCGCACCGGAAGCGAACACGTCGACGTGCACGTACCGCACGCTGGTCATGGGGTGCCTGCATCGAGATCGGTGGCGTACATCACGACATCCCTCTCCTCGTTTGGCAGGCGGACCAGCCGCTCGAACGACATGCCAAGCCGCTCCAGCACCCGTATCGACGGCCGGTTCTCCGGTACCGCGATGGCCACCAGTCGGCGGAGCCCCGCCACGTCGCGCGCGTACGCCTTCACGCCCTGCGCGGACTCGATCGCGTAGCCACGTCCCCAGAACGCCGGCAGGAAGGCGTAGCCGATATCCACGTCGTCGAGGCCATCGCGTCGCACCAGGCCGCACAGGCCAGTCGGCGCGCCGGTCTCGCGCTCCAGCACGAGCCAAAGGCCGAAACCGTGGTCCCGGTAGCTCGCGCGCCAGCGCTGCTCCAGGTAGGCTCGCGCGCCTTCCAGGTCCCGTACCCCACGGTCGGCGATGTTGAGGATGTAGGACGGCTCGTTCAGCAGCTCGAGCATGAATGGCGCGTCCTCGGGCTCGAGCTCGCGCAGCACGAGGCGCGGTGTCTCCAGGATGATCATGCCGGACGCCGCAACCGCGTCAGCACCCGGTCGAGCGCGGCCGCGAACGCCTGCTTCGACCGCGCGTCGAACGGTGGCGGGCCGCCGGTCACCATGCCGCCGATCCGCGCCTGCTCCATGAAGTCCCGGAGCGAGAGCCGCTCGCCGATGGTCTCCGCCGTGTGCTCGTCGCCACGCGGGTCGAGCACGGCCACGCCCTTCGGCACCAGCAGCGCCGCCAGCGGGATGTCCTGCGTCACCACCAGGTCCCCGCGCTCGGCGTGCTCGGCGATGTGCCGGTCGGCCTCATCGGCGCCGGAGGCCACCCACACGAAGCTCACCAGAGGCAGGCCCGCCGGCGGCTGCAGTCGCTGATTGGCCACCAGCACCACGGGCACCTGCAGCCGCCTCGAGGCGCGGAATACGAGCTCCTTCACGTCGCGCGGGGCGGCGTCGGCGTCGACCCAGATCCTCACAGGCGCTCGGGCGCGTCGACGGTGCGCGCGTCGCGCACGTTGCCGGTGTTCAGCGTGGAAGCGGGCTCGAAGAGCAGCACATCGACCTCCTCGTCGGCCACCGGCCGGTGTTCCACGCCATGCGGCACGATGAGGAAGTCGCCCGCCTCCAGCGCCACGGTGCGATCGCGGAACTCCATGCGGAAGCGGCCGCGGTGCACCAGGAACAGCTCGTCCTCCTGCTCATGGTGATGCCAGGTGAAGGTGCCCTGGAACTTCACCAGCTTCACCTGCTGGCCGTTCAGCTCGCCCACGACCTTCGGCGACCAGTGCTCGCGGAACTGGGCGAACTTCTCGCTCAGGCGTATGCGATCGCTCATGACGTCGGCCTCTGCCGCACGGCGTCCTGCGCCAGCTTCCGCTCGGCGTAGTCGAGTCGCTCCTCCGCATCGAGCAGCCGTCCGTCCACGCGTTCCAGCGCCTCGAGCCGCTGCTGCAGCTCGTCGGTGAGCTGCCGCTGGCGCGCGAGCATCCGCTCGTGCCGCTGCAGCGCCAGGATGCCGATCCACGTGGCGCCGGTGATGCCGCCCGTGAGCAGCGCCCAGATCACGACTTGGGGTCCCATGTCAGGCCCTTCCTTCCGGCAGCCGTGCCAGTTTCCGCACGGTTGTGATGTTCCGCATCGTCATGGGTACGCCGAGCGTCCTCTCGAGCAGTCCGCCGGCGAGCTTCGTTTCGCCGATGCCACCGCGACGGCGCCACCACACCTCGCGGCCCAGGACACGCAGCTCGTCGTCGGGCGTCTGCAGCGTGGCGAGGCGTGCGACTGCCGCGGCGGCCGGCGTCGACTTGAGAAACCCGACGATCACGGTGCTGCCCGGCGCCGCGTCGAAGGGTCCATCGTCAACGAGTGCCGCCAAGTCGGTGGTGCGGCGGAGAAACGTCGTGATCTCGAACCCGAATGCCTCCGCCAGGGCGCGCTCGATCCGCTTCTCCAGCGCGGCGCCCTCACCCCGACTGGTGAAGCGCACGTTGCCGCTGGCGATGAAGGTGGACACGTCCCCGAACCGAAGCGCCTCGAAGACGGCGCGGAGTCGGTCCATCTTCACCGTCCTGCCGCCGACATTCACCGCACGCAGGAACGCCACCCAGCTCATGGCCCCACGCCACGCAGGTCCTCGAAGCGCACGTTCTGCAGGCCGTACGACTTCCAGTCCTTGTAGTCGAAGTGCCACCACTCGTTGCTCGCCACGGCGAAGCCCTCGCGCCCCATGGCCGCCCTGAGCAGGTCGCGGCGCAAGCGCTCGGCGTCCGTGCCGCCCGTGTAGTCCGGATAGGCGCGCTTCGAGAACTCGTCGTACGTGCTTGGCATGGTGACGGGCTTGCCGCTGCGCAGGTCGTAGAGCGAGAGATCCACCGCGCAGCCGCGATTGTGCTTCGATCCGGTTGCCGGGTTCGCGACGAACTCGCGCTTGTCCGTCGGCGTCGCTTCCCAGAACAGCTTCGTCACGTACCACGGCCGGTACGCGTCGTGGATCAGCAGTCCGTAGCCCTCGCTCGCCAGGGCACGGTGCACCCGGAGCAGCGCTTCCGCAGCCGGCCGCTGCAGGAAGGCGCGTGCCTGGGTGTAGACCGGCGTGCCGAGGAAGTTGCGATCGCTGGCGTAGCGGATGTCCAGATGGATGGTGGGATCGAGTGGTGCGAGCTCTACGAGCTCGGGCGCCCGGAATGGCCCTGCCTCCGCTGGTGGCGTGGCATGCAACGCCTCGTCGCGCACCTCCGGCACCGGTCGGACGGGCGTGACGTGGAACACCGCCGGCGATCCACACCCGAGCAGCGTCGTGACGAGCAGGTGCCGGGCCAGGCGCCCAATGGAAGCGCGCCGCATTCAGCGAGCCCGGATCCGGACGATCTGCACGATCGGTCCCGACATGTGGATGCCCGCCATGTCGTCCCGGCGGCGGGCCTCCGCCTCCACCTTCATGCCGTCCTTCTGGAATTCGGCTGGGAGGTTGGACGGGTCGTATGTCGTGCCGTCCTCGCCCTCGATGGCGAAGAAGCCTCCCTCGACCTCGTTGTGGCGAACCACGCCGACGATGTGCACGGCCGCCCCGCCCGGCTCGGCCGGAGTGGCCGGCGTCACCCAGTCGTCCGGCGCACGGGCGCACCCCGACAGGATCAGCCAGGCGAGCAGACTCGCGTGCAGAAAGTTGCGCATGCTCAGCTCGTTCTCTGGACGTATCGACCGATGCAGCGCATCTTCGCGAGTGTGCGTCACGTGCGCTCACCTTGCCTGGAGGTTCGTGTGGTCTCGATCACCCGCTGCTCGCTTGCGACTCTGGCCGTGCTCCTTGCAGCCTGTGCCGACGCCGCACGTCCCGTAAGCGTGGACGACACGGCCTCGATCGTCAACGGTACGCCGACGGGCGCGGCCTACGGGGCCGTCGGTGCGCTGCTCTACGACTACGACCGGAATGGCGTCATCGACGGCAACGACGAGGTCTGCTCGGGCTCGCTCATCACCCCGACGATCTTCCTGACGGCCGCGCACTGCGTCCTTCCCGACGCCTTCATTCCCGCGGGAGCGCAGTTCTACGTGTCGTTCGCGCCCGCGCTGTATGCCGGCGGCATCACGGCCATTCCCGCCCTCGCGACCGAGGTCGATCCCGAGTTCGGCGGGGGCGAGGCCGATCGGCACGACCTCGCGGTGGTCGTGCTGCCGGAGGGCAGCACCGCCGGTATCACGCCGCTCTCGCTCCCGCCAGTCGGCGCGCTCACTGCGCTGGCGGCGAAGAACGGGCTGAACGACCGGCTCTTCGTGAACGTGGGCTACGGCACCTCGGCCACGCGCACGGGGAAGGCCAGCTTTCCGTTCGACGGACGTCGCCAACTCTCGCTGGCGCCCTTCATGGCGCTCCGCCCGACCTGGCTCGGGCTCCTCATGAATGCCGCCGTGACCGGCCTGGGCGGCGACTGCTATGGCGACTCCGGCGGGCCCAAGTTCCTGCAGGGTGACGCCACGACCATCTACGCAATCGTCATCACCGGCGACATGAACTGCCGCGCCACCTCCTGGAAC
>Ga0070671_100005049_pt1 | contig 10522 bp, 8 predicted proteins | sample KBSS73metaG_FD_65341 | JGI IMG/M metagenome (GOLD analysis project Ga0070671, IMG submission 65341) | Switchgrass rhizosphere microbial communities from Kellogg Biological Station, Michigan, USA - KBS S7-3 metaG | ecosystem: Host-associated > Plants > Roots > Rhizosphere > Soil ... | reverse complement strand
CGAGATGACGTTCCAGTTGTCGATGTTCTTCTCGGAGGCCAGGGTGACCGTGCCGCCCTGCTGCAGCTCGTCCGCCGCAGCGGAGTTGCACGTGTTGGGGCTGGTCTGGCAGTCCCCGTAGACCCCGCCCGAGCTGCCTCCGGCGCCGCCGCCACCGCCACAGGCCGCCAGGACTAGGGCCGCCGCCGTGGCGACCGCTGCGGCCGCCGCCGCGCGCGTTCTCTTCATGGAAGTTCCTTGATCTCTCGCCGAAACGCACCCGGGTCGGGCACCGGAACCGGGCAGGTCGACCCCGCCCCATGTCGCGGTCACGGGCACCCGATCCCTGGGCAACTTAGGAAGCTCACAGGTTGTCCCGCCAACCAAGTGGCCGATCGTGACCAAAGGGTGACGTGAAGTGGACAACACGACACATCGTGATTACCCTGGAGTAACTTAACCCTCGATCGGGCGCTCTAGCTGCCGGGAGGCACCCAGCGTTGCGCTCCGGTGAGCGGACCGGTCACCAATGGGCCGGGTCCGAACCCGGTTGCGGCGGCGCCCGCGGGCGTGCTCACGAGGAGCGACACCGGCTGGAACAACGGGAGCGCGGGAAGCTGCGCCCAGAGCACCCGCTCGACGGTCTCGAGCAGCGCCGGATCCGGCACGGCCGCGGTGGCCAACGCCTCGAGGTCCGGCTGCAGCGCGGCCGAGCAGAAGCCGCCGGGCGAGGCGGGCGGGTTCGGCACGGTCGCCGTCGGGTCGGGGCAGCCGTAGTCCGACGCCAGCTGGGGCCCGATCGGACCCCCGACGCCACGGGGCAGGACCAGCACGTCCGCCCGGACGGTGGCGCTCGCGGGCTGCGCCGACGCGCTCGCCGCCACCGACGGAGTGGGCGTCGGGGACGCTGTGGGCACCGCTGTGGGCACCGCTGTGGGCACCGCTGTGGGCACCGCTGTGGGCACCGCTGTGGGCACCGCTGTGGGTGTGGGGACCGGCGGCGTGGTGGTGACCGGCGGGGTCGCCGCGACCGCCCGCTGGGTGGCCAGGTCCGCCGCGGGCGGCGCGACCACGTCCACCCCGATCCCCGCCGCCTCCCACTGCTCGGCGACGGCGGCGGCGACCGCGACGTCCTCCGTCCGTTCCGCCCCCGCCGCGACCACGATCCGCAGGGGCGTGGAGCCCAGCAGCCACGCCCCCGACGCCGAGCGCGTGTACCCGGCCTCGGTCAGCAGCCGCTCGGCAGCGGCGGGATCGGGCCCGGTCGTCGGGATGCTGGGGGTGTAGCCCGCCTGCGACGGCGCGAGCCCGAAGGCGTCCGCCCGCAGCGCACCTGGCGCCACCTCGGCGCGCAGCCGCTCCCGGTCCAGCGACGCCGCGAGCGCCTGCCGCACCCGGACGTCCGCGAGCGGGCCGTAGTCCGCGCGCAGCACCAGGTCCGTGACGGTGGGCCGCGGAGCGGGCGTGGTCTGGTACCCGCTCAGAGCCGCGGCGACGTCCGCGTCCGCGGTCGGCATGGCGACGTCGACGTCCCCGACCCGCAGCGCCTCGGCCAGCTGCTGCGGGTCGAGCCTGCGCAGCACGACCTGGTCGAGCGTGGCCGGGGTGGCCCAGTAGAGGTCGTTGCGGGCCAGGACGACCTCGCCGCGCGCGCGGTCCACGCCCACCACCCGGAAAGGCCCACCCGACGCGGGCAGCCCGCCTGCCGTCGCCCCGGTCCAGGAGCCGGGGGCGTCCTTGAGGATGTGCGCGGGCAGCAGCCCGGTGAACAGGTGCTGCCACTGGGGGTAGGCCCCGTCGAACACCACGTCGACGGCCTTGCCCCCCGCCCGGGACCGCACGTCGGTGATGTGCCGGTAGCCCTCGCCGTCGATCGTGCCCGCGGCGGAGCGCATCTGCTCCCACAGGTAGACGAAGTCCTCGGCCGCGATCGGCGAGTTCGACGACCAGCTGGCCTGCACGTTCAGCTCGTAGGACACCGTGAACGGGCTGGTGGCCACCACCTCGGCGCTGGTGGCGATGGTGGTGTCGAGCCGCAGCTCACCCTGGGCGTCCGGGCGGAACACGCTCGGCAGGACCAGGGTCGACAGGGCCTGGGTGACCGCGGACCGGTCGGCGAGCAGGTGCGGGTTGAACCCGGCGCCCAGGTCGTCCACCCCCACCACGATCTGGGTGGCGGTGGGCTCGGGCGGCGGCGGCGCGGGTTCCGGGGCGGGCACGACCACCGGCGCGTTGGTACAGCCCGCCAGCACGGCGAGCAGTACCGCCAGCAGCGCCGCGACCGTGCTCCGCCTCATCGGACCATCGTCGCACCGGGCCCGTCGGCCCTCGGTGAGGACCCCGGGCGGGCCTACTGCTGAGCGGCCGCCTTCGCCCGGGCGCGGGCCCGGCCACGGAGGTGGCTGTCCAGCTCGACCTTGCGGATCCGGACGTTCTGCGGGGTGACCTCGACGCACTCGTCGTTGGCACAGAACTCGAGGCTCTGCTCCAGGGTGAGGATCGTCGGCGGGGTGAGCTTGACCAGCTCGTCGCTCGTCGACTTGCGCATGTTGGTGAGCTTCTTCTCCCGCACGATGTTGACCTCGAGGTCCTCGTTGCGGGTGTACTCGCCGATCACCATGCCGCTGTAGACCTGGGTGCCCGGGCCCACGAACAGCTCGCCGCGGTCCGCCAGCAGGTCGACGGCGTAGCCGGTCACGGGGCCGGAGCGGTCCGCGATCAGCGAGCCGCGCAGGCGGTTCGTGATCTCGCCGACCCACGGGCCGTACCCGTCGAAGACGTGGCTGGCGATGCCAGCGCCGCGGGTGATCGTCAGGAACTCGGTGCGGAAGCCGATCAGGCCGCGCGAGGGGACCCGGAAGTCCAGCCGCACACGGGTGTCGCCGTGCACCATCTGGCTCATCTCGCCCTTGCGGGCGGCGAGCAGCTGGGTGACCGCGCCGAGCGAGTCGGTGGGCACGTCGATGCTGAGCTGCTCGAACGGCTCGTGCAGCTTGCCGTCGATGACCCGGGTGACGACCTCGGGCTTGCCGACGGTGAGCTCGAAGCCCTCCCGGCGCATGGTCTCGACCAGGATCGCCAGGGCGAGCTCGCCACGACCCTGGACCTCCCAGGTGTCCGGGCGCTCGGTGGGCAGCACGCGCAGCGACACGTTGCCGACGAGCTCGGAGTCCAGCCTGCTCTTCACCTGGCGGGCGGTGAGCTTGCCGCCGGGGTGCGGGTCCCGGCCGACCAGCGGGCTGGTGTTGATGCCGATGGTCATCGAGATCGCGGGCTCGTCGACGTGGATGCGCTCGAGCGGGACCGGGTTCTCCGGGTCCGCGAGCGTGTCGCCGATCATGACGTCCGCGATGCCCGCGACGGCCACGATGTCGCCCGCGACGGCCTCGTCCGCCTGCACCCGGGTCAGGCCCTCGGTGCGCAGCAGCTCGGTGATCTTGACGCGCTGGACGGTGCCGTCCTCCTTGCACCAGCCCACCTGCTGCCCGCGGCGGATGACGCCGGCGCGGACCCGGCAGAGCGCGATGCGGCCGAGGAAGCTGGTCGCGTCGAGGTTGGTCACGTGGGCCTGCAGCGGCGCGGCCGGGTCGTCCTTCGGCGCGGGCACGACGTCGAACAGCACGTCGAACAGCGGCTGGAGGTCCTCGGAGTCCGGCAGCTCGCCGTCCCCCGGACGGTTGCGGCTCGCCCGCCCGGCGCGGCCGGAGGCGTAGACGACGGGGAGGTCGAGCAGGTGCGCGGTCTGGTCCTCGTCGAGGCCCAGCTCGTCGGCGAGCTCGAGCAGCAGCTCCAGCGACTCATCGACGACCTCTTCGATGCGGGCGTCCGCGCGGTCGGTCTTGTTCACGACCAGCATCACGGGCAGGCCGGCGGAGAGGGTCTTGCGGAGCACGAAGCGGGTCTGCGGCAGGGGGCCCTCGGAGGCGTCCACCAGCAGCACGACGCCGTCGACCATCGACAGCCCGCGCTCCACCTCGCCACCGAAGTCGGCGTGGCCGGGGGTGTCGATCACGTTGATCGTGACGCCCTGCCAGTTCACCGTGGTGTTCTTCGCGAGGATCGTGATGCCCTTCTCGCGCTCGAGGTCACCGGAGTCCATGACCCGGTCCACGAGCTCGGCGCGCTCGCCGAAGGCGCCGCTCGCGCGCAGCATCGCGTCGACCAGGGTGGTCTTACCGTGGTCGACGTGCGCCACGATGGCGACGTTGCGCAGCGCGCGGGACGCTCCGGACGCGCCGTCGGGCAGACCGCGATCGGCGGTCTGCGGGGCGTCGGCGAGTGCGGAAACAGCTGAGGTCACCGTTCCACGGTATCTCGCGCGATCTCTGGACCTCCGCGCACGCCCAGCATAGGCTCGCCTCACCATGCCCAAGGTGAAGAAGAAGTGCTGCCGCTCGAAGCCGAAGCGGTGCAAGAACTGCCCGGTGGTGCACCTCCGTCTGAAGAAGGCCGGAGCGGACGACCTGAGTGGCAAGGCCTACCAGAAGGCGCTCAAGGTCGCCAGGATCTACTGACCCTCTGATCTGCACTTCTCGTGCAGAAGAGGGGTAGGGGAAGGGCACTCGACGACGGCGGCCACGGCCGTCGGGCCGGGGTGTCCCCACGATCGTTCCTCCCCGTCCGAGGCCGCACACCACGGCCTCGGGGACGAGGTGCGGTGGGCTCTGCGCGATGACCGAGATCACAGGGTGATCCAGGCCGCTGATCGGCCCCTCCCCGGCTCCGGCGCGCGTGCCGGAGCTCAGCAGGCTCGGCGAACCGTCGCGACGGCGTCGCCGATCTCGGCGACCACGACCGCCGGGCGGCTCGTGAGGTCCTGCCAGGAGTAGCGCAGGACCGTCCAGCCCGAGCGGGAGGCCACACTCCGCCGCCACGCGTCGGCCCCGCGCCGGTCGGAATCGAGGTGCCCCGCCCAGCCCTCGACCTGGATCGCGATCCTCACCTGCGGGAACGCGACGGCGGGCCCGAGCCCGGGGACCGGGTGCGCGGTCCGCCAGCCGACCAGCCGAGCCGTCCTCAGCCGCCGGACGAGCAGCCGTCGCGCCACCGAGTCCGACCGCTCCGCGGCGCCGACCAGGAGGGTGCGCATCGACGCCGATCCCGCGCAGCCGAGACCGCGCGAGTACGCCCGGGACACCTCGTCGGCGTCCAGGCCCGCGCGGACGGCCCGGTCGTGGAACCGCGCTCCCGACACGCCCGACTCGACCGCCGCCTCCAGGGCCGTGAGCGCGGGCGCGGTGACCGCGAGCCCGCGCAGCGACATCCGGTCCGCCGCGGGGAGATCACGCCGCCGCACCTCGACGTCCGGGCGCGGGCGCGGGGAGCGCCTGCGCGGCACCGTGACCGTCACCGGTCCCGTCAGGGCGCCGACCGGGCGGTGCCACCATTCGGCCGCGACGCCGCTGAGCACGGCCCCCTCGCCCGCCCAGAGCACCGCCGCCCACACCCGGGCGGCGTCCGACGGCGGGTGGGCGCGGTCCCGGTAGACCCGCGGGTGCACGGGGAGCCAGCGTCGGGCGGCCAGCCTGCGGTCGACGGCGTCCGGCGACAGACCGGCGTCGACGGCCTGGGCCCGGCTGATCACCCCCGCCTGCCGCCGCAGGAGCCGCTCCGTCCCGGACCCGCGCTCTCGTGAGCTCACGCGACCTTCGACGGTCCCGGCCCGCATCCGGTTCCACGCCATGCCGGATCAGTCGCCGAGGAGCCCCCGCAGGTCCGGCACCATCGCCCGGTCGGCGTCGACCCACGCCACGGTCGGGACCTCCCGGGCTCCCAGCCACCGCACCGCGCGATGCTCCAACGCCTCCGGCTCACCGGAGCCGGCGTTCAGCGTCGCGGTGTGGATGCGGAGCACGAGGTCGCGGCCCTTCGCGGTGATCGGCAGGTCGGTGCCGAGCCGGTCGCCGACGCCGATCGCGACGCCGAGCTCCTCCCGGCACTCCCGGACCAGCGCCGCGGGCTCGGTCTCCCCGGCTTCGACCGACCCGCCCGGCAGCTCCCAGCGCCCGGCGAGCTCCGCGGGTCGGTCGCGCTGCGCGGCCAGCACCGACCCGGAGCGCACGATCGCCGCGCCGACCACCACGGGCGCCGCGGCGAGCGCCTCCGCCCGCCGCCGGTAGACCCCGGCCCGGGCGGCGAGCATGTCCCGGATCAGCCTGCGCACCAGGATCCCGTCGCCGATCCGGCCCAGCGGGCCGAGTGGCGAGGTCCAGGCGATCTCGTCGTGCAAGGTCGTGCCGGTGCCCTGGTCGTGCAGGGTCGTGGTGTGCACCAGCGAGCGGGCGAAGCCGCCGACCAGCTCGGACACCATCCCCTCCGGCCCCACGGAGCGGATCCGCGAGCGGTACCGCAGCCGGACGCCGGGGACGATCCGGGCCTCGAGCACCACCACGTCCCCGGGGATCAGCAGGCGCACCGCGGCGGAGAACCGGTGCCCGGCGAGCGCCAGCGACTCGGCGGCCGCGTCACCGTCCCGCACCACCCCCGCGACCAGCCGCCGCGGTGCGTCGACGGACGTGGACAGACTCAGCACCGGCACCGCCCGATCGTCGCAGCCCGTTCCCGGCGCCTACGGGGCGGGCCAGCGCGCCTCCAGGCGCGCGCCACCCCACGCCGACTCCCCCGCCGTCGCCTCGCCGCCCCTCCCCCGCACGAGCGCCGCGACGAGGGCGAGGCCGAGGCCCGCATGGCCGCCGCCCGCCTCCTGGGACAGCCGGGTGAAACGGTCGAAGACCCGGACCCGGTCTCCGGGCGGGATGCCGGGGCCGTCGTCGGAGACCACCAGCCGGGTCCACCGGCCCGCGGGCAGCACCTCGATCCGCACCCGGGTGGCCGCGTACCGCGCCGCGTTGCCCAGCAGGTTGTCCAAGACCAGCCCGACCTCGGCCGGACTGGCCCTGACCAGTGCGTTCCCCGGCGCGAGCAGCTCCGGCGCCGGGCCGGTGGTGACCCGGTCGATCGCGAGCCGGGCCGCCCCGACGAGGTCGACGGGCTCGGCGTCCACCCGCTGCCCGGCGTCGGCGCGGGCGAGCGCCATGAGGTCGGCGAGCAGCCCGGACAGCCGCTGCGACTCGACGACCACCGCGCGCAGCGTCTCGTCCACCAGCGCCGGATCCGGATGCGCGACCGCCACCTCGGCCTGCGCGCGGATCGCGGCGACCGGGGAGCGCAGCTCGTGCGCGGCGTCGCCGGTGAACCGTTCCAACCGGGCGACGGCGTCGTCCCGGCGGGCGAGCAGCGAGTTCAGCTCCTCGGCCAGGGCCCGCAGCTCGTCGTGCGCGACCGGCAGGGGCAGCCGTCGTCCGGGCGGCAGGGCGGCCGCGGCGGCCCGCATCCGGTCGACCGGCCGCAACGCGGCCCGCGTCGCCGACCAGGCGGCGAGCGCGACCACGACCGCCACGACCAGCGCCGCGACCACGAACCCGACGGCCGCGCGGGCCAGCAGCGTCGCCCCGCCGACGAGGTCACCGGAGGCCAGCACGAGCCGCGTGGACCCGTCCGGCAGCACGACGGGATCGGCCACCCAGCGCCGCGCGGCCCCGTCGGCGACGACGCTCTCCGCCTGACCAGCCGCGAGGTCACGGACGTCCTTCAAGGGCACCGGGAGCGGCCCGCGCCCGTCGACCGGCGCGCCCGCGGTGTCGGTGATCCGGATCGACGGCAGCACCGCCGGGTCGGTGACCGCCATCCCGCCCCGCAGCCGCGAGACGACGACCGCGGCCTGGTTGTGCAGCTCGTTGTCCGCCGCGCCCAGCAGGGTGGTGTAGAGCAGGGTCACGCCGAGCCGCGCGAGCACCAGCAGCGCCACGACCGCGACCCCGCCGACCACCAGCGTGATCCGGGTCTGCAGCGTCCGCCGTCGCCACCAGCCGCGGACCCGTACCGCCCGGGCGCGCAGCACGGCTCAGCCCGAGCCCACGAGGTACCCGTGCCCCCGGACGGTGCGCAGCACGTGGCCCGCACCGACGGCGTCGAGCTTGCGGCGCAGGTACCCGACGTACACCTCGACGACGTTGCGGCTCGCCGCCTGCTCGTCCCCCCACACCAGCCGCAGCAGCTCGTCCTTCGCCACGGCGGTGTCCGGCCGCGAGGCGAGCGCGTGGAGCAGCTCGAACTCCCGCGGCGACAGCTCGACCGGCTCGTCCTCCCAGGTCACCGACCGCGAGGCCGGGTCCACGACGAGCCCGCCGAGCCGCACCCGCTGCGCGGTGCGGCCCAGGGTCGCGTCCCGGCGCCGCAGCATCGCCTTGAGCTGTGCCACGAGCACCACGAACGAGAAGGGCTTGACCAGGTAGCCGTCGGCGCCGAGGTCCAGCCCGTCCGCCTGGTCGACCTCGCCGTCCTTCGCGGAGACCAGCAGCACCGGGGTGTCGACGCCGGCGGCCCGCATCCGTTCGAGGACCCGGTAGCCGGACAGGCCGGGGATGATGATGTCCAGCACGACGGCGTCGAACCCGCCGGTCAGCGCGGCCGCCAGAGCGGAGTCCCCGTCCCCGACCGCCACGATCTCCATGCCCTCGGCGGTGAGCCCGCGGGTCAGCGCCGTGCGCACCCCGGGCTCGTCGTCCACCACCAGCACTCTGGCCATCACGGCAGAACGTACCGGTCGCCGCTGAGCCGACTCTCAGGTCCGATACGTCAGGCTGTGTCCCATGCGAGCGAAGGTGTGGACCCGGATCGGGAGCGGCGTGGCTCTGGTGGGCGCGGTCGGCCTCGGGCTGGTCGCGGTCCCGGCCGGTGCGGGCGCGGCGCCCGAGCTGCCCCCGGTCAGCGCGGAGGAGCTGGTGGGCTCGGTCGGGCAGACCCCGCCCGGCCCGTTCAACGGCACGGTCGAGGTGGACAACGCCCTCGGCCTGCCCGCGATCCCGGGAGCCCCGGAGCAGCTCGCGGGCGGCACCACCGAGGCCCGGATCTGGTCCGGCGGGGAAGGGAAGGGCCGGGTGTCGCTGCCGTCGGCACAAGGCGAGCACACCCTGATCTCCGACGGCACCACCGCCTGGTCCTACGACTCCGCCGACCGCACCGCCACGCAGAAGGCGATCACCCCGGGCGAGCGGCACACCCAGCCCGCCGACCCGACCCGCTCGGCCACGGACGCGATCGCGCAGCTGCGGCAGACCAGCTCGGTCAGCGTCGACGGCACCGCCGAGGTCGCGGGCCGCCCGGCCTACGAGCTGGTGCTCACCCCCAACCCCACGGAGCGCACGCTGCTGCGCGAGGTCCGGATCGCGGTCGACGCCGAGAAGCGCGTCCCGCTGCGGCTGACCGTGCTGGCCAACGGCTCGACCGACCCGGCGCTGCAGATCGGGTTCACCGACCTGACCTTCGGGGCGCAGGACCCGGCGTTGTTCACCTTCACCCCGCCGCCCGGCACCACGGTGACCGACGCCCCGGAGCACGACGGCACGAAGCCGGAGCGCCCGGCGGGTGCGGAGCCCACCGTCGTCGGCGACGGCTGGGACACCGTCGTCGTGGCGCAGGCGCCCACCGGTGACGCCCAGGCCGGACCCCGCGGCGAGGGCGCGCCCGACCTCTCCCAGCTCGGCACCCCGGTCTCCGGGCCGTGGGGCAGCGGCCGCCTGATCACGACGGCGGTGGCGAGCGCGATCCTCACCGACGACGGCCGCGTCGCCGCCGGTGCGGTCCCCGAGCAGGTCCTGACGGAGGCCCTGGCCAAGTGACGGTGTCGAGGACCGCCTCCGGCGTCGCGCTCGACGTGCGGGAGGCTGCGCCCGTGACCGCAGCTCCCGCCGCCAGGGCCCGCGGCCTCCGGAAGGTCTACGGCCGGACGGTCGCCGTCGGGGGGATCGATCTCGAGGTCCCCACCGGCGCCGTCCTGGGCATGCTGGGGCCCAACGGCTCCGGCAAGACCACCCTGATCCGGATGCTGCTCGGGCTCACCCGCCCCACCGCGGGCGAGGCCGAGCTGCTCGGCCATCCCGTGGCCGAGGCGGTGGCGCACGCCCTGCCACACGTCGGCGCGCTGGTCGAGGGGCCGGGTTTCCACCCCTTCCTCTCCGGCCGGGAGAACCTGCGGCGGCTCGCCGCCGCGGAGCCCCTGCTGGAGTCCGCCGCGATCCCGGGGGCCGTCGACGCCGCGCTCGAACGGGTCGCCCTCGGCCACGCCGCGGACCGGCGGTTCCGCGGCTACTCGCTCGGCATGAAACAGCGGCTCGGGCTCGCCGGGGCGCTGTTGGTGCCCCGCCGCCTGGTGGTGCTCGACGAGCCCACCAACGGTCTCGACCCCGCGGGCACCCGGGACGTCCGGACGATCATCGGCGAGCTGCACGCCGCAGGCTCCACCGTCATCGTGTCCTCGCACCTGCTGGCCGAGGTCGAGGCGACCTGCACCCACGTGGCGGTGCTGCAGTCCGGGTCGCTGCTGGCCGCGGGGGAGCTCGCGGGCCTCCTGGACTCCGGGACCGGCGGGCTCGTCGTGTCCACACCGGACGTGCAGCTGGCACTGTCCACATTGGAGTCCGTGGATGCCGTCGCCACCGCGGCGGAGCCCGGGGTCGTGGTGACGGGCGGGCCCGAGGCCCCC
>Ga0070671_100005048_pt1 | contig 10522 bp, 11 predicted proteins | sample KBSS73metaG_FD_65341 | JGI IMG/M metagenome (GOLD analysis project Ga0070671, IMG submission 65341) | Switchgrass rhizosphere microbial communities from Kellogg Biological Station, Michigan, USA - KBS S7-3 metaG | ecosystem: Host-associated > Plants > Roots > Rhizosphere > Soil ... | reverse complement strand
TGCCCAGCGTGTCCGCCGACCGGGAGAGGATCTCGGTCACCGCGTTCACGGCGCCGGTCCGGTGATGCGACAGCCAGCGAGTCGCGTCGAGGTCCCACGCGCCGAGCGAGCTGTGCGCGATCACGTGGGTGAGGAGCAGGCCCACCGCGACCATCACCGAGAGCATCACCGCGTAGCCGGCGGCCGCGACCGTGGCCGCTGCCTTGATCGGATGGCGGCCGAACCGCCGGGCGACGTCGTCTCCCAGCTCGACGAACGGCGTCGGGAGCGAGGCATCGACGACGTGGGCGGTGGCCACGTGACGAGCGTGCCCACGCCGTTCCGTTTCAAACGCAGAGCGCGCGGACCCGGTTCCCTTGCGTCTGGAGGGGGTACACCAGTGAGCCATGACGGTGTTGCTGTCGCTCGCCGGCGTGACGCTGGTGGTCACGCTCGCCGCCATGGCCGTGGCTCGCCGCTGGCCTCGGCTCGACCCGGTGGCCCCGCGGGTCGACGCCGCCACCCACCTGCTCGAGCACGAGGTGCGCGCCCGGCCGACGTTGCGGTCGGCGCTGCGCTCGGACGTCGATCCGGCGGCGGCGACCGGTCTCCTGCTGACCTTCGCCATCGGCCTCGTCATCGCGCTGGCGGCCGCGGTGGGACTGCTGCTGCTGATGGTGCACACCAACTCGGGGTTCGCCCGCTACGACCTCGCCCTGGCGCGCTGGGGCGCCGATCACGCCACGTCGACGTCGACCTCGACGTTGCGGGTCATCAGCAACCTGGGCGGCACGACGGGCGTGGTCGTCATCGGGGTGGTGGTCGGTGCGATCGAGCTCCGACGGCTCCCGAGCCGGGCGGTGCCGGCGCTGCTCGCCCTGGTCATCCTCGGCCAGTTCGCCATCCAGAACATCCTCAAGTTCGTGGTCGACCGGCCGCGGCCCGACATCCGACGCCTCACCGGCTTCTCGGGCTCGTCGTTCCCGTCGGGTCACGCGACCGCGGCGGCCGCGACGTTCGCCGTCGTCGCGCTGGTGCTCGGGCGCCGGCGATCGCGACCGGTGCGCAACGCGCTCGCCGGCCTGGCCGTCGGGATGAGTGTGCTGGTGGCCGGCACCCGCGTCCTGCTCGGCGTGCACTGGTTCACCGACGTGCTCGCCGGCATGGCCGTCGGCTGGGCGTGGGCGGCGCTGTGCTCGATGGCCTTCGGCGGCCGCCTCCTCCACTTCGGCGCGCCGGTCGAGGCGGCCGAGCAGGTCGCTCGCCGCACCCGGTCGGGGTGAACGTCAGCCGCCGACGTCCCAGCGGTGGTGCACGGGATCGTGCACGAGGTACCGGGCGAACGTCTCGACGGTGAACCGGGCGCCGTCGCTGCGGGTGCCGCGGCGCGACCACTGGTCGTCGCGCACGCCGTCGAACGCGGTGGCGAGGTCCTCGCCGGCGGCGACCAGCTCGCGGGCGACGACCGCGGGGTCCTGCTCGCCGTAGCGCGCTTCCACGGCGGTGAGATCCTGGTCCCAGTTGGGGTACGTCGGGTCGTCCTCGTCGAGCATGAGCTGCAGCCGGTAGCGGTAGAGGCGGTAGACGTCGCGCACGTGACACGCGTACTCGAGCGCCGACCAGCGATCGTCGGAGGGGCGCACGCGGACGTCGGGTCGGCCGAGGATCGACGGCCAGGCCGCCGCGTTGGCGCGCAGCTCGCGGCCGACCGCGTCGCGGCGCAGGGCAGGCCCGTCGAAGCCGCACTCGGGGCACGGGCGCTCGAGCACCCAGGTCCAGTCCTTGCTGTCGGGCGTGATCGGCATGGACGCAGTTCAGTGCCCGGAGAGCGACGCCGCCGCCGAATTCACGAGTGGGCCCAAGCGGTCGAGCACGTCGGCGTCCATGCGCGCGGCGGGGCCGCTGATCGTGATCGACGCAAGCGGCCGGCCTTCGCCGTCGAGCACCGCGGCACCGACCGCACTGGCGCCCGGCGTCGCGTCTCGGTCGTTGACCGACCAGCCGCGCGCTCGCACGGCGGCGAGGCGCTCGTAGCCGCCGGTGACGCCGTAGTCGGCGAGCTGGGCGACCGGCAGGTGGGCGAGGATGGCCTGGCCGGCGGCACTGGCGAGCGGCGGCACGACGAGGCCGATGCCGGGCACGGTGCGCACGAGCTGGTTGCTCTCGGCCACGTCGAGCACGACGACCTGGCCCGACTCGGGCACGTTGAGGATCGCCGTCTCGCCCGTCTCGTCGCGCAGCCGCTCGAGGACGGGGCGGGCGCGTTCGCGCAGGCCGGTCCGGCGCTGGGCGCCGTGGGCGAGGGCGAGCACCCGGGTGGTGACCTCCCAGCGCGTGCGGTCGCCGGTGGTGCGCCGGATCCACCCGGCCTCGGCCAGGGTCATGAGGGCGCGCTGCACGGCGCTCTTGTCGTCGTCGAGCACGCGGGCCAGCGCACCGACGCCGACGGGCTGGTGGTCGGCGAGCGCCTCGAAGGTCGCGAGCACCCGCGTCGCGCTCTGCACGTGCTTGACCGCCATCGACCGTCGCTCCTACGCTGTGTCACACGACAACCTAGTGTGTTGCAGAGTAACACAAACCTCCAGCACACGCGACGGGCGGGAGCGCAAGCCTGATGCGAGCCGACGAGTTGATCCTGATCAGCGTCGACGACCACATCGCCGAACCGGCGGACATGTTCGATGCCCATGTGCCGGCCCGGTACAAGGACCGGGCGCCGAAGGTCGTCACCGAGGCGGACACCGGCGACCAGCAGTGGTGGTACGAGGGCGTGAAGGGTCGCAACCTCGGGCTCAACGCCGTCGCCGGCAAGCCGCGCGAGTACTTCAACACCAACCCGTCCCGCTACGACGAGATGCGGCCGGGGTGCTACGAGGTCGACGCCCGGGTCAAGGACATGTCGGCCGGCGGCCAGCTGGCCGGGCTCAACTTCCCGAACTTCACCGGCTTCTCCGGCCAGGTGCTCAACCAGGGCCCCGACCGCGAGGTCAACCTCGTGATGATCAAGGCCTACAACGACTGGCACGTCGACGAGTGGTGCGGCGCCCATCCGGGCCGGTTCATCCCGTGCGGCATCCTCCCGCTGTTCGACGTCGAGGAGGCCGCCAAGGAGGTGCGCCGGCTCGCCGGCAAGGGCGTCCACGCGGTGACCTTCAGCGAGAACCCCGAGGCGCTCGGCATGCCGAGCATCCACTCGGGGCACTGGGATCCGCTGTTCGGCGCGTGCAGCGACGAGGAGGTCGTGCTCTGCTGCCACCTCGGTTCGTCGAGCAAGTCGGCGATGACCACCGTCGACGCGCCGGCGAGCGTGCCGATGACGCTCTCGTCCGCCGGCACCGCGTTCACCCTGGGCGACCTCATGTGGGCCGACTTCTGGTGGCGGTTCCCGAACCTGAAGTTCTCGCTCACCGAAGGCGACATCGGCTGGATCCCCTACTTCCTCCAGCGCGCCGAGCACGTGCACGAGCGTCACTCGGGGTGGACCAAGCACTGGTTCCCGGAGGGCAAGGGCCCGTCCGACGTGTTCCTCGAGCGGGTGCTGTGCTGCTTCATCAACGACCCGGTCGGCATCGAGCTGCTGCACCGGTTCAACGTCGACAACGTGTGCTGGGAGTCCGACTTCCCGCACTCCGACTCGACGTGGCCCAACGCCCCCGAGACCCTCGAGGTGCTGTTCGCCAAGACCGACGACGCGTCGACCAACAAGATCACGCACGAGAACGCCATGAAGCACTACCACTTCGACCCGTTCACGACCCGGGCGAAGGAGCAGTGCACCGTCGCCGCGCTGCGCGCCGAGGCCGCCGACGTCGACACCGTCACCCGTGTGGGGCGCCTCGCCGACGAGCGCGACGCCGAGTACTTCCGCAACATCGCCCGCCGCAACCTCAAGCCCGCCGCGACGTAGGAGCCGACCATGACACTCGTGACCCTCGACCCCACCTCGAGCCAACCAGGGAGCACGTTCACGATGGCCCCCCGCCCGGCGACGCTGAAGGGCCAGACCCTCGGCATCATCGCCAACGGGCTCGGGCGCTCGGAGATCATGTTCGACGCCCTCGCCGAGCAGCTCACGAAGTGGGACGACCTCGGCGGGTCGGTGAAGGTCGTCAAGCCCAGCGTGGCCGTGCCGCCGTGGCCGGAGCAGTGGGAGTCCGTCACCGCGCAGGCCACGGTGGCGGTCACCGGCTTCGGCGGGTGCGGCAGCTGCTCGACGCGGAGCATGCGCGACGCGCTCGACCTCGAAGCCGCCGGGATCCCGGCCGTGTGCCTGGTGCACGTGGCGCTGGTGCCGGCCGTGCAGGCGCTGTGCCGGCTCGTCGGCGCGCCCGACTACCCGTTCGTGGTCGTCGACTACCCGTACAACCCGACGGGTGTGTGGTCGGAGGACGAGTGCAACGCGATGGCGGCGCAGGTGCTCGACGGCGTCCGGGCGCGCCTGACCGCATGACGCTCGCGTCGGAGACGCTCACCCACGAGGGGTGGGCCGAGGCGGTCGAGGCCTACATCGACAACGGCTGGACCGACGGCCTGCCCGTCATCCCGCCCACCGCCGAAGCGGTCGAGGCGATGCTGGCCGCGGCCGGTCTGCGCGGTCCCGAGGAGCTCGGCCAGATCCCGACGCGCAACATCACGGTCACCGCCGAGAAGGCGGCCGTCAACGCGGTGATGGCCGGGTGCCTGCCGGAGCACTTCCCCGTCGTGGTCGCGGCGGTGATGGCGTTGTTGCAGCCGCTCGCCAACGCCCACTCGACCACGGCCACGTTGGCGGGTGCTGCCCACGCGGTGATCGTCAACGGCCCGATCCGCAACCAGGTCGGCATCGAGGGCGGGCAGGCGTGCCTCGGTCCCGGCTTCCGCGCCAACGCCACCATCGGGCGCGCCGTGCGGCTGGTGGTGCGCAACGTGTTCCGGACGGTGCCGGGCGTGCTCGACCGCGCCAGCTTCAGCTGGCCGCTGCGGTACTCGTTCTGCTTCGGCGAGAACGAGGAGTTCAGCGACTGGACGCCGTTGCACGTGCTGCAGGGCTACGACCGCGGCGACAGCGTCGTCACGATCATGTCGGTGCTGCGCTTCCTGCAGGCGAGCGAGTTCGCGCCCGAGTCCGAGGTGATCCTCGAGACGATCTCGGAGACGGCCCGCCTCTATGGCATGCCGATCGACGAGTTCGTGGGTGACGCGCGCGGCATCGTCGTCGTGATCGGTCCCGAGCACCACCGCCGCCTGCTCGACGATGGCTGGACGAAGGAAGCGGTGCGCCAGACGTTGTGGGAGCGCATGACCAAGCCCACGGTGCGCAAGTACGACGCGATGGTGAACCTGGCGTCGCCCGAGAACGTCCTGGTCGTCGCCGCCGGCGGGCCGGGGATCGCCCAGTCGCAGCTGATCATGCCCCACCTCGCGGCGCCGACCCATGAGAAGGTGCTCGGTCCGTGAGCGTCGATGCCGTGATCGCCGAGCTCAACGAGATCGTGCGTCCCGACGGCGCCGAGCTGCGCGTGCTCGACCTGTCGCCGACGTCGCTGCGTCTCGCCCTCGACCTCAGCAACTCGACGTGCCCCGAGTGCGTCGTGCCCAAGCAGCTGATGCTCGAGATCCTGCAGACGAACCTCGCCACGCTCGACCCCGACATCCGCACGATCGAGCTCGACGACCCCCGCGAGCCCTGACCCCCCCAACCGTTCTTCGTCGGATCTGCCCGGCTCAGCCGGGCAGATCCGACAAAGAACATGAAAGCGGGTGGCGCCTAGGGCTCGAAGGGGCGGTTGGTCCAGCGGCGGCCCTCGCGGCGGGTGCTGCGGAACCAGCCGGCCGCTTCGGCGGTGCCGCCGTCGGTGTTGATGGTCTGGCCGACGCAGAAGCCCGACAGCTCGCTGGCGAGGAACAGGATCACGCGGGCCTGGTCGATCGGCTCACCCATGCGGCCGAGCGGGAGGTAGTGGTGCCAACGCTCGGCGACCTCGGGGGAGTCCCACGCCGCGAAGTTCGACTGGTCGCTGTTGGTGAGGTCGGGGGCGATGGCGTTGATGCGCACCCCGCGGTCGGCGACGTCGATTCCGACGCACTTCGTGAACTGCACCGCCGCCGCCTTGAACGCGCCGTAGACCGGGTCGGCGGGGTAGCCGCGCACGCCTTCGATCGACGTGACGTTCACGATGTTGCCGCTCTCGCGCTCGAGCATCGAGGGCAGGAACAGCTTGGTGGCGTGGATGACGTGGAGCAGGTTGAGCTCGTAGAGGCCCTGCCAGTGCTCCGGACCGCTCTCCTCCAGCATCTTCGGGACGAGGTAGTGCCCGGCGTTGTTGACGAGCACGTCGACGCGACCGTGGTCGGCGAGCACACGATCGCGGAGCGCTTCGAGGGCGGCGGCGTCGCGGACGTCGACCGCCATCGCCATGGCGGCGGGCCCGATGCCCTTGGCGACCGCATCGGCCGCCGCCGTGTCGACGTCGGTGACGTAGACCGCCGCCGCGCCGTGTTCGGCGAACAGCTCGGCCGTTGCCGCGCCGATGCCGTGGCCGGCGCCCGTGATGACCGTGACCTTGTCCTCGAGCAGTCCCCGCATGGACGGATATCATATCCAATTCAGCGGAGCGAGGCGCTGGCCGCCACGAGAAGGGCGCCGACCGCCTTCTGCCGGCGGGGACCCATGCGGTTGGTGGGGGCACCGACCACGATGGCGCCGTGCACCCGCCGACCCTCGACGACGGCGGCGGCGACGCAGGTCGCGCCATCGGCCACGACGTCGTGGTCGACGGTCCACCCGCGGTCAGGTGCGGCGATGGCCTGCCCCGCGGCGCTGGTCTCCATCGGTAGCACGAGGCCGACGTGGGGCGCGATGCGCACGAGGTTGCGCCCTTCGAGCACGTGGACGATCACGGCCTGGTCGTGCTCGGGCACCACCATGAACATCGTCTCGTCGAGCTCGTCGCGCAGGGCGTCCATGGCGGCGCGGACCCGCTGCAGCGGCTCGGAGCGGTCCTGCGCCTGGCTCGTGACCAGGAGCGGTCGAGTGGTGAGGCGCCAGCGCGTGTAGTCCTCGTCGGTGGGGGCGATCCAACCGCAGCCGTGCAGCGTCACCAGCACGCGCTGGAGGGCGCTCTTGTCCTCGTCGAGCAAGCGGGCGAGGGCGGCCACGCCGATCGGCATGTGGGCGCCGATCGCCTCGAGGACCGTGAGGGCGCGCTCGACGCTGCGCAGCGGCTTGACCGGCATCGGGGCCCTTCCTACAGTCGTTCCGACTTTGCGACATGGTATATCGCATAGCGATATGGGAGGGGCTGCATGGCTGACGAGTTCGCGGGACGGATGTTCCCGGAGCCGGTCGACCTCGGGATCGCCCAGGACGACCGGGCGGTCACCAACGTCGAGCGCGGCACCGACACGCCACCGCAGCAGCAGGGCAACACCGCCTGGTACGAGGGCGGCGGCCGCAAGGGCGAGAAGGCGGTGCAGCCGATCGTCACCTACCCGCCCACGCGTGGGCTCGTCACCCAGGGCGATCCGTTCGAGCCGGTGAAGATCGGGATCCTCGTCGACATGGACCTCGGCCAGCTCCTCGCTGACTGGATCGACCCCACGATCCTCGCCATCGAGGACGCCTTGAACGAAGGCGTCTACGACCGTCCGGTGCAGCTCGTGGTGGCCGACGCGCGCGGCCTCCCGCGCGAGAACTTCCTGAAGTGCCGGCAGGGCTACGAGTGGCTCTGCGACCAGGGCTGCGTCGTGGTGCTCGGCCCGATGATCTCGGACAACTCGCTCAACATCCAGGAGCTCGTCAACCAGCGGAAGGTGCCGGTGATCGGCTGGACCGGCGCGTGGCGGTTCGCGAGCGAGTACTGCTTCACCATCGCCAACGGCGACATCCCGACCGAGGGCGTGATGTGCGCGCAGTGGATGGCATCGAAGGGCTTCACGAAGATCGGGATGTTCTGGGAGCAGGGCTCGTCAGGGCGCGACTACGCCGACTTCTTCCGGGAGGAGGCCGGTCGTCTCGGCATGACCGTCGCCCGCGACGTGAAGCTCGGCCCCAACCCGCGCGGCCTCACCGAGCACGTTCGCTCGATGAAGGAGGACGGCGTCGAGGCGATCTACTACGGCGGGTACGGCTACGCCACGTTCCACTTCGCTCGCGCGTTCCAGGAGGTCGGGTGGGACCCGCCGCGCGTGATGGGCACGGCGTTCATGTTCTACTCGAACACCAACGAGTGGGCGCAGGGTCTCGAGGGTTGGCACGGCGTCGACCAGCTCGGCGAGGACGGGACGAACCCGAACTACGAGGCGATGATCGAGCGCTTCCAGGCGCGCTTCGGCCGCACCTCGAGGAACGTGGTCGTCGCCCTCGCCTACGACACGGCGCGGGCCGCCATCCACGGCATCGCCAACGCCGGGATGGCCACGCCCGAGGAGGTGATGCGCGGCCTCGAGCGCATCCGCTGGATGCCGGCGACCAACGGCGGTCCCGCCACCTACGTCCAGTTCGGGCCGTGGGACCGCCACGGCTACAAGGGCGACTTCCTCACCATCCGCGAATTGCGCGGCGGCGAGCTGCGCTTCGACGGCTACCACCGACCGCAGCACCCCTCGAACCGCCCCTGAACGCGGTTCGGTCAGAGGGTGATCGGCACCTCGGACCAGCCGCGGACCGTCGAGGTGTGGAGGCGCTTGGCCCGGGCGTGGTCGACGCCCCACTCGGGGAAGCGCTTGAGCGTCTCCTCGAGCGCGATGCGCCCTTCCATGCGCGCCAGGGCGGCGCCGACGCAGAAGTGGATGCCGTACCCGAACGACACGTGATGATCGATCTTGCGGCGCGGGTCGAAGCGGTCGGCATCCGGGAACACGCGCTCGTCGCGGCCGGCGGAGCCCGTCAGCAGGAGCACCTTCGAGCCCGCCGGCACGTCGACGTCGTGGAGGCGCACGTCGTTGAGCGTCCACCGGCCCTGCACGGGTGACGGCGCCTCGTAGCGCAACAGCTCCTCGACGGCGCTCGGGATGATCTCGGGATGGGCGGCCATGTCGGCGCGCTCGGCCGGGTTGTCGCTGAGGATCACCGCCGCGTTGCCGAGGAGGCGGGCGACCGTCTCCGTGCCGGCGTTGAAGAGGAGCGCGGCGAAGTGCGTGGCCTCGCTGGTGGTGAGGCGGCGGGTGACGCCGTCCTCCTCGATCTCCGCCAGGGCCAGCGCGGTGAGCATGTCGTCCTGCGGGTCGACCAGGCGCTTCTCGATGAGCCCCTGGAGGTACTCGAAGAGCGCGATGCCGGCGTTGATCGAGATGTCGTTGATCATCCCGACGCCGGGCTCGATGTGGAACACCGTGTCGACGAGCACCCGCGCCGCTTCGCGCTCGTCGGCCGGCACGCCGATGAGCGCGGCGATCACCTTCGAGGGGAGCTGGGCGCCGAAGTCCTGCACGTAGTCGAAGCCGGACGAACCGACCTGCGGTTCCAGCATCTCCACGCACAGCTGGCGGATGTGGTCCTCGAGCGCGGACACGCGCCGCGGGGTGAACGCCCGCGACACGAGCGACCGGAGCACGGTGTGCTCCGGCGGGTCCATGAAGATCATCATCTCGCTGTCGATCTTGTTCGGACCGAGCAGCTCGAGGACCGTCGAGTGGGCGGAGCTGTAGGTGCCCGGGTCCTTGTGCGCCATCTCGACGTCGGCGTATCGGGTGTAGGCGAAGAAGCCGTAGCGGTCGTTCCACCAGACCGGCGCCTCGTCCCGCATCCGCCGCCAGACGGGGTGGGGGTTCGAGTCGATCTCCGTGTCGTACGGGTCCCAGTACAGCTCCGTCGTCGTCGTCACATCGCATATCGTATGCAGTTCATGGGAGGGCTGAGCGCGGCGCTGCACGCCGCCGGCGTGCACGCGCTCTACGGGACGCCGGTCGCGGGGCTGGACGTGGTGCCGGTGGCCGAACCTCGCGTCGCGACGCTGATGGCGGCCGCCCACGAGCGGGTCACGGGCGGTCGTGGCGGCGCCGTCGACGGCGCGACCATCACCGTGCCCGGCCGCCGCGACGCCGTGATCAACGTCGCGCTGAGCAACGTTGACGACCTCCGCGCCCTCCCGGGACACCTCGTCGACCCGACGACCGGGGCCCGCCTCAGGGTCGACCTCGACCCGGCGGAGCCGCTCGACGTCGCCCTGCCGGTGGTCGACCGTTGGCGTCCGCCCACCGACGACGTCATCGAGCACCTCCAGGGCGCGAGCGCCCCGTTGGTGCTGGTCGGCCCCGGGGTCGTCCTCGACGGCGCCATCGCCGGCCTGCAGGCGTTGGCGGCCGGCGCCGACCTCGGCGTGCTCAACACCTGGGGGGCCAAGGGGCTGTTCGACTGGCGCAGTCGCCACCACCTCGCCACCGCCGGGCTCCAGGAGCGCGACGCGGCGCTCGGGGGGGTCGGTGACGCCGACGTGCTGGTCGTGTCCGGCCTCGACCCACGCGAGTCGGCGCCCGAGCTGTGGTTGCAGGGGACCGTGGTCGAGGTCGAGCCGTGGTCGCTCGCCCCGCTCGCCGAGGTGTGGTCGCGGCCTCGCCGCGGCGT
>Ga0070671_100005047_pt1 | contig 10522 bp, 10 predicted proteins | sample KBSS73metaG_FD_65341 | JGI IMG/M metagenome (GOLD analysis project Ga0070671, IMG submission 65341) | Switchgrass rhizosphere microbial communities from Kellogg Biological Station, Michigan, USA - KBS S7-3 metaG | ecosystem: Host-associated > Plants > Roots > Rhizosphere > Soil ... | reverse complement strand
TCGCGCACCCACTCGAGCGCCGCGACGATGTCGAGCATCCCGGCGTTGCCGTCCGCGAAGCGCTCGCCGCCGAGATCGCCCAGGTAGAGGAAGCCGAAGAGATTCAGCCGGTGATTGAGGTGCACGAGGACCACGTCGCGCATGTTCACCAGGTTCTGCCCCTCGTACACGGTGAACCCCGAGGACCCGGCGACGAACCCGCCGCCGTGCAGCCACACCATCACCGGCCGCTTGCGGCCGTCGTTCACCGACGGAGTGAAGACGTTCAGCACCAGGCAGTCTTCGCCCTGCGGCTCGCTGCGGTCGAAAACGAACCACTCCGGCACGCGCGGGTTGGCGAGCTGCGGCGCGCGCAGGCCGATGGTGTTGACATCGCGGATGCCCGTCCACGGCAGCGGCTTCCGTGGTGGCATGAAGCGATTGGCGCCCGCGGTCGACGCGCCGTAGGGAATGCCGCGGAATGTGTTGACGCCCTGAAAGAACAGGCCGCGCACGCGACCCGCCGCCGTCTCGACGATGTTCGTGGGCCCGCCCGCGCGCGTGCTCTGGCCAAAAGCAAATCGCGGCCGCAGGATTGCCCCTGCGGCCGCGAGTGAAGAGATCTGAAGAAAGGATCGACGCTTCATTGCCGGGAGCCGGCAGCCTACGACGCTTTACACGGACTCGGACTCCACTTGGCGCCGTTGGGCTCTTTCTTGAAGTGCGTGCTGGTCACGAAGTCCTGCTGCAGGTACTTCGGGTCCGACACGATGGTCGTCACCACCAGCCACTCGTCGTTGTTCGGCGCCTTGAAGCGGTCGAAGTATTCGGTGACGGTGGCGTTCTCGCTGTAGGGCACGCCGTTCTTCCGCAACCACGCGGCAGTCAGATTGGTGGTCGTCACCTTGAGGTTGCCGAACTTCGGAATCTGCGCCGGGCCGCCGCCGCGCCCGGGCTGCGGCGCGGGCTCCCATTGCGCCACCGAAAAGCCCTGCAGCGACCGCTGCGCCGGGGGCGAGCCGCCGTCGAATCGCAGCAGGCGCGTCTGCTGGCCGGCGTCGGTTTCGATCTTGATCGTCTGGTCGTCCTGCCAGGTGATGTTGAGGCGCGTGGGAATGCGCATCAGCCCCGCGGCACCATACGCGAGGCACGACCCGTCAGTAGCCGGATCCCACGCGTTGGTCACCTTGGTGCCTTCCGCGTTGAGCGGCACGCTGGCGGCATCACCCTTGGCCGGCGTCACCATCCGCCAGCGCCAGTCTTCGTTGACGATAGAGACCCAGTAGCCGGTGAGATCGATCGGCGCGCGGCCGCGCGGCGTCGCCGGCGGCTGGGCCGCGGCCGCGCCAGGCGCCTGCCCTCGCTGCGCCACCACGGGCCCTCCGGCCGCGAGCGCCAGAAGACCGGCAGCCACGAAGCCCCTCATTGACACCCCCGCCATCATTGCCCCTCCTTGGTCGCCACCGGTCCGCCGACTGTCTTATACACTGCTTCGACGAACGCGTCAGTGGTCCAGAAGCCCTGCGAGGCGCCGTACCGCCCCTCGTAGTCGCGCACCAGTTTCGCCGCCTTCACCTGCTCGAGCGTCTGCTTCCTCTTGACGGCGTCCGCAAAGCGGTCCCGGATGATGGTGGACATGTCGCGATATTCGACCACGTCGGCCTCGTCGGCGAGGCGGCCGTGGCCGGGGATCACGTAGGTGCCCCCCTCCTGCTTCTTGCGCGGCACCGTGATGTCGATGATGCGGTTCAGCGCCGCCAGAATGCCGTTGATGCTCCCGCCCTGCGCCACGTTGATCACCGGGAACGTGGTGTTGATATAGAGATCGCCGGCCACCAGCACGTCCGACTTGCGGAAGAACACCATCACGTCGCCGTCGCTGTGGGCATTTGGCACGTGAATGAGCTGCACCGCCTCGTCGTTGAAGAAGAACTCGTGCTGATTACCGAAGAACGTCTCGGCCGGCGTGGCCTCCACCGGTAGCGCGGGCTTCTGCTCGGCCAGACGGTTGCCGGTGTTCTCGTGCGCGATGATCTGCGCGAAGTTTGCCGCCGCCTGCCCCGCCTGCCCCGCGAAGTTGCCGGCGATGATCGAGCTGCCCGCGGCCGCTACCTTGGCGTTGCCGCCGGTGTGGTCCGGGTGCGCGTGGGTGTTGATGATCCAGCGAATCGGCTTGTTGCCGGCGAGCTTCTTGACCTCGGCAATCATCGGGGCGGCCAGCGGCTCGGTCATCGTGTCCACGACGAGCACGCCTTCGTCGCCGATCTGGACGGCCGCATTCACGAATCCGCCGGCGAGCATCCAGACGTTGCCCTGCACGTGCAGCGACTGCACCGTCGGGGGCGCGGCCGGCGCTTGACCGCCGCCTCGGCCCTGACCGGCGGCGCCCGTCATGGCCGCCACGATGATCGCTGCGCAGGTGAGAAGACGGAATCGCACGCTACTTCCCTCCCCCCGCGACCTTCTTCATGAACTCGGGCAGCGCCGTCTCGGCCCCGCCGCGCGCCGCCTCAGGCGGCAGGTGGTACTTCTTGGCGTAGTCGCCGACGAACGGGTTCTGTCCCGGCAGATGGCTCGGGACTTCACCCGCTTCGCGCGGCACCTCCACCGCGGGGCTGCAGGGATACGGAGCCATCGTCACCTGATCGGTGAGCTGGAAGCCGTTGGTCTTGATGAGCGGCTCGGTCAGGTAATAGGGGTCTTCGATCATGTAGATGTGGGTCAGGTAATTGCCGTGACGGATGAACCTCTCCGTCATCGTGGCCTGGTCGCTCAGGGCCAGCCCGTTGCGGCGGATCCATCCGGCCTTGAGGTGCGTCGTCTTCACCACCAGGACGTTGCCGTCCCATTCGCCAGTCGAGAAGCCCTGCCAGGTGTGCGCCGCGAAGTCGGGCGGGTGGGGCCGGCCGTCCATCCAGATTTCGCGCTCCTGCTCCTGCCACTGGATGTGCGTGTTCAACTTGAGCATCTGCTGCGTCGTGTCGTTGTAGGCCGGCGTGATGCGCAGGTTGCCGACGCCGCGGAACCCGTAGGTGGACGGGTGCGGCTTGCACTGGTGCTCGGGCAGCGTCAGGAGCGAGGCGTCCCAGGTGTCGCCGCGCAGCCGCTCGGCGTCGGTGATCGGCAGGCCGGCGTAGTCGCCCACCTCGGGGCCTGGCGCTCGTTCGAGCTGATCTTCGTGAAAGATGGGCGCCCAGATGCCCGTCAGGTCGACCTGGGCCGAGGCAAGGCGCGGCGTGCCGATCAGCACCGCCGTCGCCACCAGCACTGTTACAGAGATACGCTGCGAGGTTCGCCGCATAGGCCCTCCCGTCCGCCGAGCCGGATTCGCGAAGCGAAATCTTAGTGCCGGCCACCGGCGATGTCTACGCACCGCGATCCTGATGACGCTTATCAGGCCGCCGAATGCCAATGCTATCCGACAGCGTAGCGCTCCCGCAGGATCGCGAGGTGGTGCCGGACGTGGCCGGCCATCACGTACGCGAGCGCGCGGACGGTGATCGGCTTGTTGTCGCCCTGCCCGCCGGCTCGCCATTGCGGCTCTTCGAGACGCTGGAACATCTGGAGGTTCGCGCGCCGCAACGCCACGAACTCGTCGGCGAGCTCGCGCAGCGGGGCCTCGGCGAAATGGCCGTGCGGCGTCCACGTCTCCTCGTCGAAGGCGGGCAGCGAAATGGCGTTGAAGCGGCTGAACGTCAGCGCGCGATACGCGAACACGCGCTCGCCGTCGCCGACGTGGCCCAGCAGCTCACGGACGCTCCATTTGCCGGGCGCGTACGCGAAGGTCTCCTTGCCGCTCGCGCGCGCCGGCAGCGCGTCGATGATCGCGACCTGCGACCCGAGCACGTCGAGAATGTCGTCCTCGGGCACGAGCGAGACGTACTTCCGGAAGTACTCCGGATAGTCGCTCTCGGCCGGCCTCACGGCACGTACACCACGCCCCAGGGGCGGTTGCCGACCTTCACCTTGGCCTTCACCGTGCGCGTGGCCAGATCCACGATGGAGATGTCGTTCGACGGCCCGTTGGCGGTGAAGAGCGTCTTGCCGTCGCGCGACGTGGTGATGCCCCACGGCCGGTCGCCCACCTCGATGAACGCGACGGGCTTGTTGCTGGCGGTGTCGATCACCACGACGTTCTTGCCGCGCCCCGTCGAGATGAATACCTGCGACCCGTCGGGCGAGGCCACGCCCCCCATCGGTCGAATCAGCTCGCCCGACAGCTGGACGGTCTCGAGCACCACGTGCTTCTTCGCGTCGACGACCGCCACCGAGCCGCCGTTTTCGGACGTCACGTACGCGCGGCTGCTGTTGGGCAGGAAGGTCGTGGAGCGCGGCCGCGGGCCCACCTTGAAGGTCTTGAGCAGCTTCAGCGACGCGACGTCGATCACCGACACCTGGCTGTCTTCCTCGGACGTGACGTAGATGACGCCGCCATCCGGGCGAAGTTCCACGCCCTCGGGCTCCTCGCCCACCTTGAAGGTGGCGAGCGTGGTGCCATCGGCAACCGACAGTGCCGTCAGCTGCCCGGTGTCCTCGTTGGCCACGAACAGCCGCTGGCCGTCGCTCGTCACCGCGGTCTGCTCGGGGTCCGACCCTGCGGGCAGCACCCTGAGCAGCTTGAGGTCCGCCACGCTCACGACGCCGATGCCGTCGGCTTTCTTGTCAGGAGGCGGCAGCGTCTTCTCGTCCACGCCCGGAGGCGCCATCGGCGAGCCGCTCAGCGCGACAAAGAGCAACGTACCGTCCGGACTCAGCCGGATGCCGCGGGGCCGCTTGCCCACCGGAATCGTGGCCACCACCTTCTGGGCGCCCACGTCCACGACGCTGATGTCGCCGCCGCTCTCGTTGGTGACGAACAGCCGCCCCTGCGCCGGGGCGGCGGCAGCCGGCTCGGCCGCCGGTGCGGGGGGCGCCTCGGCCGAGGAACAGGCCGACGACAAGGCGGCCGAGAGCAGCAGGATGGCTCGACGCATGGCTCCCTTTCTCATGGGGAGACCACTATAATCCGCCGCAAATTCCCACGCCTGCACTATTCTCCGCCGGCTGAGTGCCGGCCGGCACGCCCACGGGTTGTCGTTGACAGGGCCCGGGGCCCGGCGTAGCATTTTCGGGAAGCGATGCGTTTCCGCAGCTGTCCGGCGTGTTGTTGTTGTTGTGCAGGCACTTCGTGCCTCCGCGCCGAGACGTTCGTCTGTGTGAAGACCCTTTGAAGCAGTAGCGGTAGACACACCGGAAACGATCGAAGCCCGGGGGCGGCACCAACCGCACCGGGCTTTTCGCTTTTCAGGAGCAGGTTCAAGGAGCACTGCGTGACGGATCAGCAGATTGCGCTCATCGTCATCACCTTCGGCGCCGCCATCGTGAACGGCGCGCTCGGCTACGGGTTCTCGTCGATCACCGTGCCGCTGGCGCTGCTGTTCATGACCAACCGGGTCCTCAACCCGGCGCTGGTGCCGATCGAAGTGGTGCTCAACGCGTACGTGCTGTGGGTGAATCGCGAGGCGCTCGGCACGGTGTGGCGGCGCGTGCTGCCGATCGTCATCGGCCTGGCCCCCGGCGTCGCCCTCGGCACGATGATGGTGTCGCAGGTCAGCCCCGGCTGGCTGAAGTTCGTCACGTTCATCGTGCTGCTGCCGCTCATCCTGCTGCAGGCGGCCGGCTACCGGCGGCCGATCAAGTCGGAAAAGAGCGGCGGCCTCATCTTCGGCGGCGGCGTCGGCGTGCTCTACTCGGTCACCACCATCTCCGGTCCCCCGCTTGCGGTGGCGCTGAGCAACCAGGGGCTCACGAAGAAGGACTTTCGCGCCGCGCTCGGCTTCATCCGCCTCGCCGAGTCGTCGTTCACCGGCGTGGCCTACTACCTGGCCGGGCTGTACAGCGTCGAAAGCTTCGGGCTGATTCCGTACATCCTGCCGAGCATCATCATCGGCGTGCCGATCGGCTCGGTGCTGATTCAGAAGATTCGTCCCGAAACCTTCCGCCGCGTGTGCATGAGTTTCGATGCCTGGATCGTCGGCTTCGGTCTGTCCACGCTGGTGAAGGGCGATCTGAAGCTCGTCGAGGGTAACTCCGCGTTCCTGATCCTGCTCGCCGTCGGCCTGCTCGATAGCTTCCTGCTCTACCGGTTCTTCACCGTGACGCTGCCGAGACTGAAAGCTGCCGACCCGGAGGTGGCGTCCGCGCTCACCGACGCGGCCCCTCCGAGGCCGGTCGTGCTAGGGGCCAAAGGCTAGACGTACGGCGGCCGGAAGAACGTCAACAACCGGCCCGCGGACATCACGCCGATCCACATCGTCAGCGACACGGCGCCGGCCACGCGTGCACTGAGCGGCGGAGGACTGTCGGGCGGCAGCTGCTGCAGCCGCCCGAACACGCGCGTGTAGAAGAACAGCACGTTCAGGCCGGCGACGGCCATGAAGGTCACCTTGAAGCGGAACGCAGGGTTCCACAGGTACTGGTCCGGCATGCCCGAGAGAAAGAAGAGTCCCGTCAAGAGGTTCAGCGAGTAGGCGGCAATCCCCAGCGGGATCAGCCGGTGCAGCGCCGCATAGGGAACCCCGCGCGCAAACCCGAGCAGCCGCAGATCGAACAGCCCGATGGTGCCGATCAGCACCGACATCCCCATGAAGTGCAGCGACTCGAGCACCGGCCACCCCCAGACCGAGTGGCGGACCCAGACGCCAGGGGGCGACGTTCTCAAGGTGCCCTCGAGGGCCTGGAGCGCGGAGTCGAGCGTCATCCGATGAGATCCACGGTGAGCCGCGAGTAGGTATAGGCGAGCAGCCGCCCGGCGGTAATCCCCGCGGCCCAGCACACGAGCGACGCCACCGCCAGCGCCTTCAGCCGCGGCGGCAGCACCTGCGCCTCGGGCACCGGCAGGGCCTGCAGTCGCGCCCGTATCTTGGTCCACATCCCCAGGCCGATGGCGATGAGCGCCAGTTTCACGTAGAAGAGCGGGTTCGTGAGCGCCTTGGTCGGGTAGGCGATGAGCAGCAGCACGCCGGAGAAGGCGTTCAGCCAGAAGCCGCTCCACATCACCAGGCTGTAGCACTCGAGCGTCCGGAGCGGAACGCCGCGCGCCAGGCCGAGGATCCGGACATCGAGCGCCACGTTCGATCCCACCAGGAACGCCAGCCCCACCGTGTGGAGAATCAGCACGAACGGGAACGCCCACAGCGAGGGCGACTCGCGGAGCCAGATGCTCAGCGACGCGGTTTCGATCCAGGTGAAGAACGGGTCCATCGGGCGGCCGGCGGCATGCTACGTCATCGGCGCCCGCTGGCAACTGAAGACTTCCTGAAGCCCGTACAAACGTCGGGGCGGACTCTGTTACCCAACGGTAGTCAAAGCCCGCCCCTCCGAGGCAACGTCCGCTTTCACCCCAACCTGTCAGAGCGCGGTGTCGGCGGTTGCCTCATCTAGAGAGCACGAGTCGTGCCCGGGCCCACGCCGGACGAAACTGGCGCAAATTCACCTGTTCTGGGGGGATGACGCGGTCTGAATCCGGCGATTTGAATCGAGCGGATCCGGGATTTCGGATCCCGAAATCCAACGGAGACCTCCTGCGCCGGTCGACTCCCATCCACGATTTCGGCCATGATTGTGCGCTTACGGCAGCATCTTTTGGCCCCGCTTCGCGGGGCAGGGACGACGACCCATGACCCAATCAACACCAACCACTCTGCTCGGCCTGCTGACCGCGCCCGACGACCGGACCGCCCTGATTGCGCCCGAACAGGGCATCCGCATCACCTACGGCGGGTTGCGCAAGCAGGTTCAGGACGTGGCGTCGGCGCTGGCGGCGGCCGGCGTGAAACGCGGCGACCGGATCGGCATGGCCTTGCCGAACGGCATCCCGAACGTCGTGACGTTCCTGGCGGCTGCCATGGCGGGCACCGCGGCCCCGTTGAACCCCGCCTACAAGGAAGAAGAGTTCAAGTTCTACCTCGATGACACCAATGCCAAGGTGCTGCTGCTGCCGCCCGAGGGGATCGACGACGCCCGGCGCGCGGCCGGCAGCACGGTGCCGATTCTGACGGTCGACATGGACCCGAACGGCACGGTGACCATCTCCGGGCATTCGGCTGGAGCGCCGGCGACACCGCCCTCGCTCGACGAAACCGCACTGGTGCTTCATACCAGCGGCAGCACCGGACGCCCCAAGCGCGTGCCGCTCTCGCACGCCAACCTGTCGATCTCGGCCGGCAACGTCGCGCGCGGCTACGCGCTCTCGGGTGACGACGTGGCCATGTGCGTGATGCCGCTCTTCCACGTCCACGGGCTGGTGGCCTCCACGCTGGCCACGCTCTCGACCGGCGGAACGGTGGTCATCCCCTCCAAGTTCAGTCCACTCTCCTTCTGGGGGCAGGCGCAGGAGGTCGGCGCCACCTGGTACTCGGCCGTACCCACCATTCACCAGCTGCTGCTCGCGCGCGTCAAGCCGGGGGCGCCGCGGCCGGCCGGTGCCTCGAAGCTGCGCTTCATCCGCTCGTGCAGCGCCTCGCTGCCGCCGCAGGTCATGCACGACCTCGAGGCGGCCTTCGGCGCGCCGGTGCTCGAGGCCTACGGCATGACCGAAGCCGCGCATCAGATGGCCACCAACCCGCTGCCGCCGAAGCCGCACCTGCCCGGGTCGGTGGGGCTCGGCACCGACGTCAAGATCACGATCCGCAACAGCGAGGGCAAGGTGCTCCCCGCCGGTGAGCGCGGCGAGGTCTGCATCTTCGGACCCAACGTCATCACCGGCTACGAGAACAACCCCGAAGCCAACGCCACCGCGTTCTTCGAAGGGAGCTGGTTCCGCACTGGCGACCAGGGGGTGCTGGACGAGCAGGGTTACCTGACCTTGACCGGGCGCCTGAAGGAGATGATCAACCGCGGTGGCGAGAAGATCTCGCCGCGCGAGATTGACGAGGTGCTGCTGGCCCATCCGTCGGTCGCCGAGGCGGTGTGCTTCGGCACGCCGCATCCCACCTGGGGCGAAGAGGTGGCGGCGGCGGTGCAGCTGAAGGAACCAAAGGAATCGGTGTCCGAGGCCGACCTCCTGGCGTTCTGCAAGGAGCGGCTCGCCGACTTCAAGCGCCCGAAGAAGATCCACATCACCGATGCGATCCCGCGGACGGCGACCGGCAAGATTCAGCGGCGCGTGGTCCAGCAGCACTACGTCCAGCAGTGAAGATCGTCATCGCCGGTGCCGGCGCGATCGGCGGCTACATCGGTGCCCGGCTCGCCAAAGCCGGGGCCGACGTCGTCCTCTTTGCGCGAGGCCCGCACCTGCGGGCGATGGAAGAGAACGGGCTCCGCGTCGTCAGCCCCGACGGTGACTTCGAAGTCCGGCCCGCAGTGACGGGAGACCTCGCGACGATCGGGCCCGCCGACGTGGTGTTTCTCGGGGTCAAGGCGCACGGCCTCACCCAGCTCGCGCCAGGCCTGCGTCAGCTGTATAAGCCGGACACCGTCGTCGTCAGCACGCAGAACGGGATCCCCTGGTGGTACTTCCAGGGGCTCGGGGGCGAGCTGGACGGGCTGCGGCTCGAACACGTGGATCCCGGCGGCGCGATCGCCGCGGCCATCGAACCCGAACGGGTGATCGGCTCGCTCGCCTACTTTGCGACCGACGTCGCCGAGCCCGGCGTGATCCACCACACCGAGGGGAACAAGATGAGCCTCGGCGAGCCGAACGGGACGCGCACCGAGCGGAGCAAGGCGATCGCCGAGGCGCTGATCGCGGCGGGCCTCCGCTGCCCAGTGTCCACGCGCTTCCGCCACGAGATCTGGGTGAAGCTTCTGGGGAACGTCGCGTTCAACCCGATCAGCGCTCTCACCGGCGGCACGCTGGAGCAGCTCGTCCGCCACGCCGGGACGGCAGCGCTGGTGCGCGACATCATGGCGGAAACCGAAGCAGTGGCCGGTAAGCTGGGCATCGAGCTGTCGATCTCGATCGACCAACGCATGGCGGGCGCCGAGAAGGTCGGCGCTCACAAGACCTCCATGCTGCAGGACTACGAGGCCGGCCGCCCCATGGAGCTCGACGCCGTGGTCGGGGCGGTCATCGAGCTGGGTCACCGTTTAGGGGTACCGACACCGGCCACGCGGGCCATGTATGCTTGCGCCCGATTTCTCGACGACGCGCGCGCCACGCAGCGCGCGCCCCGGACGGAGGTGGGAGTGCGGTGAGCATCAACAATCGCTGGTTCCAGCTGTGCGCCTCGCTCGTGGCGATGATCATGATCGCCAACCTGCAATACGCCTGGACGCTGTTCGTGACCCCGATGCAGGCGGCCACGCACTGGAAGCTCTCCGACATCCAGTTCGCCTTCACGCTCTTCATCGTGTGCCAGACGTGGATCCAGCCCCTCGACGGCTGGCTCATCGATCGGCTCGGTCCCCGCGGCTTCATCAGTGCAGCTGGCGTGCTGTGCGGACTCGGCTGGGCCGGCATGGGCTACGCCACGTCGCTGCCGATGCTCTACGTGATGTATTGCATGGCCGGCGCCGGCGCCGCCTTCGTCTACAGCGGGTCGATCGGCTCGGCGCTGAAGTG
>Ga0070671_100005042_pt1 | contig 10529 bp, 8 predicted proteins | sample KBSS73metaG_FD_65341 | JGI IMG/M metagenome (GOLD analysis project Ga0070671, IMG submission 65341) | Switchgrass rhizosphere microbial communities from Kellogg Biological Station, Michigan, USA - KBS S7-3 metaG | ecosystem: Host-associated > Plants > Roots > Rhizosphere > Soil ... | reverse complement strand
TCACGCAAATGATAATATCTTTACAACAATTATTAAAATCCCACAAGTATGAAGCGAGTATTATTAATTGATGATGAACCTTTGGCACGCATGGTTGTACTCGAATATTTGCAGGGTTTTAAAAATAGTATTGAAGTATTGGGAGAATGCAACGATGGTTTTGAAGGATTGAAGGCCATTCAGCAACACCAACCCGATTTGATATTCCTCGACGTACAAATGCCTAAAATAAATGGCTTTGAAATGCTGGAACTGGTGGAGAATCCGCCTGCGGTAATATTCACTACCGCTTTTGATGAATATGCCATAAAAGCTTTTGAAACTCATGCGGTTGATTACCTGCTGAAACCTTTCAGTAAAGACCGCTTTAATAAAGCGGTTGAAAAGTTCCTCGCCCAAAAAGCTGTAGAGCAGCCAGCCAGGCAAACCGAGAGCCTGCTCGAAGCTGCCGCACAATCACCTGCCCAGCATGAGCGTATTGTTGTGAAGACAGGCACCAAAGTAAAGATCATCCCGGTAGCGGATGTGGAGTATCTGGAGGCTGACGACGATTATGTAAGCGTGCATACCAAAGAAGGCTCGTTCCTCAAAAATAAAACCATGAGCTTTTTTGAGCAGACACTTGACCCAGATCAGTTTGTACGTGTGCACCGCTCCTACATCATCAAAATACAGGACATTACCCGCATCGATCCATACGAAAAGGATGCCCACATCGCCATTCTCAAATCAGGCGCCAAGATACCGGTAAGCAAAACGGGATATGCGAAGCTGAAACAGGTTTTGGGGATCTAGTGAGGTCGGAAATCGGATTTCAGAAGTCAGATTTATTTAGCACAAATAAACGGGTGTCACACTGAAGTGCGGTGCGGAAAGGCCTATCCACCATGCTTCGAGAGCCTCAGCATGACACCCTTTTTACTGTTCGTTCTTTTTCTAAGCCGATAGCATTTGAGATAAGGCGAACACTCACCACTCGCCACTCACTACTGACCATTCACCACCCCACCAACAACACCTTCCACGCCTCTTCCACCTTACCTTCATCCAGCAGTTGCTGGGCCTTCAGGTGCAATTGCAATTCACGTGTCTGGGTATCGCCAATAGTGGCATCCAGTATTTCTTTTATCTCAGGTGATTGGCTGTAGCTATCAATATCCTCATCAGTAGGTAATACTTCCACGTTACCCAGCTGACCAAGATTATTACCTGTCAATACTTTTGAATTACGGATGGCATACGGGATGCTGTCTACCCCAATACCCATAGTGCGTACCGGTTTGGCTACTTTGAATAGGTTATCCTTACTAACACGGCAATACCAGTCGCCGCCTAAACGTGCCACCAGTTCAAGTTTTTGCTGATCGATTTTACCATCCTCGCCTAAAATCTTTTCATCAATATGGATCATTTTGATCTCGGCTATCACCAAATTGCCTGCACCCGGCCCATCGCCTAATGCCTTTACCTCTTTCACCACACACTCCAACTGAACAGGCGACTCAGCTACCCGGGGTGGTTTTACTGTTAATGATGGTACAGGTGTGAATCCTGCTTTGGTAAACTCATTCACCCCCTTCGGATATTCCACGCTGGCCAGTGAAGTTTGCTGCACCATATTGTATGTCACTATATTGATCACACACTCCGGTACTTCCAGAATATTTTCCAGTGTATGCTTGGTAGTATTATCCCTTACCCTGCGCGATGGTGAAAACACACAGGTAGGCGGACTGGTACTAAACAGGTTAAAAAAGCTGAACGGACTCAGGTTGACATTCCCTTCGCTATCTACTGTTGATGCAAAACAAATAGGCCTCGGGGCAATGGCATATTGCAGGTAATTGTGCAGATCGGGAATAGATAGGTCTTTGACATCGAGTGTTAGCATACCCGGCAAATGTCAGTTTATTTTTGGATGATTAATAGTGTTCGTACACTTTTTAAGCTGACACAAAACGAATAGTTTGAAACAGTAATATCTATTTGATCACACTGTTCACTTTGTTCTATTCTGCACTGGCTCAGAAAACGAACGAACACTTTATTTCAGTTGGCAGTTCCTGGTTTGCAGTTTGCAACCACTTAACACAATCAACTTAATCAACCGCTTATCCAATCACAACAAATCAACCTTATGAGGTACAGATTCGGAAATCAAAGTTGGTTGTTTGGCAGGTAAATGATCAAAAAATTGCCATCCGTTTTGGTTTCTGGAGTAAACTACATAACCACCTTCGGGCTGATCGTTATAATAAATTGAATAAATAATATAACTCTCTGTTTTGCCATTTTTGGCAGCGGCTTTTTTCTGGGTACCTGCGGCATCAGTTGTACCGTGTTTAGGCAGAAGTACTTGTGTAGCCATGATATGGTTATTTTATCATAATTACGTGTATCTGAAATAAAAAGTTTCAATACATAATACACTCAATAACAATATATTTAATAGACAACTTAAACCAATTTGTGTATCGAGTTTAAAAACGCCAATACCTGCATTAATTATCCCGGAATAAAGCCGCGTTAAGTCTGTGTAAACAAACCTTGGCCGACCAATGTTAATCAGGGTAAAACTTACCCGTGAAAAATATTGCATTTACCTTATTGTGTTTAATTACAATTAAAGCAAGCGCACAAGTTTCGGATACCAGCAAACGCGCTAAAGCCGATACCATAAAAAATGATATCACCGCGGTGCCGGATACCGTTAAGCACTTGCACAGCAAAACGTGGGCCTGGATACCACCGGTCGCCCTGGTAGGCTTTGGCTTTTCGTCATTTGTGATCAAGCCGGTGCGCAACATCGACTATTATTTCAAGGCACGCATCGCACGCAGCGACCCAAACTATAATTCAAAGATTGCCGATTATTTTCAAATTGCACCTGCGGTTATGGTTTATGGTTTGAACCTTGTAGGAGTGGATGGCAAAAACAGGTTTATCGATCGTACCGCCCTGCTTGTACTGTCGGGAGGGATATTAACTGCTGCCGATGGCTTTAAGTTTATCATGCACAGGCAACGCCCTTATGGTAACGATAAGCTCTCTTTCCCGTCGGGACATACCGGCGCGGCTTTTCTTACTGCTGAATTTTTGGCGCAGGAGTATTCCGGCAAATCGGTGTGGTATGGTGTGGTAGGTTATAGTTTTGCCATCACAACCGGCGTACTGCGCATGTATGGGCGCGATCATTGGTTTAGCGATTGTGTAGCCGGGGCGGGGTTGGGTATCCTTTCTACAAAGGCAGCTTATTTCGTATATCCTTATATCCGCAATGCGCTAACCCATAAGGACAAACACGGCAGAAGTTCGATGATCATGCCCGGGTATTATAATGGCGCACCGGGAGTATCATTTGCGATGCAATTGTGATCAAAATAAAAAGCCTTTAACCTGTTTGTGCAAGCTAAAGGCTTCTCTGTTATTGCGGTGGTGCCGCAGGTGGTGGTGGCGGTGCTGTACCTGATGCAGGTGGTGGTGGCGGCGCTTCATGATGCCGTGCCGCGCAACTGGTGTATAGTGTACCGCACAAAGCGGCCAGCAATACGATACTCATTATTTTCTTTTTCATAGCAATAGGATGTTTAAAGTATAATATTCCCTACTAAAGAATTGTTTTCAAATTGTTGATTTTCAAGTTTATATTAGCTATTCAAAACCAATATCGGTATGAAAAAGATCATCCTCCTGCTTTTAATGCTCACGTATATGCTACCCATGCTACATGCACAACAGGTGGCTACCAAATATGGCGATAACGTGGGCACATTGGATGGCATTATAAAAGCTTATTACGACGTGGTAACCGTAAAGAAAGGCGAGAAACCGAGCTACGAGCGAGATAGCCTGCTCCACTGGCCCGGAGCAATGGTTGGCTCGACAGGTGTGGGCAAGAACGGCAAACCGGTATTTCATTCCATGAGCTTGAAACGGTTTCATGAATTATCTGATCCCGGTTTAGAGCGCGATGGCTTTTACGAGAAGGAAATATCCCGCAAGGCAGAACAGTTTGGCAGCATTTACCATGTCTGGAGTACCTATGAATCGCGCAATGAGCCCGGTGGACCGATCATCGAGCGCGGCATCAACAGCATTGAACTCTATAACGATGGCACCCGGTTTTGGATACTGGCATGGTTTTTTGACGGTGAACGAAAGGGTAATCCGATTCCCCCCGAATATTTAACAAAGTAGAAGCAATGCATTCCTTCTAACGAAGGTCATGTCGGCATGATCACTCTTGGCGTTGGCTTAGCCGGCGTAGGGTCGCAGTAACATTTACGTGAGCAACTGCTGAATAGTATTCCGATTATTACCGAAATTAATGCCAGCCCGATTATTTTCTTTTTCATGATATTTTGTTTATTTGTTGGATTGAGTAGAACAAGTTGGGTTAAGTTGATTAAGGTTACTAACTCCATCAACCACTTAACTTAATCAACCCAATCAACTACTCCGCTTCCAACCTCTGCAAATGTCGCTTGTCGGGCGGCAAAGCCATAAACTTCTTGTACGAGTCGTTAATATACACTGCCAGCGACTCGCTGTTATTACCTGTGATAAACGAATAACTGGGGCGATATAACTGCATAAAATCGTCCAGTTCCTGCCCTTTCAACGGAACTATACTACCCACATACACCCGGTTAAATACCTGGTCAACCTTGCGTTCTTGTTCTTCGCGGGCAAAATAACGTTTCAACCGGCGGGCATCGCGAGCTTCTTTACCAAACCAGGTTGATGGCGATAAAGGATATAATTTGCTTTTTTCGTACACATCGGGGTATTCTTTATGCGGATCGAATGCCAGCCGTTGGGCAGTAATATTTACTTCTTTTAACGAGATGGTTTTCGCTTTTAGTTCGATGTGCTTTTGAGTCAGATCAACCACATACAAGGTATCCGGCACATAGCTTGGCGATGAAAATATAAGGATATGGCCTGTCTCCGATTTGATCTCGAACCTGCCCGATTTATCTGTCAGTGTGATCTGTTTGTTGGTAATATCCCTTACAAAAACATCGGATAGTTTGGCTCCGTTACTGGCATCAACCACATTACCTCTAACGTATATTTGGGCATGCAATGCATTTGAGATAAATAACGCGATAGTGAGAAGGTAGAGTATTCGTTTCATAGCAGATGATTATGAGGTAAGTATAACTTAAAAACCCATCATTCAAACCAATAGTTTCGGATTTAACATTTAATTTAACACTTTGCTGAGACAAAACATAAAAAAACCCGGTAAAAAACCGGGCTCTTTATGTTTTTGTTAGTTGATTGGGTTGATTGAGTTGGATTAAGTTGAATAAGTTAATAACTTAATCAACCACTTAACTTAATCAACCATTCAACTTAATCAACTGTTCGCTTGTTCATTATGCACCAGCTCAGAAAACGAACGAACACCTTTTCAGTTGGCAGTTCCTGGTTTGCAGTTTGCAACTACTTAACTTAATCAACTCAATCAACTTATTCTAACTTAATCAACCTAATCAACTATTTCTTCGTCCAAACATTATTATCAGGATTAAAATCTGGCAGTACTTTGTCAGGATCGTAAGTAACCGATTGAATTTCTTCGGTTGATGGATATTTAAATGTCCAGCTGTTGTTGCGCTCCCATATTTCAACCGGTAGTTTCACACGATCAGTTTTGCCGCTCACGGTTTTAATCTCCAGTATCACAGGCATAGCCATTTTCTCCAGGTTATCAATGGTGATCATTGCACCCTTAGACGGATCGTTATCGAAGTATTTTACATCGCGCACAGCAACATCCAGACGCCAGTTGTTCAGGAACCATCCCCTCCAAAACCATTGCAGCTTCTCGCCCGATGCATTTTCCATAGTGCGGAAGAAATCATCAGGTGTAGGGTGTTTAAATGCCCAGCGTGCAATGTAAGTACGGAAAGCAAAGTCGAAACGTTCATGACCAAGTACCTGCTCGCGCAGCATGGTTAGCCCCATACCCGGTTTAAAGTACAGCAGGATACCTGTATTTTTTTCTTTCAGGTTAGCAGGCTGGCTCAACACAGTTTCAAGTGAAGGGTTTGTGACTGTTACTGACGCTTTCTCGACGTCCGCTGGCTTGCGTGCATACTCACCATTGTTAAAATCAGCAGTCGACAAGGTATTGATAAAAGTATTGAAACCCTCATCCATCCAGCCGTATAAACGCTCGTTCGAACCGACGATCATCGGGAACCAGGTATGACCAAACTCGTGATCGTTAACGCCCCATAAGCTGCCTTTTTTAGCTCCTGATCCGCAGAAAACAATACCCGGATATTCCATGCCACCTACTATCCCGGCAACAGCGGTAGCGGCAGGGTAAGGGAACTCGAACCATTGCTTGGAGTTAAATTCTACTGATTTCTTTACGTATTCGGTTGAACGTCCCCAGGCATCGTTACCATCGCTTTCCACGGGATAAGCCGAAATAGCGATAGATTTTTTGCCGCTTGGCAGGTCCATTTTAGCAGCATCAATAATAAATGAAGCCGATGAGGCCCATGATGCATCGCGGGCATTCTTTATTTTAAAGTGCCAGGTCAGCTCTTTTTTACCTGCGGGACGTGAGGATGCCTCAGTAACCTCACTTGCAGAACGGATAATTACGGTCTTTTCGCTTTTTTCAGCTTCGGCCCAGCGTTTTAGTTGTTCAGGCGTATAAACATCCTGCGGGTTTAATAACTGACCTGATGCTACCACGATGTGGTTTGCAGGAGCTGTAATAGTCAGGTCGAAATCGCCGTATTCCAAATAAAACTCACCCGGACCAGTATAAGGAACGGTGTTCCATCCTTCTACATCGTCATACACACACATGCGGGGATACCATTGAGCTACGGTAAATATCTTTCCATTCTTGCTTGCCTGTATACCCATACGGTCTGAGCCGTAATCAGGTGAAATAAATGAATATTCGATTTTCAGCTTTACTTGTCCGCCATTCGGGTTCACATCTTTTGGCAGGAACAATTGCATACGCGTATCGCTTACCAAAAACTTAATTTCGGTTGCGACACCTTTGGCATCCAGCATTTTAACTGATTTTATTTTGAAACCGGCATCAAATACCTGTCCCCTGCCCCAGTTCCGGCTCTGCAATTTTGGTGGATTACCAACCAACGGCACGATAGCAGTACCTCTTGAATCTTGCTTAAACAGGTTTTGTTCCAGGTTCATCCACAAAAAGCCAAGCTTTTGCGGACTGTTGTTGGTATAGGTCAGTACTTCAGAACCAGTGATCTCGTTAGTCTGGTCATTCAGTTTTGCCGATAATTGATAATCGGCACGGTTTTGCCAGTATTTAGGTCCGGGTGCGCCATCAGCTGCGCGGAATTCAGTTCCATTTTTTGTAAAAAACGGCGGTCCGAAAGCTTCATGATAATCATACTTGGTATTTGGAACAACGGGAGGTGGGTTGTCTTGCTGTGCACTCACTGCACCCGCAATAGCTAAAAAAGCCAAGGTAAGATTGGCTATCAAATTAAATTTCATTATCAGTTAGTTAATTATTGGAGCGCAAAATAGTATAAATTAAGCAATTGCACGAACGGTAAATTAATTGTTACAATTTTAGTTGATTAGTTGAATGGGTTAAGTGGTTGATTAAGTTGGGCGCGAAAACGCTGAAAGTAATAAGTCCAACTTAGTCAACTTAATCCAACCAATCAACCAATCCAACCTCCCAATACATACCAATTCGTCAGTTTTTGAAAATATCACCTAAATGCTTAGTATCTAATCAAAGCTTATCCTTAAATTAGCGCTATCAAAACCCCTAAACCTTATCACTTATTCCACAATCTGGGAATAAGCCAGGTTTACCTTTAAAAGTTCCTGACAATGAAAAGAATACCGGTCATCCTGCTGAGTGTATTTTTATTTAGCCTGAACAATTTATCAGCTTTTTGCCAGTCAGGCGAAAGTTTCATAAAAACACTCAATAGAGAAAAAACGTATCTCCATTTTGACAAACCCTATTATGCCATCGGTGATACCATTTACTTTAAGGCTTATGTTACCTTAGGTCCAAAGCACAAGCTGTCCGATTTAAGCGGAGTACTGCATGTCGATTTGATTGATCCTACTAATAAAATCGCCCAATCTATTAAATTAAAGCTGGCAAACGGATTTGCCTGGGGCGACTTTACGCTGCAGGATACTTTATCCGGCGGGAACTATCGCATCAGGGCCTATACCCGGTGGATGCTGAACGAAGGCAATTACTTTGAGCAGGTAATACCGGTAGGATCTGTACATCAGCTAAAAATACCAGAAAGCAGTATTGCGAAAACTGTTCATATTAAACCCGATATACAGTTTCTTCCTGAAGGAGGCAATATGGTAGTTGGTGTCCAATCAAAAATAGCATTTAAGGCTACTGACGGAAACGGCCTGGGAGTGAATGTAAAGTGTACCATTACCGACAATACAGGAAAAGTGGCCGGCGAGTTTGCATCCACTCATTTGGGTATGGGCTATTTTGAGCTGAAACCGGAAGAAGGAAAAACTTATAAGGCGAACATGACCTTTGCCGATGGTTCGAAAAGCGATGTTAATCTTCCTTTAGCCAAATCTAAAGGCATTGTTTTAACCGTTAATAATGACTCCATCCCTAATACGGCAGTAAGAGTTGAAGCCAACCCAATCTATTACAATGAAAATAAAGGGAAGGATTTTAATTTGCTGATTTATTCAGGTGGTATAACGGTTACCGTTCAATTTAAACTGGACAGCCCCGTTGTTTCTTTAAATATCATTAAGCGGCTGCTTCAAACAGGTGTTGCCAGGCTTACTTTATCCTCGGCAACAGATGAGCCTTTATGCGAGCGATTGTTTTTTATCCAGAATTATGACCAGATAAATCTTGTTGTTAACAGCAACAAAACGGCTTATACTACTAAAGAAAAAGTAAGCATCAAAATTAATGCAAAAAACAGGGCCGACTCTGGGGTGATGGGTCATTTCTCGGTTTCGGTGATAGATGAGAGCAAGGTTGCGGTGGATGAGAATACGGAAAAAACGATCCTGACCAATCTTTTGTTAACCTCAGACCTCAGGGGCTCTGTAGAACAACCGAACTATTACTTCACTTCGGCTACAGATGAAACACGTAAAAACCTCGACCTGGTAATGCTGACAAATGGTTACCGGAAATTTGAATGGAAACAAATGCCTGGTGACATTAATTCATCTGCTTATTTGCCCGAAAATGGATTGGAGATAAATGGTGTAGTTAAAAATGTATTAGGCAAACCATTAGTAAATGCAACTGCATCGTTATTATCACTGCCGGGCAACCAGCTATTCAGCACCAGGACTAACGATAAAGGCCTATTCAGGTTTTCGCCCCTGGCATTTACGGACACCATACAGTTTGTCCTACAGGCAGTTAATGCAAAAGGAAAGACTGTTACGGAACTGGTTTACAATGAAGAGCCCGGACTTGAGGTAAAGCCAGCCTTACAACCTTATAACCAGGACATAGCCCCTGTAATGTCTGCCTATCTCCAAAACAATGAAAAACAACAGGAGGAACTAAACAAAGCCGGATTAGGAAAGGGCAGATTTTTAAAAGAGGTTAAAGTAAGAAGCATAAAACCGGTCAAATACGAAACTGAAAGCTTAGCTGGGGCAGGCTTTGCCGACCAGGTAATACACAATAAAGATTTTGGTAATACTTTATCACTTCCTGACGCCTTGAGTGGGAAATTAATGGGAATACGGTTCACTAGTTCAGGGGAACCTGGAGGAGGCGGTGTTCCTGTCTGGCTTGGCGCAGGTGGTGGTTCTATGCTGGTAGTTGTTGATGGACTTGAATTGCCTCCGACGCGTTCGAATATCGATTATCTAAGAGCAAACGATGTTGAAACAGTCGAAGTACTAAAGTCTGGAAATGCTGCCATTTATGGTTTTAGAGGGAGCAATGGCGTCCTGGTAATTACCAGAAAGAAAGGTAAAATGAAAGATTTAAAGGACATACCCTCTTTTGGAGTACTGCCCATTACCGTGCAAGGCTATCAAAAGGTACGCGAGTTTTATTCGCCTAAATATGAAAACAAGACAGATTATAACCACCCCGACCTGCGCAGCACCATCTACTGGCAACCAGAATTGATTACCGACAAAGAGGGCAACGCTTCATTCGAATTTTACAATGCCGATGGGAACGGAACGTATCGGGTAGTTGTTGAAGGTATTGATGAAAAAGGTCACATCGGTCGGCAGGTATATCGGTATAAGGTTGATTGAACACCATGAAAAAAGTGTCCTTATTTTTTTTAATGTTTCTATACTGCTTTATTGCTTATGGGCAATCGGGAGACAATTTCATAAAAACACTTAATAGAGAAAAAACCTACCTGCATTTTGACAAACCCTACTATGCCATAGGTGATACCGTTTACTTTAAGGCTTATGTTACCTTAGGTCCAAAACACAAATTATCCGATTTAAGCAGGGTACTGCATGTCGACCTGATCGATCCTACCAACAAAATTAACCAGTCTATT
>Ga0070671_100005039_pt1 | contig 10534 bp, 9 predicted proteins | sample KBSS73metaG_FD_65341 | JGI IMG/M metagenome (GOLD analysis project Ga0070671, IMG submission 65341) | Switchgrass rhizosphere microbial communities from Kellogg Biological Station, Michigan, USA - KBS S7-3 metaG | ecosystem: Host-associated > Plants > Roots > Rhizosphere > Soil ... | reverse complement strand
ATGGTCGATATTCTCGGCATCGGCGTCTTGATCCGCGGGGCGAGCGGCGTAGGCAAGAGCGAATGCGTCCTCGGCCTGATCGAGCGCGGTTACAGCCTTGTCGCCGACGATGTGACTAAGGTCAAATCGCTCGAGGGCCGCGAACTGATGGCCACCGCGCCTGATTTGACCCGCTATCACATGGAAGTGCGTGGCATCGGAATCATTAACGTCGTCTCCATCTTCGGCATCGGCGCGATCCGAATCGAGAAGCGACTCGATCTGGTGGTGACGTTAAAAGATTGGCAGGAGCTGGAAGAAGTGGATAGAATCGGTTTGGACCGCGAACTTTACGAGATTCTCAAGATCGAAGTGCCGCACATCACGATTCCGGTGCGGCCGGGACGGGATATCGCGAGATTGATCGAGGTGGCAGCGATGGATCAGAAGCTGAAGAGCCTTGGTCTCAATAGCGCGGTGGAATTTAACGAGAAATTGCTGGGTCAAATGGAGTCGCAAATTACGTAATGGGATTATTAAATCGACGCTCGGCACCCGCCACCACCGAAAAGGTCGAAAAGGAGATCACGATCGTGAACCGGCTTGGTCTGCATGCCCGACCCGCGGCCATGTTCGTCCGCATCGCGAGCCGGCATCGATGCGAAATCTGGGTCGCAAAGGAAGACGAGGAGATCAACGGAAAAAGTATCATGGGCTTAATGATGCTGGCCGCTGGCCAGGGCTCTACACTGCGCGTCCGCGCGGAGGGCCCCGACGCCGCCCAGGCACTCCAGGATATAGAAGAATTAATCCAGTCGCGCTTCAACGAAGAGTAGTTGACGTCCCGGCTATTCTTGCACCGGAATGAACGGCGATAGCAGTCACTACGAGGAAAAGCGCTGGCACGGTGTGCCCGCCGCCCCTGGGATTGCACGGGGGCCGATCCACGTCTTTTCAATCGAGACCGACGACGTCGTGCGATACCAGGTCGACGCGTCCAACGTCGCCGACGAAATCGCACGCTTCGAAAATGCGCTGATCCAGACCCGGGCTCAGATCCTCGAGATGCAGCAACAAATCGCAGAGGCTATCGGCGCGAAAGACGCCGGGATTTTTGATGCGCACCTGTTGGTGGTCGAAGATCAGACGTTGATCGACGAGGTGCTGCGTAAACTGGAGGCCGATCACTGCAACGTGGAGTTCACGTTCCAGGAAGTGGCGAACCGCTATATCGAATCGCTCAGCCGGATCGACGATCCTTACTTGCGCGAGCGCGCACTCGACATCCAGGACGTCACCCGCCGCGTTATTCGCAATCTGCAGGGGAAATCACCGCGGCCCTTTCTCTCGATCAACGTACCCCACATCCTGGTCGCCCATAATCTCACCCCGTCCGATACCGCGACAATGAACCGCGAACAGGTGCGTGGCCTGGTGCTCGACCTGGGCAGCCGCACTTCGCACACGGCGATCATGGCCCAGTCGTTAGGCATTCCCGCCGTCGTGGGTTTGCACGATGCGACCGAGACGCTGGAAACCGGCGCACCCGCTTTGATCGACGGCTATCATGGGCTGCTCATCGTTCATCCGAGCGAAGCAACGCTGCGCGAATACGCCGAGATCGAACGGCAGAAAGGTGCGATCGCGGAGCGCCTGACACAGCTGCGCGAAACCAAGTCGACTACGCGAGACGGTTGCCACATCGTCCTCTCGGCCAATATCGAGTTGCCCGACGAAGTGGACTCCGTCCTCGCCAATGGTGCCGAAGGCATCGGACTCTACCGCACGGAATTTCTCTACCTCAATCAGACGGCGCTCCCGACGGAAGAAGAGCAATTCGAAATCTACCGAACCGTCGCTGAACGGGTTGCGCCAAATCCGCTGATCATACGCACCCTTGACCTCGGCGGCGACAAGATTTCGGAAGGCATTGAAAGTGGCGACGAACTCAATCCTTTTCTTGGCTGGCGAGCGATTCGTTTTTGTCTCGAAAATCTCGATATTTTCAAAACCCAACTGCGCGCCATCCTGCGAGCAAGCGTCGGGACGAACGTCAAAATGATGTTCCCGATGATCTCCGGCCTTGATGAGGTGCGCCGCGGCTTGCAGATCGTCGATGAATGCAGGGACGAGCTGCGCCGAGAAGGCCATCCGTTCCACGACGAACTTGAGATCGGCGTGATGATCGAGGTGCCCACCGCGGCCATCATGGCGGATCTGCTCGCGCGCGAGGTAGATTTCTTCAGCATCGGAACGAACGACTTGATCCAGTATTCGGTCGCGATCGATCGGACAAATGAGCGAGTTGCGCATCTCTACGAACCAAGCCATCCGTCGGTCGTTAGGCTGCTGAAGATGGTGGCTGATGCCGCACACGCGAACGACATTTGGGTAGGCGTTTGCGGCGAGATGGCGGGAGAAATCTTGTTTACGCCCTTGCTCCTTGGACTCGGCATGGACGAGTTGAGCGCAGGGACATCGCTTGTGCCGCGAGTCAAAAGCGCGGTCCAGCGTCTGTCGGTGACCGAGTGCCAAAAGCTCGTAGAGGAGGTCCTCGAACTGGACACACCGGCTGCGGTTCTCGCCCGCTGCACCGAGATGGCGACACGACAGTACGGCGAACTGATCGGCTGAGTGTAGAGACGGCTGTGCCAGCCGCAGAGAGTCAGCTTCGCTCGGAGAGGGGGCTGTGGGGTGGCCGCGCTACATTGCGGCGTTTTCGGTGACGCGCTCGCCGCTACACCGCGCTACGGGAAGAAGAAATTGCCGAGGAAGAACTACTCTTCGGACTCCGCTTCGCCCTCCGGCTCGATCTCCGGCTTGATGCCGTCCTCTTCCATCTTGCGCAGCACGTCGCTCATGTCGTCCACCTCGTCCCAGACTTCCTGGCTCACGTAAATCTGCGCTTTTTGTTGTACTGCCATCGCGATGCAGTCACTCGGACGACCATCAAGCTCAATGATCTTTTTCTGCTGCAGCTCGTTCTCCGCACGAATGATCATGCGCGCATAGTAGGTCGCGTTCTTGAGATCGTTGATGATGATTCGCTCGACGTGCGCGCCGAGCGCCGTCATCAGGTGCGCCATCAAGTCGTGTGTCAATGGACGTTCCTTGACCGTGCCACGCATGAACATGGTGATCGCGCTGCCCACGCTCTGGTCGACATAGATGATGAATACTTTGTCGGCGTTGCCCAGGAAGACTGCACAGCCGCCGCTCGTCGGCAGGACCGCGCGCACCTGCACCTCAATCACCGTTTTGTTCATCAAAAAAACCGTATCAGAGCGATCTTGAAAAACAAGAGGTGTGCCGTGGTGCCTCACGCCATTTGACGCTTCAGTTTTCTGCGGCAGGCAGTTGGTCTTGGGCCGTCAATCTGCCGATTGAATTTGCAGACGGGTGCCCTACACTGCGCCACGATGGCAAAAAACGACTGGGATGTTGACGCCGCCAGCGCGACTTACAATGTCGACGGCTGGGGCAGCGGTTACTTCTCGGTCAATAACGCCGGAAACGTCGTGGCGAAGCCATTGAAGGATGCTGGCGGCTCGATTGACTTGCTAGAGGTGGTCAACGAAGCGCGCGAACGCGGCCTCGGTTTTCCGCTCGTCATCCGGTTTCAGGACTTGCTGCGCCACCGGGTCGAGACGGTCAACCGCGCCTTTCACTCCGCCATGCAGGAGTTCGGTTATCGCAACCACTATCGCGGCGTCTTTCCGATCAAGGTGAATCAATTGCGCGAAGTGATCGAAGAGATCGTCGACGCCGGTGCGCAATTTCATTTCGGTCTCGAAGCGGGCAGTAAACCGGAGTTGATCGCAGCGCTCGCGATGCACAAGGACCCCGAGAGCCTTATTATTTGCAACGGCTACAAGGACCGTGCCTTCATTCGGACAGCCATGCTCGGCTGTCGTCTCGGCAAGTCGGTCATCATCGTTGTCGAAAAACTGGAGGAACTTGAACAAACGCTGCGGATTGCAAAGGAAATGGGTGTTGAGCCCAACGTCGGTATCCGGGTACGGCTGCATAGCAAAGGCGCAGGAAAATGGACGACGAGCGGCGGAGAAAACGCGAAGTTCGGCCTCAGCACGACGGACTTGATTGCGGCGAGCGAAATGCTCAAGGCGCAGGGCCTCGGGCATTGCCTTAAACTCGTCCATTTCCATGTCGGCTCTCAGGTGCCCGACATCTCGACGATCAAACGCGCGGTGCGTGAAGCGGCCCGTTATTATGCAAAGCTCTCAAAGCTTGGGCACGCCCTTGGTTATCTCGATGTCGGCGGCGGCCTCGGCGTCGACTATGATGGTTCGCGCACCAGTTTTGACAGCTCGACAAACTATTCGCTCCAAGAGTATTGCAACGACGTTGTCTATAACATCATGGAGGTTTGTGATTCCGAGGGCGTCGCGCATCCCGCGATCGTCAGCGAAGGCGGCCGAGCGATCGTGGCTCATCACTCCGTCCTCGTGGTCGAAGCCTTTGGCTCGATCGAAAAGGATGTTCAGACATCGAAAATTGAGGCGACGGCAAACGACCCGAAGCCACTCCGCGATATCCTCGAGGTGACACGCCAACTCAAGCGCGGCAACCGGCTCGAGACCTTGCACGACGCGCAACAAATCAAGGAAGAAACGCAGCAGATGTTCAATCTCGGCCTGCTCGATCTCGAATCGAAGGCCAAGATCGAGTCGCTCTACTGGGAGCTCGCCCGGCAGATCGTAACACTTCACCGCGGCCTGAAGTATGTGCCGGAAGAGGTGAAGGAGCTGGAGACGTCGTTAGGCGATCAATACATCTGCAACTTCTCGGTTTTTCAGTCGCTCCTCGATCACTGGGCGCTCGGCCAGCTTTTCCCGATCATGCCGATTCATCGCTTAACGACTGCACCCGACCGACAGGGCACGCTTGTCGACATCACCTGTGACTCTGATGGCAAGATCAGCAAATTCACCGATCTGCAGGACGTAAAAGACACCCTTCCGCTGCATAAGATCATTCCCGGGGAGCTTTACTATCTGGGCGTGTTTCTTGTCGGCGCCTACCAGGACATCATGGGCGACCTGCACAATCTCTTTGGCCGCGTGACCGAGGTGCATGTCTTCCTCGATGAAGACGAGGAATCGGGCTGGTATATCGAGGAAGTCATAGAAGGGAGTACGATCGGGCAGGTTCTGGCTCTAACGCAGTGGGATAAGATCGAACTCATGCGCCTGATGAAATTGCAGGTGGACGCTGCGATTAAGAGCGATCGGCTCAAGCCTAACGACGCGATGAAGATTCTGGCCGATTACGAGCGCGGGCTGCAGGGCTACACTTATCTTGCGCTCGATGGCGCCGCCATACCGAGTGGCATCGTTGCACCCGCGGCGTCATCATTCGGCAGGGAGAGTCGCCCCTTCGACGGACCGCGGTGATACGGGCGCCATTCCCTACTGCAAGTTGCAAACTTCGAACAGCAGCGACACCAGTGCTGCCACTTTTCCCGCGCGCGATCGCGGTATAGCTGCCCGGTTCGACTGAAAGGGTGATCGCTGACTCGGCGTCGTTTGCCGGCGCGAACCCGTCACATTCGCCATCGCACGGTGGCAACGCTCGCCCTAGAATCGGCGTGCAACGCGCCGGCGGCCTACTTTTTTTTGCCTTCGCCAGGCCGATAATCTTCCGCGGCGGCTTCGAAAGCCTTCTCGAGACCGACCATATCTTCGCCCGGACGGAAGTTGTCGAATGCCTCGGACTCGCGCTTGAGTTCCTCCTCGGAATAATTGGCGGCCTTGATTGAGAGACCGATGCGGCGCTCGATCTTGTCGACTTTGATGACCCGCGCTTCGACCTCCTGGCCAACCTTGAGAACGTCTTTCACCTTGGCGACGTGATCTTCGCTCAACTGCGAGATATGGACGAGGCCATCGATGTCATCCTGCAACTGCACAAACGCGCCAAAGCTGGCCAGCTTGGTTACCTTGCCGGTGACGAGATCGCCAATCTTGTATTTCTCGTCGATGTTCTTCCACGGATCGTCGCTCAGTTGTTTGATGCCGAGACTGATGCGCTGATTGGTCTTGTCGATGTCGATCACTTCCGCTTCGACTTCGTCGTTCTTTTTGAAGACCTCCATCGGGTGATTTATTTTGCGGGTCCAGCTCAAATCCGAGACGTGGATCATGCCGTCGATCCCGTCTTCTAATTCGACGAACGCCCCGTAGGCGGTCATGTTGCGGATCTCGCCCTTAACGCGGCTGCCAATGGTAAATTTCTTCTCGATCTCATCCCACGGATTCGGCTCAAGTTGACGCAGGCCTAAGGAAATCTTTTGCTCCTCTTTATTGACGCCGAGGACGACCGCTTCGACTTCCTGCCCCGCGGTTAGGATGTCCGATGGACGCATGATGCGCTTCGTCCACGACAGTTCGGAAACGTGGATGAGACCTTCGACACCTTCTTCCAACTCTACGAACGCGCCGTAAGGAACGAGGTTGGTAATCTTGCCTTTGACCTTCTGGCCAGCCGGGAAACGCTCTTCGATCTGGTCCCACGGATTCTTCTGCGTCTGCTTCAGGCCTAACGAAACGCGCTCCTTCTCCTTGTTAATGTCAAGCACAAGGACTTCAAGTTGCTGACCGACCTTGAGTAGTTCACTCGGATGGCCAAGGCGGCCCCAGGTCATATCAGTGATGTGCAAAAGACCGTCCATACCTCCGAGGTCGATGAAGGCACCGAAATCCGTGAGGTTCTTGACCGCGCCCGAAACGGTATCGCCGACTTTGACACCTTCGAGGAATTTCTGCCGCTTCTCGCTGCGCTCCTGCTCAATTAATTCGCGCCGGCTCAGGACAACGTTTTTCCGGTCGTCGTTAATCTTCACGATCTTGAAATCGTAGGTATTGCCGACAAACTGCTGGAGGTCGCGCGGCGGAATGATGTCGATTTGCGACGCTGGCAGAAAAGCCTCGACGCCAATGTTCACCATCAACCCACCCTTAACCACGGATTTCACCTTGCCCTTGATCAATCCGTCGCCGGCAAAAACCTGGGCGATCTTGTTCCAGTTCTGACGATAGGCGGCCTTCTCCTTCGAGAGCACAACCATGCCTTCGTCATTCTCGAGGCGCTCGAGGAGCACCTCCACTTCGTCGCCTACTTCGAGCGACTCAATGTCGTCGAACTCCGCCGTAGGGATTACGCCCTCGGACTTGTAACCGATATCCACAAGGACCTCCCGCGGCCGAATCTCCAAAACGCGCCCCTTCACGATGCTGCCTTCTTTGAAGTCGCGCATCGACTTCGACATCAAATCCTGCATTTGCAACATAAACGGTGGGCTCTCCTCGTGAGGCGGGGCTCGGTGGTTAAAAACAGCGGCGACCATCGCCATCTGTTCCCGCGGAAAGGGGAGGGAAACTAGCCATGTTCTGCGTTGCGGTCAACTGGCACCCAGAATGGTATTTGATTCTTCTATCGAAACCGATGTAATCTCGCACCTACCATGAGTTGGAGCATCAGTGAGGCAATGACCGACCCGGCAATTCGCGAGCCGATGTCTTTTCGTTCAGAGTTTAGGTTTTACCTTCGAGATATCCCCGTCGAGATTATGTTGCGCTTGTACAATCCCATTCACTCGAGCACGATAATTGTCCGACAAAGTCATTTGATCTCGGTCCCGGGTCTGGACAGGCAGGAGGAAGCCGGTTGCGAGGATCCAACACAGGACGGCGAAGTGCTGCAAAGCGCAGTCAGCAAATTCGTCTGCGTTTACAATGCCGCAATCGCAAAGGGCCTGAAACCTGAAGTCACCTGGTTGAAGAAAAATCCCGAGTTCAACTGAACTATCCTCGGGCGGCGGGCTAAGCTCCACTCGGATTTGACGATTCCCCGCTCTTCGTGTCGTTTCAACGAACGCATGACGAAGCATCTTCTCATCACCTTTCTCACCGCGGCGTTGCTTTCCGTGCCCCTGCGGGCTGCGCCCCCGGCCGAGCAACAGGTTAGCGAAGCGATCAAGGCAGAGGGCGTTTCGGTTGTGCATCTTTGGGCTCCTTGGTGCGGTAACTGCCAGACTGAACTCAAGAGCGGCGGGTGGAGCAAGACGGTGAAGGATAATCCCGGCGTGAAGTTTTATTTCGTCTCCGTCTGGAACGGCGGCCAGGACGGAGGCGCCATGCTAGCTAAATACGAGATCGCTCAGCAGCCTAATGTGACGATCCTCGCGGATCCTGGTCCGCGTGGCGCTGATCACATCAAACAATTCGCCGGTCTGCCGTTGAGTTGGATTCCCACCACCTGGATCTTCAAAGCCGGCGACCTTCGCTACGCCTTGAATTATGGAGAAATCCGCTTCCCGATGCTTCAGCAATTGATCGCCGACAGCACCTCGGGTTGGGAGCATTGAGCTCTCTGTTGCGCACGAAATTCGGGTTGCCAGAGCGAGAGGGGTGTAGCATCTTCCCCGTCCGCCGCGCCCCCTCCAGCCGGTGCCATATCTATGTCTAACACGATTGAATTAGTGCCCGAGCTGCTCGAAGCGGGGGTCCATTTTGGCCACCAGACGAAGCGCTGGAATCCGAAAATGAAGCCGTTCATTTTCGAAAAGCGCAACGCAATTTACATCATCAACCTCGACGAAACCGTCAAGCAGTTGCAACGCGCGACTGATTTCCTGCAGGACGTGACACACCGCGGCGGCAAGATCCTTTTTGTGGGCTGCAAAAAGCAGGCGCAGGAAGCGGTAAAGGAAGCGGCCGTGGCCTGCGGACAATTCTACGTCAACCAACGCTGGCTCGGCGGCACCCTAACGAATCTCGCCACCATCCGCAAAAGCATTGGTCGTTTGAAATATATTGAGGAAATTGAAGCCTCGCCCGACTACAAGAAGATGGGCAAGCAGGAACTCGCGGCCTTGAATCGCGAGGCCGCCAAGTTGCGCCGCAACCTTGAGGGAATTCTCGAAATGTCACAGCTCCCCGATGCACTCATCGTCATTGACACGACGCGCGAAGAAAATGCGGTTAACGAAGCGCGGCGGCTCGGCATCCCCACAGTGGCGATTGTCGATACAAACGCCGATCCCGAAATTATCGACTACCCGATTCCGGGAAATGACGATGCCATCCGCGCCATTCGGGTAATGCTGCAGAAGCTCGTCGATGCGATTGTCTCGGCCAGCGGCGAAGCGCGCATGCGCGAAGAAGTCGAGATGGCCGGCGTTTCTGCATAACATCGTTAGTCGAGAGTCGGTCGTTGAAGGATGAGGGAATCCGGTTCTCTGATTTTTCTCTCACCTCTCAGTTTTTACTATCTATGGAAATTAATCCTCAGACGGTCAAACAGCTTCGCGAGAAAACCAACGCGGGCTTCATGGATTGCAAACGCGCCCTGACCGAGACCGGAGGCGATCTCGACAAAGCCGAAACGCTTCTGCGTACCAAAGGGATCGCCAGCGCCAGCAAAAAGTCCTCCCGCGCGACCAAGGAAGGCATCGTCGCCTCCTACATTCACCTTCAGGGCAAGGTCGGCGTTCTCGTCGAGGTCAATTGCGAGACCGATTTCGTGGCCAAAAACGAAGGCTTTCGTGCTTTCGTCAAAGACATCACGCTTCACATCGCCGCCGCCCAGCCACTCTACGTCAGCCGCGATCAAGTGCCCTCGGCCACGGTTGAATCCGAACGCGCGATCTATGCCGAGCAGGTGAAAGGCAAGCCGGAGAATGTAGTGATGAAAATCGTCGAAGGAAAACTCGACAAATTTTACAGCACTGTCTGCCTGCTCGAACAGGGCTTCATCAAGAATCCAGATCAAACGATCAAAGAACTGGTCGCGTCGAAAATCGCGGAAATTGGGGAAAATATCGTCCTCCGGCGATTCACGCGTTATTCCGTCGGAGAACCCCTTAGCCACGAGTCGGTCCCTGCCCTCGTCGCGGAAGATTAGCTGCCCTTCTCAAGCGCCGCTGCCCGGTGATTAGTCAAAATGAATCCATCTCTGTTTCGCCCGACCGGGACCAATGCGCGAAACCCGCCAACCGGCGTTTTCACGCCAGCGGACGGGCCCTCGCAGTCGAAGTTGGTTGATCGTTAGGGGCTGGTCGGAGGCACCTCCGGGATGAAAGTGAAGGGCGGCACCAGCGGAAGCGCAGGGGGAGGCCCTTCCGATGGCGCTTCAGCCGGACCCTCCGCCGGGATGTCTTTGTTATCGAGAATGCGTTTCCCGTCAATCGCTTCCTTGCCGTCAATCATTTCCTTGCCGCCAATCGTTCTCTTTCCATCAATTCGTTGGTCCCCTTCAGCTTCTTCAGCAGAGCCGCCGACGCTCTTCGCCGGGCCGAATGCCGCGACCTGCGCGATGGAAAACCGCTCTCCGTGAGCAGCGGCCGGGTGCCACTTGAGCATCACGTAACGGCCAATCACTTCCGGGAAATCAACTGAAGCCCGGCCTTCTCCGATGCTGATGACCGAACCCACAGGTTTCAATCCGGCGAACGCTACCTCACTGATCTTTAACGAGGCTGGCAGATCCGTCCCCTGCCCAACATTAGCGATTTGCTGAACGCCGGCGCCATTTG
>Ga0070671_100005037_pt1 | contig 10535 bp, 6 predicted proteins | sample KBSS73metaG_FD_65341 | JGI IMG/M metagenome (GOLD analysis project Ga0070671, IMG submission 65341) | Switchgrass rhizosphere microbial communities from Kellogg Biological Station, Michigan, USA - KBS S7-3 metaG | ecosystem: Host-associated > Plants > Roots > Rhizosphere > Soil ... | reverse complement strand
GGCGTCGGCGCGGTACGGCGCGTCGGCCTGGACGACGACCTGGTAGGTCTTGCCGAACTTGCTGAAGTCGTTGACGTAGAGCGAGCCGAGGTTGACCTGCATCGTGTCGTAGATGTCGCCGAGCGCGACGCCCATCTGCTTGGCACGAACGCGGTCGACGTTGGCGTAGAGCTGCGGCACGTTGATGTCGTAGGTCGAGTACGGCGTGCCGATGCTCGACTTCGGGTTCATGTAGACCTGCCCGAGCGTTCCCCAGACTGCCCCGTACAGCGCCTGCTCGCCGAGGCCGTCGCGGTCCTGCACCTGCAGCTTGAAGCCGCCGGCGTTGCCGAGGCCGTCGACCGCCGGCGGCGGCACGACGAACATTCGCGCGCCCTGGATCTGCTGGATCGCGCCGTTGACCTTGCCGAGGATGGCGAACTTCGAGAGCTCGGGCGACGTGCGCTCCTCGAACGGCTTCAGGCCGAAGAAGACGATGCCTTCGTTCGGCGCCGCCGAGAACCCCGCGATCGACAGGCCCGGGAAGGCGACGGAGTCGACGATGCCCGGCACCTTCAACGCGATGTCGCTCATCTGCCGGATGACGGCATCGGTGCGATCGAGCGACGCGCCCGCCGGCAGCTGGGCGATGCCGATCAGGTACTGCTTGTCGGGTGCCGGAACGAAGCCCGAGGGAATGCGCGTGAACAGGAACGCCGTCAGCGCGAGCAGCAGCGCGTAGACGAGCATCGTCACCGACTTGCGCTGCACGATCCGCGTCACGCCGCGGCCGTAAGACTCGCTGCGCCGACCGAACCAGCCGTTGAACCAGCGGAAGAACCTGCCGAAGAGCGCATCCATGCCGCGCGTCAGCCAGTCCTTGGGCGCGTCGTGCGGGCGCAGCAGCAGCGCGCTCAGCGCCGGCGACAGGGTGAGCGAGTTGAAGGCCGAGATCACCGTGCTGATCGCGATCGTGACCGCGAACTGCTTGTAGAACTGGCCGGTGAGGCCGGGCACGAAGGCGAGCGGAACGAACACCGCGCAGAGGACAAGCGCGATGGCGATGATCGGCCGCGACACCTCCTGCATCGCCTTGACGGTCGCGTCGTGCGCGCTCAGGCCTCGCTCGATGTTGCGCTCGGCGTTCTCGACGACGACGATCGCGTCGTCGACGACGATGCCGATCGCAAGCACGAGCCCGAACAGGGTCAGCGTGTTGATCGAGTAGCCGAGCAGGAGCAGGAAGGTGAACGTGCCGACGATCGACACCGGCACCGCGATGAGCGGGATGATCGACGCGCGCCAGGTCTGCAGGAAAAGGATCACCACCAGCACGACCAGCGCGACGGCGATGAACAGGGTCTCGATCACCTTCGAGATCGACGTCTGCACGAATCGCGTCGGGTCGTAGACGATGCTGTAGCTCATGCCCTGCGGAAAGTCGGCCTTCAGCCGCTCCATCGTCGCGCGCACGTTGTTGGAGAGCGCCAGCGCGTTCGAGCCCGGCGCCTGGAAGATGGCGATCGCCGCGGCCTCCTTGTTGTTGAGGAGGCTGCGCAGCGAGTACGAGCCGGCCGAGAGCTCGACCCGGCCGAGGTCGCGGATGCGGATCAGGCCGCCCGTCGCCGGCTCGGTGCGGACAATGATGTCGGCGAACTGCTCCTCGCTCGTGAGTCGGCCTTGCGTGTTGACGGCGAGCTGGAACTCGGTGCCCTTGGGCGACGGCGAAGCGCCGACCGTGCCGGCGGCGACCTGCGCGTTCTGCTCGCGGATCGCGGCGACGACCTCGCCGGTGGTGATGCTGCGCGCGGCGAGCTTGGCGGGGTCGAGCCAGATTCGCATCGCATAGTCGCCGGCGCCGAACAGGAGCACCGAGCCCATCCCCGGAATCCGCAGCAGCTCGTCGCGGACGTTGAGCTGGCCGTAGTTGCGCAGGTAGAGCGCGTCGCGGCTGTTGTCGGGGCTGACCAGGTGCACGACCATCGTCAGGTTGGGGCTCGACTTCTCGGTCGTGACGCCGATCTGGCGCACGATCTCCGGGAGGCGCGGCAGGGCGCGGTTGACGCGGTTCTGCACCGCCGTTTCCGCGACCTCGGGGTCGGTGCCGATCTTGAAGGTCACGGTCAGCGTCATGCTGCCGTCGGCCGTCCCCTGCGACTCGAAGTACAGCAGGTTCTCGATGCCGTTGATCTGCTCCTCGAGCGGCGTCGCGACGGTCTCGGAGATGACGCGCGGGTTCGCGCCGGGGAACTGTGCCCGCACCACGATCTGCGGCGGCGCGACCTCGGGATATTCGGAGACCGGCAGGCGAAAGATCGAGAGCAGCCCGAGCAGGAAGATCAGGATCGAGAGGACCGCCGCGAATCGCGGCCGGTCGATGAAGAAGCGGGAGATGTCCATGGCGGCGCTTTCGGTCAGCCCTTGGCGACGGGCTTCTTTTCGCTCGGCGCGGGCGCGCCGGGCGACCCGGGCGCCGGCGGCACGATCGGCATGCCCTTGGCGTCGACCTGCAAGAGTTGCGGCGCGACCGTCATTCCGGGCTGGATGCGCTGCAGGCCGTCGACGACGACGTGCTCGCCCGCCTTGACGCTGCCCTGCACGACGCGCATGCCGTCGGCGAGCGCGCCGAGGCGCACTTCGCGGAACTGCGGCTTGCCGTCCGCCGCGACGACGTAGACGAACTTCTTCGTCTGGTCCGTGCCGATCGCCCGCTCGGGAACGAGGACGGCGTCGTAGGCCGCCGCGCTTTCCATGCGCAGGCGCGCGCTCAGTCCGGGAGTGAAGCGACCGGTCGCGTTGTCGAACGTCGCCCGCATGCGGACGGCGCCGGTCTGCGGGTTGATCCGGTTGTCGACGAAGTCGACCTGGCCATCGTGCGGGAACCCCTGCTCGTCGAGCAGGGCCATGCCCACCTTCGGCGCCTTGCCGCCGGTCTTCGCTTCCCTCAGGCGCAGGTAGGTGCGCTCGCTGCCGTCGAAATAGGCGTAGACCTTGCTCACGCCGGCGATCGTCGTCAGCACCGACTGCTCGTTGACGACGTTGCCGGCAGTGACGTTGGCGCGCGAGGCGCGGCCCGCGATCGGCGCGCGCACCTGCGCGTATTCGATGTTGAGTCGGGCGATTCGCAACGCCGCCTCGGCGCCCTGGATGTCGGCCTGCGACGTGCGCTGGCTGGCAGCGAGCTGATCGACCTCCTGCTTCGAGACCGCCTGCGAATCGAGCAGCTTCTGGGCGCGCGCGAGCTCGCTCTGGGCCAGCTCGAAGCGGGCCCTCATCGACGTCAGCTGCGATTGCGCTCGCGCCGCCTCTGCCTCGAACGGCCGTGGATCGATGGAAAACAGCAGGTCGCCCTTGCGGACCAGGGCGCCGTCCGTGAAGTGGACCTTGTCGATCGTGCCGCTGACTCGCGGCCGCAGCTCCACGTACTCCGCTGCTTCGAGTCGGCCGCTGAACTCCTCGCTGTCGGCGACTGGGCGCTGGACCGCGGGAGCGACGCTCACCGGGGGGGCCTGCGGCGGACCGCCCTGGGCGTCGGCGGGGTCGCCGCAGCCGCTGATCAGGAACAGCGTCGCCGCGATCGAGGCGAGCAGCGTGCTGCCCATCAACACGCGCGGCTGCGCAACGGCTACATCGGAGTTCATGGCAAGTCCTTTGTCAGGCTTCGGCGAATCGATGCCATCAGCTGCTGGTGGCGAAGCGATGACGGATCGAGAATCGCCTGCGAGGCGGGAGTTCTTCATTCCGTAGCGAGCGCTACGAGATGTGGCAGAATAGCCAGTGCACAAGGGCCGGTCAAGTCTTTTATTAGCGATGACTATGAAAAGCAAGCGCGGGGCCGGCCAATCGGCGGGGAAGTCCGTGCTGGAACGGCTGTGCGGACCAAGCGAAACAGTGCGCAAGGCACGCGGTCGGCCGCTTTCGTTCGATCGCGAGGCCGCTCTCGAGAAAGCGATGCACGTCTTCTGGGAGCGCGGCTACGAGGCCGCTTCCGTCGCCGACCTGACGGCGGCGATGGGCATCACGCCGCCGAGCCTCTACACCGCGTTCGGCGACAAGGAGCGCTTGTTCCTCGAGGCGGTCGACGCCTATGGCAAGGGGCCGGGCGGCTTCGGCGCAAGGGCGCTTGCCGAGGAGCCCACGGCCCGACAGGCGTTGCAGCGGCTATTGGAGGAGGGCGCCGTGGAGCTGACCCGCGATTGCCAGCCGCACGGCTGCATGATGGTGATGGCGACGACGAACTGCTCGCTCGCTGCCGAACATCTCCAGGCCGCTCTCGCCAAGCGGCGCGCCGTCTACGTCAAGGACATGGAGGATCGAATCCAGCGAGGGATCGACCAGGGTGAGCTGCCGCCCGGGACGGATGCCTATGCCTTGGCGAATTTCTACGCCATGGTCTACCAGGGGATGTCGATGCAGGCCAAGGATGGCGCATCCCGGGAAAGCCTCCTCGAGAGTGCGAGGATGGCGATGCGGTCGTGGCCGGAGAAACCGGATCGCGCGGTGACGCGGGCTGCCTCCTCGCAAAAAGGCGGCGGCCATCGCCGAAGCGCATCGCGACCCCGAAGACGACGACGTTGAAGTCGGCCCTTCAGGACGGGGCGTTCACCTTGCCGAACTGCCAGAGCAGGAAGCTGTAGATGTCGGCCAGCTTGCTGTAGCCCTGCAGCGCCGTGCTGCCGACGCCATGGCCGGCCTGCTCGTCGAGGCGCAGCAGGATCGGCTTGCCGCTGCTCGTCGATGCCTGCAGGCGCGCCGCGGCCTTTGCGCTGTGCCAGACGTCGACGCGGGGATCGTTCAGGCCGTGGATGAAGAGCACGGCCGGGTAGGGCCTGCCGTCGCGGATCTGGTGGTAGGTGCTCATCTCCAGGAGCGCGCGGAACTCGTCCGGGTCACGCCATGATCCGAACTCCGAGATGTTGGTGATGCCGTTGGCCGATTCCTCGGCGCGTACCGCGTCCATGACGCCGACATCGAAGATCGCCGCCGCGAACAGCTCGGGCTCGCTCGTCACCGCGCGGCCGACGAAGATGCCGCCGGCGCTCGTGCCCCAGATGCCGAGCGTCTTCGCCGAGGCGTAGCCCTCCCGGATGAGCCAGCGGGCGCAGGCGATCCCGTCCTTCCAGGTGTTGGGCTTCGTTGCCTTGAATCCGGCGCGATGCCAGGTGTCACCGAACGCGCCGCTGCCGCGCACGTTGGCGTACGCGAGCACGCCGCCGCGCTCGAGCCAGGCGATGCTTCGCGGATCGAAGAAGTTGGTGAAGGTGAAGCCGTAAGCGCCATAGCCGACCAGCAGCGTCGGGTTGCTGCCGTCGAGCACGAGCCCCTTGCGACGCAGGACAGCCATGGGGACGAGAGCGCCGTCATGGCTCGGCACCATCACCTCGGAGACCTCGAGCTCGGGGGCACCCGGCGGCCGGGCACCGCTGCGCAGGCGCGTGTCGGTGACGCTGCCGTCCGCTGCGGCGGCAAGGAGGCGCGGCGGCTCGGTCCAGCTGCTCGTGCCGAGCCAGACGTCGCCGTATGCGTGCGCCGCGTCTTCGGTCAGGAAGGTCGAGCCGGCTCGGCCCGGCGCGGCGTCGCGCCCCGGTCCGCCGTCGTTCGGATAGCGGAGCACGCGCGTGGCGAAGCCCTGCTGCACTTCGGCCTGGATGCCGTCGCGGCCGAGACCGAAGCGCGTGAGCACGCCGGCGCTCGGCTCGGCGACGATCTCCTTCGCCTGGCTCAGCACGGGGTTGGCCAGGTCGAGGGCGAGAATGCGGCCGCGCGGCGCGCCGACCAGCGTCTGCAGATACAGCGTGTCGCCGCGCAGCGCCACGACGATGATCTTGTCCGTGGCGGTGGCGATCGGCCGCCACGCGATCTTCGCGTCACCGAGCGCGGACAGCGGGGCGACGAAGAGGCGCCCCTCCGGTACCGTCGTGTCGGTCGTGCGCGCGACCATCCATCGGCTGTCGGCGGCGAAGATGACCTGCGCGACGTCGAGGCGTGCCAGCCCGAGGGTCTTGTCGACCAGAGGACCGAACAACGGCGTCGGCGTCGCGTCGCTGCGCCTCGGCTCGTAGAGCCAGGCCGTGGTGTCCAGGAAGGTTTCCGTCTCGGGTGTTCCGGCGGCGAGCTCGCGCACCTGGTTGAAGCTGATTCGCCGGCTGTCGGGGGTCCAGTGGAGGTGCGGCTCGCGCACGCGCGGGATCGCGGCGCCGACGCGCTTGCCGGTCGCGCTCTCGATGATCTCGAGCGATGCATTCTCGGAGCCCCCCGCCGAGATTCCGAAGGCGACGAGCTTTCCGTCCCACGACGGGCGAAAGTAGTTGATCGCGCGCGGAATTCCATCGGCGCGGGAGAGCGCGGCAGGGTCGACGAGGACGCGCTCGGCGCCGTTCGCGCCGTCGCGCATCACCAGCACGAACTGCGCCTCTCCGCTCTTGCGGCGCAGGAAGAAGACGCGGTCTCCCGGCATCCGGACGACTTCGCGGATCGAGTCCCCTGACGCCGCCGCGAGCTCGGCGATCCGCTTGACCATCGCGTCACGGCCGGCGATGCCGGCGAGCTGCGCCGCGGCTTCGTCACCCTTCGCCTTCAGCCAGGCCAGCGTCGCGGCGCTCTTCAGGTTCTCGAGATTGCGGTAGGGATCGGCGACGCGCACGCCGTGCAGCGTGTCGACGACGGGTTCGCTGGGCGCCGGCGGCGCTGCCGCGGCCGCGAGAGTGCAGGCCAAGGCCGAAGCCAGGGAGACGATGGCGGCAAGAGCGGCGGGGCCGCGCGCGGCGAGGGCTTGGGGCAAGGCGTTCTCCGGCGCGAGCTCGATGCGCAAGGCGCGCATGCTACGCGAAGGGACGAACGCCAAACCGAAATCGGACGCGCATGAAGCTCGCAGCGTTCGGCTCGCCACCTTTGCCCCGACCGTGCGCGCCGTCGAACGGGTCGGCGCCAGGCAGAGTTCAGGTCGCGACCAGCCCCAGGCGCGTCAGCGGCAGCCGGCGCACGCGCGGCCCGCCGAGCCGGGCGATCGCGTTGGCCACCGCCGGCGCGAGCGGCGGCACGCCGGGCTCGCCGACGCCGGTCGGCTTCGCATCGCTCGGCACGATGTGGACCTCGATCTTCGGCATCTCGTGAATGCGCAGCGACCGGTAGGTGTCGAAGTTGCGCTGCGCCGCACGCCCGCCCTTGATCTCGACCTCGGAGTAGTACATCGCGCCGAGCGCGAAGCCGATGCAGCCTTCCATCTGGGCGCGGATGACGTCGGGGTTGACGGCGACGCCGCAGTCGACGGCGCAGACGACGCGCTCGACCTTCACCTTGCCGTCCTTCATCGACACCTCGGCGACCTGGGCGACGAACGAATCGAACGACTCGTGCACCGCCAGGCCCTGCGCCATGCCGGCGCGCGGCGGCCGGCCCCAGCCGGCCTTGTCGGCGACGAGGCGCAGCACGCCGGCGGCGCGCGGGCTCTTGTCGAGCAGGGCGAGGCGGAACGCGAGCGGGTCCTTGCCGGCGGCCGCGGCGAGCTCGTCCATCATCGTCTCCATGACGAAGGCGGTGTGCGTGTTGCCGACCGAGCGCCACCAGAGGGGCCGCACCGCGAGCGCCTGCGTGTGCAGCTCGCCCTGCAGCATCGGCAGCGCATAGGCGCTCGGCGACACGCCCTCCACCGACGTCGGGTCGACGCCGTCCTTCACCATGATCGGCTCCATCGGCGTGCCGGCCATGATCGACTGGCCGACGATGACGTGCTTCCAGTCGGCGACGCGGCCCGTGCTGTCGACCGAGGCCTTGACGCTGTGCACGTACATCGGCCGATAGAGGCCGGCGCCGGTGTCGTCCTCGCGCGTGTACTGCAGCCGCACCGGGGCGCGCCCGCCGATCGCCTTGGCGACGTGGACCGCGGCGACGGTGAAGTCTGACCAGCCGTTGGCGCGCCGACCGAAGCTGCCGCCGGAGACCAGCGTGTGCAGCTTCACCTTGTCGAGCGGCAGGCCGGCGGCCTCGGCCGCGAACTGGTGGTCGAAGGTCGGGAACTGGTGGCCGCTCCAGGTCTCGAGCATTCCATCGTGCAGCCAGGCGACGCAGTTCATCGGCTCCATCGACGCGTGGGCGAGGAACGGGAACTCGTAGACCGCCTCGACCGTCTTCGCCGCCGGCCGCGCGCCTTCGCTCGGCTTGGCGAACGACTTGCCGCCGGGCTGCGCGGCCTGCGCCTTGAAGCTTGCGAGCAGCTGGTCGCTGTCGAGGCTGCGGCTCGACGATTCGTCCCACACCGCCTTCAGCGCGCGCCGGCCCTGCAGCGCGGACCACATGCCCGTGCCGACGACGGCGACGCCTTCCGGCACCTGGACCACGTCGGTCACTCCCTTGACCTTCTTCGCCTCGCTCGCGTCGAACGAGACCAGCTTCGCGCCGAAGCTCGGCGGCCAGGCGATCACGGCGGTGAGGAGGCCCGGCAGCTTGACGTCGATCGTGTAGACGGCCGAGCCGTCGCACTTCGACGGCGAGTCGACGCGCGGGCTCGCCTTGTCCTTGCCGATGTAGACGAACTGCGCCGGCGTCTTCAGCACCGGCTCTCCCGCGAGCTTGACCTTGCTCGCCGCGTCGGCCATCTCGCCGTAGCCGGCGCGACGACCCGAGGCGTGCGTGAGCTGGCCCCTCGAGGTCCGGACCTCGCTCGCCGGCACCTGCCACGCTTCGGCCGCGGCGGCGACGAGCATGGCCCGCGCCGTCGCGCCCGCGGCGCGGTATTGCAAGTACGAGTTGGCGATCGCCGACGAGCCGCCGGTGCCCTGCATCGGCCCGAAGGCGAGGTTGTTGTAGCGCGTCACGTCGGCGGGCGCGTACTCGGTGCGCACCATCGCCCAGTCGGCGTCGAGCTCGTCGGCGAGCAGCGAGGCGAGGCCGGTCGTGTTCCCTTGGCCCATCTCGTGGTGCTTGCAGACGACGGTGACGAGGCCGTCGCTGCCGACGCGAACGAACGCGTTCGGCGCGAGCGGGCCGGTCGCCGCTCCTTCGGCGCCGAGCGATGCGGCGCGCGCCGACGAAGGCGCGGCGCTCCAGCCGATCGCCACGACCAGGCCGCCGGCCGCCTGCAGCAGGGCGCGGCGGCTGAGCGTCGGCGGCGCCGCGGCATCGAGCGATGCCGGCGGCGTCGCGGCAGGGAACCGCTCGGCGAGCGCGGCGCGCCCGGCGGCGTCGAGGTGGTGGAAGACGGTCATGCGCGGCTCCTCAGGCGAGCGTCGCGGCCGCGGCGTGGATCGCGGCGCGGATGCGGTGGTAGGTCGCGCACCGGCAGAGGTTGCCGGCCATCGCGTGGTCGATGTCGGTGTCGCTCGGCTTGGGAATCTTCTCGAGCAGCGCCGTCGCCGACATGATCTGGCCCGACTGGCAGTAGCCGCACTGGACGACGTCGAGCTCGACCCAGGCCTTCTGCACCGCCTTCGCGGCCTTCGACGAGAGCCCCTCGATCGTCGTCACCTGCCTGCCGACGACCGCCGAGACCGGCGCGGAGCACGAGCGCAGCGGCTCGCCGTCGACGTGCACGGTGCAGGCGCCGCACTGGGCGATGCCGCAGCCGTACTTGGTGCCGGTGAGGCCGAGGTCGTCGCGCACGACCCAGAGAAGCGGCGTCGCGGCGTCGACGTCGAGGTCGCGGCGCTGGCCGTTGACAGTGATCGAGATGGACATGAGGCCTCCGGGAAACGGGTCGGGAAAAGGGGCCGCTCTCGCTCAGCGCGGGCACGCCGCGCCGGTATCGATCCAGGCGGCGATCAGTGCGCCGAACTGCGCCTGCGTGCCGGGAGCCGGCTCGCGCTGGCCGCCGGGACGCCAGCCCCAGCCGACGAGCGAGTCGTGTGCCATGTGCTCCTGGATCTGCGCGAGTGTCTTGCCGCCGTTGCGGCCCGGATCCTTGATCTGCTCGCAGATCTGCGCGAGCGATCGCGTCTGCCACGCCATGCTCGCCGGCGCGACGTGCCAGAGGGGATGGCCGGGAACGCCGGACGCCTCGAAGTTGGCCGCCTGGTGGCAGGTCGTGCAGCGCATGCCGACGGCGCCCTTGTCGTCGGCGCCGCGCATGACCAGCGGGCTGTGCGGATGCATGTCGGTGCCCTGCGTCGGCCGCTCGCCCACGGGATGGCAGTTGAGGCATCGCGGGTGCTCGATCACCTTGCCGGCCTCGACGAAGAGGGCGCGGGATCGCTCGCTCCTGTCGGCGATCGCGGCGAAGCTGTCGGGGGCGCGCAGGTCGGCCGCGTGGGCGCCGGCGGAAAGAGCGGCGAGAAGGAACACGGCCGAGAGGCCGTGACGCGAGTGTCGATGCATGACCGCCTTTCTACCGGCCGCGGTGAGATGGCGCACTGACCGGGCGGGCAGTGTTGACCACTTTCAAGACGGCTGCAGTGTCCCTGACAGCGCATCGCCGACGAGCATCTGATAGCGATCTCGACGCGTTCGGCGAGCCAGGATGTGCTCCGTGAACGCTCGATCCCGCGATCGGATTTGCCGGAGCCGATTGACAGAATCGGAACAAGCAAGAACGATCGTTGAATCGTGCTCGAGGGTGGACATGG
>Ga0070671_100005036_pt1 | contig 10537 bp, 6 predicted proteins | sample KBSS73metaG_FD_65341 | JGI IMG/M metagenome (GOLD analysis project Ga0070671, IMG submission 65341) | Switchgrass rhizosphere microbial communities from Kellogg Biological Station, Michigan, USA - KBS S7-3 metaG | ecosystem: Host-associated > Plants > Roots > Rhizosphere > Soil ... | reverse complement strand
CGGCTGCCCCTGCGATCACGAGGAGTGTGACGTGGTCTCCAAAGCATCCGTATTCAAGACGCCACACGGCGAGCCCACCGTTCGACTCACCGTCGCACAGGCGACGATTCGGTTCCTCGCCAACCAGTACGTCGAGCGTGACGGCGAACGCAGCAGGTTCTTCGCCGGTTGCTTCGGCATCTTCGGCCACGGCAATGTGGCGGGCATCGGCCAGGCGCTGCTGCAGGCCGACCTGGACGCAAACGGTGCGTCGCTGCGATATGTGTTGGGCCGCAACGAACAAGCCATGGTGCACACCGCGGCGGCCTACGCACGCCAGAAGGATCGGCTGCAGGCGTGGGCGGTGACGGCCAGCATCGGGCCGGGTTCGACCAACATGTTGACGGGTGCCGCGCTCGCCACGATCAACCGGTTGCCGGTGCTGCTGTTGCCGTCGGACACGTTCGCGACCCGTGTGAGCGCACCGGTGCTGCAGGACCTCGAACAGCCGCATGACAACGAGCTGACGGTCAACGACGCGTTCAAGCCGCTGTCACGCTTCTTCGACCGGGTATGGCGCCCGGAGCAGTTGCCGTCGGCTCTGCTGGGTGCGATGCGCGTGCTCACCGACCCCGTTGAAACAGGAGCAGCGACCGTCGCCTTACCGCAGGACGTTCAGGCCGAGGCGTTCGACTGGCCGGAATCGCTGTTCGCCGAACGGACTTGGCATATCGCACGACCGGTCCCTGAGCGGTCGGTCATCGCGCGGGCGGCCGAGATCATTCGGTCTGCGCAGCGGCCGTTGATCGTCGCAGGCGGTGGGGTGATCTACTCCGGCGCCAGCGACGCGCTGGCGGCGTTCGTCGAGAAGACCGGGATCCCTGTGTCGGAGACGCAGGCGGGCAAGGGATCGCTGCGGTATGACCATCCGCAAGAGGTCGGCGCGATCGGCTCGACCGGGACCACCGCCGCCAACGCGCTGGCCGCTGCGGCCGACGTGGTGATCGGGATCGGCACCCGCTACAGCGATTTCACCAGCGCGTCCCGCACCGCGTTCAACGATCCCGATGTGCGGTTCGTCAACATCAACGTGGCGTCCTTCGATGCGGTCAAACAGGGCGCCCTGTCGGTGGTAGCCGACGCGCACGACGCTCTGGAGGCTTTGTCGAGCACGTTGGGTGATTACTCGGTGACCGACGAATACCGCGCGCAGGCAGCAGAACTCGCACAGGAATGGGACCAGACGGTGTCGGCCGCCTATCGGGTGGAGGACGACGGCAGCGCACTGAACCAGAGTCAGGTCATCGGGCTGGCCAACACGTTGTCCGATCCGCGCGATGTGGTGGTGTGCGCGGCCGGCTCGATGCCGGGTGACCTACACAAGCTGTGGCGCACCCGCGAGCGCAAGGGCTACCACGTCGAATACGGCTACTCCTGCATGGGTTACGAGATCGCAGGCGGCATCGGCATCCGGATGGCCGCCCCCGACCGCGACGTGTTCGTCATGGTCGGCGACGGCTCGTATCTGATGATGGCGACCGAACTCGTCACCGCGGTGCAAGAGGGTGTCAAGGTCATCGTGGTGCTGGTGCAGAACCACGGCTTCGCGTCGATCGGTTCGCTGTCGGAGTCGTTGGGCTCGCAGCGATTCGGCACCGCCTACCGCTATCGCAGCGCCGACGGCCACCTCGACGGCGGGAAGCTGCCAGTGGACCTGGCCGCCAACGCCGCCAGCCTCGGGGCCGAGGTGATCCGCGTGACGACGGCCGCCGAGTTCACCGATGCGGTCAAGGTGGCCAAGGCCAATGAGCACACCACCGTCATTCATGTCGAGACCGATCCGCTGGTGTATGCGCCCGACAGCCAATCGTGGTGGGACGTTCCGGTGAGCCAGGTTTCGGCATTGGAGTCCACGAAGACTGCGTATGAGACGTATGCCGAATGGAAGAAGGTTCAGCGACCGTTGATCAGGCCATCGGAATGAGCAGCATTCTCGTCGGCTCAGCACCCGACTCGTGGGGCGTGTGGTTCCCCGACGATCCCAACCAGACACCGTATGGCCGCTTCCTCGACGAGGTGGCTGCGTCCGGTTATCAGTGGATCGAGTTGGGTCCGTACGGCTATCTGCCCACCGACCCGCAGAAACTGTCCGACGAACTCGCCGCGCGCAGCCTGAAGCTGTCCGCGGGAACGGTTTTCGAGCATCTGCACCAAGATAATTCGTGGGACGCCGTGTGGAAGCAGATCGAGGACGTCGCGAAGCTGACCGCCGCGGTCGGCGGCAAGCACGTCGTGGTCATTCCCGAGATGTGGCGCGACCCCGCCACCGGCGAGGTGCTCGAGGACCGCAACCTCACGCCCGAGCAGTGGCACAAGAAGACCGATGGCATGAACGAACTCGGCAAGGCGATGTTCGAACGCTACGGCGTGCGAGCGCAATACCATCCGCACGCCGACAGCCACGTCGACACCGAAGAGAACGTCTATCGCTTCCTGGACGGCACGGACTCCGAGTTCGTCAACCTGTGCCTGGACACCGGCCACATCAGCTATTGCGGTGGCGACAATCTGGCGATCATCAACCGGGCGCCCGAGCGCATCGGCTACCTGCATCTCAAGCAGGTCGATCCGGAAGTGCGGGCCAAAGTCGAGGCGGAGGATCTGCCGTTCGGCGAGGCCGTCAGGCTCGGCGCGATGACCGAACCGCCGCGCGGAATCCCGGAGATGCCGCCGCTGCTCGACGCCATCGAGAAACTCGGCATCGACGTCTTCGCGATCGTCGAGCAGGACATGTACCCGTGCGACCCCGATCAGCCGCTGCCGATCGCTAAGCGCACTCGAAGCTACCTCGGGTCGTGTGGGGTCCCTTCGGTGAAGTTCTAGGAGTTCGAAAGACCATGTCAGATTTGCGTATTGCCGTGCTCGGCGTCGGCATGATGGGTGCCGACCACGTCACCCGCATCACGAGCCGAATCAGCGGCGCCCGGGTCGCGGTCATCAACGACTACCTGCCGGAGAAGGCCGCGGAAGTCGCGGCTTCCGTTCCCGGCTCGAGGGTGGCCACCGATCCGTTCGACGCGATCAACGCCGACGACGTGGACGCCGTGCTGCTCGCCACACCGGGACCCACGCACGAGAAGCAACTGCTGGCCTGCCTCGAACAGGGCAAGCCGGTGCTGTGCGAGAAACCGTTGACCACCGACTCGGCCTCATCGCTGGAGGTGGTGCGCCGGGAGGCTGCGCTCGGCACGCCGCTGATTCAAGTGGGCTTCATGCGCCGCTTCGATCCCGAGTTCCAGCAGCTCAAGATGCTGATCGACGGCGGCGAACTCGGCCAGCCGCTGGTGATGCACTGCGTTCACCGAAACCCATCGGTGCCACCGAGTTTCGATTCCGCGATGGTCGTGCGGGACTCATTGGTGCACGAGGTCGACGTGACGCGCTTCCTGCTTGACGAGGAGATCGTCTCGGTGCAGATCATCAAACCGATGCCGAATCGCGGTGCGCCGCGCGGACTGCAGGACCCGCAGATCGCCATCTTCCGGACGGTCAGCGGCAGGCACGTCGACGTCGAGGTGTTCGTCACCACCGGCGTCGCCTACGAGGTACGCACCGAGGTCGTCGGCGAACTCGGCAGCGCCACCATCGGTTTGGACGTCGGGCTGGTGCGCAAGTCGGCTCCGGGACTCTGGGGCGGACGCATCACGCCGGGCTTCAGGGAGAGGTTCGGGACTGCCTACGACATCGAGGTCCAGCGCTGGGTCGACGCCGTGCGGTCCGGTGTCAACGTCGACGGGCCGACGGCGTGGGACGGTTACGCCGCGGCCGCGGTCTGCGAGGCCGGTGTGCGCTCGCTGGAGACCGGCGAGCCCGTCGACGTCGAACTTGCGGAAAGGGTGGGCGTCTGATGAAGGTCGCGCTGGATCCCACCCCGTTCCACCACGATTTCGAGCTGCTCGAATTGCCGCGCGTGGTGGCGGAATTGGGTTACGAGCACCTGCAGCTGACCCCGCACCGGGATTTCATCCCGTTCTTCAACCATCCGCGCGCCGACGACGAACTGGTCGCCCGGTTCCGCAAGGCATGCGCGGATGCGGGCGTCGGCATCGCGTCGGTGTTACCGGTGCTGCGCTGGTCTGGTCCGGACGAGGATGCCCGCGAAGCGGCGGTGCGCAACTGGAAGCGCGTCATCCAGATCACCGTCGACCTCGGCGTCAACGTGATCAACACGGAGTTCTCCGGGCGGCCGGAGCGGGCCGAGGAGTCCGAGCGGGCGTTCTTCCGTTCGATGGAGGAGCTGCTGCCGATCTTCGAACGTGAGGGCATCGACGTCCGAATCGACCCGCACCCAGACGATTTCGTTGAGGACGGGCTCGAAGCGTTGCGCATCATCCGTGGGCTGAACTCGCCGAACGTCGGTTTCGTTTTCGTCGCCTGCCACGCCTTCCACATGGGTGGCAACATGACGGAGATCATCCGTACGGCGGGCGACAGGCTGCGCCTGGTGCATGTCGCGGACACGATGGACCACCGTCGCAGTCACGGCCTTCGCTACATCACCAACCCGCCCGGCAATCCGGCACGGGTGCACCAGCACCTCAAGATCGGCGATGGCGACGTCGACTGGGACGAGTTCTTCGGCGGGCTGGCCGAGATCGATTTCTACGACCGTCACGACACCGTCATGGTGTCATCGGTTTTCGCCGAGAACGAGAACGCGCACGAGGTGTCGCACTACCAACTCGCCACCATGTCCGACTACGTATCCAAATACCGCAAATAGGAACACCACATGACACAGACAATCCCCCACTGGATCAACAACACGCCCTATGCGGGCGAGGCAGACAACAGCCTGCCCGTGACGAATCCGGCGACCGGCGCGGTGACCGGGCACGTGGCGCTGGCCACCGTCGAGGATGCGCGCGCCGTGATCGATGCGGCCGCCGCGGCATTCCCGGCGTGGCGCGACACTTCGCTGGCCAAGCGCACTCAGGTGCTCTTCAAATTCAGGGAGCTGCTCAACGAGCGCAAGGGTGAACTCGCCGAGATCATCACCAGCGAGCACGGCAAGGTCGTCTCCGATGCGCTCGGCGAGGTGTCGCGCGGCCAGGAGGTCGTCGAATTCGCCTGCGGCATACCGCATCTGCTCAAGGGTGGGTTCACCGAGAATGCCTCGACCAAAGTCGACGTCTACTCCATCCGCCAACCGCTGGGCCCGGTCGGGATCATCAGCCCGTTCAACTTCCCGGCCATGGTGCCGATGTGGTTCTTCCCCGTCGCCATCGCTGCCGGCAACACCGTGGTGCTCAAGCCCAGCGAGAAGGATCCGTCGGCGTCGCTGTGGCTGGCCAACCTGTGGGCCGAAGCCGGGCTTCCCCCAGGGGTTTTCAATGTGTTGCAAGGCGATAAGACCGCAGTCGACGAACTGCTGACCAACCCCAAGATCAAATCCGTTTCGTTCGTCGGCTCGACCCCGATCGCGCAGTACGTCTACCAAACCGGCACCGCGCACGGAAAGCGCGTCCAGGCCTTGGGCGGGGCCAAGAACCACGCGGTGATCCTGCCGGACGCCGATCTGGACCTGGCCGCAGACGCGATGGTCAACGCCGGCTTCGGCTCAGCCGGCGAACGCTGCATGGCCATCAGCGCGTGTGTGGCTGTCGGTCCGATTGCCGACGATCTGGTCGCCAAGATCGCCGAGCGTGCCCGCGTCATCAAGACCGGCGACGGCACCGGAGACGCCGACATGGGCCCACTGGTCACCAGCGCGCACCGCGACAAGGTCGCCTCCTACATCGACGCCGGCGAGGCCGACGGCGCCAAGATCGTCGTCGACGGTCGCAGAGTGAAGGCCGACGGCGGGCCCGAGGGCTTCTGGCTCGGCCCCACCCTGATCGACCACGTCACCCCCGAGATGAGCGTCTACACCGACGAAATCTTCGGACCCGTGCTCTCGGTGCTGCGCGTCGAAACCTACGACGAGGCCCTCGATCTGGTGAATTCGAACCCGTACGGCAACGGCACCGCGATCTTCACCAACGACGGCGGCGCGGCCCGGCGCTTCCAGAACGAGGTCGAGGTCGGCATGGTCGGCATCAATGTGCCGATCCCGGTGCCGATGGCCTACTACAGCTTCGGCGGCTGGAAGGCTTCACTGTTCGGCGACACCCACGCCCACGGCATGGACGGAGTCCAGTTCTTCACCCGCGGCAAAGCCATCACCAGCCGCTGGCTCGACCCCAGCCACGGCGGCATCGAACTGGGCTTCCCTCAAAACAAGTAGGCCGGCCTGCAGCGAGCGTCCGTGTCTGTACGTCGACACGCCGTCACTTCATGTACAAATGCGGTCGCTCGCGGTCGTCATTGCGCACGAGCTGCTGCTTGAGTTCGGTTGTCGACGCCGAGTTTGGCCAGGATCGATGCGACGTGGTGGCCCACGGTTTTTCGGCTGATGGATAGTTTGGTGGCGATGTCCGCATCGCTGTGGCCTTCGGCGATCAGGCTGAGCACTTCGCGTTCGCGCCGGCTGAGTCCATCAGGATCGGCGAGGATGTCGGCGCGGCGACTGCGCCGGGTGCGGCCGCGAAGCGCGGTGAGCCGCTGTTGAGCGCGACGCGCCGCCGCCCGCGCGCCCAGACGACGAAACGTCGCCAGCGCCGATTCCACCGCGGCGACATCACCGCCAAGTTGGGCGATGGCCGCCTCGTAGGGACAGCCGCGGTGCATCCAGGCGTCAACCGCACCGCGCCAGTCCCCGCTCACCTCGAGCTGGAACGGATTGTCCGGATTGTTCACGCGGACAGGCGTTGCCGGGCCGCCGGGAAGTTGCGCCCACCGGCGCAGCTGCCAGATCAGCCAAGGATCGCCGTTGGGGCCGATGGTGGCCAACCCTGTCTGTGCCTCGGCGCGGGCCGTGTCGTCGTCGCCTGCCAGCCAGGCGGCTTCCGCGCGTGCGGCCGATACCGGAAAGAGCCGCAGCTGGACGGAGTCGGAGGTGGCCGAGATCCCATCAAGCAGCGAGATAGCCGGTTGCTCGCCTCGGCGGGCGCGAATCAGGGCAAGGGTGAGCCGCAGCATGATCTGATGCACGACGAGCAGCCCAGGGCGGGTGAGCAGATCCTCGGCACGCGCCTCCGCGTGGACCCAGTCGCCTCGGTGCAGGCAGACCATCGCGTCGACGCCAAGGTTAAACGCCTCAAACATGAACAGGTTGCGGTCCCGGCTGTACTCAATTGCGTCGGCGTTGTAGCGATCGGCACGATCCAGGTCGAAATGCAATGTGGCTACCCAACAGACGAAATCGCCTAGCAGACCGGCGTGTTCACCGCGACGGTCGGTGAGCATCGCATCGCGCCAGGCCCCTTCCAGCTCGTCCCACCCGGTATCGGAGCTCTGCACACGCGCGAGGGCGGCATATCCGCGGGCGCGAATGACCACGGCATCGTCTTTGAGCTGGGTGCCCACCCTGATCGCCTCAGCGGCGTAGTCGGCGGCGGCCGGACCGAAACCGAACACGGCCTGTTCGGCCAAGTTCACCAAGGACCAGGCCAGCTGCGGGGATGGCCCGGCGTCTTGCACCAGCTGCAACGAGGCCATCGCCGTCTCGGCGGCCTCGTTGATCCGGCCTATGCCAAATAGTTCGTGTGAGAGCCAGCGCAGATCCTCACTCTCAGCGAGCGTGTCGCCCAACGCGTGGCGCAAGGGGATGGCCTTGCGCCAGGACGACACCGCGGCCTCGCCGAGCCCGCAGAAATAGCTCGCTAACGCGTGGGCCTCCAGCCATTCCACCTTCTGCTCGGCTGGTGTGCTGCCGGCGTGACACAGCGCCAACGCGTACAGCTCGGCGGCTTCGCTGTGGGCGCCCAGCAGCGCGGCGCGCTCAGCCGCCGCGGGTCCGTAACGTATGACAGCCTCCCGGTCGCCGGCTTGGTCAGCGTGAAACGCCAATGCCGCCAAGGTGTTCGGGTCGATCGGTGGCTCGGCAAGCGCGGCCACTGCACGGGTGTGCAGAACTTGGCACTGGTCGCCGGGGATTTCGTCCAGCGTCGCGCGCCGTGCCAGCTCATGGCGAAACCCGATCGCATCACCCTCGGTGACGAGTACTCCCGCTTCGAGGCACTCGGCCAACCCCGCGCTCGCTGCGGGGCATACTTTCTGTACCAACGCCAGGTCGACGCGGGGGCCGCAGACCGCGACCGCTTGCGCGGCGTCGCGCGCGGCCTCCGATAGCCGGCCTAGCCGGCCCCATACCGCCTCAGAAACGCTGCGCGGCAACGCATTCTGGTACAGCGCCGTCGGACCGGCGGCCAGGACTTCCGTCACATAGAACGGGTTTCCGCCGGTGAGGTGGTGCAACTGGTCCGCGTTGACACCGCTGCCCGCGGCCAGCACAGCCACCGCCTCGCGGCTCAGCGGTTCCAGCGCGATGCGGCTCACCGCCGCACAGGTCGCCACATCCCCGAGCGCCACCGTCAACGGGTGCCGTCGGTCAAGCTCCTCACCGCGATAGGACAGCACCATCAGCAACCGAAGCGAGTCGACCCGGCGGGCCATGAACCGCAACAGATCGAGGGTGGCGCCATCGGCCCAATGTGCGTCCTCGATCACCCACACCCAGCGGTGCCCGTCGCGCAACACCGCCAGAAGCCGCCGATACAGCGCGCCGATGTCACCGGATTCGATGGCCGCCTCTAGTGCACCCGCTGCCGGGCCAACGCCGGCCAACGCGTCGAGCAGCGGACCGAGCGGACGCGGTGCCGCCTGCGGATCACACCAGCCCCGCAGCACCCGCGTCCCTGCTTCCAGTCCGCCGGTAAAGCGGGTGAGCACTGCGGTCTTCCCCACCCCGGCCTCGCCTCGCAGCAATACCACCCGGCCCGCGCCGCGGACCGCTCGCCGAGCGAGCCCGTCGAGCTCGGCGAGCACTGCCTCGCGCTCCAGCAACCCCTCCACTAGATGGCAGCGCCCTTCCTTGCCAGCGTCAGCCGCCCTGAACGCGATACAGCAACCCCCACATCCGGAATGGTGGGATGTCACTGTAGCCCCAGTGCCCCAGGCACATTCGCCAGTCACCCGGGTGTCCAGCAAATTCACAGGTTTCAAAGGATTTGACGGTGCTAATCCCATACCTGTGACGATTGTTTAGCGTTGTGCGACAACGCTATTGGGGACGCGCAAGCCTGGCACGTTGTTCGGACTGCGGTGTTAGAAGTCGGCGGATTCAGGCCGCCGGACGCGAGCTGCCGCTTGGGTGCGATTGTCGACACCGAGTTTGGCCAGGATCGCACCCACGTGGTTACCGACGGTCTTGCGGCTGATCGACAGGTTGGAGGCGATCTCAGCGTCGCTGCGCCCGGCGGCGATCAAGGTGAGTACTTCGCGTTCGCGCCGACTCAGTCCATCAGGGTCGGCGAGGACGTCGGCGCGGCGACGGCGCCGAGTGCGGCCACGCAGCTCATCGAGGCGCCGTTGAGCACGGCGCGCTGCCGCCCGCGCACCCAGACGACGAAACGTGGCCAGCGCCGATTCGACCGCCGCGATGTCGCCGCCGATCTGGGCGATGGCGGCGTCGTAGGGGCAACCGAGCCGTGCCCACTCGGTGGCGGCCGTCTGCCAGTCACCGCGGATTTCGAATCGGTAGGGCGTGATGGAGTCGGGGGTCGACGCGTCGTCGAACTGCCCGCCGGCCAGGTGTGCCCAGCGGCGCAGGTGACCGACCAGCCAGGGGTCGGCGTGTTCGGTGGCCGTCGCCAGTCCGGCCTGGGCTTCGGCGCGGGCGGTGTCGTTGTCGTCGGCCAGCCAGGCCGCCTCGGCGCGGGCAGCCCAGACCACGCCGAGGCGAGACAGGTCATCGGGATCGGCGGCGCGCAGTGCCTCGTTCAACAGCGCGGCGACCGGTTCCTCACCTCGGCGCGCGTGGATTAAAGCCACGCTGATCAGCGGCAGGATTCGCTGCGGTATGCCCAACGCGGGCCGGGTCAGCACGTCCTCGGCGAACGCCAAAGCGCTCGCCCAATCTCCGCGGTGCAACGCAACCAGAGCGGCCGCACCGGTGGTAATCGCTTGGTACATGCCGAGGTCGTGGTTGGTGCAGAAGTTGGACGTTTCGCTGATATAGCCCTGTGCGCGCTCGAGGTCGTGCTTGACGGCGGCATACCAGGAGATGAGTGATCCGTTGAGACCGGCCATTTCGGACAATCCCTCGGTGGCCATCGCGTCGCGCCAGGCGGACTCCACCTCCTTCCAGCCGGTGTCGCCGCTCAGAACGGGGGCCAGCGCGGCAAAGAAGCGGGCCCGCAGCACCACGACAGAGTCCCCTAGCTCGGTGCCCAGGCTGATGGCGCGGGCCGCGTACTTTGCGCACGCCGGGTCGAAACCGAACGCCGCCAGCCCGGCCATGGTGGACAGTGAAAACGCCAATTGTGGGCCCGCCCCAACCTCTTCGAGCAGCCGCACCGAGGCCACGCCGGCCTCAGTGGCCTCGCCGGTGCTGCCGAGCGCATACAGCTGGTGGGATAGCCAGCACAGATCCTGGCCTTCGCCGAGCCGGTCGTCC
>Ga0070671_100005034_pt1 | contig 10539 bp, 9 predicted proteins | sample KBSS73metaG_FD_65341 | JGI IMG/M metagenome (GOLD analysis project Ga0070671, IMG submission 65341) | Switchgrass rhizosphere microbial communities from Kellogg Biological Station, Michigan, USA - KBS S7-3 metaG | ecosystem: Host-associated > Plants > Roots > Rhizosphere > Soil ... | reverse complement strand
TCTACGCGTTCATGCAGGCCGTCGGCATGGTCAACGACCATCTCGTCACGTGCTATCGGCACCCCGCTTGCGCGAAGCTCGCCAGAAAACGATGAGCCGGACGCCCAAGAGCGCAAGAGGCGCAAGAGGCGCAAGATCAGCGCCGCGCGCCTGGCAGCGTATGCTCTCCGGTCGGCGGCTCGATTTGCTCGACCCCTCCCCGCTCGATGTCGAACTCGACGACATCGCCCATGGGCTGGCGCGGGTCGCGCGCTGGAATGGGCAAACCCAGGGGTCGCACATCTTTTCCGTTGCGCAGCATGCTCTGCTGGTGGAGGCACTGGCGCGCGCGAAAGTTCCCCGGCTCGACCGCAACGGCCGCCTGGCGGTGCTGCTGCATGATGCGCCCGAATATGTCATCGGCGACATGATCTCGCCGTTCAAGGCAGTGATTGGCGACCGCTACAAGGCGGTCGAAAAGCGGCTCCTTGCGGCCATCCATTTGCGATTCGGCCTTCCACCAAAGCTGCCGGAAAGCCTCCAGAACCTGATCAAGGCCGCCGACCGCAGCGCCGCCTATCTCGAGGCCACGCGGCTCGCCGGCTTTGCCGATGAGGAGGCGCGGAAATTCTTCGGCCCGCCGCCGAAATTCTCTGCGACGCTTGAGCGCGACTATCTCAGCCCATGGCCTGCCGGGACCGCACAAGCGCGCTTCCGCGAACGCTTCGAAAAACTTATGCGCGCCTGAGGCTTTTCATTGCGGCATCAAGGTCATACATAAGGACCAGGAATCACCATATATTTTGCAAATGATTCACGTCTGCTCGCTATCCCGCCTCCACGCTACGGTTGATGAGACCGGAGCCCGTCATATCGTCACGTTGCTGCGGCTTGTCGACCGCGTGCAGCGACCGGGCCATATTGCGCCTGAAAACCATCTGGTGCTTGCGGTCGACGACATAACGATGCCGATGGACGGTTATACCGCGCCGGCGCATGAGCATGTGCAGCGGCTGATCGATTTTGTCAGCGCATGGGACCGCAAGGATCCGATGGTTATCCACTGCTTCGCCGGAATCAGCCGGTCAACCGCCGGCGCCTACGTGGCAGCCTGCGCTCTCAATCCGAAACGCGACGAGATGCAAATTGCCTGGGACATTCGCCGCGCGTCGCGCACCGCGCAGCCGAACTCGCGGATCGTCTCGATCGCCGACCGCCTGCTCAACCGGGACGGCCGCATGATAGAGGCGATTGACGCCATCGGTCTCGGTGACGCGGCAACCGAAGGTCATCCATTCCGGCTCGATATTGCGTGAGGTCAGCTGGCGGCGGCGATCACGCCGGTGTGGTGCGTCGAATATTCGGCCGACCCGTTATAGCGATTGTGAAAATTTTTAATGAGTGCCGCCTCCGCCATGAAGAGCGGGTTCCTGAAGCGAACTGCCTTCGCTGAAGGATGGGCATCGCGGCGCGCCAACAGCGTCAGGCAGTCGATCAGATGATCGCAGCCCCAATTGACGATCTCCTGGACGAGAACCGCTCCGTCAGCGCGCTTGACGAGATCGGCAACGATATCGGCCGAGACCGTCATCCCCCGGCCGTGCGGAGAACCAATTGTATTTCCGTAAGCGAGAAGATTTGAGTGATGGAGAAACGCGACGCCATTGGACGACAGCTTGCGCAAAATCTGCGGAACATACGACGCCAAGACGTCGTGCTCGCTGTGGACCAGCGAATCGAATGAGAAAACGAGATCGAACTTTCCGTCCGGGGCTGCGTCCAGGGAGAACCCGTCGTTGGAAATGAATTGCGCGTGCCCTGCTGTGGCAAATGTTTTGCGGCAGGCATCAACGCATTTGGCCGACAAATCGACACCGACGAATTCATCGCATGCCGGGATCAGAAATTTGGTCCATCGCCCAAACCCGGGTGCGATTTCCAGTATCCGTCGTGCCGGCAGAAAACGATGCAGCCTTGGAAAGATGGCGCCAAACCACTGCGCCTCGCTGCTACCCCAAGCCTCGCTCCACTCCTCGCCGCCGGCCTGCCAGCCGTAGGTCGAGCCCCACACTGTCTTGTTCCAGTTTAAATCCGGCACGTGAACTCCCGATCAGCACGTCTTGCCAACCCGCAGGCATCAAGGCCTAGCCATGCAGCTGATTCGGAGCAAGAAAGGGCTCAGGAGCGGCACATCAAGGGGACCAAGACGACACTTGACCAGCGTCTTCCCAGCAAATTCACTGTGAAGACAAGACCATGCATGGATATCGTAACGAAGCGGGGGCGTTGTGAGCAGCAAGACCTACGGCGTCGTCGCGCCCGATGTTCTCAAATCCTACGACGGTCTTGGCTTCCTGAAAGCAATCATCGCCGGCACGGTGCCGAATCCGCCGATCAGCGGGCTCGTGGGCTTTCACCTGATTGAAGCCGAACAAGGACGCGCCGTATTCGAGGGTGTGCCGGAATTCCACCACTACAATCCAATTGGTACGGTGCATGGCGGCTTCGCCGCGACGCTGCTCGACTCGGCGCTTGGCTGCGCGATTTTTTCTACAATTGCCAAGGGCGATACCTGGACGACGCTCGAACTCAAATTCAATTTTGTACGTCCGCTCACCAAGGAGACGGGGCCAGTGCGTGCAGAGGGCCGCATCGTGCATCGCGGCCGCACGGTGGCAACTTCAGAAGGCGATCTCAAGGATCGCGCGGGCAAGCTCTATGCGCACGCCACGACGACGTGCATGATCTTCCCCGCGAAGGAATGAAGGTCAGTTATTATTATTGTCGGCCGCCAGCGACGGACGCAGGCCAAGCGGTTGAGCCGCAGCCGAACGGTGAGCCACAATTGTTCGACCGTTATACCGCGTGAATTCGCAATACGCGAAACCCAGGCCCGAAATCGAACCGCGGAAGCTGACGTCGCTTGTGCGATCGAGGTTAAAGCAGGGCTGGACCAACATCCCCCGCATCGAGGCGCAAACGGCCTCACCCTTCACCTGAAGCGTATTGGCCGGCAGATGCGCGTAGCGCACGGGACCAGCGCCCTGGAACTGAACCGAGCCGGAGATCGAGCCGTCCGCATTGACACGGCCCTGCCCGCGCGTTCCTTCAAAACAGGTGTAGTTGAACATCTTGCCGATGACGAACCGGCGGGCCTCATCGGCGCTCATCTCGCCGGCGACTGCCGGCAGTGCGGCCAAAAGGCCGATCGTCACTGCAAACCCACGCAACATGCCCGGTACTCCCCGTACTCCGACCTACGCAACAGACTACTGCACATTCGGCCCAATTTTAGGCCTAACAAATTATGCACCGTTTTCGTCGACAAATCCTGAACGCGTTTACCCAACCTTGACCACGATCCGCCCGCGTACCTGACCGGATAGAATTTCGGGAGCCACCCCAAATACGTCCGAAAGGCCTATTTCGCGGCTCATCGTGGCCAGTTTTTGGCGGTTCAGGTCAGTTTCCAGGGCTTTCCAGGCTTCCCGGCGCCGTCCTATAGGACACATGACGGAATCGATGCCGTAAAGACACACCGCACGCAGAATGAAAGGCGCGACCGCGCCCGGCAGATCCATACCACCGGCAAGGCCGCAGGCCGCTACCGCTCCGCCATAGCGGGTCATCGACAGCAGGTTCGCAAGGGTGGTGGAGCCCACCGCATCGATTGCACCAGCCCAGCGCTCCTTCGCGAGTGGCCTGGCAGGTCCTGCGAACTCCTTGCGATCGATGATCTCGGTGGCCCCCAACCCTTTAAGATAGTCAGCCTCCTGCGGGCGGCCCGTTACCGCATGCACCGCGAAGCCACGGTGGGCGAGAATCGCGATCGCAACCGATCCCACCCCGCCGGCCGCACCTGTCACCGCGACCGGCCCACTTGCCGGCGTGAGACCATGCCGCTGCAACGCGAGGACCGCCAGCATCGCCGTGTAGCCAGCAGTGCCGATCGCCATGGCCTCCTGTGCGCTCATCGTCTTGGGCAGCGGCACCAGCCAATCACCTTTCACCCGCGCCTTCTCGGCATAGGCGCCGAGATGGGTTTCGCCGCAGCCCCAACCGTTGAGGATGACTTTGTCGCCAGGCTTCCAGGCGGCATGAGTGGATGATTCAACTGTGCCAGCAAAGTCGACACCGGCAATCATCGGAAACCGGCGCACGACGGGCGCCTTGCCTGTGATCGCGAGTCCGTCCTTGTAGTTAAGCGTGGAGTATTCGACACGGACGGTCACGTCGCCGTCCATCAGGTTCGCTTCGTCGAACTCAGTGAGTGCGGCCTTGGTTCCGCCGTCCGCTTTCTCGATGACGATCGCCTTGAATGCCGCCACGCTACACAACTCCCCGTCCTGGCCGGCCAAGTACCGGCTATCCACATCTTGCTCTACGGGTACAGTTCTAAAGACGTGGACGCCCGGGACAAGCCCGGGCATGACGATTTTTGCGAGCTGGATGCCCGCCTCAGGCGGGCGCCATTGCGGGACGCGCGACCGGCTTCTCTACGATGGGCAGGTTGATAATTGCCGACATCACACCAAAGAACACGGATAACCACCAAACCGGATTGTAGGAGCCGAAAGCGTCGAACACATAACCGCCCAGCAATACCCCGAGGAAGCCTCCGACCTGATGGCTGAAAAACGCGAAGCCGAACAGCATGGCAAGCCAGCGAGTCCCGAACATCAACGCGACAAGCGATGAGGTCGGCGGCACCGTCGAGAGCCACAGCAGGCCGGTGACGGCGCCGAAAATCAGCGTTGTGACCGGACTTGCCGGCAACGAAATAAATACAACGATGGAGAGCGCTCGCGCAAAATAGATAGTCGAGAGGATGTAGCGCTTCGGCATGCGGTTTCCGAGATAGCCAGAACCCAATGAGCCGATGATGTTGAACAGTCCGATGATGGCAAGCGTCCAACCGCCGATCTGGGCGGAAAGGCCGCGATCGATCAGATAAGACGGTAAATGCACAGTCACGAAGGCGAGTTGGAAGCCGCAGGTAAAGAATCCGAGCACGAGCAGAACGTAGCTGCGGTGGCCGAAGGCTTCGACCAAGGCATGCTGGTAGGATTGCGGCGGCCGCGCTGCTATCGGCGAGGCGGCGATGGCGCGCGGCGTCGCGAGCGCAATTGCCAGCGGGACTATCAGCATCGTAACGCCGGCAAAGATCGTCAATGCGGTCTGCCAGCCGTATTTATCCATCAGCGCCACGCCAATCGGCGAATAGAGAAATTGGCCGAACGAGCCGGCGGCCGTGCCGGCACCAAAAGCAAGCGAGCGCCATTGTTCTGGCAGCAGCTTGCCGAAAGCACCGATCACGAGGTTGAACGAGCAGCCGGACAATCCAAGTCCGATCAGCACGCCGGCGGAGAGATCGAGCGTGCTGGGTGTGGTGGCGCGTGCCATTAACGCGAGGCCGAGCGCATAAAACACGGCGCCGGCGATGATTACGCGGTTGGCGCCGAAACGATCGGCGACGCCGCCGGCGAATGGTTGTCCAATACCCCAGAGCAAATTCTGGATGGCGAATGCCATCGAAAATACTTCGCGACCCCAGTGGAATTCCTGGGATATCGGCGTCAGGAAAAAGCCCAACGAAGATCGCGGCCCAAAAGCGAGCATCGCGATCAAGCAACCGCTGATGACGACCACGGCCGGCGTGCGCCACCCGACCGAGGCTGGCCTGTCAGTCGTCGCTTGTGTGGTCATTGCAACAAGTCTCCGGCGCGATACGGCCGGGAACATATAGGGTTGAGACGAGCCACCCCAAACGAATATTCGTGATCCGGAGCATTTGCGCGACGTATGGCTCCGCTTATTTGCGGGCGTTCTGGCGAAGTGACGCTTGCCCTTCCTCTGACTTAAGCCATTCAAGGCTATGACTTACGGGCCCTTTTGCTTCCTCATTGGCGGCTTCTTTATCGGTCGCCGACGCGTCGCCCCAGACCGGCTCGTCGTCGCCATCGCCCCATGCGCGTGGACGATAGAAGGTATGCACGCCGAGCTTATAGACCTTCTTCATCTCGTTGACCCAATCCGGGTGAACCCAATAGGCGTGATAGTGAGTCGATTTTGACACTTCCGGCATCCACAATCTGCCGTCGAGGACATCGCGCGCGATACGTTTGGCGCGTTCCCATGCGTCGGGTTCCGTGACGATGTCGGGAATACCGTCGCAGGCAAAAGTAAACTGGCATGCCAGATGCCGATGCGCGTTCTGATACACCACCCCGCAGACGTCGTTCGGGTAGAAGGGCGAGAACACCCGGTTCATAACCACTTGCGCCACGGCGATCTGTCCGCGCACGGACTCACCACGCGCTTCGAAGTAAACCGCATTGGCGAGACATTTTTCAGCCTTCGCACGTCCGGCGCCGACGAGTGCCAGTCGTTCGGCGGGAGATCGAGGCCGTTGGTCGACACCGGTAACCTCGCCCTTGCTGGCAATGCTTTCACCACCCCTGCCTTCACCGTCCGGTGATGGGCCAAGCGCCGACTGTTTGATATCGGGATCGCCGTGCGAGGCCAGCACCACCGGCGCTTCACCTGGCGCCCATGGCGCAATTGCCTCCCGGCCGCCTGCCATCGAGTCAGCACCGAAGAAAAGCTGCGTCGCCTCTTTGCCGGTGGCCTTTGAAGGTGCGGCAGGAGTCAGATTCGCGGGCGGGATGTCGGCATAAGGCAAATCGACGTCAGGGGTCGGCGTCTTTTCGTCCGGAACAGTCACGAATTCATACTGCGAATACGAATCGAAGCGAGCAGCGGAAGTGTCCTCCTTCTTCGGCGAAGCGCCAGCCTCCGTTTCCGGAGCAGGTTCAATCGCCGGCAGCGGCGGCATTGGTTCGCGCGGCCGCGCGATCAGCGAGTCCCGCTTGGCCTGCCGGTTCGCCTTGGGGAACTGCAACGGTGCGGTTGCATCGCCAAGCGGTTGCTTGCCGATCGAACCTGTGATGTCGGCCGGATCGAAATTGGCGAGCGCATAGATCGGCGGATGTGGAATTGTCGTGCCTACCGGGTTCGGCAGGCTGAACGTCGCCGCATGAATAGTGCCGAACGGAGAGGCGATCAGATGCTGTTGCCAGCGTTTGGCGACCCCCGACTGACGGGCAAGCAAGGCGCCGAGATCCTGAAACGCAGTCCTCTCGGCAGGCACTATGAGCAGCGCCGTTGCAATGGCCGTCGATGCGGCTCTCCTCCGCCGCCGACGCCCAAGCGAAACTGTTACTCGTTCGCTCAACGCCACACCGCAACGCCCTGCGACCGCCCCGCCGCCGGGTGGCGACAACGCGACAGATTTTTTTATGGCCCGATTAACCTTGCGAAGGTGTTAACATTGGATGGCGCGCGCAGGCGCCAAATACGGCTCCACGACGCGCCCTTTGCCTGCCGGCCGGCCGTATCTGGCAAATCCATCGATTGGCCGCCTGTTTCCACGGCCGCGAACCGGAAACAAAAATTAACTATATCGCAAGCGCTGCTGGCCAATATTGTCGGCAAAATCTTTCACGAGCCGGCATGTTCGCTTCCATCCCGCCATCGACAATTGCCGGCCAAGCCACACTGCTTTTCGGCTTGTGCTTCGCAGCTTTTGTCGTGCTGTGCCTTCTCTATCGCCGCCTGCACGGGCAAAATCGCAGGCTTTCCACTGCGCTCAATAACATGTCGCAGGGCTTGAACATGTTTGATGCGCAGGGCCGCATCACCTTGCTCAACACGCGTTATCTGCAGATGTACAAGCTCGCGCCCGAGATCGTTAAACCAGGTTGCACACTTAAGCGTCTGATCGCGTACCGCAAAGAGACCGGCTTGTTCGCTGGCGACGTAGACAGCTACGTGCAGAAAATTCTCGATGCGATGGCGCAGGGCAAGAGCCAGGAGCACTACGTTGAGGCAAGCGATGGTCGTATCGTGCTCGCCAAGAATGAGCCCCTGCCGGGCGGCGGGTGGGTCTCCACTCATGAGGACGTCACCGAACAGCGCCATGCCGAGCAGGAGCGCCTGGCCATTCGCGACCAGGAAAAGCGGCGAGCAACAATCGACTCAGCCATCAATTCATTCCGCCCGACTATCGAGAAGTTGCTGTCCACCGTAAGCGCCAGCGCTACAGCAATGCGATCGACCGCAAGCGAGCTGTTCGGCTCCTCCGAGCAGACTTCGCAACGCGCAGAGAGCGCCGTGCATGCCTTTCATGAAGCTTCGGTCAACGTGGAGACCGCGGCAGTAGCCGCCGACGAGCTGTCCCGTTCCATCAGCGAAATCAGTCGTCAGCTGACACACACCACCAACGTCGTCGGCCTCGCGACCAGCGAAGCGCGATCTACCGACGGCGAAATCGGCGGCCTGGCGGACGGCGCGCAGAAGATCGGCGATGTGGTCAAACTGATCCGTAATATTGCGGGACAGACGAACCTGCTGGCTCTCAATGCTACGATAGAAGCTGCGCGCGCGGGCGAGGCCGGCAAGGGCTTCGCGGTCGTTGCTTCCGAGGTGAAATCACTGGCAGTGCAAACTGCCAAAGCGACCGAGGACATCGCCAGCCACATTCTTGCCGTGCAGGACTCGACCGCGGGTGCAGTCGAAGCCATCCGCCAGATCGCCGCACGAATGCGTGAGATCAACGAAAATACTTCGGCGGTAGCCGCATCCGTAGAACAGCAAAATTCGGCGACCAGCGAGATTTCCCGCAATGTCGCAAGCGCGGCCGAGGGTACCGGGCACGTGGTATCCGTGCTTGGCGACGTCGCCGGCGCGGCAACGCAGACGCGGGCTTCGGCGGAAGTGGTACGCGATGCTTCCGAAGCGGTCGACCATGCCGTGTCCGACCTTCGGATTGAGGTCGAAGACTTCCTCGGCAAAGTAGCGGTGTAGCGCCGATCAAGCCTGGCTGGCTGCTGCTTTTCCCAGCGCGGCTTGCGCAGCGGCAAGGCGCGCGATCGGAACGCGGAAGGGCGAGCAGGATACGTAGTCGAGATTGGTTTCGTGGCAGAAGGCGATCGACGCAGGATCGCCACCGTGCTCGCCGCAAATTCCGACCTTCAGCCTTGGGCGAACCTTGCGGCCTCGATCCACACCTATTTTGACCAATTCGCCAACGCCTTGCTGATCAATCGAGATGAATGGGTCGGCAGGAAGTATGCCGCGCGCGGTATAGACTCCGAGGAAGCTCGCCGCGTCATCGCGTGAAATACCGAAAGTGGTCTGGGTCAGATCGTTGGTGCCGAATGAAAAGAATTCAGCGCTTTGCGCGATTTCGCCGGCCATCAAGGACGCACGTGGCAGCTCGATCATCGTGCCAACCTGGTAGCCGACCCTGGCGCCTTTTTCCCTGGTGACCGCTTCCGCCATCGCGTCGATACGGGCCTTGACCAGGTCGAACTCAGCCTTGGTGGCGATCAACGGCACCATGATTTCCGGTACCACCGGCTTGCCGGTACGTTTGCCGACCTCAAGCGCCGCCTCGAAAATGGCGCGCGCCTGCATCTCGGCGATCTCCGGATAGACAATCGCGATACGGCAGCCGCGAAATCCCAGCATCGGATTGAATTCCGACAGTTCGTTCGCGCGCGCCGCAAGTTTTTTCGGGTCGGCGCGCATCGCGGCGGCGACCTCGGCAACCTCTCTCTCGCCGTGCGGCAGGAACTCGTGCAGCGGCGGGTCCAGGAGGCGGATGGTCACCGGCCGGCCGGCCATGATCTCGAACAATTCGGCAAAGTCGGCTCGCTGCATGGGCAGAAGCCTGGCAATCGCCGAGCGGCGCGACTTTTCGTCATCGGCGAGGATCATTTCGCGCACCGCCTGAATGCGCCCCTCCTCGAAGAACATGTGTTCGGTGCGGCAAAGCCCGATGCCTTCGGCGCCGAAACGAACGGCGGCCTTCGCATCGGTCGGCGTGTCGGCGTTGGCGCGTACGCCAAGCCGGCGGACCTTGTCAGCCCAGCCAATCAGGGTCGCGAATTCACCGGATAGCTGCGGCTCGATCATGTCGACCTTGCCGGCCAGCACCTGTCCGGTCGAGCCGTCGACGGTAATGTGGTCGCCTTTTTTGAACGTCTGGCCGCCCACTGACATTGTGCCCGCAGCGTAATCGACGCGAAGCGAACCCGCGCCCGAAACGCAGGGCTTGCCCATGCCGCGCGCCACCACGGCGGCGTGGGACGTCATGCCGCCGCGGGTGGTCAGGATGCCTTCCGCCGCATGCATGCCGTGGATGTCTTCGGGCGACGTTTCCACGCGCACCAGCACAACCTTTTTTCCATCGGATTTGAGCTGTGCCGCTTCATCGGGCGAAAAAACGATCTCGCCGCTGGCGGCGCCCGGTGAAGCCGGCAGCCCCGTGACTATGACGCGTCGATGTGCGCGCGGATCAATGGTCGGATGCAGCAATTGATCGAGCGAAAGTGGATCAACGCGCAGCACCGCGTCGTTCCTTGAAATCAGGCCTTCGTTGGCGAGTTCAACCGCGATACGCAACGCCGCTTTTGCGGTACGCTTGCCGGAGCGGGTCTGCAACATCCACAACTTGCCTTGCTCGACCGTGAACTCGAGGTCCTGCATATCCCGGTA
>Ga0070671_100005031_pt1 | contig 10540 bp, 7 predicted proteins | sample KBSS73metaG_FD_65341 | JGI IMG/M metagenome (GOLD analysis project Ga0070671, IMG submission 65341) | Switchgrass rhizosphere microbial communities from Kellogg Biological Station, Michigan, USA - KBS S7-3 metaG | ecosystem: Host-associated > Plants > Roots > Rhizosphere > Soil ... | reverse complement strand
CCACACATGGTGAACAGCAAAACGGCGTTAGGAGCCGGTTTTGCGCCGCGCGGTGACAAAGAAGGCAACGAGTACTTTATAGAAGATGAAGACCTGACCATGATTGGTACGGCCGAAGCGCCACTTACCGGTTATCACATGGATGAAATCATCGACGAAGCCGATCTGCCGAAACTGTACGTTGGCTACAGTCCATGCTACCGCCGCGAGGCTGGCACCTACGGCAAACACACCCGCGGTTTGTTCCGCGTGCACCAGTTCAACAAGCTGGAGATGTACGCCTTTACGCTGCCGGAACAGAGTGTGGAAATGCACGAACGTATTCTGTCTATCGAAGAAGAACTGTGGCAGAGCATCGGCATTCCTTACCACGTTATCAATATTGCCAGTGGCGATCTGGGTGCTCCGGCTGCCAAAAAATACGACATTGAATACTGGTCGAAGGTGGACGGCACCTACCGTGAACTGACCAGCTGCTCGAACTGTACCGATTTCCAGGCGCGCAACCTGAACATCCGCGTTCGTCGCAAAGACGGCCGCGTGGAAACGTTGCACACGTTGAATGGCACAGCTGTTTCGCTGGCGCGTTCGCTGGTGGTGGTACTGGAGCATTTCCAGAACGAAGACGGTACGCTCACGGTTCCGGAAGTACTGCGGCCATACATGGGCGGCCGGGAAACCTTGTAAAGACAACAGGGGGCTAAGACTATGAAAGTACAGCTATCTGTCAGTGGGCTTGAGCTGAGCACTGAGCTCGAGAAATACGCGAATTCCAAACTTGCACATCTTATACGACGTGTCCCGCGTAAGTTGCGGGGGGGCGGTGTGTGCGAGGTGCGGTTTGCGCAGATCGTGCGCAAAGGTACTGCTTTCAACACCTGTACTATTACTTTTACAGTTGGCAAGGCAGAGCTGCGGGCCGAGGAAACCACGCTGCATATGTACGCCGCACTCGATATTGCGGCGGTGCAGGTGGAGCGCCAGCTGGCGGACTTTGTGGCCACACAGCATAAGCACCGTTTGAGCACGCGTTTGAAGCGTCATTTTCGTCGCGACGCCGACTAGATGCGCTTGTCGCAAAATACTCTCGCCAACCCGGAATAAAGAGGGTACAATATATTTTAAGACTATTGAACCCAACGGAGGATGGACCAGGAACCTATGAATGGTGTATTAAAACGACTGCTCGGCGACCCGCAAGCTAAAACTATCAAGCGTTTGCGAAAGCGCGTCCGGGTTATCAACGATCTCGCTCCAAAGTACGAAAAAATGACCGACGAAAAGCTTCGTGAGCAAACCGAAGCGCTTCGTAAGCGGCTCAAAAAAGAATCACTCGATGCAATCCTCCCGGACGCATTTGCGCTGGTACGCGAAGCGGCCAACCGCACGCTGAAGCAGCGTCACTTCGACGTCCAGCTGATGGGCGGCATGGTGCTGCACGAAGGCAATGTGGCCGAAATGAAGACCGGTGAAGGTAAGACGCTGGTGGCAACGCTGCCGTTGTACCTGAACGCGCTGTCCGGTAAGGGCGCGCACTTCGTCACCGTGAACGACTATCTGGCCCGCATCGGCGCCGGCTGGATGGGCCCGGTCTACGATTTTCTGGGTCTGACCGTTGGTGTTATCATTCCTGATCACTCATTTATTTACGATCCAAAATTTGTCGATGAAAGCCACGACGACCCGCGCTTTAAGCACCTGAAGCCCTGCAGCCGTCAGGATGCGTATGCTGCAGACGTTACCTACAGCACCAACAACGAGCTTGGATTTGACTACCTGCGCGACAACATGGTTCGCGAAACCGAACAGCTGCGTCAGCGCGAGCTGAACTTCGCCATCGTGGACGAGGCCGACTCAATCCTTATCGACGAAGCCCGCACACCGCTTATCATCAGCGCACCGAGTGTTACGCCGGGTAACGCGTACGCGCAGTTCTCACGCACGGTTCGCCAGCTGAAGGCTGACGATTACGAAATCGACGAAAAGCGTAAGACTGTCATCCTGACCGATCAGGGTATCGACCGGGTCGAGAAAATCCTGGGCATCGAAAACATTTACGCCAGCGAAAACATCCGCACCATTTACCACCTGGATCAGGCGTTGCGTGCGCAGACGCTGTTCAAGCGCGATAAGGATTATGTGGTAACCAACGACGGCGAAATTGTGATCGTGGACGAATTTACCGGTCGTCTGCTGGCTGGTCGTCGCTACAACGAAGGCCTGCACCAGGCCATCGAAGCCAAGGAAGGCGTGGAAGTGCAGCAGGAAAGCATGACGCTGGCGACTATTTCGTTCCAGAACTACTTCCGTCTGTACGAAAAACTTTCGGGTATGACAGGTACCGCTATGACTGAAAGCGAAGAATTCCACCAGATCTACAAGTTGGATGTGGTTGAAATCCCGCCAAACCGTCCATTGGCCCGCGAAGACCGCACCGACCGCATTTACCGCAACGAAAAGGCTAAGTTTGCCGCTATCGTAGATGAGGTAAAAGAGCGTCAGGCAACCGGTCAGCCGGTACTGATTGGTACCGCCAGCATCGAAAAGAACGAAAAGCTCGGCAACCTGCTGAAGAAAGCCGGTGTTGAACACCAGGTACTGAACGCCAAGAACAACGAACGCGAAGCCCGGATTGTGGCTGCTGCCGGTCAGAAGGGCGCCGTTACGCTGGCCACCAACATCGCCGGTCGTGGTACCGACATTGTGCTGGGCGACGGCGTAAAGGAGCTTGGCGGTCTGTTTGTACTGGGTAGCGAGCGCCACGAAAGTCGTCGTATTGACAACCAGTTGCGCGGTCGTGCCGGCCGTCAGGGCGACCCGGGTGTGACTCAGTTCTACGTCAGCACCGAAGACGATCTGATGCGTATTTTCGGTGGTGACCGCATTGCCGGCATTATGGACCGGCTCAAAGTCGAAGACGACGTGCCAATTGAAAACCGCCTGATCAGCAAGAGCCTGGAAAACGCGCAAAAGAAAGTGGAAGGTTTCCACTTTGACCAGCGTAAAAACGTCGTGCAGTACGACGATGTGATGAACCGTCACCGCAAGGCGACCTACGCTATGCGCAAGGAAATTCTGAAGGCAGACGACATCAGTAAGCGCGTCAAAGTCTACGTGGAAGACGAAGTAAAAATGCTGGCCGACAGCCCGCTGCGCCTGACTGACGAATTTGAACCGGCTGTGCGCGAACTGCTGCCGCTGGACGAAGCTGCTCTGGACCGCGTATTCGCCACCACTGCCGACAAGGTAAAGGATGTGCTGCTCGAAGAGGCGCGGGAACTGTACACTGGCCGCGAACTGGCCTTTGGTAAAGAGATTCTGCGCAAAGTGGAGCGTGATATTTACCTGCAGATCCTGGACAACCTGTGGATGCAGCACCTGGAAAACATGGACCACCTGCGCGAAGGCATCCACTGGATGAGCGTGGGTCAGCGCGACCCGCTCGTGGAATACCGCCGCCGCGGCCAGCTGATTTTCGAAGAAATGCAGTCCAGCCTGCGCCACGAAGTGGTGCGTGCGCTGTTCCACGCTGAACCGGTTGCTGCCGAAGATCTGGAACGCCCGATTGAAACCGAACTGACCAAAGCTGCCCGCAACTCCATCAGCAATGCCGGAGAAATTCTGGAAGGCGACGCCGAATTCGACGAAGGTGATTTCGCCGACAAGAAGGCTGCAAAACCAAAGAGTACCAGCGAAAAGCGCAAAAAGACCAACAAGGCTGAACGTCAGCGCAAGCAAAAAGCACGAAAGCGAAAATAGTAAGTAACTGAGCGGCCGGTAGGGCGGACCGCTCAAACCCGGAGCAGGAACCGGCGAATACACATGAAACACAATGTCGAAGAGGTAGTTTTACAAAACGGGGCGAAGGGACTGCTGGTGCATGTCCCCGATGCTACGGTTCTGGATGTGTATTTGAATTTCCGTGCTGGTGAATACCTGGTGGAGCGCGACAAGTGGGAAGCACCGCACCTTATGGAGCACGTGCTGCTGGGCGCCAACGATGTGTACCCGAGAGCACGTGATTTTCAGGCGGAAGTCGAGAAAAACGGTGCCTACAGCAACGCCAGCACCGATGTCTACGACATTATTTACGAAACGGAATGCGCCGATTTTGAATGGGAACGCGTATTCAAACTGTTGATTTTGTCCATCGAACATCCATTGTTCCTGCAGGAGGAATTCGACGCTGAATTCGGTAACGTCCGCGAAGAGCTCAGCGCCCGTGCAAACAACCACTACCGCCAGCTGGGCGCCAACACCCGCAAAGCATACGGTCTGGTGGCTGAAACCGACCGCGAGCGTCTGGAGCTTATGCAAAACGTTACACTCGAAGACGTCCGTGAACATTACCGCCGCACGCACACCACCGACAACATGCGGTTTGTTATCGCGGGGAACATCGGCAAGCGCAAAAACACCATTGTCCAGATGTTGGAGCATATCGAACTGCCGCGCGGTGAACGGTTTGCCATGCCCGACGAAATCGTGAAGCCGCTGGTGAAGCCGGTGTGCATCCCCAACGACACCGTCGACACCATCTACTTCTACATCGACAGCTTTATGAACCGCCGGCTGGAAGAGCACGAAGTTGAGGCGCTTGGCCTGGTAAATGCCATCCTGACCGAAACGCTGTACAGTAAAATCCTCGGCACCGCCCGCGAACGCGGTCTGGTGTACGGCATGAACAGCGGGTATCAGCAGATTAAACTCAGCAGCAACCTGTGGTTCGGCAGTCAGGTGTCAGGAGCAAACGCGTCGGCTTTGTTCGATATTGTTATCGAACAACTGGGCAATCTGTTCCGCGGCGAACTGGCCGAAGCCGATATCGCGGCTGCACAGGCCTACGCCATTGGTCGCTACCAGCGCAGCGCTCAGACTGTTGCCAGCACTGCACAGGGTTACACCGGTCGCTATTTCTTTGACGAATACATAGACGATTACTACAAAATCCCGGAGCGCATCAAAGCTGTTACCAAGCAGTCGATTGTCGATGTGACCCGCGCCATGTTTGCGGATGGAATCGGTGGCCTGGGTGTGTACGGTAAGTGCGATCAGGAACTGGCCATCAAGATGAACGAGCAGATTGCCGGACTTTGGAAACAGTCAAACTAGCGTCGGCGTGATGCGCGTCCGGCTGTAGCCGGTTGCCGGTGCTTTGCGGCGGCAGGGGCTTTTTGTCCGCCACCTCCACTGGCGTTTTTATGCTTTCCTCTGGAACTCACCCATGCGGTGCCGGTCACGATGACCGCTCCTGCGGCCATATCTCCCAGGCCTTTGGTTATATGTGAATCGCCGCTACCGGTAACGGTCGTGGTCTGTTCAGTGGTGCCCGGAGTGCTCTTTGGTGCAGATGTGGCCGGCGGGGGAGTTGTGGTTTGAGCTGGTGCGGGCGTCGTGGTTGATGGATGCATATGAAGCTGGCGTGCTCGTGCGGTAATGGCTTCCTGGGTGAATGTACCTGTCTTTTGCGTGTGGTAATCCACACCGGCGTAGACGTAATTGCGCGGGTCATGTTGTACATCCGGGTTTTCACGCATAAACGCATGGTTGACCTGGTTGATCAGCGTCTGGTCCTTCTTCAACAGTTCTATCTGGTGTGGTGAATAGCCCATCCGGTGACCATAGGTATCGATTTCCCGGATTGATATGCCCGTAACGGTCGTAGCTTTGCCATCGTTCAGCGGGTCGTGTGGCAGTGCGTGGTAGATGGTTGACGGAGGTTTGGCGTGGGTTTCTACAGGCGGCGGGGTCACCGGTCCGGCATCAGGGCCACCCGCAGGATGCCCGGTTGGGGGCCCTGCATCCGGGGTGGCGCCTGGTGTCAGATGGTGCAGGGCACTGTTGCCACCACCACCTTTCAGATGGTGCAGCATGCCAGCCAGCGTTGCGCTGTCAGGAAGAGACCCTCTGCCGGTTAGCTCCATTGCTCCTGCAACAAACTGATACACGCCGAGTGCTATAGTGCCGGCTGCGACGTATTTGCCGAAGCGGGAATGTGCCTCCACCTGCTTCGTTCGGGCGGCGCCCAGCGCCCGGCGTATGCCCCGGGCGGCAGTCGCTTTTGGCTCTACGGCTATGGCGGCAGGGAGCTCCGGCGTGGCGGGTAATTCCGGTTTGGGAGGCAGTGCAATGGCGGCGCCGGTGGCTTCGGCCATGGCCGCGCCGCCGGCGACTTTCTGTGTGGCTGTGCGGCCGCGGCCTTTGCGTTCGGACTCATATACTTTCACCAGACCAACATTCAACGCGCCAGTTACGCCATATGCGCCGAGCACGGTTTGCAGGTAGCGGGCGACGACGGTAGCTCCGTAATCCCAATTCTTCGATGTTTCAAACTTTCCAAATTCCTCAGTATGCTTTTCCAGCGCTGCCTCAATGTTTGCGACAAGGTTCAGATCTGCTGTTTCATCCTGGATGGCTGTACCTTCGGGAGGCGGTCCAAATATCCCGCGCCGGTTGAGTGTCTCGAGGGCCACCTGAATCGCATGGCTGGTATCACCAAAACCTTTGGTGATGCCCTCGCTCCCCATAACGAGGATGTTCAGTCCTGGATCGAGCGGCTCCGTGCCAGGCTTGAAATTTTTGCTGTCCGTGCCTGTGGGTGACACAAGCCGTTTAAAGGCCTCGCTTGTGGGGATTTCCGAGTTGTATCTGAAAATCGGCAGCCCGCTATACACCAGCTTGCGGTCATTGGTTATCAGCGCGACGGTACTGGTCGCTTCATGACCACCTGCAGGCGCCTTTTCGCCGGTTTCGGAGCGTGCTTTTTTGACTACTTTTGGCACGGTTGTCCGCAGAACGCTTTTTACCTGCCTGGTCGCAGAACTATCACTGGTAAAACGTGTGTTTTTCACTAGCATGGATCGTGTAAAGCCATGGGCCGTCGAATCCGCACTGATACGCGAATCGACGTCTTCCGCTACGGCCATACTGTTGCTTTCTGTGTCGCCGGCCATGGAGATATTGGTGGACATATCATGATTTCTCGATGAACCAGTGCCGATAAGCTGCGCGTTCATGCGGGTTTTGCGTGCCCGTTCGCGCAACGAGTGAACTTCGTTTGTGCCGATTACACTATCGAGTGCTTTGCCGACAGCGTTATGATCCCTGCTTCTGTAGAGTTGCTGCACTTCCTCATTCGACATTGCCAGGCTTTGGGAATGATCCGGACGCTTGCGTGCCAGTGCAGATTCGCTGGTGCGGTGCAGTGGTTCAGAATGGTGTGGCAGCTGTGCTGTAGCGTCGTTGGGATATGTGAAAACACCGCCCTGTGGCGGTGTGGTCGGCGCGGCGGGTGAGCTCGGGCGCACTTTGGCCAGGCCGGGCAGGGATGGGGCGTACGGGTTTTCGGCGAGCAGTCGTGTGTCGGCCCATCGGCGCGGCGACTCGTCCTCGATAACGGGGATCAGGGTTGTTTCTGCTGTGTCAGTTGATGGAGTCTGACCATCTGGTGCGGTATCGTCCGGGGCTTGCTCGTCGATTGATTCACTGGCTGGTCGTGTCTGATTTGGTATATTTGCGGCTCTCTCAGTCATTAGTGGTCTACCCATAATCCCTCACATCGTTACGCTATGTGAGGCAGTGTACGGCCGGTGTGCGGATGTGCTCTATAACAATTCTCACGACATTTTAGCTAAAATAACCACAGAACTGCGCTCGCATCTGCCCGCTCCTGTATACTGATATCAGATATGGAAGATGTACGACAAAGCGCGTTGGACCTGCAGGGCCAGATAGCTGCCGCCCTGGAGCGGCTGAACATTGCGGAGCTGTCCAGCAGGAAAACTGCTCTGGACAGTGAAGCTGCCGCGCCCGGGTTCTGGGATGATCCACAGCATGCGCAAACGATCGCAAAAGAGCAGGCAAAACTCGAGCGGCGCATAGAGCCGTGGACCGCGCTGCAGCGCGACATCGCCGATGTAGTCGAACTGTTTGGCCTGGGCGACGACAGCATGCTGTCCGAGCTGGAATCAACACTGCAGGAAATTGGCACGCGTTTCGACACACTCAAAGAAGCCTTGAAATTCAGCGGTCCGTACGACGACAGCGACGCCATTTTAAGCATTCACGCCGGGGCAGGCGGTACCGACGCGCAGGACTGGTCGCAGATGCTGCTGCGCATGTATGTTCGCTACGCCGAAAAAGCCGGCTGGCAGGTGACAACGGTGGAGGAATCTCCCGGTGAAGAAGCGGGCATCAAAAGCGTAACGCTCGAAGTTTCCGGCGATTTTGCCTACGGCAGATTGAAAGGCGAACATGGCGTGCACCGTCTGGTGCGCCTGAGTCCGTTCAACGCGGAAAGTCGCGAAACCAGCTTCGCCAAAGTGGAAGTCATGCCCAAAATCGACACGCCGGACGCAATTATCATCGATGAAAAAGACCTGAAAATAGACGTCTACCGCAGTGGTGGCCACGGTGGTCAGAGCGTGAACACCACCGATTCCGCCGTGCGTATTACGCACCTGCCGACCGGCATTGTAGTGGCTATACAGAACGAGCGCAGCCAGCTCCAAAACCGCGAAACCGCCATGACCATTTTGCGCTCGCGCCTCGCGCAGTTGCAGCTCGAACAGCACGCTGAACGCCTGAGTGACCTGAAAGGCCCGAACGAACAGGCCGCCTGGGGTAATCAGATCCGCAGCTATGTGCTGCATCCGTACAAGCAGGTAAAAGACCTGCGCACCAGCCACACGTCGACCGACCCGGACGCCGTACTTGACGGCGAGCTGGAACCATTCATTGCCGCGTATCTTGAACATTCACTCGGAGACAACGGCTAACATCCGTTATGAGAAGAGTCAAAAAGACCGATCCCCGTCGAGCATTGCAGTTCCAGGGCTGGATGGAGGCTGAAACATCCTGGGGTCTGACGGAATCACCGGTTGCTGATCACTATGCCCGTCTGGAGGAGGGCGTTGCCCGCGGAGATCCCTCGTTCCAAAGCATTGCGCTGACGCACCTGCACCGGGCGACCCTGTTTGCCGAAGACATCAACCAGAATGGTGATCCCATGGCGCTGCAATTCGTGCAGGCGCTCGGCAAGGCTGCGCATAGCCTGATTACGATGCGCGCCACAGCAATTTCGTACCATGCCGGCAAGGGTGCACTGCTGAGTACCGGGATGGACAGCTTCGCGCGTCTTGCAGCGGAACTCGAGGATGATCTGCTGATCTGGCCAAACCACCTTGCCGTAACACAGAAGGACCGGGTGAAGACGTTCGATACACTGCAGCGACTGCAGGACTTTCACGATATGCGCACCTTCGATGTGTTGGCCGTCCAGGAAGCTCAACTGGCTACAAATCAATTTGCAGCCGCTACACGTATACATGGCTGGCCTGAACCAGGCAGGCCCGATGGCGACGCGCAGCTCTGGAGCGGTTTTGAGGCGGATGAGTTCTTAACGGAAAGGGGGGTGGTGTGATCAAAGCGGTTATTTTCGACATGGACGGATTGCTGATAGACAGTGAACCGTTCTGGCGACGCAGCCATCAGGTGGTGCTGGCAAGGCACGGCTACGACGTTACGGAAGACGAGGTCCGCGCTGCCGCCGGCAAGCGCACGGCCGACCAGGTTGCCGTCTGGCGCGAACGGTTCGGGTTCCATGAATCGCTGGATCCGGATATGACCGACCAGATCGTGGACGAGGTGATCGGCTCCATACATACCCATGGCGAACCGATGGCTGGCGTCGACAAACTGGTTCGTGAACTCCACGAGCATGGCATGCCGCTGGCGGTAGCGTCGTCATCTTCAGTCAGGTTGATAGATGTGGTCTTGGAAAGGCTGGGCATCCGTCAGTACATGCAGGCGGTGCATTCCGGCGAAAATGAAAAACGGGGCAAACCACATCCTGATGTATTTATTACAACAGCAAAGACACTGGGCGTCAAACCTGAAAACTGTCTGGTTTTCGAAGATTCACTCAACGGCGTCAAAGCCGCCAAAGCGGCTGGTATGTACTGTATAGCCGTCCCCGAAGAACCCTACGAACGCGCTGATTTTATTGCTGCAAAAGCCGATAGAGTCATCAACTCGCTCGAAGATATCCACTGGTCCGACTTGCAGATATAAGTCGGGACGCTTCGCTGGTGTGTAAGAATGCTTATTGTTATACTATGGTCACATGATTCTTTTGGACAGGGTAACAAAGACCTATAACAAGAACCTGGGGCCGGCTTTGGATCGCATCAGTATCCACGTGGAACCCAAAGAGTTCGTAATAGTGGTGGGGCAGAGTGGCGCGGGTAAGTCCACGTTGCTCAAGCTGCTGACGCGCGAAGAGCGTCCGACCAGCGGCAAGATTATTGTCGGTGGCATAGATTACGACAAACTGCACGACCGCGACATCCCGCTGCTGCGCCGTAAAATTGGCGTTGTGTTTCAGGATTTTAAACTGTTGCCGAACCGCACGGTATTTGAAAACGTGGCCTTTGCACTGGAAATTGTTGGTGTGAGCACCAAGGAAATCAAAAACACCGTGCCAAAGGTGCTCGACATCGTGAACCTGAAAGACAAAGCCGACCGTATGCCACAGGAACTG
>Ga0070671_100005028_pt1 | contig 10544 bp, 7 predicted proteins | sample KBSS73metaG_FD_65341 | JGI IMG/M metagenome (GOLD analysis project Ga0070671, IMG submission 65341) | Switchgrass rhizosphere microbial communities from Kellogg Biological Station, Michigan, USA - KBS S7-3 metaG | ecosystem: Host-associated > Plants > Roots > Rhizosphere > Soil ... | reverse complement strand
CGCACGAGTCGAACAAGAAGTTCTATGACGACGTGGTGTTGAAGGCGCCGCACACGCTGGAGCCGGATGCGCTGACCAGGACGCCGAAGGCGGCGCAGTTCGTCTATGTGAAAGACAAGGGGAAATACGTGATCACCGACGGCACCCGCACGCTGGAGGTGTACCACGTGGACAACGGCCACGCGCGTAACCTCCTGATGTCGTATCTGCCGAAGGAGAAGCTGTTGATGATCACGGACATTTTCAACGACTTCGGCATGCCGCGTCCGAACGACCCGCCGCCCGGGCTCGTCAGTCCGTACTACGCGGCGCTGGACACGCGGCTGAAGGAATTGAAACTGGACGTGGAGCGGCTTGCGCCGTCGCACGGGCGCGCGGTCGTCCCGTTCAGTCAGTTCACGGAAAAGGTGCAGGGCAAGGTGCAGCCGCCCGCGCCGAGACCAATTACGGCAACCCGTTGACGAACCACGGAGACACGAAGGACACGGAGATTTATCCGCTCCGTGTTCGTGCTTTCGTGGTACGTGCCTCGAACCTTGGAGGAATCGATGAAGCGGTTCACGTTAGCCATCGCGATCGTCGCCGCGACGACCATCGCCTCGGCACAGTACCCGGAAGGGCACTGGCAGAACTTTGCGCCCTATCCGCAGCCGACACAGGAGGTGGGCGGGGCGGTGATCAACGGCAAGCTGTACATCCTCGGCGGCTACGGGGCCAACGCGCCGGGCGGCCTTGCCGGCTGGCTGAACGAATACGATCCGGCCACCGACAAGTGGACCAAGAAGACCGACATCCCGATGCCGGTGCATCACCAGGCGATGACGGGCTTCAGGGACAAGATGTACGTCTTCGGCGGCGGCGTAAAGATTTCGCCGACCAGTGACAACTGGTATCCGACCAATCGCGTCTGGGAGTACACGCCAGCGACCAACTCGTGGCGTGAGCTTGGTCCGATGCCGACGAAGCGGGGCGGCGGGATCGCCCTTGTTCTCAATAACAAGATCTGGGTGCTCGGCGGCGCGGGCTATCACCCGCTGCAGACCGACGACGTGTCGATTGCGGCCAACGTGCCGCATCGCACCGTCAACACGGTCGAGGTCTTCGATCCGGCCACGGGCATGTGGGAAACGAAGGCGCCGATGCTGGTGCCGCGCAATCACCTCGCCGGCGGCGTCGTCAACGGAAAGATCTACGTCATGGGTGGCCGCATGGGTTCGTCGTTCGTCGGGGCGAGCAGCACGGATGCCGTCGAAGAGTACGACCCGGCGACCGACATGTGGCGTGTCCGTGCGCGCATGCCCTATCCGCGCAGTGGGATGGCGTTCGCGAGCGACGGCAAGTTGATCTACATGTCGGGCGGCGAGTACCTGAATCGCGACATGGTCGGTGTGTTCCGCAACGCCGAGGCATACGACCCGGCGCGCAATGTCTGGTATGAGCTGCCGCCCATGTCGGTGGCGCGTCACGGCTTTGCCGGCGGGATTATCAATGGCGTCTTCTACACCGCGACCGGCCAGCTGCAGAGCGGCACCGGTGGCGGCGGTCCGGGCGGATCTCCACAAGTGGAGGGATTCGTCATCGGAAAGCTGGCACCGGGGACGCAGTAGGCCGGCGGCGGTAGGCCGGCTGCGGTAGGCCGGCTAAAGCCGGCCTCTACGTACGGCCTCTACGTACGCGAGCGGCGGGTACCAAGATCGTAGGGGCCGGCTTCAGCCGGCCCAGAGGGACTCATAAATCATGAAACGGACGGTTCTCATTTCGATTTTGCTCCTCTCCGCGGTCGGCCTCGGCGCGCAGGGGCGCGGCGGCCGCGGGCAGGGCGGCGGCGACGGACAGCTCCAGGGCATCGCGCCCGGTCAGCCCCCTGGCGCGGGCCGGTGGACGAGGCTGGCGCCGATTCCTGAGCCGAACGAAGAGCGCAACGGCGTTGTCTCGGGCGGAAAGCTGTATTTGATCGGCGGCAATCCTGTTGGCATGACTGGCGCGCCGCCCGGCGCGGTGTGGGAGTACGACCCGGCCGGCGACAAGTGGACGAAGAAGAAGAACATGCCGCTGGCCGCGCATCATGTGGCGGTGGCTGAGAATGCCGGCAAGATCTACGTGTTCGGCGGAGGGACTCAGAAGCAGGCGGGCGGACCGAGCTACGTGCCCGCGAACAACGCGTGGGAGTACGACCCCGCGGCCGATTCGTGGAAAGCGCTTGCCGCGATGCCGACCGCTCGCCTGGCGGCGGTTGCCGCGGCAGTTGGCGGCAAGATCTACGTGTTGGGCGGCGCGGGCAACTACAAGCCTCGCGACGGGCAATCGCTCGACCCGAACCAGCCGCATCGGGTGTTCGACGTCAACGAGGTCTACGACCCCGCGACCAATTCATGGGCCAGCAAGCAGGTCCTGCCGACGCCGCGCAGCGCGATGTTTGCCGGCGTGGTCAACGGAAAGATCTATCTGATTGGCGGGCGCGTCGGCGCCGCGTTCGCGACGGTCGGCAGCGCGACCGATATCGTCGAAGAGTACGACCCGGCCACCGACAAGTGGGGATTTCTCAAGGACCGCATGCCGACACCGCGCGACGAGGGTGTCGCGGTTGTCTATAACAACCGCATCTACGTGGCGGGCGGCGAGAGCATCAATGCACTCAACAACTCCGTCTCGCGTGCGTTCGAGGTCTACGACCCGGCCAGCAACAGCTGGCAGTCGCTTGGCAACATGCCGCTCGCGCGCTACGGTCTGGCCGGCGGCGTGATCGGCAACCGCATCCACGTCGTCGGCGGGCATATCACCGCGGCGTTCGGCGGCGGGGAGCCGCTCAACACGCCGCAGCACGACGCACTGGAACTTCGTTAAGTCGTTCGGATCGTTCGGGCGTTCGCAGCGTTCCCCGTTCGACGCGTTCGAACGATGAACGAACCGAACGATTCGAACGTCCCGAACGCTATGTCGTAACAGCGTTCGCCGTCACAACGGTGTGGGCCGGATAGACCTCGGGCTCTCCCTCGATGCCGACCTGGCGCAGCACGGGGACGAGCTTTTCGCCAAACCGACGGAACGCGTCTTCCGACGCCCAGACGTCGACGACCCGAAAACCCTTCGCGCCTTGACCGGCGACATGGACGAGGAGTCCTTCGACGGGCCAGTCGCTCGGCGACGACATGTGGTCTTTTCCGGTGAGCAGTCGGACGGTTTCTTGGTAAGTCTGTTGGGTCAACCCGGGATGTTCGAACACAGCGACGATTGCCACGCGCCCTCCTTGGTGTGACGAAGCGCGGAGCATATCATCGAACGTTCGTTAGTGGCCTCCGGCTTCCAGATGCTGGACGAGTTCCACCTTCACGCCATCGTTGGTGACCAGATAAACGATCCGGTGAGGCAGCTGATTCGGCTGGGTGCAGAACAGACGACGGACGCCACCCTCTTCGGTGCTGCCGCCGGCGAAGTTGCATGCCGGGTTGGCTCGCGGATTGGTGTCTGACGAGAACGTCACGCCAAGCGTCTTCAAATCGTTGACGGTCTTATCGAGATCGAGCGGACCCCACGCGATGCGATCGATCGCGTGTCCTTCGCTCGGCGTCGCCATGTCGTCCTTCGACGCAAAGACGTAGAAAAGTCCGAGATCGCGATACCGGATTCCCTCACGTCCGTAGACCGACGCCCGATCGCCGCCGAACGCGCGGACATACCACGCGAGCGTCGCGTTCGGATCCTTGACGTGAAGGTTGACGTGATGCAGTCCGAGGTTGTCGGGATCCTCGACCAGCTCGATCCGCGTACCCCAGGGGTCCTCGGCGAAGGCGTGCTTCCAATCGGCGCCGGTCTTCTCGGGTGGCGACGTGATTTTCACGCCCGCCGCCTGCAGCTCGCGCACTTTGGCATCCAGATCGGCGTACGAGAAGCCGACGCTGTCGATCGCGGTGCCGGCGCTCGGCTTCGTGTCGGACGACATTTCGAAAATGATCTGCAGCGGCAGCGGATGATCCCCCGACCAGCGGCCGAAGGCGACACGGTCGGCGGTTTCGCCGGCGTTGCCGCCCATGTTTTTCAGATACCAGTCACGGGCTGAGGAAATCTCAGGGACGTTGAGGTGAATGGAGTCGAACGGCGGCGCTTCGTACGAGGTTTGCGCCAACAAACGACCTGCTAAGCAGAACGCGATCGCGGCGCCGCACGCAGCCCGTAAGTCGAAACGCATTTCTTTAATGAGCCCTCTTTCACGGCGACGGGCCACAGAGACACGCAGACTCAGAGGAAAAACTATTCTCTGCGTCTCTGCGGCTCGTAAGTCTTGTGAAATCGTCAGTTGGTGCGACCTCCTGCCGGGGCGAACTCGAACACTTCATTATGCGGCGCATCGAGTGCGTGGCCGCCGCCCCCCGCAAATACCGTGTGGCCACCGATGACGAAGAGCTTGCCGTTGTATGCCGCGACGTTCACGCCATGCCGGCCGGTCGGCAGCGCGGGCAGCCGGTACCAGTCATTCGCCGCCGGATCGAATACCTCGACGTCACGCAGTACGCCTTCGATGTGATAGTCGTGCTGCTCGCCGCCAGCCACGTAGATCTTCCCCTGATACGTCGTCCAGCCCTGGCCGCTGCGGGCGGTCGGCATCCGGTTCATCGCGCGCCATGAATCGGTCGCCGGGTTGTACTCCTCGACGACGTCGACGTTCGCCGCCACGTAGCCGCCGATGTTGTTCGCCGTGATGCGGCCGCCGATCAGATAGAGCCGTCCGTTGACGACGCCAATGGCCGGATGGTTACGAGGCGTCGGCATCGCTTTCTTTGTTTCCCAACGATTGGTTGCCGGGTCGTACACCTCGTTGGTGCCGACGACGAGGCCGCCGTTCTGGGTGCGGCCGTCAGGTCCCGTCGTATCGGTCGAGCCGCCGATGAAGTAGATCTTTCCGCCGAATTCGGTTGCCGCGCCGGCGGTGCGCTTGCCATTGAGCTTGGCGAGCGCCTTCCAGCTGTCGCCCGCCGGGTCGTATTCCCATGCGGTGTCGAGCGTGGCACTCGGCGCCTCCTGCGTCATCGCGCCGGAGCCGCCGAAGACGTAGATCTTGCCGTTCACCGTCGCGGCGCTCATGTGGTCGGCAAAGAACGGCGTGTTCTTCTTTTCCGTCCAGGAGTTGTTGGCGAGGTCGTAGACCATGACGCGCGCCGGATGCGTCGGCCTCGCGCCCGGCGTGAGGACAGCGGCATTGCCGCCAATCAGATACAGCTTGTCGTTGACCTGTATTGGCGTGTACTCCTCCGCCGGCTGCGGCAGCTTGGCGTATTTCTCGGTGTCCCAGCGGCCTGGTGACTGCTGCGCAAGAACGGTGAACGTGGCGAGAACGAGGGTGGCGCAGAGAGCCGCGGTGGTTCGCCGCGTGGCCGCTGTCATGGTGATGCTCCTTCGACGGTTGTGCCGCCGGCAAATTGCGATATTCAGTCGAGCAAGTCGAGCGAACGCACACAATAACATGTACGGTCGGCCGGCTTGTCTTAACGCGTTGCCGGGCGTAGACTCGCCGGAACCCATCGAAATAACCCGGAGTATCGTGATGAAGCGTATCGTGGCGGTGCTTGGCGTCGCCTGCATGGCGGCCATTGTGATCGCCGAACCCGCGAGCGCCCAGAATCCTCCAGCGCGTGGCATGCGCTGGTCGAGGGGCGCACCATTCCCGGAACCGGAAGAGGAGCTGTACGGCACCGTCGTAAACGGCAAGTTTTATGTGATTGGTGGATTCGGCTTCACTCCACCCGGCGTTCAGCCGCCCCCGCCGGGCGTCGGCAAGGGACCGTGTTTCAGCTGCCCGCCCGCGCTCGTGTACGAGTACGACCCTGGCCCCGACAAGTGGACCAAGAAGAAGACCATTCCGACACCTGTCCACCATCAGGCGCAGGCTGCCTACAACGGAAAGATTTACATCTTCGGCGGCTGCACGCGCGCGATCTCCGGCGAGGGCGGCAGCACGAACGTGTGGGAATACGATCCCGCAGCGGACGCGTACCGGGCAATGGCGCCAATGCCTGTCAAACGATGCTCCGCGATTGCTGAGGAAGTCGGCGGCAAGATCTACGTCATCGGCGGACTCGAGCCGCTCGAGAACGGCCAGGGGACGCGCGTCACCGGGCGCAACGAGATGTTCGATCCGGTCGCGAACACGTGGACCGAACGAAGTCCGATGCCGACCGCGCGTAACCACGCGTTCTCGGGCGTGGTGAGCAACAAGATCTATGTCATCGGTGGCCGCATCGGCGCCGGCAATATTCCCGCCACGACCAATGTGGACCTCGTCGAGGAATACGACCCCGCCACGAACCTGTGGGGGCCCATCAAGGACCGCATGCCGACGCCGCGAAGCGGCGGCGGAGCGGCGACCTACAACGGCAAGATCTACGTCGGGGGCGGCGAGTTGCAGAACCGGCAGCTCAATGCGGCGTTCCGCGCGCTCGAGGCGTACGATCCGGCATCCAACACCTGGGACGTGCTTCCTTCGATGCCCAGCGCGCGGCACGGCAATGCGATGGGCTTCCTCGGGAACAAGCTGCACGTGGTGAGCGGAAAGATGGAAGGCGGCGGCGCGCCGGACATGGCGGGCACCGACCATCCGTATGCGACCGCTGCGCACGACGTGCTGGAGATACCGTCTGGAACACAGTAAATGAACACCTGTAGGGTCCGGCTTTAGCCGGACCTCGGGTTAGCCGGACCTACGGTCAATCATTCGGAGGGCACAATCAAATGCGACGTCTTCTAACGGCGGTGCTGTTCTTTGCGCTGGCCTTCATGTCATCACGGGCAATGGCGCAGAGCACCAACGGCGTCATCTCCGGCATCGTCGCCGACGCGCAGGGGGGCGTTCTTCCTGGCGTGACGGTCACCGCGCGGAATGTCGATACCGGCGCGACGAGAAACATCACGACTGAAGCGGACGGACGCTTTCGGCTGGCCGGTCTCGTTCCCGGCCGCTATGAACTGAAGGCCGAACTTCAGGGCTTCGGCGCGGTCACCGTTCCCGACGTGACGGTCGCCGTCGACAGCGAAACGACGCGAAACGTCACCATGCAGGTGCAGGGCCTGCAGGAATCCGTGACCGTCACCGGCGAGGCGCCAGTCATCGAAGTGACGAAGACGGACGTATCGGGCGTCATTACGCAGGCACAGATGGAACAGCTGCCCATGGCGACGCGACAGCCTATGGATCTCGCGCTGCTGCTGCCGGGCACGAATCAGGACGCCGTACGCGCGCGCAAAGCGAACTCGAACATCGGCGCAGGCGCGTTCACCAACGGGTCGGCCCTGCTGGTGGACGGCGTGTGGAACAAGGAGGGCAACACCGGCGAGCCGCGGCAGGATTTTCCGGCATCGGCTATTCAGGAGTTCAAAGTGTTTCTGAGCCAGTCGCCGGCGGAGTACGGCTGGACTGCCGGCGGCGCGGTGTCGATGGCGACCAAGAGCGGCACCAACAACTTGCACGGAGAAGCGTTTGAGTTCTATCGCAATAAAGCGCTGAACGCGATGGACCCGTTTGCCAAAGCCGCGGGTCAGCCGGAATCGAACTTCAACCGCCATCAATACGGCGTGGCCGTCGGCGGCCCCATTGTCAAGGACCGAGTTCACTTCTTCGAAGCGGCTGAAGCACTCGAGAACCACCTCTACGACAACGTGGTCGTTCGCTTGCCGCAGTTCTACGGGAACATGAATGGCGTGTTCAAGAGCCCTGAATACAACCACATGTCGTTCACGCGTGGTGACGCCCAGATCACACAGCAGCAGTCGTTGTTCCTGCGCTACGCGTGGCAGATTTCCGATTTCACGTGCGAGGGTTGTTCGGCCTCGTCTTCCACGCCATGGTTCTCGGGCGGCGGCATCAAGCAGAAGCGTTATTCGTGGGCCGGCGCGTACACCTGGGTCGTGTCCAACCGCATCCTCAACGAGGTGCGGGGACAGTTCACCAACTACCACTTCCGCCAGCACCCACCCGGCGTGAACCCGCAGGAGGATTTGTTCGACAGTTCACCTGAACGCGCTGCGCCGCTGACGGCTGTCTATACCTTCCCCAGCCTGACGTGGGGGACGAGCGGCAACTTCTACACAGAGCAGATTTCGCGCGAGCTCCGCGACGACCTGTCGATCACCGCCGGAAGCCACACCTGGAAGTTCGGTGCGGGCGCTCAGAAGCTCGCGGTCCATGGCGACAACAGACCGTCGCTTGGCACATGGACGTTTGCAGCGGACCAGCCCTTCAATCCCTCGAACCTGTCGTCGTTTGTGCCGGTGGCCGGATCGGTCCGTCAATTCTCGACCGGGAACCTGGTGAAGCTGCCGACGTATACGCCGAATGTTCTGTCCAATTTCTACGCGGAAGACCAGTGGAAGCCCGCGGCAGGCGTGACGCTGAATGTTGGTCTGCGCTACGACTACCAGTTCCACGCCTTCAACCAGGGCCTGACGCTCGACTCGAAGGATCCGAAGTACGGCATCCCGCTGTTCCCGACGACCGGCACGGCGGCGAGCCTCGCACCCCTCGTCCACTTCGACCAGCGAGGCGACAAGAACAACTTCGGTCCGCGCGTCGGGCTTGCGTGGGACGTGCGCAACGACACCAAGACCGTCGTTCGCGCCGACTACGGCATTTACTACAACCCGATGAACCTGCAGATCACGTCGGCGGAACTGGCCAACTACCGGCAGCCGACGGCGATCATTGCCAATCCAACGTATCCGGACCCGTACGGCGGCCGCGATCCGCTGACGTTTGTCTCGACCGCGCCGCAAAACATCCAGGTGAGCGCCGATAATCTCGAGAATCTGCAATCGGCGGCCTACACCGCGGGCGTTTCGCGGGCACTCACGTCGGTGATCGCCCTCCACGTCGACGGTGTCTACAACCATGACCAAGGTGCCGATGACGATCGACATCAATGCGCGGCCGGGCAGCTACTCAGTCGCCTCGAACACGTTTGTCGCGACGGGCCCGCGTCCGCTGCCGCAGTTTGCCCGCGTGCTGCAGGCACAGTCGATCGGTTTCATGAACTACAAAGCGCTTCTCGTTCGCCTGGAGAAGCGGCTCGAGCACAACTACATGTACCTCGTGTCGTACACGCTGTCGGGCAGCAACGGCAACGTGAACAACTCGGGTGGCACGCAGTCGGTGGTGACGGACTCGGGACGCATCAGTTCCGACGAGGGTCCGAACAACAGCGACCGACGTCACGCATTGGTGGCCAGCGGCTCGTTCTTGCTGCCTAGTGATGTGACGGTGGGCGCCATTTTCACGGCGCGGTCTTCCATGCCGTTCAGCGCAATCGCCGGCGTTGACGTCAACGGCGACGGGAACATCACAGACTATGTGCCGGGGACGAGCCGAAACGTGTTCAACCGTGGCAACGATGCCGACATGCTCGCGCTCGTCAATGCATGGCGCGGCGTGAACGGCCTTGCACCGATCAACCCGACGTTCAGCACCAACGAGTTCTATTCGCTGGACCTCCGCGGCAGCAAGGCCATCACGCTGAACACCGGACGACGCGTGGAAGTGATTGCGCAGGTGTTCAACGTGTTCAATCGGAAGAACCTCGTCTCCGCGTGGACGACCAACGCGCTCTCGCCGGCGTTCGGCACGAGCGTCTCGGCGGCCCCGATGCGACAGGCCGAGGTCGCGGTCCGGTTTACGTTCTGATCGGGTGGTTGGTGGTTCGTGGTCGGTGGTTCGTGGCTGCGCCGCGAACCGCCAGATTCCGGACCACCAACCACCAACCAACAGCGATGAAACGCATTCTCGCAGTAGCTACAGCATCTATCGTCATCGCCGTGGCCGCGCTCCACGCGCAGAATCCTCCCGCGCGTGGTCTGCGCTGGTCGAAGGCCGCTCCGTTTCCGGAGCCGGAAGAAGAACTGTATGGCACCGTGATCAACGGGAAGTTCTACGTCGTCGGCGGCTTTGGATTCACTCCACTCCCGCCGAGTGGAACCGCGACGCTGGCCCCTGCCGCGCAGGGAGGGAACGCCGGTCGAGGTGGTGGCGGAGGCGCGGCCCCGAACGCGGGCCCTTGCGTCGGGTGCCCGCCGGCGCTCGTCTACGAATACGATCCCGGGCCGGACAAGTGGACCAAGAAGAAGAACATCCCGGTTGCCGTTCACCATCAGGCACAGGCGGCCTACAACGGCAAGCTCTATATCTTCGGCGGCTGCGTGCGTCAGATCAGCGGCGAAGGCGGCACCACTAACACCTGGGAATACGACCCGGCCGCCGACTCGTACCGTGCGCTGGCGCCCTTGCCGGTCAAGCGCTGCTCCGCGATTGCGGAAACGGTCAACGGCAAGATCTACGTCATCGGCGGTCTGGAACCGCTCGAGAACGGCATGGGGACCCGGGTCACCGGACGCAACGAGATGTACGACCCGGCGACCAACACGTGGACGGAGCGGAGCCCGATGCCGACGGCGCGCAACCACGCGTTCTCGGGCGTGGTGAACAACAGGATCTACGTCATCGGCGGCCGCATCGGCGCCGGCAATATCCCGGCGACGACCAACATCGACATCGTCGAGGAGTACGA
>Ga0070671_100005025_pt1 | contig 10548 bp, 8 predicted proteins | sample KBSS73metaG_FD_65341 | JGI IMG/M metagenome (GOLD analysis project Ga0070671, IMG submission 65341) | Switchgrass rhizosphere microbial communities from Kellogg Biological Station, Michigan, USA - KBS S7-3 metaG | ecosystem: Host-associated > Plants > Roots > Rhizosphere > Soil ... | reverse complement strand
ATGCGGCCGGCGATCGTTCCACGCGCAGCGGGCGGCGGCAAGCGCCCAAATCGGGGCTGTATACGGAAGTCTTAACCGACGCGGATGGTTGCATTCTCGCGATTGCGTCCGCATCATGCCTGCCATAACGCGGGCGCATGCGCCCGCCGCGACTTACTGGGAGGACGCCGAGGCATGGCGGTTGCCGCGACATCGGCGACACGGACCGACGAGGTGCAACTCGCGGCCACCGGCGTATCGAAGCGGTTTGGCGGCGTGCGGGCCGTCGAGGATGTGTCGATCAGCGTTCGCCGCGGCGAGATCGCCTCGATCATCGGCCCGAACGGCGCCGGCAAGACCTCGCTCCTCAACATGATCAGCGGCTTCTACCGGCCCGACAGCGGCTCGATCGTGTTCGACGGGACCGAGACGACGCGCTACCGCCCGGCCGACATCGCCCATCTCGGCATTGCCCGTACGTTCCAGAACATCGCCCTGTTCGGCGGCATGACGGTGCTCGACAACATCATGCTCGGCCGGCACGTGCGGATGAAGTCGGGGGTGTTGTCCTCCTTCATCTATTGGGGTTTCGCCCAGAAGGAAGAGATCGCCCACCGCGCCCGCGCGGAGGAATTGATCGATTTCCTCGAGCTCCAGGATCTGCGCAAGCAGCAAACCAGCGCTCTCGCCTACGGCCTGCGCAAGCGGGTCGAACTGGCGCGCGCGCTGGCGCTCGACCCCAAGCTCCTGCTGTTGGACGAGCCGATGGGCGGGATGAACAGCGAAGAAAAAGAAGACATGGCCCGCTACATCCTCGACGTGAACGAGCAGTGGGGCACGACGATCATCCTGATCGAGCACGACATGGCGGTGGTGATGGACATTTCCGACCGGGTCGCGGTCCTCGACCGCGGGCGCAAGATCGCCGAGGGCACGCCGGGCGAAGTCCAGCGCAATCCGAAGGTCATCGAAGCCTATCTCGGTACCGGGCACGAGCGCACCGAGAGGGCGGCATGAGCCCGGTGGCGAACGGGGAGGCTGTCTCAACCGCTACCCTGCCGCAACTGTTGCGGCGCAACGCGCAGGCCATGGCCGAGCGGCCGGCAATGCGCGAAAAGGACCACGGCATCTGGCAGCCCTATAGCTGGCGGCGGTATTGGGAGGAGGCGCGCGACTTCGCGCTCGGCCTCGCCGCCGCCGGGTTCGGGCGCGGCGACAAATTGTCGGTCATCGGCGAGAACCGGCCGCGGCTCTACTTCGCGCAACTCGCGGCGCAGAGTCTCGGCGGCGTGTCGGTGCCGGTGTACCAGGACGCGATCGCGACCGAGCTCGCTTATGTGCTGAACCACGCCGAAACCTCGGTGGTGGTTGCCGAGGACCAGGAGCAGGTCGACAAGGTGCTGTCGCTCAGGGCGCAGCTTCCGAACCTGAAGCTGGTCGTCTATGACGACCCGCGCGGCCTGCTCAATTACGACGACCCGATCCTCAAATCCTTTGAAGCGGTGAAGCAGCAAGGCCGCGAGTTCGGCGCCGCGCATGCCGGTTACGTCGACGCCGCGGTCGATGCCGGCAAGCCGGACGACATCGCGCTGTTCTCCTACACGTCGGGGACCACGTCGCGCCCGAAAGGCGTGATGCTGACGCATGCGAACCTGCTGCTGCCGGCCGCCGCCTTCGCCAAGGCGGAGCAGCTCAAGCCCACCGAGGAGCACCTCGCCTATCTCCCGATGGCCTGGATCGGCACCTCGCTGGTGTCGATCGCACTTCACCTGCACATCGGCTTCACCTGCAATTTCCCGGAAAAACCCGAGACGGTGGGGCGCGACCTGCGCGAATTGGGGCCGACGATCGGCCTGGCGCCGCCGCGCTTCTGGGAGAACACGCTGACCGCAGTCACCGTGCGGGCCGCCGACTCGTCGCCGCTCAAGCACAGACTGTTCGAGTATTTCCGCCGCGTCGCCGAGCAGACCGAGCAATTGAAGGCCGACGGCAAGAGCGTGCCGCCGCATTTGCGGCTGGCGCACGCGATCGGCGAAATCCTGGTCTACGCGCCGGTACGCGATCAGCTCGGCTGGGGCCGCTCCCGCGTTGTCTATACCGGCGGCGCGCCGCTCGGCGGCGACGTGTTCCGCTTTTTCCGCTCGTTCGGCATCAACCTGAAGCAGGTCTACGGCGCGACCGAACTGTCCGGCCTGTGCTCGGTGCAGGCCGACGGCGAGGTCGATCCCGACACGGTCGGGCGGATGCTTGACGGCATGGAGGCGCGCATCCATGACACCGGCGAGGTGCAGGTGCGCTCGCCCGGCATCTTCCACGGCTATTACAAACAGCCCGAAGCGTCGCAGGAAGCGCTTACCGAGGATGGCTGGCTGCGCACCGGCGACGCCGGATTTATCGACCGCCGCGGCCATCTCGCGATCATCGACCGGGCCAAGGATGTCGGCCGGCTCGACGACGGCACCTCGTTCGCGCCGCAATTCATCGAGAACAAGCTGAAATTCAGCTCCTATATCGGCGAAGCGGTCGTATTCGGCGACGGCCGCCCGTTCGTCACGACGATGCTCGCGATCGACCCGAACACGGTCGGCAAATGGGCCGAGCGCTCCAATCTCGCGTACACCTCGTTCCAGGATCTGTGCGCCCGCGCGCAGGTCGGGCAGCTGGTCCGCGAGGAGATCCGCAAGTGCAATGCGCGCCTCCCCGAGGCGACGCGCATCCGGCGCTTCCTTGTCCTCAACAAGGAATTCGACGCCGACGACGACGAGATCACCCGCACCCGCAAGATCCGCCGCGGCTTCGTCGCGGAAAAATATGCCGCCGTGATCGACGCGCTGTACGGCGGCGCCGCCGAGGTCGAGCTGAGCACCGAAATCACCTACGAGGACGGGCGCAAGGCGGTCTTGGAGTCGTGCCTGGCGATCGGGGACGTGTACGAGCCCGAGACGCCGGCCTTCGCGTCGACGCGCATTCTGGCCGGAGCAGCCGTACCCGCCGCGGCGGGCGAATAGTCGGGGACCGCGGGGGTTTGGTCGATGCCTGAGTTCGAATGGGGTTTCACGTTGGTCCTGCTGACCAACGGGGTGATGATCGGCCTGATGTACGCGCTGATCGCGCTCGGCTTTGTGCTGATCTACAAGGCGACCGACGCGATCAATTTCGCCCAGGGCGAGTTCGTCATGTTCGCCGGCTTTATCGCGGCGGGCGCCGCCGACATCTTCGCGCTGCCGTTCTGGGCGAGCGCATTGCTGTCGATCGGCGGCATGGTGGCGCTCGGTTTCGGGCTCGAACGCATCGTATTGCGGCCGCTGATCGGCCGGCCGATCATCGCGGTGGTGATGGCGACGATCGGGCTCGCCGCCGTATTGCGCGGCGTCGCGACGATGGCGTTCGGCGCCGGGACGCGCGCCATCGTGATGCCGGTCTCCGACGAACCCATCGAGCTTGGCATCGTGATGCTGCCGCCGGTGCAGCTGGTCGGCGCCGGAATCAGCCTCGCCTTCCTCGCCGCCTTCACGTGGTTCTTCCTGAAAAGCCGCATCGGGATCGCGATGCGCGCCGTCGCCGATAGCCAGCAGGTCGCGATGGCGATGGGGATCAATGTGCGCCGCTATTTCGCGCTCGCCTGGGCCATGGCCGGCGTCGTCTCGGCGCTCGGCGGCGTGGTCTGGGGGACGATGCTCGGTGTCGACAACCAGCTGGCGCTGGTCGGGCTCAAAGTGTTCCCGGTGGTGATCCTCGGCGGCCTCGACTCGATCCTCGGCGCCGTGATCGGCGGGCTGATCGTCGGCGTCGTCGAGAATTTCGCGGCCGGCTATTTCGACCCGTATGTCGGCGGCGGGACCAAGGATTTCGCGCCCTACGTGCTGATGATCGCGGTCTTGATGCTGCGGCCCGAGGGCATGTTCGGCCGCCGCCGGATCGAGCGGGTGTGATGGTCAATCGGAGCGCGGCCGTCCCGGCCGCATCGCCGCAGCAGGCGGGCGTGACGCCCGCGCTCCGGGAGTAGCAAGTACATGTTTCACCGCGAGGCCGGCGTCTTCAAGACCAGCTATGCCGCCGACATGGCGCTCTACCCGCTGCCGATCGCCAAATGGGCGGTGGCGGCATGCGCCGGGCTGTTCATCGTCATCGCGCCGCTGACGCTGACCGAATACTACGTCTCGATCCTCAACCTGATCCTGATCGCCTGCGTCGGCGCGCTCGGGCTCAACATCCTGGTCGGCTATACCGGGCAGATCTCGATCGGGCACGGCGCCTTCATGTCGGTCGGCGCCTACACGGCGGCAAATCTCGTGACCCAGCTCGGCGCGCCGTTCTGGATCACGATTCCGGCGGGCGGGCTGATGGCGGCGCTGATCGGCGCGCTCGTGGGAATCCCGTCGTTGCGCATCAAAGGGATCTACCTGGCGATCGCGACATTGGCGGCGCAGCTGATCATCGAGTGGACGATCAACCACGTGCCGGCGATCTCCGGCGGCGTGCAGGCCTCGATCCAGGTGCCGCGCCCCACCCTGTTCGGGATGCAGCTGAAGACCCAGACGCAGCTCTACCTGTTCCTGATGTTCTTTGTCGTGCTGGCGATCGTCGGCACCTCGAACCTGATGCGCAGCCGCATCGGCCGCGCCTTTATCGCGATCCGCGACCAGGACATCGCCGCCGAGATCATTGGCATCAACATCTTCCGCTACAAGCTGTGGGCTTTCGCGATCTCCTCATTCTACGCCGGCGTCACCGGCGTGCTGTACACCTATTACCTCGGCATCGCGAATTACGAGCAGTTCCAGCTCACCGTCTCGATCGACTACCTGGCGATGATCATCATCGGCGGGCTCGGCTCGATACTCGGCTCGATCTTCGGCGCGATCTTCGTCACCCTGCTGCCGATCGTGACGCGCTGGACGCTCGAAGCCTTCGGCGGCGTGCTCTTCTCGCAAGCCGACCTGCTGAATTCCATCTCGAACCTGCGCCTTATCATGTTCGGGGTGCTGATCATCTTTTTCCTGGTGGTCGAGCCGGAGGGCTTGAACCGCCTGTGGCGCAACATCCGCAACTACTTCCGGGTGTGGCCCTTCTCGTACTGACCAAGAACAAAGATACGCGAACAGCAACCCCAGGGAGGCCAGAATGAAACGCTTATCGGAGGCAGCGATAGGTTTGGCGCTCGGCGCAGCGATGTTCGGGTTCGCCGCACCGGCTTCGGCGCAAAAAGAGGTATTGATCGGGACCCAGTGCGACCGCACCGGACCGACCCAGATCGTCGGGATCCGCATCTGCCCGGCGCAGCAGGATTACTTCTCGCTGATCAATTCCAAGGGCGGCATCGAGGGTTTCAAGATCGTCGCTCCCGAAATCGACAACGAATACAAGGTGCCGCCGGCGGTCGAAGCGTATGAGCGGCAGAAGCAGCAGGGCGCCGTATCGATGGCGCTGTACGGCACGCCGCAGGTACAGGCGCTCAATCAAAAGCTGACCGAGGACAAGATGCCGGCGACCTCGCCCGGGTTCGGCATCTCGGCGGCGGCCGACGGCGGACGTTTCCCGTATCTGTTCCCGATCGCGGCGACCTACTGGTCGCAGGGCGCCGCGTCGATCCAGTTCGCCAAGGACAAGCTCGGCGGCAGCCTCAAGGGCAAGAAGATCGCCTACGTCTTCTACGACAATCCCGCGGGGCGCGAGCCGCTGCCGATCCTCGAGGATTTGCAGAAGATCGAGGGCTTTGAACTGCGCAGCTTCGCGGTGCCGCCGCCCGGCGTCGAGATGGGCGCACAGGTGCTCGACATCTCGCAGCGCTACAGGCCCGATTTCGTGATCGACCATTTGTTCGGCCGCTCGCCGTCGGTCGCGATCAAGGAATACAAGCGCGCCGGCTTTCCGCTCTCCAAGGTGCTCGGTCTCGTCTGGGCCTCGGCCGAGGCGGACATCGAAGCGGCCGGCGGCTGGGGGGTCGCCGAGGGCTACCACACGATGCAGTTTGCCGGCGCCGGCGACGACTTCCCGGTGCGCAAGCAGATTAAGGAGCTCTACAAGGCGCAGGGCAAGGAGCCGCCAAAGGAGATGGACGACACGGTGATCTACAATCGCGGTCTGCTTAACGCCGCGCTGCACGTCGAGGCGATCCGCGCCGCGATCAAGGCGAATGGCGGCAAGAAGCCGACCGGCGAAGAGGTCAAGAAGGGGTTCGAGTCGATCCATGACTTCACCCTCGACGGTCTCGTGCCCCCGCTGAAAGTCACCGCCGCCGATCACGAGGGCGGCGGCTGGGTCCAGGTCTTCCAGGCCAAGGGCGGCAAGTTCGTCAAGGAGACCGAGTGGTTCCGGGCCTATCCGGAGGTGGTCGCGGCGGCCGTCAAGAAGGCCGAATAGGCACGGATCTCGACCAGGCCGGCATCGTTCGGCCGAAGTCAGCCCGCCGCCGCTTCGGCCGTCAGCCGCCCGTCGATTTGTAGCGTAGGAGGAAATTTAGGGATGAGACGGACATCGAAAATGGTTGCGCTCGCACTGGGCGCGGCGGCGGGTTTGGCGATCGCGCGGGCCGGCGCGGCTGAAGACAAGGTGCTGATGATCGGCGTGCAGTGCGACCGCACCGGCGCGACGCAGATCGTCGGCACCGTGCTGTGCCCGGCGATGCAGGACTACTACAACCTGGTCAATCTCAAGGGCGGGATCGACGGCTGGAAGATCAAGGCGCCCGAAATCGACAACGGCTACAAGGTGCCCGACGCGGTCGAGGCGTATCAGCGCCAGAAGCAGGAGGGCGCGATCCTGATGACGCTCTACGGGACGCCGCAGACCGTCGCGCTGAACCAGCGGCTCGAGGAAGACCACATCCCGACGACCTCGCCGGGCTTCGGCATTTCGGCCGCGGCCGACGGCAAGCGCTACCCCTACCTGTTCCCGATCGCCGCGACCTACTGGTCGCAGGGCGCCGCCGCGATCAAGTTCGTCAAGGACAAGCTCGGCGACCTCAAGGGCAAGAAGATCGCCTATGTCTATTACGACAACCCGGCCGGCAAGGAACCGATCGCGATCATCGAGGATCTGCAAAAGCGCGAAGGCTTCGAATTGCGCACTTTCGCGGTGCCGCCGCCGGGCGTCGAACTCGGCGCGCAGGCGCTCGACATCACGCAGCGCTACAAGCCGGATTTCATCATCAACCACCTGTTCGGCCGTTCGCCGTCGGTGGCGATCAAGGAATACAAGCGGCTCGGCTATCCCCTCTCCAAGGTAATCGGCCTCGTCTGGGCCTCGGCCGAGGCCGACATTCTGGCGGCCGGCGGCTGGCCGGTGGCGGAAGGCTATTACACGATCCAGTTCGCTGGCGCCGGCGACGACTATCCGGTCCGCCAGGAAATCAAGGAGATGTACAAGAAGGAAGGCAAGGAGCCGCCGAAGGGGATGGACGACACGGTCGTCTACAACCGCGGCCTGCTGCAGGCGGCGGTGCATGTCGAAGCGCTCAAGAACGCCCTCAAGGCGACCGGCGGCAAGCAGCCGACCGGCGAGGACGTCAAGAAGGGCTTCGAGGCGATCAGCAACATCACCCTCGGCGGCCTGGTGCCCCCGCTTCACATCACGCCGACCGAGCACGAGGGCGGCGGCTGGGTCCAGATCTTCCAGGTCAAGGGCGGCAAGTTCGTCAAGCAGACCGAGTGGATCCAGGCCTACCGCGAAGTCGTCGAAGAAGCGGTCAAGAAGGCCGAGTAGCGGCCGCGGAGCGTCGCCATCCGTCTGTCGTCTTTCATACAAAAACAGAGGAGGTCCCCCATGACCAACCTGCATCGGATGGCGGCGCTAGCGCTCGGCGCCGCAGTCGCCGCCGCGCTCGCGGGCCCCGCCGTGGCGCAGCAGAAGGAAGTGGTGATCGGCATGCAATGCGACCGGACCGGCGCGACGCAGATCACCGGCGTCGTGCTGTGCCCGGCGATGCACGACTATTTCGACCTGATCAATGCCGGCGGCGGGGTCGAGGGATACAAGCTCAAGGCCGAGGAGATCGATAACGAATACAAGGTGCCGGCGGCGGTCGAAGCCTATCAGCGCCACAAGCAGGCAGGCGCCGTGCTGATGACGCTTTACGGTACCCCAATGACCGTGGCGCTCAATCAGCGGCTCGAGGAAGACCACATCCCCACGACCTCGCCCGGCTTCGGGATCTCCGCCGCCGCCGATGGCGCGCGCTATCCCTACCTGTTCCCGATCGCCGCGACCTATTGGTCGCAGGGTGCCGCCGCGGTCCAGTTCGTCAAGGACAAGCTCGGCGGAAACCTGAAAGGCAAGAAGATCGCCTATATCTTCTACGACAACCCCGCCGGCCACGAGCCGCTGCCGATCATCGAGGAATTGCAGAAGCAGGAGGGCTTTGAACTGCGAACCTTCGCGGTGCCGCCGCCCGGCGTCGAGGTCGGCGCCCAGGTGCTCGACATCACCCAGCGCTTCCGGCCGGATTTCGTCATCTCGCATCTGTTTGGCCGATCGCCATCGGCGGCGATAAAAGAGTTCAAGCGGGCCGGCTATCCACTGTCCAAGATGGTCGGACTGGTGTGGGCTGCGTCGGAGGCCGACATCCAGGCGGCCGGAGGCTTTGGCGTCGCCGAAGGTTATTACGCAATGCAATTCGCGGGCGCCGGGGACGAGTATCCAGTCCGCCACAAAATCAAGGAAATGTACAAGAAAGACGGCAAGGAAGCCTTCAAGGGCATGGATGAAAATACCGTCTATTACAACCGCGGCTTGCTGCAGGCGGCGATCCATGTCGAGGGAATCCGCAATGCGCTGAAGGCCAACGGCGGCAAGCAGCCGACCGGCGAGGACATCAAGAAAGGCCTCGAGTCGATCCGCGGATTCACCCTGGACGGCCTGGTGCCGCCGCTCGAAATCACCCCGACCGACCATGAAGGCGGCGGCTGGGTCCAGGTCTTCCAGGTCAAGGGCGGCAAGTTCGTCAAAGCCACCGATTGGATGCGCGGCTATCGCGACGTCGTCGAAGCCGCCGTCAAGAAGGCGGAGTAAGACCAACCCTCTTTTTCCCGTCACCCCCGCGAAAGCGGGGGTCCAGGGGCGAGCGATGAGACGGTATCCCTGGATTCCCGCTTACGCGGGAATGACGGGTTGGAGCGGATGGAGAGAAACATCGGATGCTGGCGCTCAACAATATCGAAGTCGTCTATGACGGGGTGATCCTCGTGTTGCGGGGCGTCTCGCTCACCGCCGAGGAGGGGCGGATCACCACGCTGCTCGGTGCCAACGGCGCCGGCAAGACGACGACCCTGAAGGCAGTCTCCGGCCTGTTGCATGCCGAGCGCGGCGAGGTCACCAAGGGCAATGTCGAGCTCGACGGCGCTCGTCTCGACCGCCTGTTGCCGCACGATGTCGTCAAGCGCGGTGTCGTGCAGGTCTTCGAGGGACGCCGCGTCTTCGAGAATCTGAGCGTCGAGGAAAACCTGATCGCCGGCGCGCATACCCGCTCCGACTCGTCGGGGATCCGCGCCGCGATCGATCGCGTCTATGACAGCTTCAAGGTCCTCAAGGAGCGCCGCTACCAGTCCGCCGGGTATCTGTCGGGCGGCGAGCAGCAGATGCTGGTGATCGGCCGCGCCTTGATGTCCGACCCGAAGGTGATCCTGCTCGACGAGCCGTCGCTCGGCCTCGCGCCGATGATCATCGAGGAGATTTTCGGCGTCATCCGCCGCCTCAAGGACGAGCAGAACCTGACGGTATTGCTGGTCGAGCAGAATGCCGCGCTGGCGCTCGACATCGCAGACCACGGCTACGTCATGGAAAACGGCCGGATCGTTCTCGAAGGCCCGGCCGACAGCCTGCGCCAGAACTCCGACATCAAGGAATTCTATCTCGGCCTCAACGAGGCCGGGACGCGCAAATCATACCGTGAGACCAAGCACTACCGCCGGCGCAAGCGCTGGCTGTCGTAAGAACACCGAGTTTGCCTTCTGGCTGAGGCAAACTCGCCGGTTCCTCGCCATGCCGCTCTTTTTTGCTGTCATTGCGAGCGAAGCGAAGCAATCTCGACAGGTCAGCGCAACCCGCCCTCCCCCACCCGGTCGCTGACGCGCCGGGGTCGCCCTCTCCCAATGGGAGAGGGTGCCGAGCGTAGCGAGGCGGTAAGGCATTATGGAGCAACGCCATGACCACCCTCCCCCGCATCGCCGTGATCGGCACCGGCGGCACGATTTCCTCGCTCGGCGCCGGCAGCCTCGACGTGCTCGACTATCCCGATTTCGGCCAGAAATTGACGAGCGAGGCATTGCTCGACCGGTTCGCCGAGACCCGCCTTGTCGCCGACCCGGTGCCGATCACCTTCCGCCAGGTCGGCAGCACCGCGATCGGGCCGAAAGACTGGCTCGAATTGCGCGGGCTGATCCACCAGACCGCGCGCGCGCAGCCGGACATTGCCGGCTTCGTGATCCCGCACGGCACGGCGACGCTGGAGGAGACGGCGTTCTTTCTCAACCTGACCCTGGCGATCGACAAGCCTGTCGTGCTCGTCGGGGCACAGCGTCCGGCCAGTGCGCTCGGCTCGGACGCCGGCACCAATCTCGTCAACGCGCTGCA
>Ga0070671_100005023_pt1 | contig 10550 bp, 10 predicted proteins | sample KBSS73metaG_FD_65341 | JGI IMG/M metagenome (GOLD analysis project Ga0070671, IMG submission 65341) | Switchgrass rhizosphere microbial communities from Kellogg Biological Station, Michigan, USA - KBS S7-3 metaG | ecosystem: Host-associated > Plants > Roots > Rhizosphere > Soil ... | reverse complement strand
TCAGCCGCTGAGGAGCAGGCAAATCTTACGCCCTCCAATCCGCAGGTCAGCATCGGCTCAGACACGGCGACCTGGCTGAATAAGCTCGATGCCCGCGCTCCGAAGGTTGCATCCAACCCTGTCGGCGCGCCTATCCCCGGCCTCGGAATCTAGCTTCACTTTATGCGCACACTCCTTCGACCCACAGCGTTCGTCGACTCGCCCTACGGGTATGACGGGAAGGTGGCGCGGCTTGCGGGAGGACTGAACTGGTTCGCTGCGGTCGAGCTCATACAGGTCGACGAGAATCGCCGTGCGGCCACCAACCTTGTACCCGTGGAAGGGATCGAGAGCCGGTTCGACGAGGACATGGCTGCCCAATGGAAGGCGCTGACCAGCCCGCGCGCACCGCTGCAGCTTGGCGAGCGGACCGTCCGCCTCGACCAACCTCAAGTGATGGGGATCATCAACGCAACGCCGGATAGCTTCTCGGACGGTGGCCAGTTCGCCGATGCTGCAGCTGCAGCTGAAGCCGGCGCGGATATGGCGGCACAGGGAGCGGCCATAGTCGACATCGGAGGCGAATCGACTCGTCCGGGCGCAAGATCGGTGTGGGAGGGGGACGAGATCGAACGCGTGGTGCCGATCATTCGTCAACTCGCGCTGGGCGGAGCCGCCGTTTCAGCAGACACGCGCAAGGCCGACGTCATGACGGCGGCGATCGAAGCGGGCGCCCGGATGATCAACGACGTGTCCGCATTGACCTACGACGGGCGCTCGGTTGGTATCGTCGCGGCCTCATCGGTACCGATCGTCCTGATGCATCATCAGGGTGTTCCCGAGACGATGCAGGAGAATCCGCACTACGACGACGTCCTGATCGAAGTGTATCGCTGGCTGGAGGAGCGGGTCGGTGCGGCCGAGAATGCCGGGATCTCGCGCGACCGCATCCTGATCGATCCCGGATTCGGCTTCGGCAAGAACGTCGGCCACAATCTCGAGCTGATGAACGGGCTTTCGCTATTCCACTCCCTCGGCTGCGCACTTGTTGTCGGCGCAAGCCGCAAACGCACGATCGGTGCACTGTCGGGCGAATCCCCCGCCGACAAGCGCCTGGGCGGCAGCATCGCCTTCGCGCTCAAGGCTGCGGAACAGGGCGCTCAGATCCTGCGCGTCCACGACGTGTTCGAAACAATCCAGGCAGTAAAGGTTTGGCGCGGCCTGAGGGACCAGGCCCTGACGCCGCGGGCTTAGGCGGCGGTGTCGATGCCGAGGTCGCCGAGCTTGCGATAGAGCGTCGAGCGGCCAATCCCGAGGCGCCGCGCGACTTCGGTCATTCGCCCGCGGTAGTGGCCGATCGCGAGCCGGATGATGTCGGCCTCGATCTCTTCCAAAGGCCGCAGATGGCCTTCGCTCGTGTATAGAGTGATTCCGGGCGCTCCCTCGATCGCGGCCTCGCTGCGGGCTTCGCTCAGGGTTGGTGCGAAATCGGTCCTGCGAGCTGAGTAGCGCGACTGAATGGCGATGTGCGGGAAGTGCTCGGCGGTCAGCGACTGGCCGTCGCACTGCAGCGCGGCACGGAAGAGCACGCTCGCCAGCTGGCGCACGTTGCCCGGCCAGCCATAGCGGATGAGAACCGCCAGTGCGTCGTTGCCGATCGACAGGGGCCTGAGCCCAGTCTGGTCCGACAGGCGATTGAGGAAATGTCGGGCAAGAGCAGGGATGTCGCTGCTGCGGTCGCGCAGCGCCGGCAGCATGACCGTCGTCGCGCCGATCCGCTCGGCGAGCCCCGCATGGAAATCGTCCGGCAGCGGATGGCTGCTCGTCGCAATGATGCGGACATCGACCGATTGGCTGCCATTGAGACCGACTGGACGCACCTCGCCCGTCGCGAGAACGCGATCCAGGGTTTCCTGCGTTGCCGCCGGAAGCGCGCCGATCTCGTCGAGCAGCAACGTTCCGGTGTCGGACTGAACAAGCTTGCCCACCTTCGGCGCAAAAGCCCCCGGGAAAGCGCCCTTCTCGTGTCCGAACAATTCGCTGTCGATGATGTTGGCCGCGATCGCCTTGCAGTCGAGCGAGAGCAAAGGGCCCTTAGCGCGCAGGCTCGCCGCGTGGATTGCCCGTGCGACGGTCTCCTTGCCAGTGCCTGGCTCGCCGATGATCAGGATTGGCAACCGGTTGCGCGCGCCTTTGGCAGCAACCGCCAGCGATGCGCGGAACTGCGGAGCGGCGCCGACGAGTTGCTCCAAGGCGAGTTCCGGCGCGAGTTTCTCGGAGACTGGCGCGAGCTCACCGGCGGCCTTGCGCCGATCCGAATTCGCCGCGAGCGCATCGAGCAGCCGTTCAGGAGCAACCGGGCGCACAAGGAAATCGGATGCTCCCGCCCGCATTGCTTCGACCGCGGTGGAAACCGTGTCGCTGTGCGAGATGACGATGACCGGAAGTTTTTCACGCTTCTCGCGCAACGTCGCAATCAGAGCAGGTCCATGCTCGGCGCTCCAACTTCCGATCAGTGCGGCGCGGATGTCGCGGCCGTGCGGGCCCTGGAGCACGGCTACAGCCGCTTCCTGGTCCGCTGCGCCCACGACGCTCCAACCGGCGCGCGAAGCGATGGCCGAAATCAACCGGCGTTCGTCGACTTCCGTGTCGAGGAGCAATAGGCAGCGGGTTGGTTCTTCGCGCATCGCCGCCCAAGTTACGGGAGAAGGGGTAAATTCCGCCTTAAGCGTTGGATGCCTGAGGTTCAGACTTGGGCAGCGCGTCCGGCGTTGATATGGACCGCACCAGCGATAACTCACAAAAGGAACTCTCATGGCGCATGAAGAAGAGCCGCTGCTGGCAAGTCCGCCGACCCAGGAAGTGGCAACCCACGTTCGCGACTATGAGAAGTTCACCCGGATGATGAAGTGGGGGGCGATCGTCTGCCTGATTATCGGCCTCATCGTTCTGCTGATTCTCAGATAATCGCCCGCCTCGCATGAAGATCGCCGTCCTGAAGGAAGCCGCGGGGGAAACCCGTTGCGCCGCCATCCCCGAGACGGTGAAGAAGTTCATCGCCCTGGGCGCCGACTTTGCCGTGGAAAGGGGCGCAGGAGAATCCGCGTCCGTCTCCGATGCGGATTTCGAAGCGGCAGGCGCCAAGACCGGTAGTCGCGCGGAAGCGCTGAAGGGTGCTGGCATTATCCTTGCCATCAACGGCCCCGATCCAAAATCGATCTCAGGTACGGAAAAGGGTGCGCTGCTTGTCGGCGCGCTGGATCCCATGCGGCGTCGCGATGCCATCGATGGATATGCGGCGGCCGGTTTGGAAGCGCTGGCGATGGAATGGATGCCGCGGATCACGCGCGCCCAATCCATGGACGTGCTGTCCTCGCAATCCAATCTCGCCGGCTACAAAGCGGTCATAGATGCAGCAGCTGCGTACGGCCGTGCCTTCCCCATGATGATGACCGCTGCAGGTACAATCAGTCCGACCAAGGTTTTCGTGATGGGCGTTGGTGTTGCCGGGCTCCAGGCGATCGCCACCGCCAGGCGGCTCGGCGCGCAGGTCAGCGCGACCGACGTGCGCTCGGCGACAAAGGAGCAGATCCAGTCGCTCGGTGCGAAGCCGATCTTCGTCGAGCATGTGGCAGGCATCGAAGGCGAAGGCGCCGGTGGCTACGCGACCGAAATGTCGGAGGAATATCAGAAGGCGCAGGCGGAGCTGGTCTCGGGGCATATCGCCAAGCAGGACATCGTGATCACGACGGCGCTAATTCCCGGGCGGGCGGCTCCGCGACTGATCAGCGACGGGCAGATCGCGAGCATGCGGCCTGGAAGCCTGATCGTCGACATGGCGGCGGACGCGGGCGGCAATGTCGAGGGTACGATTGCCGGGGAGAGCGTGCAGACGCATGGAGTGACGGTCATCGGCGCAACCAATCTGGCGCGGTCGCTCGCGGCGGACGCTTCGGCGCTCTTCGCGCGGAACCTGTACAATTTCCTCAGCGCCTTTTGGGACAAGGAGCAGCGACGCCCCGTATTTCCGGATGACGACGAGATCGTGAAGGGTGTTCGTCTGACGCAAGGCGGCAAGGTGGTGAATGAGCGGCTGACTGCCGCGGGCTGAACGTGGCGAATAACAGCGACATTCTCGTCATCGGCGGAGGCATTGCCGGCCTGTCCGCGGCCGCTGAACTTTCGAAGAATGCGCGCGTGACGGTCCTCGAGGCCGAGGAGCAGATCGGCTTTCACTCATCCGGCCGCAGCGCCACCATGGTTCATTATGCACTCGGCGATCGGCTCGTCCGCGAGCTGACGCTCGCAAGCCGATGCTTTTTCGATTCTCCGCCGGGGGGATTCAGCGATGTTCCGCTCGGACATCGCATGTCGGTGCTCGTTCATGGGCGAGAGGATGAGCGCAACCAGCTGGACGCGCTTTACGAGGAGCTCTCGATCTTCGCAGAGCTCGAGCGTTTGAACGAAGAGGGCGTGCACCGGCTCTGCCCGCTGCTCAAGGCCGAAGCCCGTCACGGAATCGCCGACCGAAATGGCACCCGCCTCGACCCGCATGCGCTGCTTCAGGGCAATTTGCGCATGTTGCGAAGAAACGGGAGCAGGCTCGAAACCGGTTCGCGTGTTTCGTCGATTGGGCGGCACGGGGACGCCTGGAGCGCCACGACGGAAGGCGGCGACACTTATTCGGCCGCGATAATCGTCAATGCAGCGGGATCCTGGGCCGACCAGCTTGCAAGGTTTGCTGGCGTCGCGCCCTTAGGCCTGGAGCCGAAGCGCCGCACGATCATCACCTTCGATGCGCCGCCAGGTACCGACCTTGACCGTCTTCCATTTGCGAAGACGATCGGTGACGAACTCTATTTCGCTCCCGAGAGCGGCCGGTTGTTCGCATCGCCCATGGACGAGGAGCCGAGCGAGCCCTGCGATGCCCAGCCGAATGAATATGAAGTCGCCCTGGCTGCCTACCGAATGGAGGAGCGGACTACCGTAAAGGTGAACAGCATTCACAGCCGCTGGGCGGGTCTTAGGACTTTCACCCCGGATCGTCACCCGGCGGCGGGATTTGCGAACGATGCGACTGGCTTCTTCTGGTTGGCGGGGCAGGGCGGGTTTGGCCTTCAGACCTCGCCGGCCATGTCACAGATCACGGCGTCTCTAATCTTCGGCACGCCGTGGCCCGCGATCGACGTTAGTGCCGAGGCGCTAAGCCCCAGTCGCTTCCTCCGGCAGCCGGCATAGGTCGACCCATCGCTCTCCCACCAGGTCGAACAGACGTTGCGTGGTCACTTCGACCGAAGTGTTGAGGGAACCTCCCGCCGGGTAGACCACTTCAAACGCTTGCAGCGACACGTCGACGTAAACCGGAAGCGGCGTCTTCAGTCCGAACGGGCAGACACCACCGACCGGGTGGCCGGTCAGTTCGAGCGTCTCGTCAGGCCCGAGCATGCGCGGCCTGGCCCCGAACTCATCCTTGCACTTGCGGTTATCGAGCCGTGCATTGCCGCGGGTGACGAGGAGAAAGAGGAGATCTCCGGCGCGGACCGCAAGCGTCTTCGCGATCATGCCGGGTTCGACGCCCAGCGCCTTCGCGGCGGTGTCGACCGTCGCCGTGCTGTCCGCGACTTCGATCAGCCTAAGATCGGGCGCCTCCTCGGCCAGCCATGCCCGAACCGATTCGAGGCTCATTCGCCGATCAGGTGGAGCGCGATCTGGCGCTTCGGCGTGTTGTGGCGATGTTCGAAAAGGAAAATGCCCTGCCAGGTACCGAGGGCAAGCTGTCCGTGAGCGACAGGAATAGTCAGCTGCGTTTGCGTCAGGGCAGATCTCAGATGGGCCGGCATGTCGTCGGGTCCTTCCTCAGCATGCTCGTATGGTCCATTCTCGGGCGCGATGCGGGCGAAATAGGCTTCGAGGTCGCGCCGCGCGGCGGGGGCTGCATTTTCCTGGATCACCAGCGAAGCCGAGGTGTGGCGGCAGAATAATGTCAAAAGGCCGTCCTTGATGCCGATCTCATCGACCCATCCGGAAACTTCGTCCGTGAAGTCGTGCAACCCCGAGTGCGAAGCTCGAACGGTGAGAGTGTGTGTTGCCTGCCTGAGCATGGTGGAGAGCTAGCGCGCTGCGCCAGAAACGAAAACGCCCGCCGAAACCGGCGGGCGCCCGATTATTAAGGTCGGAAGCTTAGCCGCCGGCTCCGGCATTCTCCCAGCCCGAACCCATCAACCAGCTCCAAAATCCACGCTGAGCTTTCGTGCGCTTCATGTTCAACCCCCAATTCACCGACCGATTCGGCGTGGTCAACGATATTGCTTAAGGGGAATGGTTAGCAACATGGTAACCACAAATAATCTTGTCCAAATGTGGGACTGAACCGACAGGCGGGAAGTCAAATGCGAACGCCCGCCAAACGGCGGGCGCTGCTAAGTTATTGATTTACTAGTTCGAAGCTCGAACCGCTGAAGATCTCAGCCGCCGGCTCCAGCGTTTTCCCAGCCATGGCCCATGAGCCAGCTCCAGAAACCGCGACCAGCTTTGGTCTTCTTCATTTTCGTGCCCCTTTGTTCCAACTGCGATTCGGCAGTTGATGGGCACATTAACCTTAATCGGTATGGTTATCAAACGATTAACCTTTATTAACGCGCCGGGGCCCTCCGCACGACTAGGCAGGGTTCATTGTTCAGGGTTCAAATTGCACCGCAGCTGCTCGGCGGGTGCATTTGCGTAGCGTCAGGCGGCGCTGCGCTTGCGGTCGACCGCGATCCTCTTCGTGAGGCTTTCCAAGCTCATTGGCCTGCCGATGGCATAGCCCTGCGCGATATCGCATCCGAGCTCAATGAGGACGTCGAGAGTGTCGTGGTGCTCGACGCCTTCCGCGACGACCTTTCGGTCGAGCGAGTGCGCGAGCCCGATCGTCGACTGAACCATCAAGCGGTCGCTCCGGTTGTCGACGATTCCTTTGACGAAGCTCTGATCGATCTTGATCTCGTTTGCCGGAATCTTCTTGAGATACTCGAGCGTGGAGAGGCCGGTCCCATAGTCGTCAATGGAGATGTTGACGCCGAGCTCGCGTAGCCGGGCGATCATATCAAAGCCTTCGCCTGTGCCCGCCAGCGCGGCAGTCTCGGTAAGCTCAAGCGTGAGACGGCTCGGATCGAGCCCATGCCTCGCGAGCAGAGCCGCCAAGCGGAGTGTGAAGCCCTTGTCGCCCAGCAGCCTGGCCGAAAGGTTCACGGCAATGTTGAAGTTGCCCCGCTTGTTGATCTGCGCGGCCGCCGCGACCGCCTTTTCCAGAACGAAGTCGGTCAGCTTGCCGATCCGATTGTGCTGTTCTGCGGCCGCCACGAACTCCGTCGCCGCGATGGGGCCTTTCTCGGGGTGCGTCCAGCGCGCCAGCGCCTCGGCGCCTACAATTTGGCGTGTCGAGAGCTCGAGCTTCGGCTGGTAGGCAACCCATACTTCACCCTTGTCGATCGCGCTGTCGAGCTGGCTGAGAATCGATAGCTTCCATGAGGCGTCCTCGAGGGTCTCCGGCTCATGATATTTCCACTTGAGGCCGTCATGTGCGGCTTCCTCGGCCGCGACGAGCGCGCTGGCGAGCCGGCTCGCAAGCGGCCTGCCGCTGCCGACCTCGACCCCGAAGGCGATGGTGAGGTCAATGGAAAGGTCGCCAACCTTGGCTGGGTTTCGGAACAAAGCGTAGAGCGCCTCAAGATGATTGCCGACCGGCTTCTGGGCGTCCTCGAACCAGGCGAAGATGCCTCCATCGCCTTGGTAAAGAGTGCGGTTCGGCGCTCCGACCGAGAGTCGTGAAACAATCTGTTCGACGAGCCTTCGTTCGGCGTCTTGCGGAAGGCTGGCGACGATCTCGTCATAGTTTATGACGCGCGCGGCGATCAATGCTTGCTTCCGCCCCTCACGGTTTGCGCGGAACGCGCTCAGGTTTGGAAGGCTCGAGACCGGATCGATGAAACCGCGCAGCCGGTACCGACGCCACGCGAGTGCTGTGGTTACGGTGATTAGGACGAACAGGGCCGGCGTAACATCGGCAAAGATCAGGTTGGCTTCGAGGGCCACCGGACCGCACAGGAACCAAAGAGCCGCGCCCCCGAGTATCAGCGAACGATGGAGAAAACGGGGTCGCAGCAGGGCAAGCGCCGACGTGCAGAGCGCCAGCAGGAAGGGGATGAACCACCCTAGGTCGACCGGCGCGCCGTTCCTGAGTGTCTCGGCACCAATGGCGTGCACATAGACGCCACCAGTTCGTCCGTATCCGGGCACGAAGAACCGATCACCGATCACATCGGTGTCGGCGCCAATCAGAACACTCTTTCCCCGCAGCTCGCCGGGATGGAGCTTTCCGTCGAGCACTTCCGTCGCGGACACTGACGGGATGCTCGAAAAGCGGAGGGAATAATCGACGGGATAGGTCTCCTTGGGGTCACCGGAAACTCCCGCGAGAGCGGCTGAAAGCGAAGGAGTGACCTTCCCCTGGACGTTGGAGCCAAACGGAAGTCGCCAGGCCGCGTTCTGATAATTATATTCGATCGGGATCCAGGCCTCTTTCGCGTACCGGGAAAACAGCGGCAGCGATCGTGAATCAGATCGTTCGCCGTCGTTCGTGACCGAACGCGTCGCGAGTGTCACTATCCCCGATCTTTTCAGCGAAGCCGCGAATGCCGCATCGGACGAATTGTCCGTTCGGTAGGTAAAGGACACGTCGAAGAAGATGCTCTTGGCGCCTGCGGCCGTGAGCCGGTCGACAAGCTGAGCATGGACCCGTCGCGACCAAGGCCAGTTGCCGTAACGGCGCAGCGCCTGGTCATCGATCTTCACCACGACGATCTGGCCGCTGGCTTTGTGCTCGTGCAGGCTATTGCGCGCGACGCGGAGCCAGTCCTCGGCGATCTCGCCGAAGCCGACCAGGCCGAAAATCATCCCGGCAAGCGCGGTCCACAGCACCAACCTCCAGGGCGGCGGCTCTGAAACCTGTGTCGGGCTCTTCGGCACCTGAGCTAAAATCCTTCGAAGCTGCGCGTCACGCATGCGCGCGGAAAGGTTAGGAATTCGCTAACCGCATCATGATTAACGAGACCGCTGCCGCTCCGGCACTCGACAGTGCGGAGCCGACCCGCCACTAATGCGCGCCACTTCGCGGAGGCGTCATGGACTTCATATCCATCCTGTCGATTTTCGTGCTTGCCTGCTTTGTCGGTTATTACGTCGTCTGGTCGGTCACTCCGGCGCTCCACACGCCGTTGATGAGCGTGACGAACGCCATTTCCTCGGTGATCGTAGTCGGTGCGCTGATCGCGGCTGCCGCAGCAGGAAGCGCGACCTCGAAGTGGCTCGGCCTGATCGCCGTTGCGCTCGCAAGTGTGAACATATTCGGCGGTTTTGCCGTCACCCAGCGAATGCTCTCGATGTACCGAAAGCGGGAGCGCAAGGATGGCTGAAGTCGCTCACGCGCAGCCCTCCTGGGTCCTGCTCGCCTATCTGGCCGCCGGCGTCTGCTTCATCCTCGCGCTGAGGGGCTTGTCGAGCCCCGAGACGAGCCGGCGGGGCAATTTTACGGGTATGGTTGGTATGGCGATCGCCGTGGCGACGACGCTCGCCACACACCAGCTCTCGTCGTTTCCCGAGATCGCGGTGGCAATTCTGATCGGCGGCGGGATCGGGCTCGTGACCGCGCGCAAGATCCAGATGACGGCGATGCCGCAGCTGGTCGCCGCATTCCACAGCCTCGTCGGCATGGCCGCGGTGCTGGTCGGAGCGGCCGCTTACTTGAATCCGGAAGCGTTCGGGATCGCAATCCGGATCACGCCGATCGCCACGCCCTCGATCATCAGCATTTATCCGGCGAGCCGTGTTGAGATGGGTCTCGGTGTTGCGATTGGCGCGATCACCTTCTCCGGCAGCGTGATCGCTTTCCTGAAGCTCAATGGGAACATGTCGGGCAAGCCGATCCTGCTGCCGCTACGGCATGTCATCAACCTCGGCACCCTGGTCGCGATCCTCGGCCTAATTGCCTACTTCACACAGGACCAGTCGCCCTGGGTCTTCTTCACGATTGTGGGCTTGAGCTTCGCAATCGGCTTCTTGTTGATTATCCCGATTGGCGGCGCGGACATGCCGGTCGTGATCTCGATGCTCAACAGCTATTCGGGCTGGGCCGCGGCAGCGATGGGCTTCACGCTCCACAACAGCGCAATGATCATCACCGGCGCGCTGGTCGGAAGCTCGGGTGCGATCCTCAGCTACATCATGTGCCGCGCGATGAACCGAAGTTTTATCTCCGTTATCGCCGGCGGCTTCGGGGCAGTGGCGAGCAGCGGCGATGCGGCGGCAATCGACCGGCCGTACAAGCGCGGATCGGCCGAAGACGCCGCCTTCCTGATGAAGCAGGCCGAGCAGGTGATCATCGTGCCCGGCTACGGAATGGCGGTCGCCCAGGCTCAGCACGCCGTGCGCGAGATGGCGGACCTGCTCAAAAAGGAGGGCGTACGGGTCAAATATGCCATCCACCCGGTGGCGGGCCGAATGCCGGGACACATGAACGTGCTGCTGGCCGAGGC
>Ga0070671_100005022_pt1 | contig 10550 bp, 10 predicted proteins | sample KBSS73metaG_FD_65341 | JGI IMG/M metagenome (GOLD analysis project Ga0070671, IMG submission 65341) | Switchgrass rhizosphere microbial communities from Kellogg Biological Station, Michigan, USA - KBS S7-3 metaG | ecosystem: Host-associated > Plants > Roots > Rhizosphere > Soil ... | reverse complement strand
GCGCTGGTGTCCCGGCTCGACGAAGCCGCGCGGGCGGCGAACAAGACCGTCGAGCTCCTCGTGCAGGTGGACCTGGCAGGCGAGGCGACCAAGCACGGCGCGCAGGAAGAGGAAGTAGCCGCGGTCTTCGAAGCTGCCCGCTCGCTGACCTCGGTGCGGCCGGTGGGCCTCATGCTGCTGCCTCCCTTCTTCGACGATCCCGAGTCGGTGCGTCCCTTTTTCCGGCGGCTTTCGGAGCTGCGGCAGCGCCTTCTGGCCCGCGGCATCGTCGAGCCCGCGCTCCGGCACCTTTCGATGGGCATGAGCCACGATTTCGAGATCGCCGTGGAAGAAGGTGCCACCCTGGTCCGGGTCGGAACGGCTATTTTCGGCGGGCGTTCCGTCCGATAAGGGTCTCCGGGAGACTCACGCATGAATGTCAGTCCGCTCGACCTTCGCCAGCAGCGTTTTGCCACTTCGCTGCGGGGTTTCGACAAGATCGAGGTGACCTCGTTCCTGCTGGCCGTGGCCGACGACTACGAGACCGCGCTCCGCGAAACCGACCGCCTCCGCCAGGATCTGAGCCGTATGGAAGCGATACTCAACGAGCACCGTGAGCAGGAAAAAAGCCTCCAGAGCACGCTGATCACGGCGCAGAAGCTCGCGGACGACATCAGAAAGAACGCCGAACTGGAAGCGCAGCGCATCATCCGTGAAGCCGAGGGACGATCGGACCTCTTGCTGGAGAAGACGTCGGCGCGGCTCGAAGACGTGCAGCGCGAGATTGACGGCATGAAGCTGAAACGCAAGTCGGTTGAGACCTCGATCGAGGCGACGATTCAGACGCTGCGCAACACGCTGGAGTACGTCCGCGAGCAGGACGAGCGCGATCGCGAAGAGCGCCTGCTTCTCCATCGCCCGCGCCACCAGGACATGCCGGAAAAGCGCGAGGGCCACGAAACGAGAAAGACGGGATGACAATGATGGGAGATGGGGGGAGATCTCCCCGTCGCCAGATGATTGCCGCCGACTTTCTCATCCGCAATACGTCCGAGGTTCTCACCTGCGCCGGCCCGGCCCCCCGGCGAGGCCCCGCACAGGCCGACGCCCGCAGCATCCCCGGCGCCGCCGTCGCCGCTCACAACGGCCGCATCGTCTTCATCGGTTTCGAGAGCCTTCTTCCCCACGAAGTCATGCTGACGCCGGACGCGACGATCGTCGACGCCGGCGGCGGCGCGGTGGTCCCGGGGTTCGTCGACCCGCACACGCACGTCCTCTTCGCCGGCGACCGGCGCGGCGAGCTTCGCCGCCGGCTGACCGGCGCCAGCTACGAAGAGATCGCCGGCGAAGGCGGCGGCATCCTGAGCACCGTCCTGGCGACGCGCAGCGCCAGCGAGTCGGCGCTGGCCGCCGATACCGCGCGGCGCCTGGCCGAAATGCTCCGCTGCGGCACCACCACCGCCGAAGCCAAGAGCGGCTACGGCCTCACGACCGAGTCCGAGCTGAAGATGTTGCGCGTGATTCGCGAGCTTGGCGAAACGCAGCCGGTCGAGCTCTCGCCCACCTTCATGGGCGCGCACGAGGTGCCGGTCGAGTACCGGACGCGGCGGCATGCCTATGTCGACCTGATCGTGTCGGACATGATTCCGGCAGTGGCGCAGGAGCGTCTGGCGGAATGGTGCGATGTGTTTTGCGAGAAAGGTGTGTTCACGCCGGACGAATCACGCGAGATCCTGACGGCGGCACGATCGGCGGGCATGAAGCTGCGGCTCCATGCCGACGAGCTGGCCGCCAGCGGCGGATCGCTGCTGGCCGCGGAAATCGGCGCCCGCTCGGCGGACCACCTGATCTTCGTCGACGAAGCGGGCGCCCACAAGCTCGCGGCAGCGGGCGTTACCGCGACGTTGCTGCCGATAGCCTCCTTTTATCTGAAACTCGGTCGATTCGCGCCGGCGCGAATGCTGATTCACCGCAACGTCGCCGTCGCGCTGGCGACCGACGTCAATCCTGGCGGCGGCTATTCGCCGTCGATGCCGTTCGCCATGACGCTCGCCTGCTTCGGCATGGGGTTGACGTTCGAGGAAGCGCTGGTCGCCGCGACGATCAACGCGGCCTACGCGCTCGACCGCCACGATCGGATCGGCAGCCTCGAGCCCGGCAAGCAGATGGATGCCGTCATCGTCGACGGACCGGCGATCGATCTGATCCGCGTCGGGGCGGAAACCATCCGGGCGGTCGTGAAAAAAGGGAAAGTCGTGCATGAAGCTCATCGATCGCACGCTGCGTGATCTACTCTCCGCGTTCAGCGCTCCCGACCCGACGCCCGGCGGCGGCTCGGCATCGGCCCTCGCCTCGGCGGTCGGCGTCTCCCTGCTGATCATGGTGGCGGGACTGGCGAAAACGCGAAACGGATCGGACGACGACCGCGCCGCGCTTGCCACGGCGTCCGGCACGCTCGCATCGATCCGAGACGAGCTCGCCGCGGCGATCGACGCCGATGCCGCCGCCTACGATCGGGTGATCGCGGCCTACAAGTTGCCGAAGGGGACGGCCGACGAGCAGCAGGCGCGCAAGTCGGCCATTCAGGACGCGCTGCGTGCCGCGACGGATGTTCCGCTTTCGGTGATGCGGCTGTCAGCCCGCGCGTGCGACCAGGCGCGGACCATCGCCGCCCACGGTCATCGCGGCGCCGCGAGCGACGTCGGCACCGGGATGACACTGTTGCGGGGGGGACTTCACGGCGCCGGGCTCAATGTCGAGATTAATCTGGGGAGCGTGTCGGACCCGTCATACGTCGACACTGCCCGCGCGGAGGCGGCGCGGCTCGCGGAGCAGTCGGCGCGGGCCACGAAGGAAGCGGACGCGGTGCTTCGCGGCGGCTAGCGCCTCGTGGGTAACGCACCCGGCAAGGTGAGGGTGTCGACGTGCCAGTTGAACGTGAACGGTACCTGGAAGCCCGGGAAGAGTTCGACGGGACGGATGTACGATCCGTCGGCGATCGTGTGATCCTCTTCGCGGCGAAGGGTGAAGTTTGCTTCGGTAACCGGCACATCGTACTGCGCGGCGAGATCCAGGATCCGCGCGCGTACCTCCTGTTCGGGTTTTCCGCCGTTGAACTGGGTCGTGGACTGGACCGCGTCCTTGAACTTGAAGTGCGCGGAGTAGACGCCCCACAGATGCCACGTCGCGTTGGCCACGATCGCCACGATCGCGAGCTTGAGCAAAGCCTTCATCAGTGTATCTGGTGGAACATCCGATCCCAGCGCGTGCGTGTGAAGAAGTGCGCAAAAACCGAGATGAACCCGCGCGCGGTCGCCCCCGCGCCTTCCTCCTGATAATCTTCTCGGCCGGCCTCGTACGACCAGTAGATCACCAGCGCTTTTCCCTTGACCAGGTCGCGCGGCAGGAAGCCCCAGTAGCGGCTGTCCTGCGAGTTGTCGCGGTTGTCGCCCATGACGAAATATTGATTGGGGGGGACCGTCACCGGACCGTAGCGCTCGCGGACGTCGAACGACGTCACCTCGTTGAATTCCGTGCCGCTGCGGGGCGGCGCCAGAAAGTGAACGTAGGGCTCGTTCAACGGCGTGCCGTTGATGTAGACCTTCTTCTCGCGCAGCTCCACGGTTTCGCCCGGCAGCCCGATCACGCGCTTGATGAAATCGCGATCGGGCTCCTCGGGATACTTGAAGACGACCACCTCGCCGCGTTTGAGCGAGGCCATCGGCAGCACGGCGCGTTCCACGGCGCTGGCACTTGGACCGAAGACGAATTTGTTGACCAGCAGGTGATCGCCGATGAGGAGGTTTTCCTCCATCGATCCGGTCGGAATCTTGAACGCCTGGACGACAAATGTGCGGATGAACAGCGCCAGGATGACGGCGATGACGATCGACTCGAAATACTCACGCAGCGTCGACTTCTTGAACGGTTCAGTCATCAGTCCCCTAGTCCCCAGCCCCGTCGTCGTGTCAGCTAGCCCCTAGCCCCGAGTCCCTACTCCGGTTCAGTGCCCATCTTCAGCACGGCGAGAAACGCTTCCTGCGGGATCTGCACTTTGCCGACCTGCTTCATGCGCTTCTTGCCTTCCTTCTGTTTCTCGAGCAGCTTGCGCTTGCGCGTGATGTCGCCGCCGTAGCACTTCGCCAGCACGTTCTTGCGCATCGCCTTCACCGATTCCCGCGCGATGATGCGTCCGCCGATCGCCGCCTGAATCGCGACCTCGAACATCTGGCGCGGAATCAGCTCGCGCATCTTCGATGCCAGAGCGCGCCCGCGTTCGTAGGCCATGTCGCGGTGGACGATGATCGACAGCGCGTCCACCGGGTCGCCGTTCACCAGGATGTCGAGCTTGACCAGCGGCGACGGCCAGTACCCCGTGACATGATAGTCGAGCGACGCGTAACCCCGCGAGATGGTCTTGAGCTTGTCATAGAAGTCGAGCACGACTTCGTTGAACGGCAGCTCATAGGTGATCAGCACGCGGTCCGACGCCAGGTACTCGAGCGTCTTCTGAACGCCACGCTTGTCCTGACACAGCTGCAGGATGCCACCCACGTGCTCGGCGGGCGTCAGCACCATCGCGGTAATCACCGGCTCTTCGATCGTCTGGATCCGGCCGGCATCGGGCAGCTTGGCCGGGCTGTCGATTTCCTGCACCACACCGTCGGTCGTCGTGACGCGGTACAGCACGCCCGGCGCCGTCGTCACGAGGTCCATGTCGAATTCGCGCTCGAGCCGCTCCTGCACGATCTCCATGTGCAGCAGGCCGAGAAACCCGCAGCGGAAGCCGAACCCGAGCGCCATCGAGGTCTCCGGCTCGTAGAAGAACGACGCGTCGTTCAGGCGCAGTTTTTCCAGCGCGTCGCGGAGCTCCGGGTACTGATGGCCTTCGACCGGATAGAAACCCGCGAACACCATCGGCTTGAGCGGCTTGAAGCCCGGAAACGGCTCGAGCGCGGGACGGCCACTTTCGGTAATCGTGTCGCCAATCTTGGCGTCGCTGATCTTCTTGATGTTCGCGACGAGAAAACCGACTTCGCCGACGCCGAGCTCCTCCGCTTCAACGGCCTTCGGCGTGAAGATCCCGACCTGGAGCGACTCGTAGTCCTGTCCCTCAGCCATCAGGCGAATCTTCATGCCCGGCCGCAGCACGCCGTCGATGACGCGCACGACGATCACGACGCCGCGATACGGGTCGTACCACGAGTCGAAGATCAGCGCCTTCAACGGCTCGTCGGCCTTGCCGGCAGGCGGCGGCAGACGATGCACGATCGCTTCCAGCACTTCGTGGACGCCGGTGCCCATCTTGGCGCTGGCGAGCAGGGCATGGTCGCCGTCGAGGCCGATGATGTCGGTGATTTGCCGCCGCGCCTCTTCCGGCTGCGCGCCGGGCAGGTCGATTTTGTTGATGACGGGAATGATCTCCAGGCTGTTGTCGACCGCGAGATAGGCGTTCGCCAGCGTCTGCGCCTCGACGCCCTGGGAGGCGTCCACCAGGAGGAGCGCACCCTCGCACGCCGCCAGCGACCGCGTCACCTCGTACGAGAAGTCGACGTGCCCCGGCGTGTCGATCAGGTTCAGGACATACGTCTCGCCATCGTCCGCCTTGTATGTCAGCCGGACCGGATGCGCCTTGATCGTGATGCCGCGCTCGCGCTCGAGATCCATCGCGTCGAGGACCTGGGCTTCCATCTCGCGCGCCTGGAGCGCGCCGGTCTGCTCGAGGAAGCGGTCGGCGAGGGTCGACTTGCCATGATCGATGTGGGCGATCACGGAGAAGTTGCGGATGAAACGGGAATCCATGCAGAACCGGTGCTAGGTGCTAAGTGCTACGGTGCTAGGTGCTGTGGTGCTGGGTGCTACGGTGCTGGGTGCTACGGTGCTGGGTGCTACGGTGCTGGGTGCTACGGTGCTGAAACCACGGCACCTGGCACCATGGCACCGGGCACGATCGCACCTAGCACCGTAGCACCTAGCACCTAGCACCACAGCGTTCACTATCACCGCGCTTCTACCGGCACGTACCGTTGCGGATACTCGGGACCGATGTATTCGGCGCGTGGCCGGATCAGGCGGTTGTTCGCGTACTGCTCGAGAACGTGCGCCGTCCAGCCCGACACGCGGCTGACCGCGAAGATCGGCGTGAACAGCTCGATGTCGATGCCGAGCGCGTGGTAGGTCGACGCCGAATAGAAATCGACGTTTGGATTCAGCTTCTTCTCGCTTTTGACGAGCGCCTCGATCCGCTGCGACATGTCGTACCACATCGGCTGCCCGGCACGCTGACCGAGATCGCGCGACATCTGCCGCAAGTGCGTGGCGCGGGGATCCTCGGTGTGGTAAACGCGGTGGCCGAAGCCCGGGATCTTTTCCTTGCGCGCCAGCTTGGCGCGGACGACCTCTTCGGCTCTCTCCAGCGGCGCGTCCGGACCGATCTCGAGCAGCAGGCGCATCACGTCGGCGTTCGCGCCGCCGTGCAGCGGCCCTTTCAGCGTGCCGATGGCGGCGACGATGGCCGAATGGATGTCGGTGAGCGTGGCCGCGGCGACCCGCGCGACAAACGTCGACGCGTTGAGTTCGTGGTCGGCGTGGAGAATCAGCGCGACGTCGAACGCCCGCGTCGCCAGTCCGCTCGGCCGCTCGCCGGTGAGCATGTACAGGAAATTCGCGGCGTGCCCGAGCACCGGATCCGGCTGGATCGGACCGCCGCCGGCTTTCAGCCGGCCGAGCGTCGCGACGAGCGAGCTGATCTGCGCGGTCAGACGGACGGCCTTGCGATGGTTCGCCTGCGGCGATTGGTCGGCCGCGTCCGGATCGTAGTTCCCGAGCGCGGAGGTGAGCGTTCGCAGCGCGTCCATCGTGTTGCCGTCGGGCAGCGCACGCATGAGCCGCAGGACAGGCTCGGGGAGCGTTCGCGCGGCGGTCAGCTGCGTCTGAAGGTCGCCCAGTTCGGCGCGCGTCGGCAGCCGGCGGTGCCACAGCAGATAACAGACTTCTTCGAAGGTGGCGTGCCGGGCGAGGTCGTGGATGTCGTAACCGCAGTACGCGAGCACGCCGCGGTCGCCGTCGAGATAGCAGATGGCGGACGACGTCGCGACGGTATCTTCAAGCCCTGCTTTGGGCTTGGCGGCCGTGGACATGATCCTTAATCATACCGCGGCGCGCCGGCCCGCAGCCGCGTCAGGCTGGTAGACGAGCCCGATCACGATGCCGGCCACGACCCACTCGAAGAACCCGGCGACCGCGAGCATTCCGGTGATCTTCTTGTTGATGTTCAGCGTCGCGTAGTTCACGCCGACAAACACGCAGACGATGAACACGGCGAGGAGGAAGCCGAAGCGCGCCCCCTCCGCAACGCCGGCGCCGCCCTCGTAGCCTTTGGCATAGATCATCGTCGCCACCAGCATCGCGACAAAGATGCCGGCAAACATCATCGGCAGGAACGCCATGCCCGCCTCGTTCGAGCGATAGACGTTCGGGTACTTCGCAAACTCCGGCGCCAGCAACACTCCGTAGACGCAAAACCCGTAGATCGCATCCCAAACGGTGGCTGCGACAGCCGCGGCGACAAGACGGCCGACATTCATACCGACTCCTTTCGCTGGCGCTCGGCTGAAGCCGTCGCGCTCCATTCGGGCCCGGCGAACCCACGCGTTCTCCTCTCAGGATTGAGCGCGAAGGCGTTAGCAGAGCGGAAGGAGTCTAATGGATTCTCGAGGAGGCGGGAACCGTGGTTTGGTGCGGTGAAGCGGCCGCCAGCGGCTGGCCCTGCGGCCCGATCTGCGCGTATCGAAGGAACATCTGGCCCCACTCCGTCGTCTCGCACCAGCGCTCGAACACCCGCCGATCGACCAGGGGCCACCGATAGAAGTCGTGGTAGACGTCGCTCGCGAGGATGAACCCGTTGACGAGCGGCGTACGGAAAAAGAGCTTCTGGAAGCGCTTCAGCGGACCGAACCAGATCAGATCGCCGCCGCCGATGCGGACGAGATTCTTGCCGACATGGAAGTGCCAGTTCTCGTTCGCCGCCTCGACGTCGCCCGTGATCTCGATGTCGCGCGGGTCGCCGACACCAAGGCGATCCTCATGGGCGAGGCGGATGTAGTCGATGCTCAGCGGATCGAATCCCATCATTTTCGCCGACACCGCGTCGATTGCGACCTGATCGGCTGACGCCAGCATCACGTTCTTGACGACCGGGAACATGGTCCGCGGGCCGGGCCCGTTACCCGCCGTGGTGCCGTCCATGATCGCGAAGATACCCGGATGAATCTCCTTCTGAATCGCGAGCAGGTCGACGAGCGTTTCGTGTATCCAGGAATGCGTGTAGTGGCGCCGCGTGTTCAGCAGGCCGCCGAACGCATTCTTCATCGCACCGGTGGTCGTGGTGTAGATGTGGCACTTGGTGGTCGGCAAGTGGACGATGTTCTTGCCGAAGAAGAAGTCGGGGACGTAGATCCCCTCGGGATAGATGCGCTTCAGCACGCGCATCCGCGCTTTGGGCTCGTAGCGGACCCAGCTCATGTCCTCGTCCTTGAAGTTGTAGAGGACGGGCACCTGGTAGCGCTTGAAGATCGGGACGTAGTGATTCAGGTCCTCGCCTTTGAAGGCGTTCGTCACGACCGTCTTGTTCTGCACGCAGACCTGATCGCCGAAGCCGCGGCGCGCCAGCGCCTGAATCGTGCCTTCGAGCTGCCACGGCGTCGTGTTGGCCGCCGGGAACGGGAAGTGCCACGAGATGTTGTCTTTCAGAATCGTCGTCTTGCCGGCCGCAAGCGCCGACGACACGCCGGCCACCTCCACGAGACGATCGATGTCGGACAGGATGCGGTCGGGTGTGACTCTGAGGACGGCGACTCTGGACTTCAAAGGTTCTAGGGTTCTAGGGTTCTAGGGTTCTGAGTTCTAAGGTTCTAACATCTAGGTTCTGACTTCCAAGTTCGGAACGACGTCGGCATCGCCGGCGTACTGCTGCATCAGCGACAGCAGGCCGGTGTAGAGGAAGCCGACCTGGAAGAGCACCAGGAACGGGACCGTGGCGTAAATCTGGTTCGCCAGCGCGTAGAACACCGTCGCCGTGAAATACAGGCCGAGGGCGAGCTCGACCAGCGGCTGCACGGCCACCGACTGCCGGTACTTCTTCCCCACCCAGTCGTCGCTGTCGCCTTCGATCCGGTACTTCGGCGTGCGCGTGAACTCGCTCTCTTTGTTGAAGAGCGCTTCGAACACCGCCCGCGTGTTGTTGATGGACAGCCCGATGCCGACCGACATCAGGAACGGCACGTACTTGAGGCGGGCGAGCCAGTCGGTGTGGATCTCGCGCTGACACACGACGTAGAAGTTGCAGAACGAGAACGTCGCCGCGAAGAACAGCGGGACGTCGATCAGGATCATCTCGTACCAGCCCATGTTGTAGCGAATGACCATCGACGGGAACATCAGGATGGAGAGCACGCACATCAGGATGTAATTGAAGTTCGCCGTCAGATGGAAGAACGCTTCGGCTTTCACGCCGAACGGCAGGTGCGATTTGAGAATTGTCGGCAGCAGCTTGCGGCAGGTCTGGATCGAGCCCTTCGCCCAGCGGTGCTGCTGCGACTTGAAGGCGTTCATCTCCACCGGCACTTCTGCCGGTGCGATCACGCCCGGGACGAAGACGAACTGCCAGCCCCTCAACTGCGCGCGGTAACTGAGGTCCAGGTCCTCGGTGAGGGTGTCGTGCTGCCAGCCGCCGGCGTCGTCGATCGCGATGCGGCGCCAGATGCCCGCCGTGCCATTGAAGTTGAAAAAGCGCCCGCCGCGATTCCGGCCGCCGTGCTCGAGGATGAAGTGCCCGTCGAGCAGAATCGCCTGGATCTTCGTCAGCAGCGAGTAGTCCTGGTTGATGTGGCCCCAGCGCGCCTGCACCATGCCGACCTGCGGATCCCGGAAGTGTGGAATCAGGCTGGTGAGGAAGTCCTCGGTCGGGATGAAATCGGCGTCGAAGATGGCGATGAATTCCCCGCGCGCGCGCTTCAGCCCTGCTTCGAGCGCGCCGGCCTTGTATCCGATGCGATCCTCGCGATGGAAGTACTTGATGTCGATGCCCTGGGCCGTGAACCGGCGCACCGCGCTTTCCGCGATGCTGCGCGTCTCGTCGGTGGAATCGTCGAGCACCTGGATTTCAAGGAGATCGCGCGGATATTCGATCCGGCAGACTGCGTCGATCAGCCGGTCGGCGACGTACATCTCGTTGTAGAGCGGCAGCTGGATCGTGACGACCGGCAGCGGGTCGAGCGGCGGTCCCTGTCGTGGCTCATTCCCGCGATTGCTCATGTACAGGTACACGAGGTAGTAGCGGTGCCAACCGTAGATCGCCAGAACGATCAGCACGAAGAAATACGCGGCGAGGGTCAGCGTCTCAACGGGCGTCATGTTCTAGTAGCGCAATCACTTATATTACTTTACTGTTGGGATCTGATGACGTCAAACAAACAGCTCCACGATCTGCTCGAGCAGGTGGCGCGCGGCGACGTCGACACGACGACGGCGCGGGACCAGCTGATGCAGGCGTTCTCCGCCCGGCCTTACGA
>Ga0070671_100005021_pt1 | contig 10550 bp, 8 predicted proteins | sample KBSS73metaG_FD_65341 | JGI IMG/M metagenome (GOLD analysis project Ga0070671, IMG submission 65341) | Switchgrass rhizosphere microbial communities from Kellogg Biological Station, Michigan, USA - KBS S7-3 metaG | ecosystem: Host-associated > Plants > Roots > Rhizosphere > Soil ... | reverse complement strand
GCTTCAACAGATGCTTCAGGTCCAAGCAATTTCACTATAGCGTGTATCCTTGAATCACGGTGACCTCCATCGTGCGCGTCGTGCGCGTCGGCGTGCTGGCGGCGCTGGCCGTCGGCCTTGCCGGCTGGGGCGCCACGCGGTATCGGTTTGGCAACTCCGATCAGGCGGCGCTGACGCGTGTGGAAGCCGAGCTGCGGCAGCAGCTGGCCGCCAGCGCCGAAACGTTGGGCGCGATCACGGCGCGGGCGGTTGCCGATCGCGGCACGATTCGCGCGGCGGCGCGCGATCCCGCCGCGCGCCGACGGCTCTTCGACGCGGCCGAGGCCGCCGTCGCCGCCGAGAGACCTGGCCGCCTCGGCCTCACCATCTACGACGCGGATGCCTCGCCCCTGGCGTGGGCCGGCCGCGTGTCCGATCTGCCCCGCTCGCGCGTGGAAGGCCCGGCGGCGCTGTTCGTCGCCCAGAGCGCGCTCGGTCCGCGCCTCCTGCGGATCGAGCCGATCCTCGATCGCGTCCGTCCCGGCGATCCGCGGACCGACAAGTGGACGGTCGTCGCCGAGCAGGCGCTCGGTAACCCACCGGAGTCGCCCGGCCTCGGGGACGCGTTTGCCGTCTCGACGTCCATCGTCCCGGTTCGCCTGCGCGCCGTCATCGGCGGCTCCGCGCCACCACCGAGCGCGTCGGGTCTGTATACATTCGTGATTCCGGCGCCGGACGGCAGCCCGCTCGTTGACGCCGAAGTCTCTTCGGCCGATCTCGCGGCCGCCCGCGACCGTTGGCGGCGCAGCAGCTGGGGAGCGGTCATCCTCGTGCTGGGTCTGACGCTCCTCGCGTGCGCGGCGCCGATCGTCGAACGTCGGCGGGTTCTGGCGACGCGCGCCTCGCTGACGCGGGCGTCCCTGCAACTCGCGGCCATCCTGCTCGGCACCCTCGCATCGCTGCTCGCGGCTCTACGAGCCTGGACCGGATCGATCTCGCTCGCCTCGCCGCCGATTTTGCTCGTCACCTCGCTCGTGGCGGCGGCACTCGGCTGGCTGGCAGTCGACTTCGTGGAGCGGCGCCGCACCTGCCGTCCTCGTCCCAGCGGCGCGACCGAAGCCGGCACCCTGCGGGTAACCGCCGCTTCCTTTGCCGCGGCCGCCCTCATCGTGATTGGCCTCGCGGTCTACGAGCGTGTGCTGTGGGCGCTCGTCTCCAATACCTCGCTCGATGTGCTGCACTTCTCGCTTCACCCGCTCAGCGCCGGCCGCCTCTCCGTCGCGTTCGCGCTGGTGCTGCTCCACGCTGCGGTCATGTGGATCGCGGTCGCCATCATCCGCGCCGCCGCCATCGCCACGCGGTCCTCACGCCACCCCGCGCGCGCGTGGCCGGGCGCCGTCGCCGGCGCGATCGTCGCCGCCGCCGCGATCGCCCGGTGGTCGGACTCGATTCCGTTGATCCCGCTCGCGATTGCCTTCTCGGCGGCCGCCGCCGGCGCCTTCATCCTCGGGCGGCTCGGCGCCCGCCTGCACCGGCTGTCGCAGAGCGCGCGGCTGGGCGTGTCGTTCGTCGCGCTCGTCGCTCCTGCAGTCGCGATGTACCCGTCCCTGTACGCCTACGCGACCGAAGCCAAGGAACGCCTCGTCGTCAACGAATACGCACCGGAGGCGGCGAGTCAGCGCGACGACCTCCAGCGGCGGTTGCAGCGGACCGTCGAACAGATCGACCAGGTGCCCTCGCTCGCTGAATTCGTGCTCGGGCTCACCTCAGAAACGCCAACAACCGATCGCGCGTTCGTGGTCTGGTCGAACACCGACCTCGCGCGTTACCGCCTGACGTCGGCCATCGATCTGTACGATGCCGAAGGCCGGGTCGTCAGTTCGTTCGCGCTCCACTTGCCTGAGTATGCGACCGCTCGCTTCAAGGCCTCCGGATGCGGCAGCTGGGAGCAGCCGTTCGACGAGATCTCGCCGTTCGGCTCGAGCGAGCGCCATGTCCTCCGGACCAGCCGTGGCATCTGCCAGGACGGCCGTCTGGTCGGCAGCATTGTGGTGCGCGTGATGCTCGACTACCAGACGCTGCCATTCATTTCTTCGCAGAGTCCCTACCTCGAGTCACTGCGGCCGAATCCGCAGGCTCCACCCGAAGGGGTTTCGGGCCGGGACATCGAATTCGCCGTCTATGGATGGAGCCGTGCGCCGCTGTTCGCGTCAGGCACCAGCGTCTGGACGCTTCCCGACGATGTGTTCCGGCGCATGGTGGAGTCGCGGGAGCCCTTCTGGGCGACCGTCGAACGCGACGGCCGCCGCTTTCGCGTCTACTTCCTGACCGATCGCGGCGGAATCTACGCGCTCGGCTATCCGGTGGTCACCTGGTTCGGGCACTTCGTCAACCTTGCCGAGCTGATGGTGCTGACGGGCGTGCTGTATGTCGTGCTGCTTGTTCTCGCCATGCTGTTCGGCGTGGTCGTCTCGAGCGCGCCCGCCAGCGGCCGTGCGCTCCTCCGCGAGATTCGGTCCAGCTTCTACCGCAAGCTGTTCCTGATGTTCGTTGCCGGCGCCATCGTCCCGGTGTTCATCCTCGCCGTCGCCATCCGGACCTATTTCGCCGCGCAGCTGCTCGCCGGCGCAGACGAAGCCGCGGCGCGGACCGTGACGACGGCTCAGCGCCTGGTTGAAGACTACGCGGCCTACGCGGCCATCCAGCCGCGGGGGTCGGGCGGCCTTGGCGCGGTCACCGATCAGATCATGGGGCTGGTGGCACGCGCCATCGACGAGGACGCCAACCTGTTCGAACGCGCACGCCTTCAGGCGACGAGTGCGCGCGACATCTTCGCGTCCCAACTGCTCACGACGCGGACGCCGGCGCCGGTCTATCGAGCCATTCTGCTCGACCGGCTGCCCACCTTCGTCGGCGACGACGCCTTCGGTGCCGTCGGCTATCGGCTGGCGGCGGCACCGGTACGGGCGGGCGGACGCGACGGCATCGTCACCGTGCCGCTGACGAACCGCCAGCAGGAGATCGATCAACGGATCGACGAGCTCGATCGGCAGGTCCTCTCGGCGATCGTGCTGTTCAGCCTCCTCGGCGCCGCGATCGGCTATTGGATGGCCGAGCGGATGGGGGATCCGGTCAAACGGCTGACCCGCGCGACGCGCCGGATTGCCCGCGGCGACCTCGACGCGAGGGTCGCCGCGACCTCGCGCGACGAGCTGGGGCGCCTGGTGCACGACTTCAACCAGATGGCGGCCGACTTGAAGCGGCAGCGCAGCGAGCTGGAGCGGACGCAACGGCTTGAAGCCTGGGCCGACATGGCGCGCCAGGTCGCCCATGACATCAAGAACCCGCTGACGCCCATCCAGCTGTCCGCGGAGCACGCGCGGCGTATCAACACCGATAGCGGCCGGCCGCTGTCCCCGGTCCTCGACGATTGCGTCAATGCGATCCTCGCGCAGGTGACTTTGCTGCGGCAGATCTCGACCGAGTTCTCGAGCTTCGCGTCGTCACCCACGCCGCGCCCGGAAGTCACCGACATCGCCGCTTTGATTCATGAAGTCGTCGAACCGTACAGGACGGGCCTGAGCGGCCGGATCCAAATCGAGGTGGCGGCTCCGCCGGACCTGCCGCCGGTGACGATCGACCGCACGCTCTTCGCTCGGGCGCTGACCAATATCATCGAGAACGCGCTGCACGCGATGCCGGGCGCCGGCCAGCTTCGCATCGCGCTGCGCGCCACCAGCGGTCCGTCGCCGGGTATGGTCGTCGAAATCCGCGACACCGGGGTCGGCATGGATCCGGCCGATGCGGCCAGGATCTTCGAGCCGTACTTCTCCACGAAGGCAACCGGGACGGGGCTCGGTTTGACGATCGCCAAGCGCAACGTCGAATTGATTGGCGGAACGATCGAGGTGACCAGCGAGCGTGGCAAGGGTACGACCGTCACGATTACGCTCGCGCCGACCTCGAAGTGACAACTGACAAGTTACACGTTGGAACGTTCAGTGGTTGGCGGCGCCGCGATCGTGGTTGACCGTGATGGTCTGCACTGGCGTCGTGACGATCGGCGTCTGATCGGAGACGAACTCGAGACGAAAACCGACGTAGATCCCGTGGCGCTTCAGAAAGCTCCCGCCGAGTGAGGCGCCGGCGAGCCGCGCCTTGGTCACCACCGGAAAGAACGCGCCCCCACGAACCAGGATGTCGCCGGTCGCCGGCGACAGCACGGTGATCTCGTAGGTGGAATTCGCCGTGCGGACGACGAACGCGTCGAGTGCGTTGGCGTTTTCGATCTGCACGCCCGATTGCCAGTCATGCGACGTCCAGGCGTCGAGCGAACTGCCCGCCGGATGCAGGCGCTCCGTCCTGTCGCCCGACGTCGGCCTCGAGATGATGGTGGTGTCGGCCATTGGGTTACCGGGCCGCGCTGTCTCGATCGATCGACCCGGCAGGCACGGCGGCCGCGGAGTCGCCACCGCGTTCGCCGCGGTGTCTGAAGCGCGTGATGGCCAGGCCGACGAACGCCGATGCCAGGTAGACGTAGGCGATCGCGACCAGCATGAAGCGCGGATGCGTGGCGATGAGCATGATGCCGGCCGCCACGAAGATCAAGACGGTATACGGTTTCCGCCCTTGTGAATCGATCGTCTTGAAACTCCGGAACCGAATCGTGCTCACCATGAGGATCGCCGGCACGATCACCATCGCCAGGGCGGGCAGCGCCGCGCGATAGTCGTAAAGGCCCACCGGATACGCGTAGACGGTCGCGGCAGGAATGGCGGCGGCGGCCGGACTCGGCATGCCGACGAAATAGCGCTTGTCTCCGCCGCTCGCGCTCTGGATGTTGAAGCGCGCGAGGCGCATCGCGGCGCAGGCGACGAACATGAAGCCGGCCGCCCAGCCAAGTCGCCCCAGCGATTGAAGGCCCCAGGCGAATGACAGGATGGCGGGCGCGATGCCGAACGAGATGATGTCGGCGAGCGAATCGAACTCGACGCCGAATGCGCTGGTCGTGCCGGTCATGCGCGCGATCCGGCCGTCGAGGCCATCGATGACGACCGCAAAGCCGATGAAGGGCGCCGCGGTCTCGAACTCGCCGCGCATCGCGTAGACGACGCACGCATAGCCGCAGAACATGTTGCCCATCGTCAACAGGCTGGGCAGCAGGTACACGCCGCGGCGGAACCGGCGTCGCGGCCGGTCATTGATACGGCGAAAGAAGCGGAGGCGCCCCTCCTGTGGACTCAGCATGTTCTGCCGCCGGCGGCCCGGGGCCGATCGCCGACCGCCGAGACGGTCGGCGTCCGGCGTTCACCCGTCAGTGTAGCACCGCGATCACGGTTTCGCCCCCCCTCACCATTTCTCCGACTCGAACCTGGAGAGTGGCGTTAGGCGGGAGGAAGATGTCCATCCGCGAGCCGAACTTCATGATGCCGAACCGGTCCCCGGCGCGAACCTGGGCGCCCACTTGAGCGCGGCAGACGACACGGCGCGCCAGGATCCCGACAATCTGGCGCGCCACGACCGTCTGGCCGTCGTGATCGATCCAGATCTCGCTGCGTTCGTTGCTGCTCGCGGCGTCGGGGCGGTACGCCGGCAGAAACTTGCCTGGAGTGTACGTGACACGGCTCACCTGGCCGGACACCGGGATCCGGTTGACGTGCACGTCCATCGGCGAAAGAAAGATGCTGATCTGCTGCCAGGCACCGGGCGGGGCCGCACCGGGTTCGGTTGGACCGGCGACGAGCACGCGGCCGTCGGCCGGCGCAAGCACGGAGTGCCCGCCGTGCGAGTCGGCAGGCGGCGGCGTGCGTTCCGGATCGCGAAAGAAGAACGCGAAGAACCCGCTCAGCGTAACGAACACGACGGCAGGCACCCAGCCGAACGCAATACCGGATACCAGTGCGAGCAGCAGCGCGCCGCCGATGAACGGCCGCCCTGCTGGATCAAGACGCATGATGGGAAAAGAGTGTGGCGGGCGCGTCGGCAGGCGCGCCCGCGGAGGCATCGGATACTTATCCGTGCGCGAGTTCTTGCCGGTACTTGCGCAGGATGTCTTCCATCCGATCTTTCAGCTGCAATTTCCGTTTTTTGAGGGTGACTTCTTCGACTTGTTCTGGTTCCGAGAGGTAATGCTTGGCGGTCAGCTCGTGCAGGCGATCTTCCAGCTCGTGATGCTTGGCCGCGAGGTCATGAAACTCCTCGTCGGTCTTCAGCAGCTCGGCTTTCAGATCGTGCGGCTGTGCACCCATAGTCCGCCTCCCTTCGACATGGCGGCAAAGTAACACAAGGGCCCCCGCGGTTCAAGCAGGAGTACCCAGATCTTCGCGCCATAGCACGAGGGCATCTTCGACCGGCCGGGTGTAATAGCCGCGCCGGATGCCCGCGACCGTAAACCCGAATCGTTCGTACAAATAACGCGCCGGATCGTTGGACTGCCGCACTTCGAGCGTGGCGCGCTTGGCGCCCTGGCGCGCCCCTTCATTCAGCACGAACGTCAGGAGAGCGCTGGCGACGCCCTCGCGGCGCCGGTCTGGGAAAACTGCCAGGTTGTTGATGTGCAGCTCATCGAGCACACGCCAGAAGGAACAGAAGCCGATCGAGCGCCCCTCGGTGTCGTACGCCAGGTAGCAGAACGACACGCCTCGGTTCTCCAACTCGGCGAGGTACATCTCCCGCGTCCACGGGTTGCTGAACGACGCCTCCTCGATCGCGAGGACCTGGTCGATCTGGTCAAGCGAGGTGACCGGTTGGATGGCCACTGCCACCTTATCTCGACGCGCCTTTCTCCCGGGCGATCTCCGCATCCGGGCGCCGAACGTAGAGTGGATGAACGGCCGACGGGTGCACGACGCCCCCGCGACGCACATAACGCACCGCCAGCCGGCCGATGGCGCCGGCAAGGAGCGGCGGCCGCATCACGCGCGATGGCGTCACGATCGCTTCGTAGAGCAAGGCGCCGTCACCGATGACCACGGACGGCACTACGAACTCATTCGACCACCGCGCCCAGATGGCCGCCGGGCTGTCGACGCTCGGCGGATCGAGCTCGACGAGACGCTCCGGGTCGAAGGCCGGCGCGTCCGTCACTCGGTACAGCGCTGCGAAGATGTCGCGGCGATAGGCGTCCATCCAGGCGGCCACATGCGCGCCCGCGGGCAGCCCGACGCTGGCGCAATGCGCCAATGCCTCGAGCGCCGAGACGCCCACCATGCCACGACGCTGCACGAATGCGAACCCCTGAACGGTGGCAATGCCGATGCGCAGCCCCGTGAACGATCCTGGTCCCGACGCGACGGCAAACAGATCGACGCTGGCCAATGGTGTCTGAGTGGCCGCGGCAATCGCGAGCATCTCGCCGGGCAACCGCTCCGCGTGCGTGCGGGCTTGGTCGCCGCCCCGTTCGGCGATCACGCGGTCGTCATCGACGACGGCGACACTCCCGCCGCGAGTCGTGGTGTCGAGAGCAAGCACCTTCATCCTTCAGCTCTCGGCTATCAGCTTTTCAGCTCCGCCCATCACTTCCGGTCTCCACCGTCGACTCCAACGCGATCGACGGCCGCATCTTCAGAGATGAGGGCCGACAGCTGAGAGCTGATCGCTGAAAGCCGATCGCTTAGACTCTAAGGATATGTCAGCGCCGGTGACTCCCGCGATGCGTCAGTACCTCGACGCCAAGCAGCAGCACCGCGACGCCATCGTCCTGTTCCGCATGGGCGATTTCTACGAGATGTTCTACGAGGACGCGCTGGTGGCCGCGCGCGCCCTCGAACTCACCCTCACCTCGCGTTCCAAGGACGCCAACGGCGGCGGCATCCCGATGTGCGGCGTCCCATTTCATGCCGTCGACGGCTACATCGCGCGCCTGGTCAGGAAAGGGTTCCGCGTCGCGATCTGCGATCAGGTGGAGGATCCGCGCAAGGCGAAGGGGCTGGTCAAGCGCGAGGTGGTGCGCGTTGTCTCACCAGGCACGCTCACCGACTCGAACTATCTCGACGCGCGCGAACCGGCATTCATCATGGCAGTGGCCCCTGGCTTGCCCAGCGAAGCGCGCGGAGCTCGTGATGGCGCGAAGGTGGGCGTCGCCCTGCTCGATTTGTCGACCGGCGAGTTTTCTGCGGCCGAGTACGGCGGCGAGGACGGGCTCCAGGCGCTCGCCGACGAGCTGTCGGTCCTCAAACCTCGCGAGATTATCGCCCCGCGCTCCGACAACGGCGCGACCAGCGCCGCGGCGCGCGCCATCGCGCTGTCGGGCCTGCCGACGACGCCCGTCGACGAATGGACCTTCGAAGTGGAGTCCGCGACGCGCACGCTGCTCGATCAGCTGCGGGCCGGCGCCCTCGACGGATTCGGACTCGCCGGCCGGCCGGCGGCGGTCGCGGCCGCGGGCGCGCTGGTCCAATACCTGCGCGGCACCCAGAAGGCCGATCTGGCGCACGTGCGATCGATTACGTATCGACAGCGCGCCGACGCGCTCCTCATCGATCCGACGACGCTGAAGCATCTCGAAATCGTCGAGGGCTCGGAGGGTGGCCGCGACGCGTCGCTGCTGGCGGAGCTCGATCGTACCGTGTCGGCGGCGGGCAGCCGGATGCTTCGCGGCTGGCTGCTTCGCCCACTGGTCGCGCTCGAACCGATTCGCGACCGCCTCGACGCCGTCGAAGAACTGGCGTTTCGCACCACCGAGCGCGGCAAGTTTCGCGAGGCGATCAAGTCGGTCCAGGATCTCGAACGGCTGGTGGCGCGCGCGGCGCTCGGCACGGCCGGCCCGCGCGACCTGGTGGGCCTGGAACGCTCGCTCGCGGTGGTCCCTCGCGTGCGCACCGTGCTGGCCGAGCTGCACGCCCCGCTGGTTCAGTCACTGGTCGCCGGGTTCGACGATCTCGCTGACGTCCGCGGCGCCATCAACACCGTGCTCGTCGACGACCCACCCGCGCTGGCGCGCGACGGCGGGTTCACGCGAGACGGCGTCGACCCCGAGCTCGATTCGCTGCGGACCATCAGCCGCTCGGGCAAGCAGGTGATCGCGGAAATGGAGGAACGGGAGCGACTGCGGACCGGCATCGGGTCGCTCAAGGTCCGCTACAACCGCGTGTTCGGGTACTACATCGAGATCTCGAAGTCGAACCTGCACGCCGTCCCCGCCGACTACCTGCGGAAGCAGACGATCGCCGGAGGCGAGCGCTTCATCACGCCGGCGCTGAAGGAATACGAGGAGAAAGTGCTGGGCGCCGACGAGCGGATTCTCGAGCGCGAGCTCGAAATCTTTGAACGGCTGCGCGACGGCGTCGGCCGCGAGGCGCCGCGGATCCAGCAGACCGCGCGAGCCCTGGCCGCGCTCGACGTGCTGGCGGCCCTCGCGGAGACGGCGGCCGTCAACGACTACATCAAGCCACACGTGCACGACGGCGACGAACTGGCGGTGGCCGACGGACGTCATCCGGTTGTCGAACGTCGAACGGGTCCCGGGAGCGGCGGCGCCGGTGCCGGCTTCGTCCCGAACGACGTGACCCTGAACGGCAGCTCGTGCCAGCTCGTGATTCTGACCGGGCCGAACATGGGCGGAAAGTCGACCTACCTGCGTCAGACCGCACTGCTCTGCGTCATGGCGCAGGCCGGTTCGTTCGTCCCGGCACGCGACGCGAAGGTTGCGCTCGTCGACCGCATCTACGCCCGCGTCGGGGCGTCGGACAACATCGCGCGCGGTCACTCCACGTTCATGGTGGAGATGCAGGAGACCGCCAATATTCTTCTGACCGCGACGTCGCGCAGCCTGGTCGTTCTCGACGAGATCGGACGCGGCACCGCGACGTTCGACGGCCTGAGCATCGCCTGGGCGGTTGCCGAGTACCTGGCGACGAACCCGAAAGTGCGGCCGAAGACGCTGTTCGCGACCCACTATCACGAGCTGACCGACCTCGCCGACGCGACGCCGGGCGTCGTCAATTATCACGTCGCGGCGCGCGAGTGGAAGGACGAGATCATTTTTCTTCGCAAGATCGTTCCCGGCCGATCCGATCGCAGCTACGGCATCCAGGTCGCGCGGCTCGCCGGTCTGCCGCGTCAGGTCATCGATCGGGCCCGCGAGATTCTCGGCGCCCTCGAGCGCGACGAACTGGCGCGCGGCGGCCGACCGTCGGTCAGCGGGACCACCTCCGATCCGCAGCGGCAACTCGGATTGTTCCAGGCCGGCGACCCGCGGGTCGATGCGCTGCGCGAGAAGATCGCGGCCGTCGACGTCGATCGGATGACGCCGCTGGAGGCGTTGGCGCTGCTGGCGGAATTGAAGCGGGAGCTATGAGCGTCAGCAAACGCGACGTCATCGCGTCGCTCGGTCAGCCGAAGGTCGCGGCGATGCTGATGCTCGGCTTCTCGTCGGGCCTGCCGTTCTTTCTCACCGGCAACACGCTCGGCTACTGGATGCGCGACGAAGGGACGACGCTGGCAGCAATCGGGTTCCTGTCGTGGGTCGGGCTCGCGTATTCGTTCAAGTTCCTGTGGGCGCCGATCATCGATCGCGTCGACGCGCCGATCTTCGGACGGCTCGGCCGCAGGCGCGGCTGGATGGTCCTCAC